>Ga0299912_10003367_pt1 | contig 13059 bp, 13 predicted proteins | sample RVTome_2_FD_207667 | JGI IMG/M metagenome (GOLD analysis project Ga0299912, IMG submission 207667) | Soil microbial communities from uranium-contaminated site in the Upper Colorado River Basin, Wyoming, United States - RVT95D214 (version 2) ...
CTGACGGCGACACCAAGGACAACCTCTATTATAATAATCTCCTCCCCGAAAGGTTTGGAAGAAAAAGGAAATATGCTCTGGGTAAACAATCGGGTAAGGCCACAATAAGGAAAAATCTTGAGGAGTTCGGGCTGGACCTGAATCCCGAATCACTTGCAAAGGTAACCCAGCGTGTTATTGAACTTGGCGACAAAAAGGAAAATGTCACAACCGAGGATTTACCATTTATAATCTCTGATGTCCTTGGAAACGACAGGGCTGATTATAAGATCTTCATAAAGAATTATTCGCTTTCGTTATCATTCGGACTTAAGCCTTTTGCAAGCGTTCAGATCGAAATAGACGGTAATATTTACCAGGAAACCTCTTCGGGTGATGGTCAGTATGATGCCTTTATGAAAGCGCTGAGAGTTATTTATGACAGGCTTGGCAAAGAGCTTCCCAATCTGACGGATTACGAGGTTTCAATACCTCCGGGAGGAAAGACAGATGCCCTGGTTGAGACAGTTATTACATGGAACTTCAAAAACAGGGAATTCAGGACAAAGGGGCTTGATGCCGATCAGACAGAATCGGCAATAAAAGCAACAGAGAAGATGCTGAATATAGTTGAAAACAATGAAATCAGAATTGGCGATAAAATTCTGACCAACAACTGCAATGAATAATAATCCATAACAGACACCTGATGATGAAATCCTATAATATTGCCGTAATCCCCGGTGATGGTACTGGCCCGGAAGTTGTAAGAGAAGGCAGGAAAGTTCTGAGTACCGCTGCTTCAAAATTTGGCTTTCAGATAAATTACGAAGAATTTGATTTTGGCGGAGAACGTTATCTGAGGACCGGGGAAGTGCTGCCTGAATCAGCTCCGGAACAGCTGAAAAAGTTTGATTCAATTTTTCTCGGTGCTATCGGACACCCCGATGTCAAACCGGGAATTCTTGAAAAAGGTATTCTGCTCAGACTTCGTTTTGAACTGGATCAATATATAAATCTTCGGCCGGTCAAACTTTATCCCGGGGTGGCTACTCCTCTTAAAGACAAGGGGCCGGAACATATCGATTATGTTGTAGTCAGGGAAAATACCGGTGATGTATATACTGGTTCCGGCGGTGTGACCATGAAGGGAACCCCACATGAAGTAGCAATACAGAATATGGTATATACCCGGATGCAGGTTGAACGATGCCTCAGGTATGCTTTTGAATATACCAGGAAGAGAAACAGAAAAAAGACCCTGGCACTTTGCGGTAAGACTAATGTGCTGACATATGTTTTCGATCTCTGGGAAAGGGCTTTTCATGAAATCGGGAAAGCCGGCTATCCTGATATTAATCGTGAATACTATCATGTCGATGCAACCTGCATGTGGATGGTGAAAAATCCGGAATGGTTCGATGTTATCGTCACCACCAATATGTTCGGGGATATAATAACAGACCTTGGAGCAATAACGCAGGGAGGAATGGGAATTGCAGCAGGAGGAAATATCAATCCGGAAGGGGTTTCCATGTTCGAGCCGATCGGTGGTTCAGCCCCGAAATACACAGGTTTGAATGTGATCAATCCGCTGGCTGCAATTGCATGTACCGGAATGATGCTTGAACATCTTGGGGAAGAAAAGGCTGCCCTTGCTATAGAGAATGCCATTATGGATGTAACGGCAAACAAAATAAAAGACCTTGGAGCTGGCAGGATGGGGTTTTCTACAACAGAAGTGGGTGATCTCGTCGCTGAAAGGATATAACCATCTCTTATTGCGCCCCTACGGGGCTTCCTTGGATTTTGAGAGGGCTTGTTGAGGACGGGCTTCGCCCATCCTCAAATTATTTTGGGCCTACGGCCTGTTTGTAAAATTTGTATGTTCCGACCAGGCTGTAGTGAGATATTTTTATGTTGCAGAACATCGCTCGGCAAAATAGGAACCATACAACTCTCAGACCCGTCAGGGGCGGGATAGTTTTAAGCGGGGCACCGTCCCGCTTAAGAGGAACCGAACAACTCTCTCAGCCCCGTCAGGGGCGTTATAGTTTTGAGCGGGGCACCGCCCCGTGTAGGAAGGACCGAACAACTCTCTCAGCCCCGTCAGGGGCGAAATAAGTTTTTGCTCCATTATTATGATAATTATTAAAAGATTCCTATTTTTGCATTTGGAATTTAAACTAATGAAATCAATTCAATTACAGCACCATCATTTTCATTATTGCTCTCAGGCGATCTGAAAATGATATGCGTAATTTTAAAATATCATAAACCCGTCTGAGCAGATCAGGCGGTTTTTTTTTCCCGCCAGGTCTGCTCAGACTAAACAAAAAATAAAATGAGCAGACTGAAAATTGCAATCCAGAAGAAAGGCCGGTTAAGTGAAACCTCCCATAAATTACTTGAGGAGTGTGGTATAAAATTTTCAAACGGAGTTGATGTCCTGAAAACCGAAGCTGTTAATTTTCCTGTTGAGATCCTGTTCCTGAGGGATGACGACATCCCCCAGTATGTAGAACAAAATGTTGCAGATATCGGGATCCTGGGAGAAAACATTGTCTTCGAAAAGAAAAAAGATGTTGCGATCCTTGATCAGCTTGGATTTGCTCATTGCCGGCTAAGCCTTGCGATACCAAAAGAAGAATCTTTCACTGGTCCTGAGTATTTTATGAATAAAAAGATAGCGACCAGCTACCCGAGGCTTCTGAGTGATTACCTTAACGAAAATAATATCAAGGCTGAAATTGAGGAGATAAGCGGAAGCGTGGAGATAGCACCGGGGATAGGACTGGCAGATGCGGTATGCGATATAGTCAGTTCAGGCAGTACACTGATGACCAATGGCTTACGTGAAGTAGTTACTATCCTGAAAAGCCAGGCAGTATTAATCTCAAACAAAAATCTTGATGAGCATAAGCAAAATATCCTGAATAAGCTCCTTTTCAGAATAAGAGCCGTGAAAAATGCCAAGGAGAACAAATACATCCTTTTGAACGCTCCCCTGGAGGCCCTGCCGCAAATATGCAAAATCCTTCCCGGTATGAAAAGTCCTACAATACTTCCGCTGGAAGAAAAAGGCTGGTGCAGTATCCATTCAGTTGTCAAGGAGGATGAATTCTGGGACAGGATAAACCAGTTAAAAAAAGCAGGAGCTGAAGGAATACTTGTAATACCTATCGAAAAGATGATATTGTAATGATATATGATTGATATATGATTGATATATGATTGACATATGATTGATATATAATTGATATATAATTGATATATAATTGATATTATAATGATATATAAATGATATTATTTTGATATTATATGAGGACTATTCTTTATCCCTCTAAGAAAAAATGGGAGTCCCTGTGCCAGAGGCCCCAATTCGGCAAGCCAGGGCTTGAAGATATTGTTGCCGGCATTTTGCAGAAGGTAAGAAATGAAGGGGACAAATCTCTTTTTGAGTTGTCTGAACAGTTTGATGGAGCAGTTCCCGGAAATCTCAGAGTGCCTCATTCCGAAATTGAAAGTGCCGGCAGAAATGTACCTGAAAAACTCCGGAAAGCAATCGGTACAGCAAAAGCAAACATCGAGAAATTTCACAGGGCTCAACTGAGAAATGAAAATGTAACAGAAACAACAAAAGGAGTAAAATGCTGGAGGAAAAGTGTTCCGATCGGGAAAGCGGGACTATATATTCCCGGAGGGACTGCTCCCCTCTTTTCAACCGTACTGATGCTGGCTGTTCCTGCAAAGATTGCCGGATGCAGGGAAATCATCCTCTGTACGCCACCTGATAAAAACGGTGAAGTCAATCCCCTCATATTGTATGCAGGATTCACCGCCGGTGTTACGGATATTTTTGTTGTCGGCGGGGCACAGGCTATAGCTGCCATGGCTTACGGAACCGAAAGTATACCAAAGGTTGATAAGATTTTTGGCCCGGGTAATCAGTATGTTACAAAGGCTAAAGAGATGGTTCAGCTTGACGGGATCCCAATAGATATGCCAGCCGGTCCCAGCGAAGTGCTGGTCATCGCTGATAAAAATGCCGATCCGGCCTTCATTGCTTCGGATCTGTTAGCTCAGGCAGAACACGGACCTGACAGCCAGGTATTCCTGCTGACAGATACAGCAGATATAATTAAAAGCGTAAAGAAAGAAATCCAAAGGCAGTCAGGACTCTTGCCCAGAAAAGAAATTGCTCTTATGGCTCTTGATAACAGCTCCTTAATTCTGCTTGACACACTTGATGAATGCATGGAATTCAGTAATCTCTATGCTCCTGAACATCTGATAATATCTGTATCAGATCCTTTGGTTCTGGCAGAAAAAGTAACAAATGCAGGATCGGTATTCCTTGGTAAATACAGCTGTGAGAGTGCAGGAGACTATGCTTCCGGAACCAACCACACACTGCCGACCAACGGTCATGCAAAAAACTTCAGCGGTGTTTCAACAGAGAGTTTCATGAAGATGATAACGTTCCAGGAAATATCGGCGGAAGGTCTGAAAAACCTTGGACCTGTTATTGAACTGATGGCTGAAGCCGAACAATTGTACGGTCATAAGAATGCTGTTACACTGCGATTAAAATCTCTGGAAAATGACTGATACCGACAAACTGTTAAGAGAAAATATAAGGTCCCTTGTCCCCTACTCCTGTGCACGGGATGAGTTCAGGGGTAAGGACGAAATATTCATGGATGCCAATGAGAATCCCTACGGTACCCTTAACAGATACCCGGACCCTTATCAGCTGGAACTCAAATCATCGATAAGCAGGATCAGGGGTGTTCCCGAAGAAAATATTTTCCTGGGAAACGGAAGCGACGAAATTATTGATCTCTGCTTCAGGATATTCTGTAATCCCGGATTTGATAAAGCGCTGACATTTTCTCCGACTTACGGCATGTATGAGGTTTCAGCAGCCATAAATAATGTGGAACTGATAAAGGTTCCGCTTTCCGGTGATTTCCAGATTGAGACAAAAAATGTACTCCCGTTTCTGAAGGATCCCCGGCTGAAACTGATCTTTATCTGCTCACCAAACAATCCGACCGGTAATTCAATGGACAGTTCAGCAATTGAATCTGTTATTTCGATCTTTAATGGCATTGTTATTATTGATGAGGCATATATTGATTTTTCAGAACAGCCTTCATTCATAACCAAGCTAAACCGTTACCGTAACCTGATCGTGATGCAGACCTTCAGCAAGGCTATGGGACTGGCCGCAGCAAGAGTCGGATTGGCATTCATGGCTCCTCCTATGGTACGTTATTTCAACAAGGTAAAACCGCCTTATAATATCAGTGCCATAAATCAGAAAGCAGCATTAAAGTCCCTTGCACGCTCCGAGTTATTAAAAAACAGGGTGAGAAGGATCAAAAATGAAAGAGAGAGGCTCACGGGGTGTCTCAGAAAAATGAATATCATAGAAAGGGTGTTTAAATCCGATTCAAACTTTATCCTGGTAAAAACCAAAAATGCTGATTTGATTTATTCAATACTGGTTGATAATAAAATCATTGTAAGGAACAGGAACAAGGTTGTTCCCGGATGCCTGAGGATAACAGTCGGAACAATAAGTGAAAATAATAAACTGATAAAAATCCTGCGAAAAATTAAGATATGAAGAGAGTGCTTTTTATCGACAGGGATTCTACGATCCTTACCGAACCTGCAAATGGGCTGGCTGACACTATTGAAGAATTTCAGTTCCTGCCGGGTGTGATTACAGCCCTGTCAAAAATAGTGAAAGAGACCGATTATGAACTGGTAATGGTAACAAACCAGGACGGTCTCGGGACAGAGATTTTTCCTGAAGAGATGTTCTGGCCTTCTCATAATAAAATGCTTCAGATTCTTAAGGGTGAAGGAATTGAGTTTGCAGAGATCTTTATAGACCGGACATTTCCTGAAGAGGATGCTCCAACGCGGAAACCGGGAACTGCTATGCTGACAAAATATCTGGCACAGGGTATAGATCTTGATGCATCATATGTAATCGGCGACAGGGTCACTGATTTACAGCTTGCCATGAATCTTGGATGCAAAGCTTTTTTTGTTAACAGTGAGAAGCATCCTTACGCAGTTTTTAATACCCTCGACTGGAACGATATCTATCTTTATCTGAAATCAGAACCGAGAAGAGCCTTCAGAGAACGTAAAACAAAAGAGACTGCAGTTGTCGTGGAATTGAACCTTGACGGATCAGGAAAAAGTGAAATCGAAACAGGAATCGGGTTTTTCAATCATATGCTCGAACAGATCCCCAGACATGGCGGGATCGATCTGGTAATCAGGGCTGAAGGTGATCTGGGTGTTGATCAGCATCACACCATTGAAGATGTGGCAATTGCTTTTGGTGAAGGAATATCGGAAGCACTGGGGAGCAAAAAGGGAATTGAAAGGTATGGATTTTTGTTACCGATGGATGATTCCCTTGCACAGGTCGCGATTGATCTCGGCGGCCGTCCATGGCTTGTCTGGAATGTTGGCTTTAAACATGAAATGACAGGAGAAATCCCTTCGGAAATGTTCTTTCATTTTTTTAAGTCGTTAAGCGACAATGCAGGATTCACCCTGAATATTAAAGCGGAGGGAGATAATGACCATCACAAAATTGAGGCAATCTTCAAAGCATTTTCAAAAGCCCTCAAAATGGCTGTGAAAAAGACTGATAACTATGATCTGCCATCAACCAAGGGCGCATTATGATAGCAATACTAAAATATAATGCAGGGAATTTCCAATCGGTTCAGACCGCTGTCAGCCGCCTGGGATACGAAAGCAAAGTGACAGACAACGAGGATGATCTGCTCACAGCCGATAAAGTCATCATCCCTGGTGTTGGTGAAGCAAGCACAGCCATGAAATACCTGAAAGAGAGAAAGCTGGATCAATTGATCATCTCTCTTAAACAGCCGGTTCTGGGTATTTGCCTGGGATTGCATCTTTTGTGCAGTGTTTCTGACGAAGGTTATGTAAAATGCCTCGGCATTTATGATGCGGTCGTCAAGAAATTCCCTCCCTTTGATAAAGTACCTCATATGGGCTGGAATAGTTTTTCGGCGTTCAGGGGGATTCTTTTCCAGGGAATAAGAGCTAATGAGGATGTCTATTATGTTCACAGCTATTATGCTGAAATAACTGATTATACATCAGCGATCTGCGATTATGTCTTATCGTTCAGTGCTGCAATGCACAAAGACAACTTCTACGCTGTCCAGTTTCATCCTGAGAAATCAGCTGAAACCGGAGTGAAAATCCTGAAGAATTTCCTTGAGCTATGAGGATCATTATTGCAATCGATATTATCGGAGGGAAATGCGTCAGACTTACAAGAGGTGATTTTTCCACAAAAAAGATCTACAGCGCGAATCCCCTGGAAGTCGCCAGGCAGATTGAAGATCACGGAATTAAATATATCCATATGGTCGACCTTGACGGTGCGTTAAACAAGCGTGTTATTAATTACAGAACTCTGGAAAAAATCGCTTCATGGACGACACTTGAAATTGACTTCGGCGGAGGTATCAGATCAGAGGATGACCTGAATATTGCATTTACAAGCGGTGCGAGGCAGATAACCTGCGGGAGCATTTCTGTATCAAACAGGAATCTGTTCCTCGGGTGGCTGGCAAAATGGGGACCGGAGAAGATCATTCTTGGAGCAGATTGTTATGACCGGAAAGTAGCAACTGAGGGCTGGGTTGAAAGTTCGGATTCGGATATTATCAAATTCATTTCAGATTACCGGTCAAAAGGTGTCAGATACACTATTTGCACTGACATTGAAAAAGATGGAATGCTTCAGGGACCATCAACCGACCTGTATAAAGAGATTCTTGAATTTAATGATATAAATCTGATTGCCAGCGGAGGTATCTCTTCTGTAATGGATATAAAGGAACTGTCGCAAATTGGCTGTGAAGGAGCTATTATCGGAAAGGCGCTGTATGAAGGAATTCTGGATTTAAAAGATATCGGCAAGCTATGTTGAAGAAAAGAATTATTCCATGTCTTGATATAAAAGACGGCAGGACAGTCAAGGGAGTCAATTTTATTGATATCCGGGATGCCGGCGATCCGGTTGAACTGGCAAAAAAATACGTTGAACAAAAGGCTGATGAACTGGTTTTCCTGGATATTACAGCAACAATTGAAAAAAGGAAGACCTTTGCAGAACTTGTCGTGAGAATTGCATCGGAGATCAATATTCCGTTTACCGTCGGCGGGGGTATCGAAACAATTGATGATGCAGCTCTTCTGATCAAAGCCGGAGCAGACAAGATCAGCATCAATACATCTGCATTCAGAAATCCGTATTTAATAACTAAGATTGCAAAGCAGTTCGGCAGTCAGTGTGTTGTTGTTGCAATTGATACACGTCTCGAAAACAATGAGTGGATTGTAAATATCGATGCCGGCCGCACCTCTACCGGCATAAAAGCGCTGGACTGGGCGTTGAAGGCAGAAAAGTTTGGAGCAGGTGAAATACTGCTTACCTCGATGAATGCTGATGGGACAAAATCAGGATTTTCCATTGAGATCACCAGAGAGGTGAGCAAAAATCTGAATATTCCTGTAATTGCATCAGGAGGCGCAGGATCGATGGAACACTTCCGGGAAGTCTTCACCAAAACCACATGCAGTGCCGCCCTGGCAGCAAGTATTTTTCACTTTGGTGAAATATCAATCCCCGAACTTAAGGAGTATCTGGTTCAGAGGGGAATTAATGTAAGAGTATAAGGGCTGCAACAACCACGGCCTTAAGGCCGTGGTTTGACAAAAATCACGGCCTTAAGGCCGTGGTCAAAAACCGGGCTTTAGCCCCTGCAAAAGATAGAAATAATAAAATCTCAAGATATGGATATTGATTTTAGAAAAGGCAATGGCCTTGTGCCTGTTGTGATCCAGGATAACAATACCCTTCAGGTATTGATGGTGGGCTATATGAATGAAGAGGCGTATTTAAAAACCATGACAGAAATGAAAGTCACATTCTTCAGCCGGAGCAAAAACCGTCTCTGGACCAAAGGTGAAACTTCAGGTAATTTCCTGTCTGTTAAAGAAATAACAGCTGATTGTGACCTCGACGCTTTACTGATTAAGGTCAAGCCGGCCGGACCTGTCTGTCACTCCGGCAAAAAATCATGCTTCGGAGAGGAAACATCCAAAGGATTTATTTATGAGCTGGAGCAAGTTATCAATCAAAGGATTGACGATGATGTGCAGGATTCATATACCAACAGGTTACATAAAAAGGGTATAAACAAAGTAGCCCAGAAAGTCGGTGAGGAGGCTGTGGAACTGGTTATCGAAGCCAAGGATAATAACCAGGAACTGTTTGAAAATGAAGCTGCGGATTTGTTATATCACCTGCTGATCCTGCTTAAAGCAAAAAAAGTAACCTACTCTGATATTGAAGAAATCCTTCAATCGCGGCACAAGGTGTAAATATAAATCCAATTCTCTGCGGATCTCTGTGACTTCTCAGTGGATCTCTGTGTAACAAAAAGGATTTTAAGAACTTACACAGAGGGACACAAAGAAGACACAGAGCAACACAGAGTTTGACTTAATAGATTTTCATTAAACTCAATATTTTTTTAATTTTTATTTGTGTTTCTTAATTTTTAAATTACTTTTGTAAGCCAATAAAACGAAACAATGAATATTGTATACAATAATTTCTTCTCTTATTTCTGGTTCTTTTTTTATTACAAAAAGAGATAAGGGGATTTTTGTATACAGATAAGAAATCATATATGAAAGCAAGGGTCCCCGGGAAGGGACCCTTTCTTATTTAATACATTCAGAAGATGAAAATTGCAATTCAGGGAGAAAAGGGTTGTTTTCACGAAGTGGCAGCGCGACAGTATTTCAGTGATGACAAAATTGAAATTGTGGCCTGCTCAACATTTGACATGACCCTAAATTCCGTTTTGGAGGGCAAATCCGATCTGGCGATCATGGCTATCGAAAATGCCCGTTCAGGAAGCATTCTGTATAATTATTCCCTCATCAGGGAATCGGGATTGAAAATTCTTGGTGAACATAATCTCAGGATCAGGCAGAACCTTATGGCTTTCCCGGGGCAGACAATTCACGACATACGGCAGATCAGGTCGCATCCGATAGCCCTGGCGCAATGTATGACGTTCCTGAACCAGTATCCGGGTATTACACTTGTTGAATCGGATGATACTGCAGGGAGCGCTAAGCTGATAGCGGAACACAGATTGAAAAAAATCGGTGCTATAGCTCCTGCAAGTGCAGCTGAAATATATGGACTCGAGATCCTTGCTTCAGGAATAGAAACCTATAAGAAAAACTACACAAGGTTCCTTGTAATCGGAAGCCAGGAAAAAGGTACCGGAGAAGGTAATAAAGTATCAGTCTGTTTTGCTACGGGACATAAACCCGGATCACTTGCGGCAGTGCTTGTAAAGCTTGCAGAGATGAATATTAATCTTTCCAAAATCCAGTCAGTTCCGCGATTAAACGGCGAGTGGGAATATATGTTCTATTGTGATCTTGAACTGCCCGAAAATTCTGACATCGGTTTGATTGAATCTGTTCTGTCAGAATATACCAGCAATTTAGAGTTTCTTGGTGTATATAATAAAGGAGATATGCTTTATGAAAGTTAAACCTGCTGATCGAATCAATACTATCGAGGAATACTATTTTTCGCGGAAGCTTCGGCAGATTGACCAGATGCGTAATGCCGGAGCTGATATTATCAGTCTTGGAATAGGAAGTCCTGATCAGCCGCCTTCGGATAATACTATCAGACGCCTTGCTGATGAAGCCCATAAACCAGGTGTACACGGATACCAGAGTTATGCTGGAAATCCGGCTTTGCGAAAAGCTTTTTCTGACTGGTATTTTAAATATTTCAAAGTCAGGCTGGATCCTGAGAATGAAATACTGCCTCTTATGGGAAGCAAGGAAGGTATTATGCATATCAGCATGGCCTTTGTTAATATCGGAGATGAAGTCCTTGTTCCAAATCCGGGGTATCCCACTTATTCTTCAGTGACAAACCTGGTTGGCGGCAAAATAAGATATTATGATCTTGATGAGAAAAACGGCTGGTATCCTGATCTTGAAACGCTTGAAAGAAGCGATCTTGGAAAAGTAAAACTCATGTGGACAAACTACCCCCACATGCCAACCGGTACAAAAGCTTCTGCAGAGTTGTTCAGACAGCTTGTTGCATTTTCCGCGGATCATGGCATCCTTTTATGCAATGATAATCCCTACAGCTTCATACTGAATCAGGAATATCTCAGTCTGCTGGCAGCCGAGGGTGCCATGGAAACGGCAATAGAACTCAATTCATTGAGCAAGTCGCATAATATGGCAGGCTGGAGAATAGGGATGGTAGCTGGCCACAGAGATTACATCAAAAACATCCTGAAAGTGAAAAGTAACATGGATTCAGGAATGTTCCTGCCCCTTCAGCTGGCAGCGGTCGAAGCCCTCAATAATCCTCCTTCGTGGTATGACACTGTGAATAAAGTATATAAGGAACGCCGGAAAACTGCCGAATCAATAATGGACCTCCTGAGGTGCAGATTCAGCAAGGAACAGACCGGCCTCTTTGTCTGGGGACGTATCCCTGATGAAATCGAAAGTTGCGAAGCATTTGTCGAGGAGATACTCAATAAAGCTCATGTTTTTATTACCCCGGGATTTATTTTCGGCAGTCAGGGAGACAGGTATATCCGGATTTCATTGTGTGCGGACAATGACAGACTGAACGAAGCAAAGAGAAGAATTGAAACCTTAAGCTTATAAATGATATGACAATAGCTGCAGTAGGCCTGGGCCTGATAGGAGGCTCATTAATGATCGATCTCCGCAAACGCGGATTTGCTGATAAAATAATAGGAGTTGATTCAAATCTTCAACACAGGAATATTGCACAGTTATGCGGATTGGTTGACGAAACTGACACGCTTGATAATGCGGTTGACAGGAGTGATCTAATAATTCTCAGCACTCCTGTGGATACTAACTGTGAAATGCTGCCGGAAATACTTGACAGGATTGCTGGAACATCAAAAGTAGTAACTGATATGGGTTCGACGAAAGGGGAAATAGCAAAAATATCTGAACATCATCCCGGCAGGGGAAGATATGTCGCATTGCACCCTATGGCCGGAACAGAATTTTCGGGCCCTCTGGCTGCCATCGGCAGGCTTTTTGACTATAAGAATGTGATCATATGTGATCCTGAACTGAGCGATAAAGATGCTCTTGGTACCGTTGAAAAAATGGTTGATATCCTGAATATGAGGAAGGTATATATGAACTCAAGCGATCATGACGTCCATGTGGCTTACGTATCACATATTTCCCATATTACTTCATTTTCCCTCGCCCTGAGTGTCCTCGATAAAGAACGGGAAGAGCAGAATATCCTTACTCTTGCCGGCGGAGGTTTTGAAAGTACAGTTCGTCTTGCCAAGAGTAACGGAGACACCTGGGCTCCGATCTTTCTGGAGAATTCCCGGTTCATCATTGAAGTGATAGACAACTATATCGAAAAGATGAACCTCTTCAGAAAAATGATTTCAGAAAAGGATAAAGATGGTCTGAAAGCTCTTATGGAAGAGGCAAACAAAATAAGAAAGATATTAAACTAATAATAATGTGTTATGGTATTGGAATTAAAAACATACCTGGCAAAAGAGTGGAAAGGCTATAAGGCCAGACCATTTCTTATCTCCGGTCCCTGCAGTGCCGAAACAGAGGAACAGGTTATGGCAACTGCCACCCAGCTGGCTCAGATAAAAGAGGTCAGTGTATTCCGCGCAGGGATCTGGAAGCCCAGAACCCGTCCAAATTCATTTGAAGGTGTGGGTACCGAGGGGCTCAAATGGCTGCGAAACGTAAAAAAGGAAACCGGGCTTATGGTTGGGATCGAGGTTGCCAATGAAAAACATGTTTATGAAGCATTGAAGTACGGGATTGATATGCTGTGGATAGGTGCAAGGACTTCTGTTAATCCTTTCACAGTGCAGGAGATATCGGATGCTTTAAGCGGAGTTGACGTGATGGTCC
>Ga0299912_10003368_pt1 | contig 13059 bp, 8 predicted proteins | sample RVTome_2_FD_207667 | JGI IMG/M metagenome (GOLD analysis project Ga0299912, IMG submission 207667) | Soil microbial communities from uranium-contaminated site in the Upper Colorado River Basin, Wyoming, United States - RVT95D214 (version 2) ...
GCGGAAACCGCGGCCAAGGTGGCGTTGATGGTGGCCACAATCACCGCGTCCACCCGGGCATCAGCGACGGCTTCCCGGTAATCCGCCACGACCCGGCCCGTGCCGGCCAGTTTCACGAGTTCCTCCGCGCGGCTGAGGTTTGTGTCGCACGCCACGGCCAGTTTCGACCCGGCCGGCAGCCCGGCCAGCCGTTTCTTCCCGATCAATCCGCAGCCGATGATGGCGTAATTCATCGTTTTGTTGGATTGGAGTGCTGGAGTGCTAGAGTTTTGAATAAGACATCACTCCAATACTCCATCACTCCAAATTTCCATCTCATTTGTCTCCCCATGTCTTGCCGCGGTCCTTGGGCACGATGCGCCGCAAGGTGTAGATGTCGCTGTTCAAGTCAGCCTTGAACTCGTGCAGTTTCTCCCAAGGATCCCATTGCGCGCTGATGAGTTTGCCGGTGATGCCGTTGCTGGCCGCGCTGGCCAGATAAACGGCCAGATTCGCCCCAAGTTCGAGCGGCGTCGCGCCCGTCTTCTTCCACTGCTTGTTCTTCTCGTAAAAGGCCTGGCCGACCTTTTCCGGTCCGGCGGCGAGGACTTCATCCACCAGGCGCGTTGCCAGCGCGCCCGGGGCGATCGCGTTCACGTCCACATGAAACGGCTTCAACTCTTCCGCCAGCGTTTCCATGAGACGAATCACGGCGGCTTTCGACGCCGCGTAGGCGCTGACGTTCGGCATCGGATTCGTCGCGCCGCCACCGCTCAGGACGACGATTTTGCCCCCGCCCTGCTCCTTGAAGTGGGGGACGAACGCACGGCACGGAAGCAGGACGCCGAAAAGATTGATATCCACGGCGCGCCGCCATTCGTTCAAGTCCACGGTCGCGGTTGGACCCATCGGCCCATACACGCCGGCGTTCAGCACGAGGGCCTGGACCGAGCCTAGTTCACGAAGAACGAAAGCCGTGAGCGCATTCACCTGCGTTTCGTTGGAGACGTCGCAGGTCCGGGCGAGGACTCGCTGCGAAGGGAACCGCTGCGCGAGTTCATCCCGCGTGGCGAACAGCTCCTTTTCGCCTCGGGCGCAGAGCGCAACATTGGCGCCCTCGCGCAGGAAATGCTCGGCGATGGCCTTGCCCAATCCCTGGCTGCCGCCGGTGATGAGCGCGTTGAGTCCCTTGAGTTTCATGCTTAGGCGCGTCCGACGGAAAGATGTTCAACGCCGGTGACGTTGTGCAATCCCTTTTCCAAAAACCGGTTGGCGTCCACAACAACCGGCGTTTTCATCAGGCGCGTCAACTCAGGCCACGGAGCCTGCCGGAATTGCGGCCACTCGGTGCAGACCACCACCGCGTCCGCGCCTGAAACGGCTTCGTCCATCCGCGACGCGAGTTGAATCCTGGACAACTCCGCTGGCAGCTTCTTGACGGCGGGGTCGAGAGCTTTCACGTTCGCGCCGGCGTCGAGCAGTTTCCGGCACAATTCCACCGCAGCGCTGCGCCGGAGCGTGTCGGTGTTGGGCGTGTAAACCAGACCGAGCACGGCGATGCTTTTGCTCCGCAGGTCGCCCAGCCGCATTTGCAGCCGTCGGAACGCCCAGCCGCGATGCGCATCGTTGCTCTGTTTGATGGCCGGGATGACGGAAACCGCCACGCCTTTTGCGGCGGCAAGATTCGTCAGCGAGACGACATCACGCGCCAGCGTGCCGCCGGCAAACGGCCCGCCCGGACCGAGATACGCCTTCGGCCCGATGCGCGGCTCGCTCTTAAGCCCGGCGGAAACCTCTTTCGCGTCCGCGCCGACGTGTTCGCAAAGTTGGGCGATTTCGTTGATGAAGGAAATCGAGAGCGCGAGGAACGAGTTGAGCGCGTGCTTGACCATCTCCGCCGATTCCGTGCGCATGAAAAGCACTTGCGGCGTGAACGGAGTGAACAGCTTTTCCAACAGCCGTTTCTTTGTGTCGCTACGCAGGCCGACAACGACACGCTCCGCTTTCTCAAACGAATCAATGGCTTTGCCCAGACGAAGATTCTCCGGCGAACAGGCAAAGTGAAATTGGGGGAACTCGGCCTCCAGTGTGCCGCAGGTGCCGACCGGCAATTGCGCGGAGATCAACACCAGTGCGCCCTCCGGCAGATGCGGCAGAGCCAGGCGCAGATTCGCCAGCACGGCATCCACGTCGGATTGGTCGTCCTCATTCACCGGGGTGTCATAAGCGAGCCAGAGCACGTCGGCGCCCCCGCAGGCGGCTTTCGCGTCCTCCGTGAACGAAAGGCGTTTGGCGGAGAGTCCCTGAGCGATCAGGTCGTCCAGGCCCGGCTCGAAGACCGGCGCCTTGCCGGCGTTGAGCGTCGCCACGTTGTCGGCGTCGAAATCGAGCCCGACCACTTGGAAATGCCGCGCACAACACGCGGCCGTGACGCAGCCCAGGTGCCACAACCCGAGGACGGTGACGTTCATCTTCGTTTCAGCACCCATTGGTTTTGCTGAAGCCATCCGAGCGTGCGCCTCACGCCCTGTTCAATCGAGAGCGTGGCGCTCCAGCCCGTGGCGCGGATTTTTTTGGTGTCGAGGAAGATGAACGGATTGTCGCCGATCCAGCCGCGGTCGCCGCCGGAGTATTCCAGCCTGGGCTTGAGCCTGAGTTCATCGCAAATGAAGCGGATGGAAGCATTGACCTGCACGCATTCGGTCGTGCCGAGGTTGTAAATCTCGACGCGGTGTTTTGCCTTCAGCGCAGTCTGCAACTCCGCGACCTGAAGCATGGCGTTCACACAGTCGTGGATGTAAAGGTAGGATTTCCGCTGGGTGCCGTCGCCGAGCACTTTGAGGTGGTCGGGATGCTCGAGGAGTTGTCGGTAAAAGTCGAACACATGGCCGTGCGTGTAACGTTCGCCCAGAATGGAGACGAACCGGAAGATGTAACCCTCGAACCCGTACCCTTCGCAGTAAGATTCAATCAGCGCCTCACCCGCCAGCTTCGAGGCGGCGTAGAGCGAGGTCTGCACCGGGAACGGCGCGTCCTCGGGCGTGGGAACGATTTCGGCCTCGCCATAAACGCTGCCGGTCGAGCTGAAGGCAACGCGTTTGAGGCCATTGGCGCGCATGGCTTCCAGCACGTTGAAGGTCGCGACGGTGTTTTGCTGCAAATCCTTGCTCGGATGTTCGAGGCCGAAACGCACGTCGGCATTGGCGGCGAGGTGGAAGACGAAGTCGCATCCGGCCATGGCGCGGGTCAGCCCGGGCAGGTCCAGGCAATCGCCCTCGATGAGCTTGAATTGCGGATTGCCCGTCGCCTCGGCCAGAAACTCCCGTTGGCCCGTGGAAAAGTTGTCCCAGCCGACGACGGGTTTGCCCATCTTCAGCAAGCGATCCACCACATGGCTTCCGATGAAACCGGCCGCGCCGGTCACGAAGATCGTGTTCATCAGCAGCGCGGAGAGTAATTGATCTCGCGGAAGTTCGCCAGCAATTCCCGTTTCCTTGGTCAGGAAGGCGGGCGGAAACCGGAGCGGCACGTTGACTGTAGCCGGGACAGCGACAAGAGGAAGCGCGGCGGCGCGGACGGAAAGAGGAGACGTGGGAGCAAAGTCGCAAGGCGGATGTGGAGATGATCAAGATGGCCGAACTTCTGCGGGCCGAGACGGCGATGACACTGGCACGGATGGCGGAGCGGTCGGAGACGGCTACCAGGACACACTTGGCGCATCTGCTCTACTGGATGAACGTGGCAACAAGAAGAAGGCACGATACCATTGACAGCTCAACCTTCGACCCTGTGGCTTTGGTCGCGGCGTTGCCGCGTTGCGTTTCTATCGCGCCCGTTTCCCGCGCCCGATTCTCGTTCGACGGACTGTCTCCACCGTCTTCGGGCGCGGCCTGGGCACCAGCACAATCGGGCAGCCTTCGTAGCCGAAGGCGCGGCGCAACTGGCCGGCCAGATATTTCTTGTAGGCGTCGGAGAACAACTCTGCGCGATTCACGAACAACAGGAACGTCGGCGGCGCTTGTTTGATCTGCGTTCCGTAGAAAAACTTCAGCCGGTCGCCGCGCGAACTGACCGGCTGCCGCCGCTCGACGGCGTCGTGCAGCGTGCGGTTGAGGATGGCGGTGGGGATTTTCTGTTGCAGTTCCGCGGCCACGTAACGCACCGCTTCCAGCAATCGGTCGAGATTGAAACAGGTTTTCGCGGATGCAAAAATCACGGGCGCGTAATCGAGAAAGAACAATCGCTCCTGCACCCACGCCCCAAACTCGGCCAGTGTCGTCAGTGGTTTCTCGACGCCGCTGTGCCCGGCCTTTTTCTTGTGCCGCGCAAGTTCATCGCGAGCCTCGCGCACGTTTGCCTCGAACAAATCCCATTTGTTGATGACGAGAATGCACGCTTTGCGGTCGGCGACGATCTTGTCCGCCACTTTCTTGTCCTGTTCGAGGATGCCGGCTTCAGCGTCGAGCACGAACACCACGATGTCGCTGCGCGCGATGGAGTCCTCGGCGCGCTTGACGCTGAAGAACTCGATTGAGCTGCCCACGCGGCGCGGTTTGCGGATGCCGGCCGTGTCAATGAGAACGTATTTCTCCCGCGCGCCGTCGGTTCGAACCTCGAACGGCACGTCCACTGAATCGCGGGTCGTGCCGGGAATGGGAGTGACGATGACGCGCTCCGACCGGGTGAGCGCATTGATGATGGAAGACTTGCCGACGTTTGGGCGGCCGACGATGGCGAGCTTGAGAGGGACGAGGGACGAGGGACGAGGGACGAGAGCACGGCCTTCATCCGTGATTGGGCCTTCGGCGCTCGACTCTCGACACCCGACTCTCGACTGGGGCAAAAGGGCAATTGCTTCCTTGAGCAGCGTTTCGACGCCGTGTCCGTGAATGGCGCTCACGGGAAAAATCTTTTCGAAACCGAGTTCCGCGAACTCGTGGGCGCCCATCTCCGCCCTGCGGGTGTCCACCTTGTTCGCCGCGATGAGGACCGGCTTGCCGCTGCGGCGCAGGCGCTCGGCCACTTCACGATCCAGCGGCACGATGCCTTCCTGAACGTCCACGACCAGAATGATGACGTCGGCCGCCTCGATGGCGACGTTCACTTGTTCGACCGTAGCCGTGATGATGGCGTCGCTGGCCTTTTCGCCGCGCAACAGCCCCAGGCCGCCGGTGTCCACGAGCGTGAAGGGCCGCCCGCGCCACTCAGCCTCGGCGGTGATGCGGTCACGCGTCACGCCCGGCTCGTCATGGACGATGGCGATGCGCCGGCCCACGATGCGATTGAACAGGGCGGACTTGCCGACGTTGGGCCGTCCGACGATGGCGATCAAAGCGGACATGCGACAAGGATGAGACAGTTCCACCGGCGGCGAAAGGCAAAAGCTCCTCCAAGAGGCGCTCGCGCTATCCGCGCAGGCGGCGCATCAGGCGCCGGGCGCGACGCACCCAGACGCGGTCGCGCTTGCGTTGGAAGGCGGGGGCGTGCGGATCGTCGCTCAGGACTTCCTCAAGCTCGGCTTTCGCCTGCGCGGGCTGGCCCTTCACCAGATAAAGCTCGGCGAGCTGCACCTTCGCGCGCGGGTAGGAATGGTTTTCGGTGACTTGTTGCCAGACGCGTTGCGCGGCGTCCGTCTCGCCCAACGCCGTGAGGGTTTCGGCATAGGCCATGAGCGAGTAGCCGTAATCGTGCTTGGGATTCTCGGTGCAAACGCCCTCCAGCAGTGGGCGGGCTTCCGCAGACCGCTTCTGTCGCAACAGGCATTGGCCAAGGTGCGCCCGCGTGTCAATGTCCTGCGGATCGCGTTCGAGCGCGGCGCGATAGCTGGCCTCGGCCTTGTCCAGTGTGCCGCGTTGAAAATAGATGTCGCCGAGCTGCGAGTAGTGATGGGCCTTGTCGAGGTGATGAATCTGCGCCTGAAGTTCCTTGATGCGCTTTCGGCTTTGCGCGCCCGGCAATTCAAAACCGCGCGTAACCGAACCCGAGCCGCGATAAACGAAGAAGAAATACCAGAACGCGCCGAAGCCCGGGAAAACGAAAATAAACAGTGCCCAGCCCCATTCCCGGTTGCGGATCGCATGCACCAACATCCAGAGTTGAAACAGGCCAACCGGCAGGACCCAAAACAAATCCAGCCAATCGTACGCACGCCAAAACTCCGAAAGCAGCGAACCGCCCATGCCCCGGAGGATAATCAAAGCCTCCCAAGACTGCAATCAGAGTTTGGATTGTGCATGTATCTTCGGATTTGCAGGCGGCGATCTGGATGTTAAGAGTGGCGCATGGTGAAAGGCGTTCGTACGCTCGAAAAATCACGCGCCTTCAGACTGCGCCGCGCCTATGACCTGATGCGCGCGCGGTTCGGCCACCAGCACTGGTGGCCGGGCGAAACGCCCTTCGAGATTTGCGTGGGCGCCATTCTCACGCAAAACACAAACTGGGGGAACGTCGAGCGTGCCATCGCCAACCTCAAGGCCGCCCGCGTGCTCGAGCCGCAAAAGCTGTACGCGCTGCCGGAATCGAAACTCGCTAGACTCATCCGCCCGGCTGGCTATTTCAATGTGAAGGCGCGACGGTTGCGGTCGTTTCTGCGAGTGTTGGTCGAGGAGTATCAAGCCGACCTGAACCGGCTGTTCGCCGGTGACACCGCAGTCGTTCGCGAACGCCTGCTGCGAATTGATGGCGTCGGCCCGGAGACAGCGGACAGCATGTTGCTATATGCGGGCGGGCATTTGAGCTTCGTGCTTGACGCCTACACCAAACGCATTTTCCGGCGACACGGGTGGGACGGCAAAAAAGGCAGAAGGCAGAAGGCAGAAGGCAGAAGCGACACCGAGGCCACTTACGATGAATTGAAGGCGATCTGCGAATCGGCATTGAACGAGAAACCGGCTTCCGATCGGCTCGATTACTGGCGGGATTACCATGCGCAACTGGTGATGGTCGGCAAGCATTTCTGTCGCACCCGCGCGCCGCGGTGCAGCGAGTGTCCGTTGCGGCCACTTTTGCCCCGGCCATGCCCGTTTGAAGCCCTTTCTCATTGACTTTTCCGGAGGCGAGGGGTACAAGCGTACCATTCAACCGACAGGATAGGTTGAGAGAATCGAAACCCTTAATCTTCTTCGCCATGAACGCCAAAGGTGCGTTGCTTCCGCGTGGGATCAGGCTTGCAGTGTGCGCCGCACAGATCGTCACAGCATCGGCTGTTGTTTTTACCAATGACACCGTCATCAGCCCGTTGGACACGAGCTACGAGGGACTGGACGTTGTGGTGAGCAACTGCACGTTGACGGTGGACGGGCCGCACATCTTCTCAAACCTTCTGGTCGCTTTGGGAGGAACGCTCACGCACACGGCCTTGCCGGGCGGGGCAACCTCCAACCTGGTTTCGGTAACGGATGAGCCACACACGCTCACAGGTACAAACGCCGTGACCTTGCTCAACTCGAACATCGTCACGGCTTCGATTGTGGTGACTGACGCCGGCAAGACGATTGTTTACACGAACGAACTGGATTATTCGTTGACCAGCTTGGACGGCGGCCTGACCCAGTTGCAGCGGACGACCAACTCCTCCATCCCTGACGGCTCGGGCGTCCTGGTGAGTTACGATGTTCTGCTGGCTGGGCAAACGGGATTGAATCTGACCGTGGCGAGTAACGTGGAGGTGAAAGTGGGCGGTGCCATCAACGTCAACGGCAGGGGCTATGGCGGCAATGCTGGACCCGGCAACGGCGGCGAGGCCGGCAGCCCGTTGACCGGAGCAGGCGCGGGCTACGGCGGCCTCGGCGGGATGAGTTCTACGAACGCGATTGGCGGGGCGGCCTATGGTTTGTTCGAACAACCGACCGATTTGGGCAGCGGTGGCGGCGTGGGGTATGCAGGTGTGGGTGGCGCTGGCGGTGGCGCGATCAAGATCGTCGCTGGCGGAGTAATCATCATCAATGGTTCGGTCTCAGCCGATGGCGCGGACGGCACCAACAGCCGCTCTGGCGGCGGGTCAGGCGGCAGCGTCTGGGTCACGGCACAGAATCTGGTCGGCTCAGGCACGGTCACGGCACACGGCGGGGCAGGCGAGCCGGTTCACGGCGGCGGCGGTGGCGGTGGGCGGATTGCCATTCAATGTGATGCCAACTACTTCACTGGAACCATGGCTGCCCACGGCGGTCTGGGTGCGAAGAACGGCGGCGCGGGAACAGTCTTCACGAAACTCACGACGCAAAACAGGCTTCTAGTGGTGGACAACGGCGGGCGTTCGGGGACAAACACACCGGTTGCTGTGTCGAGCGCGGCGGATGTGCTCATTCGCGGCAATGCGGGCGTGATTTCCTCGGGCACGTGGACCGTTGGTGATCTGACGATTGCCTCCAACGGACTGCTGACGGTAATCTATCTATCCACAATCAACTTGACCGCAACGGGCGGCGTCACAGTCCAGGCGGGCGGAGCGATTCTTGCCGACGCGGCTGGTTCTCCTGCTGGACAGGGTAGTGGCTATGGCCGTTACTACAATGACAACCTCAATCGACCTTGCGGCGGTGGGGGTCATGGTGGAAATGGGGCCGCCGGCGCGCTCACCAATGCTTACGGAGGTCTTGCCTATGGCTCACAAGGTTCGCCAAACTCCTTTGGCAGCGGCGGCGGTCAGTATTTGCCGTATTCCATCGGCGGTGCTGGCGGAGGTGTGATTCGACTAACGGTGAACGGCACGCTGCTGGTGGAAGGGCGGATTTCCGCAAACGCGGAAAACGGTTCTGGCTCGGGCGGCGGTGGCGGTGCCGGTGGCAGCATTTGGCTGACGGCAGGCACGCTGGCCGGCTCGGGTTCCATCACAGCCAACGGTGGGAATGGGGCTGACGCGATTGGTGGCGGTGGCGGTGGCGGTCGGATCGCCATTTACCCGAATACGAACCTGTTTGACGGCCTCGTGGCTGCTTATGGTGGCGGCGGAGCCAATTGGGGTGGCGCCGGGACTGTCTTCCTAGAGTCCACAGGCCTAAACAGCCAACTCATTTTGGATAATGCCGGATACTCCGGCACGAACACACCGCTGCAAGCCGCGAGTTCCACAGACCTGATAGTTCGCAATGGAGCTATAGGCTACGTACCCAGTACCCTGAGTTTCGCCAATTTGTTCGTAGGCTCAAACGCGTGGCTGGCCTGCTACTCGCAATACTATCCTGTGCCGGTCGTCGTGTCGGTTTCAGGCAACGCGACGATTCAAGCGGATGGCGGAATCATGACGGACGCTGCGGGCTACCCGGCGGGTCAGGGAAGTGGTGGGGGACGCTACTATGCGTCAGGTCCCAACTATCCGTGCGGCGGTGCCGGCCACGGCGGCTACGGGGCAAACGGCTTTGGGGCCTACGCCTCAGGCGGGAGTACTTATGATTCTACCACGTCGCCAAACGGCCTTGGCAGCGGAGGAGGCACTTATTCACCCTACTCCGTTGGCGGTGCCGGAGGCGGCTTGGTTCGACTCACCGTCAATGGCGCGCTGCAACTGGACGGGCGGATTTCGGCAAACGGCGGCAATGGTTCCGGTTTGGGTGGCGGCGGCGGGTCGGGTGGAAGCATCTGGTTGACCGTGGGCACGCTATCGGGCTCTGGCTCGATCACGGCCAATGGCGGGAGCGGGGCGGACTTGGTCGGCGGTGGCGGCGGCGGCGGACGGATTTCCATTTCCTACAACGCGAGCGCATTTGCCGGAATCATCTCGGCCTTGGGCGGTGGCGGGGCAGGATGGGCCGGGGCAGGAACGATCTTCCTGACGCCAAGGACACAGCAAGTCGGTCAGTTGATTTTGGACAATGGCGGCCACGCAGGCACCAACACCACGTTTGACGTGAGTTCGGTTGACCTCACTGTGTCAGGCGGGGCCGTTGGGCAGGCGCCTTCCGTCAATTGGACTACGAGGAATCTCCAAGTTCGTTCCAGCGGTGTGCTGACGACTCCCAAATCCCTTTCGTCTCTGACTCTCACGGTGAGCGGGAACGCGACCATTGACGCGGGCGGTATCCTTTCGGCCGATGGCAGAGGGAATGCAGGCGGCCAGGGCACCGGCGCGGGTTTCGCATCCTCCAGTGGAATCAGGGGCGGCGCCGGACATGGCGGCTTTGGCGCGGCCAATCCAGCAGGGTACGGTGGCGCCTATGGCTTGATGCAGTCTCCGAGTTCCGTCGGGAGTGGTGGCGGCAACGGCGGCGGGTATGGCTACGCTCCCTACGGAGGTGCTGGCGGTGGAGCATTGCGGCTGACGGTCACTGGTGCGCTCACAGTTAACGGCAGAATCTCGGCAGACGGCAGAAATGGGGAGTTGAGCAGTGGAGGTGGTTCTGGCGGCAGCCTCTGGATTACAGCGGGGACGCTGACCGGCTCCGGTGTCATCTCCGCAAATGGCGGCTCCGGCAACGGTCTTGCCGGTGGCGGTGCCGGCGGACGCATTTCCATCGGATACGCGGCGAACGTGTTTTCGGGACTCATTTCAGCCTGTGGCGGAGGTGGATACGGTCGTGGCGGCGCAGGAACGATTTACACGAAGGCAAACAGCCAACCAGTGGGTGAATTGCTCATGGATAACGGTGGCCTGTTGGGAACGAACACACCATTGTCCAAGGCTAGTTCGATGCCGACCACGCCTTTCAACCTCACGATCAGTGGAGGCGCGGCAGCCCGTCTGGAAACCCCGTTTCTGTTGTTGAGCAACCTGAACATCGGTCCGGGCGGTCTGCTCACCGGTTTGTCTAGCCAGTCGAATCTCATCTTGGCCGTGCTGAGAAACGTGAACATCGCGTCTGGCGGCGCCATTTCCGTTGATGGGAAAGGCTTCGCACAGACGAGCGGCCCAGGCGCGGGCGCATCCATCTCCAGCAAAGGTGCGGGTGGCGGCTACGGCGGCGTGGGTGGAGATTCGGCTTTCGGTGCACCCGGTGGAATGAACTATGGCTCGCCGACCCAGCCGGCGGAGCGCGGCAGCGGTGGCGGGTTGGGATCTGGTCCGTATGTTGGCGGTTCGGAAGGCGGCGGGGCCATCCGGCTGACTGTTGCTGGTCTGTTGAACGTTGATGGCATTTTGGCCGCCAATGGCAACCCCGGTCTGCAGGACGACTCGGGCGGTGGGGCCGGTGGAAGCATCTGGGTCACGGCGGGTGCGGTGTCTGGTGACGGTCTCATTTTGGCGGACGGCGGCTCAGGTGAGCTTTACGGAGGCGGCGGCGGTGGTGGCGGTCGCATCGCGATCTACACAGCCATTGACGCATTCACCGGGTTCGGCAGTGCAGAGGGCGGCGACGGAAACTCGCCCGGCCAGCCAGGCACGCTCTACTTCTCGGGCAGCCTGCCTGGATTCAAAGTCACATCGCATTCGCCCTCGGGCGTGGTCAGCAACACGGTCAGCTATGTGGACCTGAACTTCAGCGAGGTGGTGATTGCCAGTTCCGTTTCCGCATTGGACTTTGTGCTGATCACGCCGAACGGCCCGCTGCCGCAGGGCAACCTCACTACATCCGTGTCCGGGCTGACAACGGTGCGGGTGAGCTTCCCGCAACAAAATCTGGTGGGCGATTACCGCATCGAGGCCGGGCCGGACATTCAGAATCTGTTTGGCCAGCCGATGTCGCAGGTTTACACGGGAGCGTTCACCGTGGTGCTGCCGACCATCTCCGGCACGGTCACCGACACAAACGGCCTGCCGGTGCCCGGTGTCGTCTTGCAGCCCGATGGCGGGTTGCTGGCTGCGACGACGGACACCAACGGCAACTACGCGCTCGGTGTGCCGCCGGGTTGGAACGGCACGGTCACACCGTCGCTGGGCAGCTTCATGTTTGCACCAGGTTCAAGCTCATACACGAATCTGACAGCCTCCGTGTCGAATCAGAACTACGTGATGGTTGAAACCATCGCGCCAGCCCTCAGCTCAGGTCTCAGCGGGACCAACCTGTGGGTGAACTGGAACGGAATCCAGGGCGTGTCGTATCAGGTGTGGTGGTCCACGAACCTGACGGAGTGGTTCCCTCTGGGCGACGCGGTTGCGGGGACGAACGGGATGATGGAGTTGCCCGTGCCCGTGGACGACGAGCCGCTCGGTTTCTTCCGCCTGAAGGCTGCCAACTGACACGGTCGCTTGAGCCAAATCCGCACGGGACGAGTATTGTTTGACGACAGCACTTGTCTGGGGGCGACTTCTCGATTATTCTCGTGCAATCTCAGGGCTGCATGAATAAGGCGCTGGTCATCGTGCCGACCTACAACGAGCGGGAGAATCTGCCCTCGTTGGTTGAACGCCTTTTGAAACTGCCCGTAGCGGTTGAACTGCTGGTCGTGGACGACAACTCGCCCGACGGCACAGGCGCGATGGCCGACGAGTTCGCCGCCAAGCATCCCTTCGTGCACGTCCTGCACCGGGCGCAGAAGAATGGGCTGGGCCGGGCTTACATCGCCGGTTTCAAATGGGCCTTGGAACGCGATTACGAATGCATCTGCGAAATGGACGCGGATTTTTCGCACGACCCGGACGACATCCCGCGCTTGCTTGAAGCGGCTCAGGACGCCGATTGCGTGCTCGGCTCGCGCTACATCAACGGCATTCGCATCATCAACTGGCCGCTGAGCCGGCTGATGTTGAGCAAGAGTGCGGCGCGCTACGTGCAAATCGTCACCGGGATGCCCTTCACCGACCCGACCGGGGGTTTCAAATGTTTTCGCCGGCGCGCGTTGCTGGCCATTGACCTGAATCAGGTCCAGTCCAACGGCTACAGCTTTCAAATTGAGATGACGCACCGGCTGTGGCGGCAAGGGATGAAAATAGTGGAAGTGCCGATCATTTTCACCGAGCGCCGCGAAGGCCGCTCCAAGATGTCGGGTCACATCATCCGCGAGGCCTTTTTCATGGTCTGGCGGCTGTTGCTGCAAAACAAGCTGCGCCGCCGGCCACGACCGGGAAAGGCGAACAACGGCGGCAAACCGGCCGGCGGGTAAACCACTGCGTTCGCCTCGGTGCACGGCATTGACCGGCCTGCAAAGGTGCAGCAAACCCGTGAGAGTTTACCATGATTGCGCTCATCGTTAGCACGAATCGTCCGG
>Ga0299912_10003369_pt1 | contig 13058 bp, 12 predicted proteins | sample RVTome_2_FD_207667 | JGI IMG/M metagenome (GOLD analysis project Ga0299912, IMG submission 207667) | Soil microbial communities from uranium-contaminated site in the Upper Colorado River Basin, Wyoming, United States - RVT95D214 (version 2) ...
AATAATGAAAAGGCCCTGAGAGAAAATGAGCGCACGAGCGATCGTTTCTATGAGGCTTTTTATGTTCCAGGACCTCCATAATGCCTCGATTAAAAAGGTGTTTCAAAACTCACATGAGAAGCGCTGATACGGGCTTTGATGGGGCAAAATCTCCCCGAAGGCTGGGGGAGAAGCCCCCCCTACAATCAAAAGGAAGGAGAAGCTTTTCCAGGTTTCCGCATAAACTACCATTTACTTAAAAGGAGGCAGCGATGAAGAAAAAGAAAAAAGCCGCTAGAAAGAAAAAGAATTTGCTACCTATTGCGTTGATCGTAGCCTTAATACTCATCCTGGGAGGAGGCTTACTAGCCCACTTCATCCAGACCAACGGCGGTGTGGCAATTCGAGATCTACGCTTTATGGGTAGTGACAACAGACTGATGAGCGCCCTGCTCTATGTGCCGAAAGGGGCAACTAAAGCTACGCCTGCTCCGGGCATTGTGGTGTCACATGGCTACATCAACTCGCGCGAAACCCAGGATGGCTTTGCCATCGAATTTGCCAGACGCGGCTATGTCGTCCTGGCGTTCGACATGATCGGGCACGGTTATAGTGAACCAGCCCTATCAACTGGAAACTTTTTTGCCAGTGGTTGCGGCGGCAAACCCGCACTGGACTATCTGCGCTCCCTTGATTTTGTCGATAAAGCAAACATCGGCCTGGAAGGACATTCCATGGCTGGTTGGGGATTGGTAACTACAGCTATGGCAAACCCGAATGGCTATCGATCAATAGTCCTGGCGGGTTCTTCCACCGGGACGTATTGTCCACCGGGCACCCCCACCTTCCCGCGCAACCTGCTGGTCGTCTTCGACAAATACGACGAGTTCTCCAAACTCAACTGGGGAACCCCCATCGCGAATGATGCCCCTAAAGGGGACAAGATGAAGGCGGTCTTTGGCACCACCGAGCCCGTGGAGATAGGCAAGCTCTATGGCTCTATCGAGCAGGGAACCGCGAGAAAACTGCTCATGCCGAAGATGGAGCATCCTATGTTGCATTGGTCCACCGAGGCCATCGGCGCGGCTGTTGCCTGGATGCAGGCCACACTCAAAGGTGGCAAGGCGATACCGCCGTCCAATCAGATCTGGTATTGGAAGGAGATCGGCACGCTGATCGCCATGATCGGCATGATCCTCTTCCTCTTTGCTATCGGCGGATATCTGTTGAAAACTAACTACTTTAAGGTCTTGAACGAGGCTCCTGCCCCTGCGAAACCGGCAACCGGCTGGGGATGGTGGGTCGGGGCAGCCGTAACCATCCTGCTTCCGATCCCCGTTTATCTGTGGGTTTGGAGCTTTAACGGCATTAGTGGCAAAGGTGGTATAGCGAAGGACAGCTGGCTATTGCCGCAATGGAACACGACGACCATCATGTTTTGGGCGGTGGTGGTCGCAGCGATCTCTCTCATCTTGCTCATCCTGTGGCATTTCCTGGCAAATCGGAAAAAAGGAGGCTCTTTTGCCGCGTATGGCTTCACTTGGAAAAACAAGGGGCTGCAGCTGGGCAAGGTAGGAAAGTCATTCTTGCTGGCGCTGATCGCCGTTTTTGCGGCCTATCTCACCGTGGTCTTCTCCGCCTGGGCCTTTACCACCGATTACCGCATTTGGGTGTTTGCCATCAAACCGATGTCAATCGTCCATTTCGGGATATTCCTGAGATACCTTATCCCGCTTGCCTTCTATTTCCTGATCATCGGCATGGTGATCCATGGCGAGCTGCGCCGCAATTCCTCCGCCTGGGCGCAGACGGTGGTGAACATCCTGCTCTTGATCGGCGGTTACATCCTGTTCTTCCTGTTCCAATACATCCCGCTCTTCGCGGGCAAGACGCTGTTGCTCCCAGATGCCCATTTGCCAACCATCGTGTTGTTCCAGTACATCCCCATCTTTATTATTGTGGGGCTGGTTTCGACCTATTTCTACCGCAAGACAGGCCACGTCTTTGTGGGAGCATTCATCAATGCCATGCTGATAACCTGGATCATCGTGGCTGGTACAGTGACCAATTATCACTTCTAGCAGAGCCACAGATAGACGTCCATAATCTTCAGGCTAAAAGGGTGCGGGAGCTGATTCCAGAAATTGGAATCAGCTCCCGCACCTCTTTTTATATGGCAATGGGAGGAAAGGCCACTAGCGCATGACTAGTCACCGTTCTGTTTTGCCTTTTTCGCCTTTTCCATCAAATCCACCAAGGTCTCCATCTTCGGCCTTGGTGGGGTGAATATGCTGCCTAATTCTTCTTCGGAATACTGTTCATCCAAAAACGCCTCGATATCCATCTGCCCCTGCCAACAGCCGACGATAAATCGGCAGGGCAGCATGTTATTTTCGAAACGGCAGAATCTAAAATTGACCTCGCCGCCCACCCGAGGACATCTCATTGCCTTGTCGTCGTACTGTTCGCTCACTCTGTTTGCCCTCCGTCGTAGCACGCTACCTCTACAGTCCCGAAGGACTGTAGAGGCACGAAAAGCCACAACCCTGGAAAACCGTAGTGCCCAGCCTCTTACTCAGAAAATAGGTTTCAAATCCCCTGGCCAAAGGGCCACCTCAGGCCACCCCCCCTTTGCTAAAGCCGAAGGTGGCTCTTTAGCCAGGGGGCGAGGGGGGATTACTGATTTCCATGGTTCCCGCCGAAGGTGGCCCTTTGGCCAGTGGGAGGCCAAGCAGCCATGACAATTACTTCGGAATTTCGGGCAACTCAGCCAGGGCCTTCTTTATCTCCTTATCTGGTAAAGCAAAATCCTGGAGCTTGCCCGATAGATAGGCATCATAGGCAGACAGATCAAAGTGTCCGTGTCCGCTGAGGGCGATCAGGATTGTCTTTGCCTCACCAGATGCCTTGCACTTCATGGCTTCATCAATGGCGACCTTTAAAGCGTGGCATGGCTCAGGACCGGCGATGATACCCTCTGTTCGTGCGAACTTGACGCCCGCCTCAAAGATGGCGCTTTGATGCACGGCTACGGCCTCGACCAGGCCTAAGTCATAGAGTTTAGATATAATGGGCGCCATCCCATGATAGCGCAATCCCCCTGCGTGTATGGGGGCCGGCACAAAGGAATGGCCCAAGGTGTGCATCTTGGCGATGGGTGCCATGCCGGCTGTATCTCCGAAGTCATAGGCATAGACCCCCCGCGTCATGGTCGGACAGCTTGCTGGCTCAACACAGACAATCCGCAAATCCTTTTTCTTGCCGCTGAATTTATCCCTGATCCAGGGGAGAAATTGCCCGGCAAAGTTCGAGCCGCCGCCAACGCATCCTACAATGATATCGGGGTAGGCGTCTGCCATCTCCATCTGTTTCCTGGTCTCCTCTCCGATAATGGTCTGATGGAGCAATACATGATTGAGCACGCTGCCCAGGGAATAGTGCGTATCAGCGCGACCCATGGCATCCTCAACCGCCTCGCTGATAGCCAGCCCCAGGCTGCCGGGGCAGTCAGGCCATTTTTCCAGCATGTTTCTGCCCGCGTTGGTATCCTTGCTGGGGCTGGGGACACACGTGGCCCCCCACGTCTCCATAAGGATCCTGCGGTAGGGTTTTTGGTCATAGCTGATTCTGACCATATAGACCTTTAATTCGATACCGAAGAATGCGCATCCCATTGCCAAGGCGCTCCCCCACTGACCGGCACCGGTCTCCGTCGTGATCCGCTTGATGCCTTCTTTCTTGTTGTAATAGGCCTGCGCGATAGCGGTATTCGGCTTGTGGCTCCCTGCCTGGCTTGTCCCTTCATATTTGTAGAAGATCTTGGCCGGCGTGTCCAGGGCCTTTTCCAACCGGTATGCCCGGTGCAACACCGTCGGCCTATAGGTGCGGTAGACATCCTGAACCTCTTCCGGGATATCGATCCACCGCTCAGCGCTCACCTCCTGCTTAATAAGCTCCATGGGGAACAAGGGAGCAAGATCCTCCGGACCCATGGGCTTCTTCGTCATGGGGTGCAAATAGGGCGGCATCGGCTCCGGCATATCGGCAAGAACATTGTACCATTGAGTCGGCATGTCCTTCTGGTCGAGAAAAAACATTGATCTCTTCATTCCACCCTCCTTTTGTTTTATTTATATGTTGGTCTCGTCCCCTGTAAGGGGCCTTTAACAGTGCATCATGAACTCAACCCACCTCTTCGACAGACCTTTTCTCCAATACGGCATCCTCCTTTCTGAATGTTTTACCATGGCCAACGCCGTGGGGTAAGCTCTCACAGCACCAAAAAAACCATGAACATCCTTCAATGCCCATGGCCCTTTATCAATAAAAAAGCCGTGGGCAACCCTGGAGCTGTCCACGGCCTCAGTCCATATTCAGGAGTTGGTCAGTGGGCAGGCTCCTCCTTGTTCCACCACCAGCACCACCAAGAAGTTGAAGCGACTCTTTGAGCCATCGCGCCTCTATCCTCCGCCGTCTCTATAACAAAACGTATAAAAGATGTCAAGAAAAACCTTTCAAATAATACCGCGGAGACTCTCCTTCCACACCTCGATCTTCTCTTTGCCGTAGACCCCCTCCCAGGCCTTGAGGATCAGATCAAGGGGGAGGTCACTAAAGACGCCGTGATGCCGCACATACTCCACGAATTTGCGATTGTCGGCGTCGTGAGAGGGAAAGACGGCGTCATTGTTGCCATCGAACTCCACCAGGGGATAGCCATGCTCCCGCGATACTTCCTTATCAAAGGAGGGGGTCACCCGCACCCAGCGATCACCGAGCAGCCATTCCACATAGCCGTGAAAGATAAAGAGGTTGGTCTCCATCAGTTCCGCCACCCGCTCTGATATGAGGTAGTTGCGGATGTCGGCGAAGACCAGACGCGCCGGGATCGCTGCTGCCCGCGCCAGGGCGACCAACAAGACCGCTTTTTGGACGCAATATCCGCTGCCCCGCTGCAGAATCGCACTGGCCTTGTAGTGCTCCGGGAGGAAGAAGGGGACATAGAGGTTATACGGTATGGTATCCCGCACGAGATAAAAAAGCCGTCGTGCCTGCTCGTGCACATCCCTGGCGCCGTTGATGGTCTGAGAGACCAGTGCCTTAATCTGAGGGTGGTTACAATCGATCACCTCGGTAGCCTGAAGAAAGGGGTCCATCAGCTCATCCTTTCATCTTCTGCTTCAGCAGGGCCACGGCCTGGGAAAGGACCTCTCCGGTGCCCTCGTGGAAGCGCAGGTGGGCGTACTTGTCAAGGGGGGTCTCGCCGCGGTTGATGATCACCAGCTTGGCCCCTGCCCTCAGGGCCTCTACGGGCATGTGGGCCGCAGGTGTGACCACCAGGCTGGAACCAACTGCCACAAAGAGATCGCATTGCTGCGAGTGGTAAGAGGATTCACTTAAATCCTTCTCCGGCAGGGATTGTCCGAAATCCACCACGCTGGGAACGAAGCCCCTGCCGCAGCTGCACCACGATGCACCCGTATCTTTATCCACTTGCCTCCCACAGTGCGGGCACCTGAGCTTGGTAAGGTTGCCATGGAGCTCTGCCAGCAGCTCCGGGCTAATCCCCGATTTAAGGTGGAGGTTGTCGACGTTCTGAGAGATCAGGAATTTCAGCCTGCCCAAATCCTGGAGCGCCTTGATGGCATAATGGCCGGCATTGGGATCCGCTTCTGACCAGGGGCGTTGCTGTTGAGGCGGCGGCAGCCCCTTGTCCTTCCTGGTCCAGAGCCCGTCAGGCCCCCGGAAATCCGGCAGGCCCGACTCCGTACTCACCCCAGCCCCGGTAAACACCACCAGATATGTTGACTCATACATCCACTGGGCAAGGGTCTCGATCCTCTCTCTGATATCTCCCTTCATGGCCTTACTATATAACCCCTGTGCGGGGAAACGCAAGTGTCTCTGCAAATCAAGAAAATCCTTGGCTGCATGAAAAGGTGACGGTATAATTTTGTATTGAATAAAAATAGCTCAGGGAGAGAACGATGCTTACAGTAGAGAAAATCCTCCTCACGAAGATCGACGTAGATGATACAACCTTCCTCATCACCTTCATGCCGGATCTGGAGCCCCTTGTGGCCTCTATCAAGCTGGTCGGCCTGTTGGAGCCCCTTATCCTGCGGGAGAAAACAGACAAGACGTATCAAATCGTCTGCGGCTTCAAAAGGGTTGAGGCCCTGCGTCTTCTCGCTATCGGCGAGGCAGCGGCCTTTGTCTATCAACAGGGCGAGCTCGATGATTTCCAGGCCCTGCTGCTGACTATAGGGCACAATCTCACCCGCTCCCTCAACCTCGTGGAAAAGGCCCAAGCCCTGGAAAAGCTGCTTGCTTTCGGGGTACCTGCAAGGGAGGCGATAGATCGCTATCTTCCCCTGTTTGCCCTTCAGCCCCATATGAGCCTGTTAAAACAGGTGATAGATCTTTTGGCTTTGGAAAGCGGGCTGCGTGAGTACCTGGTAGGGGAAGGTCTCTCCCTCTCCGCCGCAGCCCACTTGCTCGATCTTGACCAGGAGGGCCAAAAGGCCATCCTCTCCCTGCTCGCGGCATTGAGGCCAGGGGAGAACCGCATCAAGGAGATCATCTCTTTTCTTAGGGAGATCTCTCTGAGGGACGGGCAGCCTATTTCGTCTCTCCTGAGCAGGAAAGATATCGTAAAACTCCTCGCCGATTGGCAAACCCCGCGTCCGCAGCGCCTGGAGCAATTGAGGCGGATCATCAAGCAAATGAGATTTCCCCTGCTGACAGCAATGGAGGAGCGATTCGCCGCATACAAGCAATCTATCTCCCTACCCCCGCAGATATCCTTTCATCATCCACCTTTTTTTGAGGGCGAGGAGTTCAGGATGGAGCTCAGGTTTAAGGATTTCCGCTCGTTCCGTGAGCTGGTCGCCAGCCTTTGTCGGGTCGCGGATGCAGCAGAAGGGGACACAGACCCTCTTGTGGATTTGAGCCGCAGCCGTTGATCTCAAACAGCACTTCTGTTATAGTGAGTGCCATATCGTAGAGAGAGGATACGGAAGGTATGAAAAAGATCAAGGTCGGGGTTCTGGGCGCCACCGGCATGGTGGGACAGCGTTTTATTCAACTGCTGGAAGGACACCCGTGGTTCGAGGTCACCGAGGTCGCCGCCTCCGAGCGCAGCGCCAATCGTCCCTATGGAGAGGTAATGCAGGGAAGGTGGAAGGTGGAGGGGAATATCCCTCCCCGTGTGGCCGAGCTGACGGTCAAGGAGTGCACACCGGAGCTGGACTGCCGCCTCTGTTTCTCGGCCCTCGACTCCGCTGTAGCGGGCCCTGTGGAAGAAGAGTTTGCCCAGGCGGGGTATGTGGTGAGCAGCAACTCGCGCAACCACCGGATGGACCCCGATGTGCCTCTTTTAATTCCCGAGGTAAACGCCGACCATCTCGCTATCATCCCCCAGCAGAAGAGCCGCTGGAGCTCAGACGGCTACATCATCACCAATCCCAACTGTGCCGCCATCGGCCTGGTCATGGCCCTGGCCCCGCTGCACAAGCGGTTCGGCGTGGATAAGGTCATCGTGACCACCCTCCAGGGCTTGAGCGGCGCGGGCTATCCCGGTGTGCCCTCGTTGGACGTCATCGATAACGTCGTCCCCTTTATCGGCGGCGAGGAGCCCAAGGTGGAGTCCGAACCCCTCAAGATCCTCGGCAGTCTGAACAACGGCAAGTTTGTCTTCGCCGACCTTCAGATCAGCGCCTCCTGCACCAGGGTGCATGTGATGGACGGCCACCTGGAGAGCGTGAGCATCGGCTTGAAGCAAAAGGCGTCGCCTGCTGACCTGATCGATACCTGGCAGGAATTCGATCCCCTGAGCAGCCAAGAACTCCCCTCGGCCCCCTCCCCTCCTATCATTTACAGGAAGGAGGACGATCGCCCCCAGCCGCGCCGGGATAGGAATGAAGGAAAGGGGATGGCCTGTGTGGTGGGGAGGCTGAGGAAATGTTCCATCCTCGATTACAAATTCTTTGTCTTGAGCCACAACACGATCCGTGGCGCGGCCGGCGCAGCCATCCTAAACGCCGAGTACCTGTACAAGAAAGACCTGTTATAAACATGGCAGCCAAAAACAGGAGCGGGGGAAAAAAAGAAGAGCCTTCCTATGCCGAGCAGATCAAGGCCCTCTCCGAGATCAGCAAGGCCATCTCCTCCGACCACTACCTGGAGGACATCCTGAGGCTCATCGTGACCGTCACCGCCAATGTGATGGGCTCCAAGATCTGCTCCCTCTGGTTGCTGGATGAGGAGAAAAAGACCCTCTCCCTGGAGGCCACCCAGAGCATAAGCGAGGAGTACCTCAAGGAGCGGGTCCTGCGCTTGGGTGAAGGGATAGTGGGCGGCGTGGCCAAGGAGAAAAAACCGATGAGGGTCTACAACTGCATCGAAGAACCCCTCTTTAAGGAAAAAGAACTGGCCCGCAAGGAGGGCCTCTCCTCCCTCTTGAGTGTCCCCATGGTCGTGCGGGGGAAGGTGATCGGGGTGCTCAACTGCTATACCTCCTACCCGCACCGCTACACCGACACCGAGGAGGCTGTCCTCACCACGGTGGCCAATCAGGCAGCCATCTGCATCGAGAACACCGAGCTGATGGTAAAGACCAAGGTGATCCAGGAGGAGCTGGAAACGAGGAAACAGGTCGAGCGGGCTAAGGGTATCTTAATGAAGGAGCTCAAGCTTGACGAAGAAGAGGCCTTTGGGCGCATGAGGAAAAAGAGCATGGACACCCGCCGCTCCATGCGGGAGGTGGCCGAGGCCATCATCCTCGCGCACGAGATAGGAACGTAACGACAGTGTAGGATTCGAGGATTCGAGGGTTCTAGGGGTCTAGGGTTCTAGCAAAAACACGGGGATAACTCTTCAGAAGCAGTCCCGCCCCACTTTGTATAAAAATCTGAATGGCGGGATGTCGCAGAGCGACACATTGTTTAAAACCATCCTCATCACGAAAGATGCCCAAAAGGGGCGCGCGATAGCAGCCGAGCTGGGTGCGCGGAACATCGTCTGCGACCACCTAGCGCCTCATGAAACCGTGGACGAAGAGATAGCTGACAAGGCCCCTGACCTCGTCATCCTCTCCCTGGAAAACCCCCTCACTGCCTCTCCCATCATCGAAGCAGTCAGGGAGCTGAGGCGAGAAAGACCAATCCCCATCCTGGCCCTCATAGCCAAGGATGCCATAGACAAGGGCACAGACATCCTCTTTGCAGTAGATGATTTTGTCATTGAACCGAGCGCAATTGAAGAGATAGCCCTCAGGGTTAAAAAACTCCTCAAGGAGACATATGCCGTTGACGGCAAAGACGTGATCCGCAACAACGATCTGGTGATCGACCTCGCGCGCCGGGAGGCGACACTTGCGGGCAAGACTCTCGACCTCACCTTCACGGAATACGGGCTCCTGGTATTCCTCGCTGCCAACAGCGGCCGGGTCTTTACCCGTGAGGCCCTGCTCAATAAAATCTGGGGGTATGATTACTACGGCGGCGACAGAACGGTGGATGTCCACATCCGCAGGCTCAGGGCGAAGATAGAGTGGGGGAAGCACTCCTTCATCGAGACGGTGAGGGGGGTGGGGTATCGATTTAAGAAGGCGTCTGACTGATAGACATAAAAAAAGGGACAGGCTACTTTTTTTATATCTATCTATAACTAATTCTCAAAAAGTAGCCTGTCCTTTTTTCTCTTCCCCTTTTGTCTTCCTTCGCGGATTTTGTCTTGTTGATCAGGTTGGCCGCCATGGTTTCAGTCTTGGGATCCATCTGGGAACATTCTTCTTATACTCGATATACTCTTTTCCAAATCGCTTCTCTAATCCTGGTTCTTCAGAGTATATGAAGTAAATTGTGTTGATAACGAAGTTCAAGGCGGCCAACACCGCAATTCCGTATGAGGCAAATAAAACGGCCTCGCCAACTTGCAGCAGGATGAGGCTTAGAATCATAGGATTTCTGACGTGGCGGTACAGGCTCGCAACGATGAGCTTCTTGGTTGGGTCCCAGGGCATGATTGTCCCGTTGCCAATCAGGATGAACATCCTGATGGTTGTTGTCAGCAATACCAGGCCGGCCAGGCCGATTCCCAAACCGATAATCAATAGCGTGGCCGAAGATGTAATCGCCGCCTGAATGGATGACTGGCGCTCAAACACGACAATCAAGTAGGGAAGCAAAAATCCCACAACAATGGGGGCCACAAAGGAACTCAGATGTCTTGCTAGATTTTTCATCCCGTCCTACGCGTCAATTGTGGGTTGACTCCTTGGGGTCGAATCACTCTAACCAATTGAGGGAATTGTTTCCTCATTAAATGTTTAAACCCCCCTTTCCATCCTCGAAAATACTATTCTAAGGCCTTTATAAGCACCATAATTCAGCCCTTTACCTTCCATATCAAATAGTTATCCTGGTCCGATCCCAGGTCTCGCCTCGGAAGGTCCATATAAGCCCCATAATTCAGCCCTAGTGCCTTCCATGTCAAATAGTTATCCTCTGATCCGGCCCTATCCCACGCAACTTTTAACTTTTCCCCGTGCAGTTATTCCGGGACACACGTTTGGAGGGATCCTGACGGTAGTATTCCTTCAAAACACGATAAAGGTCCGGTGCATGCTCAATCATTAACCGCGGCTGATCGAAGAATTGCTCTGTGGCGACGGCGAAAAATTCCGCTTCGTTAATCGCACCGTAGGCATTGAGGAAAGATTTCTTGCCCTTTTCGGTGTCGTGTTTGAGACGTAGATATTCGCGCGAACATGTCAGGACCCAGTCACGGTATTCAGCCCGGTCGCGCAATGGAGGTGTACCGTCGGCCGCGCCGTTGAGCATGTCCAGTTTATGGGCGAATTCGTGGTAAATAACGTTGTGACCGGACTCAGGATGGCGGCCATCGCGCAGGGCTGCATCCCAGATAATAATTACAGGCCCCTGCTGGAACGCCTGCCCGATAATGGGATGCTCAAGCTCCACTGGTGCGACTGTATTTTCAAAGAAACCTGGATTGCGTTGAGGCGGAACAACGGTGGAGGGATAGACGATGATGGATTTGACATTTCGGTAGTAGTTGTGGGGCAGGCCCAGAAGAAGCAGACAGGCCTGAGCGGAGATCGTGACATGTATCTCGTCGGTAAGCTCCAGTCCACCAGCTCCCTCCCAATTTTTTTCGGCGATAAACACCTGGATCAAGGCACGCAGGTGAGCACGCTCGGCATCTTCCAGCATGCAGTAGTGGGTAACGTTACGGCGGATTATGTCCTCCCATAAGGAAGGGAAAGGAGCCTGGATGAGCTTCTTTCGGCGACGATCGATAAACCAATGAAACATTGGAATTTCGTATTGTTCTTTTGCTTTCGGTAACTGGGATCGGACCACGCTAACCTCTTAACGGCAATGCCCTCCTCTTATAAATGCCTAAACCCTCATTTTCATCCCTAAAAATACCATTCTAAAGCCCTTATAAGCGCCATTATTCAGCCCTTATGTCTTGCATATCAAATAGTTACCTTGGTCCGACCCCAGGTCTCTGCCATTCAGGTCTCAGGCCAGGTCTCCAGGAAACAGGTCTATTCGCTGGTTATACGTCATCTTCTTCTGATACAATCTCATCAACTGCTCTAAAATATGACTTCAGTTCTTCTGCTCCATTGTTGAGAATGTCAAAATCACGTTCGTTCTGAAGGAATAAACACATTTCAGCAATATCATTCTCTGTAAGCTCAAACCACTCCCCTCTTACGTTTTGTTTCTCATAGTTTTTATGAAAAAACTTTTCTAAGTATGCAATCTCTCTCCCGAAGGAATCTGATTCATCCGCTTCGATTGCAAATATTAACTTCAATTCAAAAGGGCAACCAGTTTGATGGTCCTTCATCCTCTTATCTAGTAAATTTGTTACACCTATTTTGTAATAGTTAAAAGGAAGACACTTAATGACGTATAAAAACCTTGGGGCCTCATTTAGTTCAATCAATTTCCTAAAGTTATCTTGCGCCTTTTGCCATTCTTTTGTTGACAAATTGCTGTAATCATATAATTTGGCAATATTATCATCATCTTCTTGAGTAAAGTTCATAGGCATATTTATTGATGTCGGCTCCTTTTTTCTCAGCGTATAACAGGCAGCGGATGACCTGCCCCGTAGGGGTCTGGTCAATCCGCTGGTTCGGAAGGCGGGCAGGAGCATGTGATTGTTAGTAAATGTTGAGACCTGACCCCAGAAATTCTAATGATTAATTTTTTTATTCCATTCTAATTCACTTATTATATCCTCAAAAGCACCTTGACATTTTATCATAGTGTCATAGACTTTGTTATAAAGAGACTCTATTGAAGCAAAAACACCTATAGTAACAAGCGATGATATTAGTAATGAACTTTCTTTAACATTAACTGTAACACCATCTTTTCCAAATGAAATTTCTTTTTGAGATAATGCATAGGCTAAATCTTTCTCAGAATAAGTGTTAGCTAAAATATCAATAATATCTGCCATTGTAAAAACCAGTACTCTATTTTTATCGAACCTTACATGATAATTTTTGATAATGGGAGTACTTGTAAACGGAGATTTAAATATAATAAAATCCTCTTTATAAATCTCACTATCAAACCCGGCATCAACTAACTTATGATGTAATTTTTCACAAAACTTATGCACGTAAGTATTCTTCCAATGACTGCTTTAGCCTGCAATATAGGCTATTTGACCTTTTCTAACCATGAGTAGACTGACTAGTATAAGATGCCCGGCAGACTGGTTTGTCAGTGAAACTGATATGGAGTGAACCCCTGGCATAAGCCCCCCTGCCTTGGGAACGATCAAAGGTTATCACCCCATGGGCAAGAATGTCAAGTTTCAGAAAAATCCTTCTCTTGTAATATTCCTGTAACAAAAGGATGATGAAATAACCCTAAATTTTCTGGAAAAGGAGGCCTATAACATGCCAAGTGCCAAAGATGCAAAAGAGTATGTGCTCAATGTAGTTAAGGAACAAAAGGTAAACTTCATCAAACTGTGGTTCACGGATATCCTGGGTATCTTGAAGAGCTTTGCCATCACGGCAA
>Ga0299912_10003370_pt1 | contig 13058 bp, 12 predicted proteins | sample RVTome_2_FD_207667 | JGI IMG/M metagenome (GOLD analysis project Ga0299912, IMG submission 207667) | Soil microbial communities from uranium-contaminated site in the Upper Colorado River Basin, Wyoming, United States - RVT95D214 (version 2) ...
GAACAAGGCCGCCGGACGTTACAGATTCGAAAAGATCTATGGGCCGACCGAGATCAACCTCGGGCTCAAGGGGCCGCTCGTCCGTCCGGACATTGTCCTCAAGGAGGGCGATTACCTTATCGCCATTAACGGGACCGAAGTGAGAACGGACGATGATTGCTTCAAGCTCCTCCAGGTGACGCCGGGGCGGAAGATCAAAATCACCGTCAATGGCACACCTGCTCCGGCCGGGGCGAAGACCTATGAGGTCGAGCCCATCCGCAACGACCAGGCGCTCAGATATTTTCGCTGGCTTTCAGACAACATCAAGAAGATCGAAAAGGCCACAAACGGCCGTGTCGGCTACATGCACATTAACGCCATGGGCAGCGGCGGCATCGGTGAATTCGACAAGTTCTGGCGGGCCTTCCGCTACAAGGACGGCATCATCATCGACGTCCGCCGGAACTCCGGCGGCTGGACCGAATATTTCCTGATCGACAAGCTCGAGCGTCAATTGACGGCCTTCAACGTCCTCCGGAACATGGTGCCGTTCCGCTATCCGGGCACGGCCGGAAACGGCCAGTATGTCGTCATCTCGAACGAGAACAACGGCTCAGACGGCGAGGCCTTCGTCGAGGACTTCCGGGCGCGAAGAATCGGGCCGGTCGTCGGCGTCCCGTCCTGGGGCGGCCTGGTCGGCATCCTGAATCGGCAGCTGACGATCGACAACGGGACCGTCGAGCAGTCGAACAATGCCTTCTATGGGAGCGAGGGCACGTGGCTCATTGAGAACCACGGGGCCGATCCGGACTACCTCGTCGACAACGACCCGGCCTCGGTCATGGCCGGCCGTGACCCGCAGCTCGAGAAGGCGATCGAGGTCATCCTGGAGAGGATTAAGGCCAATCCGTTCAAGTTCCCGGAGACACCGGCGTACCCTAAAAAATAACGTTCGACCTGTTATAATGGTGGATCCTGGGAACGGAACGCCCTGGATGCTGCCCTATTGGATTGAAAAATGATCGTTGTCGACAACCTTTCGAAGAACTTCGGCAAGCAGTCCCTTTTCGACAACATCAGCTTCAAGGTCAACCGCCGGGAGCGGGTTGGGGTCGTCGGCCGGAACGGCCACGGCAAGACGACGCTCGTCCGGATGATCGCCGGCCTCGAGGAAGCGGATTCGGGATCGATCTCCATGCCCCGGAACTACCGGATCGGTTACGTGGAACAGCACCTGGACTTCAAGGCCAAAACGGTCCTCGATGAAGCCGCCAGGGGGCTGGCCGCGGACGCGAGGTCCGAGCTGTGGCGAGTGGAGAAAGTCCTGGCCGGCCTGGGTTTCGACAAGGGTGACCAGGACAAGCGTCCCTCGGAGCTTTCCGGAGGCTTCCAGGTTCGGCTCAACTTGGCCAAGGTCCTCCTCGCGGATTACCAGATGCTCCTCCTCGATGAGCCAAACAACTTCCTCGACATCACCTCGATCCGCTGGCTGGAGCGTTTTCTCCTGGCCTGGCCGGGCGAGCTGATGCTCATCACCCACGACCGGAGCTTCATGGACAAAGTCGTGACCCACGTCCTGGGGATCCACCGGCGGAAGGCGCGAAAGATCTCCGGAGATACCGGCAAATATTACGCCCAGATCGCCCAGGAAGAAGAGATCTACGAGAAAACCCGCGTCAACGACGAGCGTAAGCAAAAGGAGATGGATCTCTTCATCACGCGTTTCCGGGCCAAGGCGAGACTGGGCGGACTCGTCCAGTCGAGGGTCAAGAGCCTGGAGAAGATGGAAAAGAGAGACAAGCTCCAGGCCATCCGGACCCTCGAATTCTCTTTCGCCGAAAAGCCCTTCCATCACAAGTACGCCTTAAGCGCCGATCGCCTGTCGTTCGGCTTCAATCCCGGGAAGCCCCTCATCAAGGATTTTACGATGACGATCGGGGCGCGGGACCGGGTCTTCGTCGTCGGCAAGAACGGCAAGGGAAAGACGACCCTGCTCAAGCTTCTGGCGGGGGCCCTCCAGCCCTGGGAGGGGGAGGTTACGTCGCCCCAGTCGGTGGCCGTGGGATACTTCGAACAGACGAACGTCGCGGGCCTCGTCGATTCGAACACGGTCCTTGATGAGATCGCGTCCGCCAACGTCAACGAGGATCCCAAACTCCCCAGGCTTATCGCTGGGGCCATGATGTTCGAGGGTGATGACGCTCTCAAGCCCGTCCGTGTCCTCTCGGGCGGTGAAAAGAGCCGGGTCATTCTGGGAAAGCTCATCGCCACTCCGGTAAACCTGCTCCTCCTCGACGAGCCGACAAACCACCTCGACCTGGAGTCGAGCGACGCGCTCCTCGCGGCCCTCGATGATTTCGACGGGGCGGTGATTATGGTCACACACAACGAGAGGTTCCTCCAGGCCATGGGCGAAAGGCTGGTCGTCTTCCAGAACGGCGGGATCCTCGTCTATGAGGGAGATTATCAGAGGTTCCTGGACAAGATCGGCTGGAAGGACGAAGAGGACAGGCCGCAAGGGAGAGCGTCTGTCGAAGTTATAAACAAGGAAGGCGCGGTCTCGCGGGATAAGCTCAATCCCAGGGAGTTCCGGAAAATCAAGTCCGAGCTCGTCACGGAGAGGTCCCGGGTATTGAAACCGCTCGAAAAGAAGATGCAGGAAAGGGAGAAGGCCGTCGAGCGGCTCGACACGGAGCTCCAGAAAATGAATGCCGCGATCGTCGAGGCCTCGCGGCTGAAGGATGGGTTCCGCGTCGTGGAGCTTTCGAAGTCCATGCACCAGGCCAAGACGGACATCGACCTTCTTCTCGAGGACCTCGAGAAGCTGACCGGGGAGTACGAGAAGAAAAAAGCGGAGTATGAGATCCGGCTCGCCGGGCTCGGGGGCGAAGGGCAAGGCCCTTCGGAAGGCTCCTGAGGGCCCGGATCGTTTGACTTGGATTCATCCCTTTGGTATAAGCGGAAAGGTAATGTTTCATGTCTGAGAGACGGCTCGCCTGGCTTCTCATAACCGTGTCTCTCATCGTTTTTCCCATTTCCTGCTCGCGGGGGTCGACCCAGAGCGAGATCATCGTCGCCGGCTCTACGAGCGTCCAGCCTTTTGCGGACAGATGGGCCGAGGCCTTCGTCAAGGGCCGGCCGGGATGTTTCGTCAACGTCCAGGGCGGCGGATCGAGCGCCGGCATCCAGGCCGCCAAGTCCGGGGCCGCCGATATCGGCACTTCTTCCAGGGAGTTGAAGGCCGATGAAAAGGATTTGAAGGAGATCGTTGTGGCCCGGGACGGATTGGCGATCATTGTTCATCCGGCCAATCCGCTCCGCGGGCTCCGCCTGACAGAGATCAAGCAGGTCTTCACCGGCGAGATCCCCAGCTGGAAATACCTGGGAGGACCGGACGAAGCGATCACCGTCGTTACCCGGGAGGAGGGATCGGGAACGCGGGGCGCGTTCCAGGAGCTGGTTATGGCGAAGTCGCGGATCTCCAAAAGAGCGATCGTCGAGGACTCGAACGGAACGGTCCGGGAGATTGTAGCCGGCGATCCGAATGCCGTCGGCTATATCTCGCTCGGCCTTGTGGACGACAGGGTCCGGGCCCTCGAACTGGACGGAGTCAAGGCCTCCGAGGGATCGATCCTGGAAGGACGTTACAAGCTCGTCCGGCCTTTCCTTTTCGTCACGAATGGCGAACTCCGAGGCATGGCCAGAGATTTCGTGGATTTCGTGCTCTCGCCCGAGGGGCAGGATATGATCCGGAAAGAAGGGCTTCTCGCCGCCCGGTGACCGGCTTTTGCGGCCGTTAGAGGCTGGGGCTTCGAAATAAGAAATCGATGAACAAACTGGAGAGAGACGAGAGGCTGGTCCGGCTGGCCTTGTTGGCCGTCTCTTTTTCAGCCGTCTCGGTCCTCACGGTCATCACCGCCTTCATCTTCACTGAAGGCGTCCCCATCATGTTCAAATACGGCTTCAAGAGCTTCCTGGCCGGGATGAACTGGTATCCCTCTGAAAAGAGCTTCGGGCTCCTGCCCATGATCGCCGGGTCTCTGATGGTTACTCTCGGCGCCCTCGTCATCGGTGTCCCTCTCGGCTTGTCCTGCGCGGTCTTCCTTACGGAGTTCTCGTCAAAAAGGCTGCGGCGGACGATCAAGCCCGCGATCGAGCTCCTGGCGGGGATCCCTTCGGTCGTCTACGGCTTCATGGGCGTCGTCCTCCTCGTCCCTTTCATCCGACGGACCTTCGGAGGCCCGGGGTTTTCGGTCCTTGCGGGCTCGATCATTCTGGGCATCATGATCCTGCCCACAATCATCAGCATCACCATAGATTCCCTCCTCGCCGTCCCTCCCGCCTACAGGGAAGGCTCCATCGCCCTGGGGGCCACCCGCTGGCAGACGACGAAGATGGTCCTCTTCCCGGCGGCACGGTCGGGCATCGTTGCCAGCATCATCCTCGGCATAGGACGGGCCGTCGGCGAGACGATGGCCGTGATTATGGTGGCTGGAAACGCCGTAGCAGTGCCCGGATCCCTCCTCTCGCCCGTGAGGACGCTGACGTCCAACATTGCCCTGGAGATGGGTTATGCGAGCGGCGAACACCGACAGGCCTTGTTTGCCACAGGCGTCATTCTCTTCGTCATCATCATGGTCCTGAACACGATCGCCAACATGACGTCGTCGAGAAAGAAAGTCTAACCCATGCGCTTGAACCCGAAAGTCGAGCAGGGCCTGGTCAAGGCGGCGCTCCAAGTCATGACGGCGGTTACAGTCTTCATCCTTATCTTTATCATCGTCTTCATCCTCAGGAAGGGGATTCCCGTCCTCGACCTTTCTTTCCTGACGCGGAATCCCGTGGACATGGGCCGGGGAGGGGGCATCTTTTCGACAATCATCGGGACGCTCGTCTTGACCTTCGTCGCGGTCCTCATTGCGGCCCCCTTCGGCGTGGGCACGGCCATTTTCCTCACGGAATACACCTGGGAGAACAGGGTTACCCGGATCATCCGCTTCGGGGCGGATTGCCTGGCCGGGATCCCATCTATCATTTTCGGCCTTTTCGGCTTCATCCTCTTTGTGATGAAGCTCGGATTCGGCTGGTCCGTCCTGAGCGGCGGCCTGACCCTGGCCTTCATGATCCTGCCGACGATCATCCGAACGAGCGAAGAAGCCATCAAGAGCGTCCCGGCAACCTACCGCCAGGTGAGCTTCTCCCTCGGCAGCACGCGGTGGCAGATGGTCACCCGCGTCGTCCTGCCGGCGGCCCTGCCGGGCATCGTCACCGGGATCATCCTGAGCATCGGCCGGAGCATCGGTGAAACGGCCGCAGTTATTTTTACGGCCGGCAGCGCCCTTCACCTCCCCACGTCGATCTTCTCATCTTCCAGGACCATGGCCGTCCATTTTTACATTCTGGCCAGGGAGGGGATCTCCATGTCCAATGCCTACGGAACGGCCGCGATCCTGGTCATCTCCGTCCTGATCATCAACCTCCTCACATATTACCTTATGGAAAAGTTCATAAGGAAATACTCATGACGACAGCCATCCGGGTCAAGGGGTTCAGCCACTTCTTTGGAAGCGCCCAGACCCTGAAGGGGATCGACCTCGATGTCCTCAAGAACGAGATCCTGGGGGTCATCGGCCCGGCCGGCAGCGGGAAATCGACCTTCCTCGGCGCCCTCAACAGGATGAACGACCTCATCCGTAAGTCACGGACGGAGGGTGTTATCGAAATCGAAGGAAAGAACATCTATGATCCGGACGTCAACGTGGCCGAGCTAAGGCGAAAGCTGGGCATGGTTTTCGCTACACCCGTGCCCCTGCCTCGCTCGATTTTTGAGAACGTCGTCTTCGGGACGCGGCTCTCCGGATCAAGGGACCGGGCCCGCTTGGCCGAAATCGTCGAGGACTGCCTGCAAAGGACATCTCTCTGGGAAGAGGTCAAGGACCGGCTGGACACCTCCGCCCTCAAGCTCTCGGGAGGCCAGCAGCAGCGGCTCTGCATCGCCAGGGTCCTGGCCCTCAGGCCCGATTTCATCCTCCTCGATGAGCCCTGCTCGGGACTTGATCCCATTTCGACGGCGAAGATCGAGGATTCCCTGCGCCTGCTCAAGCGGGATTACACGATCATCCTTGTCACGAATAACACGAAGCAGGCGGCAAGGGTTGCTGACCGGACCGCATTCTTCCTCAGCGGCGAGCTCATCGAGGTCGGGCCGACGGATAAGATTTTCACCGCCCCCGACGACCGGAGGACGGATGATTACCTTCGCGGGAGGTTCGGGTAAGACGGCTATGAACATCATCGAGGTCCGCGACCTGTCTCTCTTCTACGGGGAGTTCCAGGCCCTTAAAAGCATCCATCTGAACATCGAAGCGAGGCGGATCACGGCCCTCATCGGGCCCTCCGGCTGCGGGAAGTCGACGTTCCTCAGGACGCTCAACCGGATGAACGACCTCATCGAGGGCGTCAGGACTTCCGGCAAGGTCATCATCGACGGGGAGGAGATCTACCGGTCCGGAACAGACCTCCTGGCCCTGCGCAAGAAGGTCGGCATGGTCTTTCAGCGCGCCAATCCGTTCCCATTGAGCATCTATGACAACGTCATTTATGGGCTTAAGGTGCACGGCATAAGGGACAAATCGGTCGTCCAGGCCGGACTGGAACGCAGCCTCGAATCGGTCCACCTCTGGAAGGAACTGAAGGACAAGCTTTGGACCAATGCCCTGGCGCTCACCGGGGAGCAGCAGCAGAGGCTCTGCATCGCTCGGGTGGTGGCCGTCGAGCCGGAGATCCTCCTCATGGACGAGCCCTGTTCGGCCCTCGATCCGATTGCGACATCGAGGATAGAGGAACTGATGTACGAGCTCGAAAAAAACTATACGATCGTCATCGTCACACATAACATGCAACAGGCGGCCCGGGTTTCGGGCTTCACGGGCTACTTCTTGCTGGGAGAGCTCGTGGAGTTCAACGAAACGGACCGGATCTTTACCAACCCATCGGACCCGCGGACGGAGGATTACATCACGGGACGTTTCGGTTGAAAAGGAGTGAGCTATGGAAGATACAAAAAAGGTCATCCTGATCGGCGTCGGCATTATCGTGCTGCTGGCGGTCGCGGCGGGGATCTATTACCTGGTCAGTCATAGGGGAGAAAAGCCCGCGGAGGACAAGTCGCTCCAGGCTCCTCCCCCCCCGCTGGCGACGGAAGGCATCCCCCCCACCGGATCCCTGGAAGCCCTGAACCTGCCCTCACTGGAGCTCGACAAGAGCGACGAAATCCTCCGCCGTCTGGCCCAGGACATTTCGTCGCATCCTGGGCTTTCGACGTGGATGAAGACACGGGATCTCATCCGGAGATTTGTCGCGGCCGTGGACAATGTCGCCAACGGGCTGAGCCCCAAATCCCAGGTCGACTTTTTCACCCCTAAAGGAGAGTTCAAGACAGTCAGGAGGGATGGGGGATCGGTCATCGTCCAGGCGAGCTATGACCGCTACAACCCGGTGGCCGACGTCATCATTTCCCTCGACGCCAGGGCCTCCGCCCGGTTGTACAACGCGCTGAAACCGATCCTTCAGCAGGCTTACACAGAACTGGGTTACCCTGACGCGGACTTTCACGACACCCTGACCCAGGCGATCGCCGAGCTTTTGAGCGCCCCGGTCGTTGAGGGGCGGGTCCTGCTCGAAAAAAAGGTCGCGAGCTACGCCTATGTTGACGAGACGCTTGAAGGATTAAGCCAGGCCCAAAAACAGTTCCTCCGGATGGGTCCGGACAATGTGCAGATCATCCAGACGAAATTGAGGGAATTGGCCGTCGCCTGCGGCGTTCCGGAGTACCGGCTGCCGAAGACGCGGTTCTATGCTCCCGAATGATTCAAGACGACTGATGACGTCTTGCAGCCGCGGACTTTAGGCCGCATCTACGGTTTTATTTCCAAGGGAACGGATCTTTTTTTTTGAAATCCGGAACGAGGAGGTCGCCGGGCGCGAAAGGCTCCGGCTGGATGAACAGGTTCTCGAAGCCGAGCTCAAGCGCCAAATTTGTCACCTCGCGATATTCCTCTTCGGCCAGGGGGCGCCGGATCTCCTCGGGGGCCTTGTAGCAGGGATGGTACTGGCTCATAAGGCTGAGGCCGATGAAGGGGGAGATGTTGATTTTGATCCAGCGGAGGACGGAAAGCGAATCCTCGACACACCCCGGCATGACCAGATGACGGATGATGAGCCCCTTTCGGGCGGCTCCTTCACCGTCGAGCTCGAGAACCGGCTGCTGGAGGGACATCTCCCGGACGGCCGGTCCGGAGTTCTCGAAATAATCCGCCGCGGCCGAATATTTCTTTGAGATGACCGGGGAGAAATACTTGATGTCCGGGAGATAGACATCGATGATCCCATCCAGGCGACCGATGACGGCCGAGCGGTCATAGCCGTTTGAGTTGTAGACGAGCGGAATGGAGAGCCCCCGGGCGTAAGCAATCCGGAGGGCCTTCAGGATGGGCAGGATGACATGGGTCGGCGAAACGAAATTGATGTTCAAGGCGCCCTGCCCCTGGAGGTCGAGCATCATGCCGGCCAGCTCCAGGTCGCTCGCCGGATTCCCCTCGTTGAGCCAGCTCAGCTGGTAGTTCTGGCAGAATAGGCACTTCAGGTTACAGCCGGAGAAGAAGATCGTCCCCGAGCCCCTCAAAGGCCGCGCGCCCCCGGCCCGCGAATCATTCGCGTGGCCGCTCAGGACCGGCTCTTCGCCGAAGTGAAGGAGGGCATGAGAGACGCGGGCCTGCGCGCCGGTCTGACAAATTCCCGTCGCTTCTTTCCGCCTGTCCACCCGGCACCTTCGCGGGCAGAGCGTGCAGTCGGATTCGAGTCCGGACAATGCCTCCAGCGCCCGGTCGATCCGCCGAATCTTCTCTTCGTATTCCATGCGTGTCTTCGCAGGATATTCTAGCAGATCTCCGCGTTTCGGGTCATGTTATAAGAGACGATCTTCAGGCCCAAGGCTCCAAGGATTGGTTTCCTTAAGCCCAAAGCCCATTATATATGCTTTGAGTCTCCAGCCTGAAGAGCCGAAAGGGACGAAGGGGATGTCTCCGAGTCCTTGAGAGATAATCCGGAAATAATTTGCAAAATTATGGACGCAAAGCTATATTACGGACTCCAAGGAGCCGGCATGACGCTCATCACGAAGTTCATTGACTTCATCCTTCACCTGGACACGCATCTGTATATCATCATCGGAAAATACGAGATCTGGACCTATCTTCTGCTGTTCCTCATCATCTTCTGCGAGACCGGCCTGGTGATCACGCCGTTCCTGCCGGGAGATTCCCTCCTGTTTGCCTGCGGATCGTTGGCTTCGATCGGAACATTCAAGTTCTTCAAGGTCGGCTGGCTGTTCATCATCCTGGCGACGGCGGCCGTCCTGGGCGACACCATCAACTACTGGATCGGCCATGCCGTCGGACCGAAGGTCTTCCAGAAGCAGAACAGCCGGTTCCTTAAGAAGGAGTACCTCGATCGGACCCACGCCTTCTACGAGAGGCACGGCGGAAAGACCATCATCATCGCCCGATTTGTCCCCATCATCCGGACATTCGCCCCGTTCGTGGCCGGGATCGGTAAAATGAGCTATGGAAAATTCATCAGCTACAATGTCATCGGGGGAGTGGGCTGGGTGGCGTTGTTCGTCTTCGGAGGCTACTTTTTCGGCAATATCCCGCTGGTTAGGCGGAACTTCAGCTTCGTCATCTTCGCGATCATCATCATTTCGATGATGCCCGGCGTCGTCGAGTATCTGAGACATCGCCGGAAGAATAAAAGTTAGGCAGGAAAGCGGCCCGGAGCTTTTCCAGGACGGGAAGCCGCATCATCCCATAATCCGTCAGGTCCTTGTGCAAGGGAGTAACCGTGATGAAACCTTGCAGGACGGCCCGGACATCGGTGCCGTCGTCGCCGGAGGCCTGTGGATTGCCCGGTCCGATCCAGTAATAGAACTCCCCCCGGGGGTCTTTCTTTGCGATGATCTCCGGGTTGTATCTCTTTTGGCCCAACTTGGCGATCTTGATCCCTTTGACCGGCCCGGGAGGGATGTTGATGTTGAGCGTAATCCCGGATGGCAGCTTTTTCCGGAGCAGGACCTTCGCGGTTTCACCGACGAACCGGGCCGCCGTGTTGAAATCGAAGCGTCCGGCACTGTCCGGCATGAGGGATACAGCCGCAGAAGAGACGTCGAGGAACGTCCCTTGGATGGCTGCGGCAACCGTGCCCGAATAAGAAATATCCTGCTGTCCAAGATTGCAGCCAAGGTTCATCCCCGAGAGGATGAGTCGAGGCCGGCGCGGCAAGAGCTTTTTCAGGGCGAGATAGACGCAATCGGCGGGAGTGCCGTCGACAGCGTAGACACGCGGCCGGATCTTCTGGACCCGCAGGGGCCGGCGGAGGGTGAGGGATAGGGAGTTGGCGCTCCTTTCCCTGTCAGGGGCAACGATCCAGGCCTCCGCAAAGCGCCTGATTCTGGCGGCCAGCATCAGGATCCCGGGAGAGAAATGCCCGTCGTCGTTGGTCAGGAGGACGAGGGGTTTTGTGACGCGGCCGCTCATTTCTTGATCATGATAAGGAGCATCTTGAACCGGCCCACGGCCTGAAGGGCGTGGGGAACGTTTGCCGGCATGATAATCGTGTCGCCGGACTTGACCCGGTTTGGCTCGCCCCCTATAAATACCTCGGCATCGCCGTCGACGCCGACAACCATAGCGTCGAACGGCGCCGTGTGCTCGCTGAGCCGCTGGCCTTCATCAAAAGCGAAAACCGTGACCGTCCCCGTCTTCCGGCTGATGACCTCGCGGCTGACGATGGCCCCTTTCTGGTAACTGACGAGTTCGCCCAGCCGGAAGACCCGCCCGGCTATGCCTTCCATTGTTTTCTGTTTGGTGATCGGCGTCATGCTTGTCCTCCGTCGTTCTTCAGTCCCTGGATCCCGTTTTATCATACGTAATCTTTTTTATACTTTCGCCTCCAGGCGGTGTTCCGGAAACGATTTCCCGCGCTATGAATGATTTCCGGTGGCGAAAAAGTGGTCGGGACGGGCGGATTTGAACCGCCGACCCCACGCACCCCAAGCGTGTGCGCTACCAAGCTGCGCCACGTCCCGAACACGAAATCTGATTATAGCAGAAAACGGGGTATTCCCTAAGCCTTTTTTGTTTCTTTCTTTATGAGCGAGACGATGTCCTGGAGTTCGTCGCGGACATCGTAGAGGGCCTTCCTGAGCTTGTCGGGATGGACCGACGCGGGCGGGCGGAGCTCGAACTCATCCTCGATTCGGCGCTTGATTCCCGCCATGGTCAGGGTCTTTTCGTCCAGAAGCTCTCGAACCCTCTTGATGATCTCGACATCCTTGGGGCGGAAGAACCGCTGGCCGCCTCCGGTCCGGCCGGCCCGGAGGAACGAGAACTCCTGTTCCCAGGCGTCGATGGTCTCGACGTCGACCTTCGTCAGGCGGCTGACCTCCTCGACCTTGTAGGCCATTTTAGCCGGAGCACCGCCGTTCTTGAAGAGCTTGGCTTGGACGGATTCGTTTTTCACGGCCATTTTGGGTAAGCCTAACCTAGCATTTGTTTACGGCGGGCGTCAAGAAAATTCGCGAGCAGCCTTTCTCGGTGGCCGCCCAGTCCGGCGCCCGAAGGGGATCCGCCCTTTTCTGGGACCTCCGGGAATCTCCCGCCTGCGATCTTAGCAGGCCGGTTTGCCCGGGCATTTTTGTCAAAACGTGTTATAATCCACGCGCATGATGCCTGATAACGAAGTCCTCGTTCCGCTCGCCGAGCGGATGCGGCCGCAGGAGCTGGAACGGCTCTATGGCCAGGAGCACCTTCTGGGGAAAGGGAGGATCCTCACGGAGCTCATCGAGTCGAACCACATCGTCTCCATCATCTTTTGGGGGCCTCCCGGTTCAGGTAAGACGACCCTCGCCTATATGCTCGCCAAACGATTCGGCCTGCCCTGGGTCTTCTTCAGCGCCGTCCTCTCGGGCATCAAAGAGGTCAAGGAGGTCATGGCCAAGGCAGAGAGGCAGAGGAAGATGTTCGGCAAGCCCATCGTCCTCTTCGTGGATGAGATCCATCGTTTCAATAAAGCCCAGCAGGGGGCGTTCTTGCCATATGTGGAGAGGGGCGACGTCATCCTTTTCGGATCGACCACGGAGAACCCGTCCTTCGAGGTCATCTCGCCCCTGCTGTCGCGGACAAAGGTCCTGGTCTTGAAGCCGCTGACCGCGGAAGCCTTGACGAAGATCGTGAATGACGCCCTAGCCGACGAGTCCTCGGGACTGGGCAAGATGAAGCTTAGGATCGACGAGGCCGCCCTCGAGATGATCATCAATTACGCCAACGGCGACGCCCGGCGCGCCCTGAACAGCCTGGAAATCGTCTCGAACCTAGCTAAAAGCGGCGTCATCACCGCCGAGAACGTCCAGGAAGCCCTCCAGAAGCGCGTGCTTCTCTATGATAAAACAGGTGAGGAGCACTTCAACCTGATCTCGGCCCTCCACAAGAGCCTCCGTAACAGCGATGTTGACGCATCGCTCTATTGGCTCATCCGCATGCTGGCCTCGGGCGATGAGCCCCTGTACATAGCCCGGAGGCTGGTCCGCTTCGCTTCTGAGGACGTCGGGCTGGCCGATCCCCAGGCTCTGGCCATCACCCTTCATGCCAAGGAAGCTTACGATTTTCTGGGAACTCCCGAGGGCGAGCTGGCTTTGGCCGAGGCGGTCATCTACCTCGCTTCAGCGCCGAAGAGCAACCGTGTTTACGCCGCCTTCCAGGCGGTGACGAAAGATGTGGAAATGAGTCCGCACGAGCCCGTGCCCCTCCACATCCGGAATGCCGTAACGCCCCTCATGAAAGAGATCGGCTACGGCAAGGATTATCAATACGCCCACGACAGCGCTTCCTCGACCACGGACATGGAGACGTTCCCGGAGAGGCTCAAGGGCCGAAAGTATTACGAGCCGGGGAGCCTGGGTTTTGAGAAGGAAATCCGCAAGCGCATCGAATGGTGGGAAGCGCTCAAAGCTAAGATCCGGG
>Ga0299912_10003371_pt1 | contig 13056 bp, 15 predicted proteins | sample RVTome_2_FD_207667 | JGI IMG/M metagenome (GOLD analysis project Ga0299912, IMG submission 207667) | Soil microbial communities from uranium-contaminated site in the Upper Colorado River Basin, Wyoming, United States - RVT95D214 (version 2) ...
AGAACCGCTTATAGCAGCGCCCGGGCCAGCCCTTCGTCGGCCACCAGAGTGCCGATCAGCCCGCCACGCAGGGCCGCCCGCACGGCTTCCGCCTTTTCGAGGCCCGCGGCCACCCCTACGCGCCGGGGAATGCGCAGGAGCGCTTGCGCCCCGATTCCGACCAGGCGCTCGTTCCAGGGACAAGGGAAGGGCCGGCCTTCGGCGTCGATGTGCACTCCGCACACCGTGCCCACGGCCCCTGAATCCAGGAGACTCATGGACTCCGCGGCACTCAGGAAGCCGGTCCGCACCAGGGAGCTGGAGCGCGGGCGGTTGGTGCCGACCCCGAACAGGGCCAGATCCGCCTGGGCGCCCCTCTTCAGGGTCTCCGCGATGCCGGGCTCGCGCACCAGCTGCTCGCGCATCTTGCGGCTGGCTACCGAGATCGGGGCCTGGATGATGCGGTACCTGCCGTGCAGCTTCCCGGCCAGGCTCTGGGCCAGGCCGAAGGCGTCGATGGCCGGGTCCGCGGCGCCCAATCCGCCGTGCAGCTGCACCACCTCCACGCCGCTCAGCTCCAGGGAGCGCAGGTGGCGCACCACCTGGAACAGGGTGGTGCCCCAGCTCAGGCCGACGCGCAGGCCGCCGGCTGCCATCCCGGCCAGCTCCCCTTCCAGCCAGGCGGCGGCCGCCTGCCCCACCCGGCGCTTGGTCAGCTCACCGTCCGGGTCCGCCGGCGCCACCACGGCCGCGGCCAGGCGGTAGCGCTCCTTGAGCTCGGCCTGGAGTCGCAGCAGCGCGGAGGGGGAGCCGGCGATGCGGATCTCGACGATCCCCTCCTCCCGGCAGGCCTTGAGGGCCAGGGAAACCGAGGAGCGCGAGATGCCGAAGCGGTGGGCGATGTCCTGTTGGGACAGCCCCTGCTCGTGATACAGCCGGGCCACCTCGATCAGGAAGTCCCGCCGGTCCTCCTCGCGCGGCGCGGCCATCTACATCAGCAGGGCGAGGGGGTTTTCCAGCAGCCGGCGCACGGCCTGCAGAAAAAGCGCAGCCGGGGCCCCGTCTATGTGACGGTGGTCGTGGGTGAGGGAGAGCTCCAGGACCTGGCGGGCGACCACCTGCCGCTGATCGTCAAAGCGCAGGACCTCCTGGATGGCCCCCACGCCGAGGATCGCGCTCTCCGGCACGTTGAGCAGCGGGGTGAAGGCCGTGATGCCGTACATGCCCAGGTTGCTCACCGTGAAGGTGCCTCCGCTGGACTGCTCGCGCGTGAGGCGCCACTCCCGGGCCAATCCCGCCAGCTCGCGAGTGGTCTCCGAAAGGCGGCGAAGGGACAGCCGGTCGGCCCCGCGGACAACGGGCACGGCCAGCCCGTCCTCCAGGGCCACCGCCAGGCCGATATTGATCTGCCCGTGCAGCACGATCCGCTCCCCCTCGAGCGAGGAGTTCAGCCGCGGGTGCTCGCCCAGCGCGGCGGCCGCGGCCTTGATCACCAGGTCGGTGAAACTGATCTTCAGCCCCCCCGCGGCGTTCAGGCTGCGGCGGGTCTGCTCCAACTCGGTCACGTCCACGCGGGTGATCAGGGTCGGGGAGGGAACCTGCCAGCTGCGGACCATCTTCTCGGCGATCGCTTTACGCATTCCCTGCAGGGCCTTCCCAGCGGCGGATTCCTCGGACCCCTGCGGTCCCGGCCCGGCGGCCGCCAGGTCCCGCAGCCGCACGGCCCCGAACGGGCCGCTGCCGCTCATGCCGTCCAGCGCCAATCCCAGTTCCCTGGCCCGCCGCCGGGCCGCGGGAGTCGCCGGCACCTCTCCCGGGACGGGCGGCAGGGCAGCTACGGGGAGCGCGGCCGCTTCCGGGGCGGCGGCAGCGGCCGCAGGCGCCGCGGCAGGCCCGGAGGTTGCGGCGGTCGCGGGCGCAACGCCGGCTCCCTCCTGCAGGACTTCCCCCGGCTGCCCGATCCAGGCGATGGTCTGGGTGACCGGGACCACCTCCCCCTCCTTCGATAGAATGCGCAGCAGGCGGCCGGAAGCTTCCGCCTCGACCTCCATGGAGGTCTTGTCGGTCTCGATCTCCAGCAGAATCTCCCCCTTGGCCACCTCCTCCCCTTCCTTCTTGAGCCAGCGCAGGATCGTGCCTTCCTCCATGGACATGCCCGTCTTGGGCATGATGACCGGGTACGCCATCGCCGCCGCCTCCTATTTCAACAGATCGCGCACCGCCGCGGTGATGCGCTCCGCGGTCGGCACCACGTGCGCCTCCAGGTGCCGGTTGTAGGGAACGGGAGTTTCCATGGCCCCCAGCCGACGGATGGGAGCGTCCAGGTAGTAGAAGGCCTCGCTGTCCCCCACCGCCGCCGCGATCTCCCCGCCGAAGCCTCCGAACTGCGGCGCTTCGTGCACCACCAGCACCCGTCCGGTTTTCCGGGCGGAAGCAACGAGGGTGGCGGTGTCCAGGGGGCGCAGGCTGCGGATGTCCACCACTTCCACCTCGATGCCCTCCGTGGCCAGCGCGGCGGCCACTTCCAGGCTGCGCGGCACCATGCGCCCGTAGCTGACGAGCGACAGGTCGCGCCCCGGCCGCTTCACCTCCGCGCTGCCCAGGGGCAGGGTGTACTCCTCTTCGGGCACCGGCCCCTTGGTCCGGTACAGGAGCTTCTGCTCGAGGAACACCACCGGGTTGTCGTCGCGGATCGCGGTTTTCAGCAGTCCCTTGGCGTCGTAGGGGGTGGAAGGGATGACCACCTTGAGGCCGGGCACATTGCACACCCAGGCCTCCACGCTCTGCGAGTGCTGAGCCGCCGCGCCGGTCCCGGAGCCCCCGGGGGCGCGCAGCACCATGGGCACGGCCGCCTGCCCGCCGAACTGGTAGCGCACCTTGGCGGCCTGGTTGGCCAGCTGGTCCATGGCGATGGTGAGGAAGTCGCTGAACATGATCTCCACGATCGGGCGCATGCCCGTGATGGCCGCGCCCACCGCGCAGCCGGTGATGGCCGCCTCGCTGATCGGGGTGTCGCGCACCCGCTCCTCGCCGAACTCCTGGATCATCCCGGCCGAAACTCCGAAAGCCCCGCCGTAAACCCCGACGTCCTCCCCCAGCAGGAACACCTTGGGGTCCCGCCGCATCTCCTCGCTCATCGCCTCGCGGATGGCCTGGGCGTAGGTGATCTCCCTCATGAGCACGCCTCCCCGGCATACACGTCCTCGGTCGCCGTCTCCAGCGCCGGCTCCGGGCTGGCCTCCGCGAACTCCAGGGCCTCCCGGATGGTCCGCTCCGCCCTGGTCTCGATGTCCTGCAGCTCCGCGGCGCTGAACAGGCCCTCCGCCAGCAGCCTCTCCTTCATGCGCTTGAGGGGGCAGCGCTTCCGCCACTCCTCCACTTCCTCCCTGGTCCGGTACACGTTGGCGTCGCTTTTGGAGTGGCCCATGATGCGGTAGGTGTTGGTGACCAGGAGCAGGGGCCCTTGCGTTCGCACGTACTCGCGCGCCTGCAGGGCGGCCTCGTAGACCTGGAAAATGTCGTTGCCGTCCACCGACCTGCCGGGCAGGCCGTAGGATGAGGCGCGCGCGGCGATGTCCTGGATGGCCATGTGCCTGGAGACGTGCATGGACATGCCGTACTGGTTGTTCACGCAGACGAACAGGACCGGCAGCTTCCATATCGAGGCCAGGTTCAGCGCCTCGTGGAAGCTCCCCTCGTTGGTGGCCCCGTCCCCGAAGAAGTCCACCACCACCCGGTCGATGCCCTGCATCTTCGCGCTGAGCGCCGAGCCTACGGCGATGGGGATGCCGCCGGCCACGATGCCGTTGGCCCCCAGGTTGCCGACCGCCAGCTCGGCGATGTGCATGCACCCGCCTTTGCCGCGGCACACTCCGGTGGCCTTGCCCAGGAACTCGGCCATCATCCGCTTCACGTCCATGCCCTTGCCGATGCTCTGGCCGTGCCCGCGGTGCGTGGCGTAGATCTGGTCCTGGGGCTGCAGCGCCGCGCATACCCCAATGCCGCTGGCCTCCTCCCCGATGCAGAAGTGGGCGGTGCCGTGCACCTTGCCCTGGGTGAACAGCTTCGCGGCGGTCTCCTCGAAGGTCCTGGTCAACATCATCTTCTCGTACATGTCGGCCAGCTTGTCTTTGGCGATGCTCAAGCCTGTCCTCCTTGACAAATGTGAATAAATACAGAAATATTGGCAAATGTCAAGGAGGCCTCGGCTATGGAAAAGCTCGAACATCTGCTGCCTGTCCAGAACCAGTGCGGAGAGACCCCGATCTGGGTCCCGGAGGAGAAGGCCCTGTATTGGGTGGACACCGGCGGCCGCTCCGTGTACCGCTACACCCCGGCCGGGGGCTGGCTGGAACGCTTCCCGGTCCCCCTGGACTCCCAGGCGCTGGCGCGCAAGTCGGCCAGGGAGTGGGTGCTGCTTTCCCCGTACGGGGTTTCGGTATGGGACCGGCCTTCCAACCGCTGTCGCTTCCTGGGCAGCCCGCTGAAGGACCGGCCCCACCTCCAGTTCTGCGACTGCGCCGTGGATCCCCTTGGCCGCCTGGTGGCCGGAACCTTCAACGCGGACAAGTTTGACGCCCCGGACGGGGCTTACTACCGCCTGGAGGCGGACGGCAGCTTCCGGGAGATCGAGCGGGGCATCGTATTCACCAACGGGATCGCCTTCAGCCCCGACGGCAGGACCATGTATGGGGCGGAGATGTTCGCCCGCCGGCTCCTGGCCTGGGACTACGACCCGGAAGCGGGAACGGCGGGCAACCGCCGGGTGCTGGCCGAGCTGGAACCCGACGCCGGCTACCCGGACGGGGTGATCGTGGACGCCGAGGGCTTCCTGTGGGTCGGGCACTGGGCGGGCTGGCGGGTCAGCCGCTACAGTCCGGAGGGCAGGGTGGAGCGGGCGATCAAGCTGCCGGTGCCGACGGCCACCTGCCTGGCCTTCGGCGGCCAGGAACTGGACGAGCTGTACATCACCACCGCCTACAAGGGGCTCAGCGACGAGCAACGCAAGGCCGCGCCCCAGTCCGGAGACCTGTTCCGGGTCAAGCTCGACGTGCGGGGCCGGCTGGAACCACGCTTCCGAGGCTAAGGGCGCGGCTCCGCCCTAGGGGTGCCGCTCCGCTCCCTCGCGCAGGAGCCGCAGCCTGGCCCGGTAGTCGGGCTGGCCGAAGATCGCCGAGCCGGCCACGAACACGTTGACTCCCGCCTTGGAGAACTCGGCGATGGTTTCCGGGTTGATGCCTCCGTCGGCCTGGACCAGCACCGGGTAGCTCTTCTTTTCGATCAGGTCCCGCAGCTGCCGCGCCTTGACCAGCACGTTGGGGATGAAGTCCTGGTTGCCGAAGCCTGGGTTCACCGACAGCAGCAGCACGTAGTCGACGTATTCCAGCACCCAGTCCAGGGTCTGCAGCGGAGTGGAAGGGCTGAGCGCCACCCCTGCCCGCAGCCCCAGGCTCTTCACGGCCTGAACGGAGCGGTTCAGGTGGCGGCTGGCCTCCTGGTGCAGGGAAATGCAGTCGGCTCCGGCGTCCGCGAACGGCCGGATGAAGGCATCGGGATTCTCGATCATCAGGTGCACGTCCAGCGGCAGGCCGGTGACCCGGCGAGCAGCCTGCACCACCAGCGGGCCCATGGTCAGGTTGGGCACGAAGCGGCCGTCGGTGACGTCGAAGTGGATCCAGTCCGCCCCCGCTGCCTCGACAGCCCGGATTTCCTCGCCCAGGCGGGAAAAATCGGCGGACAGCACCGAGGGGGCCAGCAGCTTGGTGGGCTTTTCGGAATTCTTCCAGCTCAGGGTACGGCTAGCCATAGCTAAGCTCCAGAGTAGCCCCGATGCGGACCCGCGGCAAGGGAGCGGGGCGGTCCGCTCTCAGGTCCACGGGTAGCGGTGGTCCGGCAGGCGCAGGCCTTCGGCCAGCAGCTCCAGGAAACGAACCCGGGGAACCTCCTCCGCGCCCAGCCTGATCAGGTGCTCGGTGCGCGCCTGGCAGTCGATGAGCAGGAAGCCCATGGCCCGCAGCCGGTCCACCAGGTGGGCCAGTGCGATCTTGGAAGCATTCGGAAGCAGGGAGAACATGGATTCCCCGAAGAAAATCCCCCCCAGCGCCACTCCGTAGAGGCCGCCGCATAGCCGGCCCTCGCTGTAGACCGCCACGCAGTGCGTGACGTGCAGCCGGTGCAGGTGAGTGTAGGCGGCCAGGAAGTGGCGGTCGATCCAGGTGCCCTGCTCGTGGGTCCGGGGCGTGGTGGCGCAGCCCAGCATCACCTCCTCGAAGTCCCGGTCGAAAGCCACCTGGAAGCGCCCCTGGCGCAGTTGCCGGCCCAGGCGGTCCGGTACGTGGAGCTTCTCGGGGAAGAGCACGGTGCGCGGGTCCGGGGAGAACCACATCAGGGGCGGGGCGTTGAACCAGGGAAAGATGCCCTTGCGGTAGGCCTCCAGCAGCACCTGCTCGGAGAGCTCCCCGCCCACGGCCACCAGCCCGTGCTCGTCGGGCGCCAGGTCCTCCGGGAAGACCGGGTCCGCCCGGGGATCGAGGATGTACGGCAGGCGTCTCATCTCCGCGGCCCTTCCAGCCAGGCGCGCAGCCGCGGCTCCAGCTTCTTGCGGGAAATCTCCACGGCCTCCTGGCTGAACCAACGCACGGCCGCTCCGGCGGCAGAAAGCTCCCTCAGTCTCAGGCCTTCCTGCCGCAGGAAGTCGGTCAGGATTCCCGTATGGCGGCCCGCGGACACGCCCAGCTCCCGCCGGAAGCCTCCCGCACCGGGTTCCTCATAGGCGATCATCACCAGCAGCAGGTCCAGGCCCCGCTCCTCGCGGAACCGGATCACCGCCTGCTCCGGGACGGGATCCCGGTCGCGCCAGCGCCGCAGGGAGACCGGGGAGGAGCTGATCCCGTAGCGCAGGCCCCCCGCCTCCCCACCCTTGTAGTCCCGGCGCAGCAGCTCCGGCGAGCCCAGCCCAGGCAGCTCCTGGCGGGCGGTCAGCAGCTCCACGTACAGCTCCGCCTCGCCCACCCCCGCGACGGCGGCCAGCCGCGCGGCAGCTTGCCGGTCCCGCGGGGTGGTGCGGTCGGCCTCGGAGGAGAACAGGACCGTGTCCAGCAGGATCGGCCCGAGCAGGAGCAGCGCCAGGCCGGCGTCGAGCAGCCCCGGGTCCCTGGCCAGCAGGCGCTCGGTCACGAGCGTGCAGGCCGAGCCCACCGCTTCCACGGTCCACCGCGCCTCAGGGGCCTCCGCGGGCCGGCGCGCGCCGGGGTGATGATCCAGCACCTCCACGATCCGCCGGCGCGCCTCCGCAGGCAGCCAGGCGCCGTCGGAGTCCACCAGGATCAGCTCCGGCGCCTCGCCGCCGCTTTCCAGCCGCTCGGGGGCGAAATCCTCCGCGCAGGCCAGGCAGCGCACGGCCAACCCCGCGCGCCGGGCCAGCAGCAGGACCTCCGGCCGCAGGGCCAGCTCCGCGCGCGGGATGGGCACCCAGGGCAGCACGAAGCTTCCCGCAGGGGCGTCCAGGGACTGCAGCAGGGCGTAGCCGATCGAGGAGGCCAGGCAGTCCGCGTCCGCCGCCGGGCTGCCGGTCACCAGCCGCAGGCCGGCCAGCGCCTTGCGGCCGGAGCGCAGGCGGCGGCGCCCGTCGCGCAGCAGCCGGTTAACCCGCTGGATGCAGGAATGGTTCAAGGCGTCCCCTCGAGGCGGCCGGCAGCCGCAGCAGCTTGTGGCCGGAGCTCTCCCCGGTCACGATGCGGATGCTGCCGCGCGGGACCTGAAGGCTCTTGGCCAGGAAGCGCAGCAGCTCGCGGTTGGCCTCTCCTTTGCGCGGCTGGGCTTGCAGCCGCACCAGCAGCTCCTCCCCCCGCAGGCCGCCGAGCTGGTTGCGCCCGGCGTTGGCCAGCACCTTTACGCGCAGCAGCAGCTCCTCGCCGTCCAGGCGGAAAGGGGCGCTCACCGCCGGAGCTCCGGGCGCCGCTCGTCCCCCGCCCGCGCCAGGCCTTCGGCCCAGGCCCGGTCGAAGGCCGCCTCCAGCGCCGGGCTCACGCCCCGGCAGCGGTCCACTACCTGGGCGGCCCAGCGGAAGTACTCCAGGCGGCGGCGCCGATTCCAGCCCACCGGCGGGCTGGCCAGGATGGAGCGCAGGTTGCTGGTCTTGTCCGCGATCTTGATCATCCGCGCCCGGACCGACTTGCCTCTTTCGCTCCTGCCGCGGCAGGCTCTTGTCATCCGTGACCTCCTGGACCAGGCCCAGCACGATGGGCCCGAACTCGCGCTCCAACTCCGCGGCCTGCGTGGCGGTGTCCTCCAGGGTGTCGTGCAGCAGCCCAGCCGCGACCAGCTCTGCGTCCGGTCGGCCGCCGGGCCCGCCGCTGGCTTCGGCCAGCAGGCGGGCCACCTCGGCAAGGTGGTTCACGTACGGCTCGGCGGCCCGCCCCTTGCGGCGCTGGGCCGAGTGCCGGCGCGCCGCGAACTCCAGCGCCCGGACCACCAGGAGCAGACCATCGTCCACGACCATTCCCCCCGCCTACAGGATGCCCAGCCTGGTGGCATAGCGCACCGCCTCGCTGGAGTTGCGGGCGCCGGTCTTCGACAGGATGCGCTGGCGGTGGTTGTTCACCGTGGCCTGGCTGATGAACAGGCGGTCGGCGATCTCCCGGCTGACCAGGCCCACCGCCACCAGCCCCAGCACCTCGATCTCGCGCTTCGTGAGACCGGCGCCGGCAGGCGCGGCCTCGGCCCCGGTGCGGCCGTCCGCGGCCGCTGTGCTGATCCCATCGCGCTCTTCGACTTCCCCGGGCAGGAACAGGTAGCTCTTGCCGCTTCGCAGGTGACGCAGGCTGCGCCTCGAGGGCTCTTCCTGCGAGCCACCGGGCAGCAGGTCGTTGACGATCAGGACCAGCCAGATGTTGCCGCGGGCGTCCAGCTCCAGCACGACCACCTGCTGCAGCAGGCGGATCAGGCGCCCGTCCGCGCGGCGGATGCGAAAGTCGAAGCCCAGTTTGTAGTCCCTGCGCTCCTCGGGGCTCTGGAGGTAGAGAAACCGCAGGGTGCGGCTCACCGTATCGAGCACCATTTCCAGGTCGTCCTCGGGCATGCGGCGGTAGAAGTACTCCGGCCCCTGCCCGAGGGCCTCCTCCCGGTCGTAGCCCAGCAGGAACTTGAAGGAGGAGGTCAGGAACACGTACTTGCGCTGGTACAGGTCGTAGAGCGCCACGGAGCTGTCCTCCACAGCGTCCAGCCGCTCCAGCAAGGGCAGGTGATAGTCCAGGCGGCCCAGGTCCAGATCCTCGGCACGGAAGCGCTGGGCGTGCAGGGTCCGCTCGTACTCGGCAAACAGCCGCTGCAACGACGCGTTCATGGCTCGACAAATGATGACAAATCACTATAGCAGAACCAGGGGGCGCGGGGATAGCTTGGACGACATGAACGAGCAGAACCAGAACAAGACCCTGCAGCTCTTCTATGCCGGCCTGATGGTGGACGCGGCCGCTAACTTCGAGCACTTCGGCGTTGCCCAGCAGGTGCGGGAAAAGAAGGCCCGCGAGCAGGCCGTGGCCGCCCCGGCCCAGCTGGCCCAGCTGGGCATCCGCTCTCCGAAGGAGCTTTTCGATCGTTTCTCGGGCATCTTCGGCTGTGCCCGCTGGGAGCTCGCCGAGCTGGAAGGCGGGGCCGTGCAGGCCGAGACCAGGTCCTGCCTGGCCTGTGCCATCGCCAAGAAGCGGGGCGGCGGCAAGCCGTGCGAGCTGTACTGCATCAATCCCTTCCGCGGGCTGGCGCAGGCGCTCAATCCGGCACGCGACCTCGAGGTGAAGGAGACGCTCTGGGAGGGCGGGCGCTGCCTCTTCCGCCTGTCCTGAGGCGGCGCGCGAGCGGCCGGGCGCGGGCAGGGGATCCGCCCCCGGCTTGCCCGGGGGCGGCGGATTTGCCATACTGGGGGCAATTCGACCCGAGGAGGCAACGCATGCCCGCTGTGCAGATCCGGCCGAACGTCTACTGGATCGGGGTCAACGATAGAACCACCGACCTGTTCGAAGGGATCTGGCCCATCGAGAAGGAAGGGGTTTCCTACAACTCCTACCTGATCCTGGACCGCAAGAAGGTGCTGATCGACCTGTCCAAGGCCCTGAAGACCGACGAGTTCTTCCACCAGATCCAGGAGCTCACGCCCCTGGCCGAGCTGGACTACATCGTGCTCAACCACCTGGAGCCGGACCACACCGGGGTCATCCTCACCCTGCGGCAGCTGGCCCCCCGGGCGGTGATCCTGGGCTCGGGCAAGATGCAGGAGATGCTGGCCTCCTTCTACAAGATCACGGAGAACGTCCGGGCGGTGGCCGACGGGGAGCAGCTTGACATCGGCGAGCGCAAGCTGCAGTTCTTCAACGCCCCCTTCGTGCACTGGCCGGAGACCATGGTCACCTACGATTCCAGCGAGAAGATCCTGTTCTCCTGCGACGCCTTCGGGGGCTACGGGGCCCTGGAGGGGACGATCTTCGACGACGAGTGCCGGAACCTGGCCTTCTACGAGCAGGAATCCCTGCGCTATTACGTGAACATCGTGGCCAAGTTCTCCAAGCCCGTGCTCAACGCCATCGCCAAGCTGGCCAGCCTGGAGATCCGGATCATCGCCCCCTCCCACGGGCTGATCTGGAGGTCAAAGCCCGGGCACATCGTGGAGCTGTACCGCAAGTGGGCCGGCTACGCCACCGGACCCACGGAACCCGGCGTCACCCTGATCTACGGCTCCATGTACGGGAATACGGAAAAGGCCATGGACGTGGTGGCCCGCGGGATCGCCGGCTGCGACCTGCCCCTGAACATCTTCGACGCGGCCCGCACCCACGTGAGCTACATCCTGCCGTCCCTCTGGACGCATTCCGGGGTGATGATCGGCGCGCCCACCTACGAGGGGGCCCTGTTCCCGCCGGTGCTGGACGTGCTCAACCACGCCGCGATCAAGCGGATCATGAACAAGAAGGCGGCCATGTTCGGTAGCTACGGCTGGAGCGGGGGCGCGGTGCGCAACGCCAAGCAGGTGATCGAGCCCCTGAAGTGGGAGCTGACCGCCACGCTGGAGTTCGCCGGCTACCCTACGCACGAGGAGCTGGTCAAGGCCGAGCAGTTCGGCAAGACCTTCGCCGAGTTGCTGCGGGCCGGCGGCTAGCGCACGATCAGCTTGTCGCGCCAGTTGCCCACGGCCCCGAAGTTGTTGACGTTCCGGAAGCCCAGCGCCTCCAGCGTTGCCTTCGCCCTGCCGGAACGGTTGCCGGAGCGGCAGTAGACCACGATGCGCGCCTGCCGGTCCTGGGTGGGCAGGTTGTCCTGGATCACGTCGTAGGGGATGTTGAGCGCCGAGGGGATGGCTCCCGCGCGATACTCCTCGGCGGTGCGCACGTCGATCAGGTAGAGGTCGGGCTGGCCCAACAGGCCGGCCAGGTCCTCCGAGGAAAGGCGCCGCGAGGCGAAATCCCCTTTCGCCGGGGCTTGCGCGACCGCTGGCACGGGCTCTGTGCCGCCGCCGGCGAAAGCCGTCGCGGCCGCCAGCAGCAGGCCCAGTATAATTGCAGTTTTCATATATACAAAATAGCCTCAGGGCGGCGGCGGCGGCAAGGTGAAAAAAAGGATGTCCTGCCCCGCCGGCGTGGCCGCCCTGGCCAGCAGGCGCGTGCCGTCGGGCTGCCAGTGGACCAGGGAGGATTCCCCCTCCCAGCTCAACCCGGCCAGGCCCCCGGTCAGGCAGAGGGTCAGCCCGTACGGCACCTTCCCGCCGGGAAGCCGGGCGGGAAGGGCCCGCTGGAAAGCCTCCCGCTCCTGGGCCGTGAACGGCACCCCGTTGGCCTTGAGGTCCACCCACAGCTCCGCATCCGAGAGGATGCGCTCCCAATCCTGGAAGAAGGTGTCCCGGCAGAGGGTGAGCGCCACGCGCCGGCCGTCCACCAGGAACGACCGGGCCGCTTCCAGCCGCCCGGGGGCCAGGCCCAGCAGCTCCTCCTCGAAGGGGGTCAGGTAGACCTTGTCCTGGGAGTACAGCTCCCGCCCGCGCGGGTCGAAAACCACGGCCCGGTTGACCAGGACGGTCCGGCTCCCGGAGGACTGCGCGGCGAACCAGCTCCCCGCTCCGACAGCCACCGCGTGCCTGCGGGCCAGCCCCCCGAACAGCTCCCGCAGGCCGCGTTCGGCCAGGCCGGAGTTCAGCAGGAACAGGTCGTGCAGGTCGCGGGCCAGGGGCTCGCCGGCCAGCACACTGCGCAAGGCCTCTTCCAGGCTGTCCGCCTCCCGCAGCTTCGGCCCGTAGGGCAGGAGCGCGAAGAAAACCGAGGTGTACTCGGGAAACAGGATCAGGTCCGGGCGATACGGCAGGCAGCGCTCCACCAGGCCGGTGATGCGGCCGGCGTACGCTGAGAAGGAGGCCAGGTCCGCGGGCCCGACGCAAAGCTGCACGGCGGCGACGCGCAGCTCCCCTGGCCTGCCGGCCTGGGGCGGGCCGCTCGCGGGGCCGCTCGTCGCCGGATCGGCAGCATCAGCCTGCGCGGCCAGCGCCGCGCCGAGCAGGGTCACCATGACGACGATCGCGGCGAGCCGGGGCGAGGCTGGTGCGGTGGCCCAGCCTAGGGCCGGTGCAGTGGCCCGGCCAGGGGCCGGGCGGAAGCCGAGCATGGCTGCCAGGATAGGAGCGCACCGGGACGACTGTCAAGGAACTCCAAATATGGTAGAGTGCCCCCCATGGAAAGCATGAAACGGACTGCCACCTGCGGCGAGCTTGCCGCCTCGGCCGTCGGCCGGGAGGTGACCCTGAACGGCTGGGTGCATCGCGTGCGCGACCACGGGGGAATCAAGTTCCTGGACCTGCGGGACCGCTACGGCCTGACCCAGGTCGTGGTGGACGCGGACGCGGCCGCCGAGCTGAAGGAGGCGGCCGCCGAGCTGAAGCATGAGTACACGGTGGCCGTGGAGGGCAAGGTGCGCCCCCGCCCGGCCAACATGGTGAACCCCCACATGAGCACGGGTCAGATCGAAGTGCAGGCCCGGCGCCTGGTCGTGCTGGCCCGCTGCGCGACCCTGCCTTTCCAGATCGACGAGCGCTCAGACGCC
>Ga0299912_10003372_pt1 | contig 13056 bp, 10 predicted proteins | sample RVTome_2_FD_207667 | JGI IMG/M metagenome (GOLD analysis project Ga0299912, IMG submission 207667) | Soil microbial communities from uranium-contaminated site in the Upper Colorado River Basin, Wyoming, United States - RVT95D214 (version 2) ...
TTCACGGGCGATTTGGGCGGCGGCCACTCGTTCTCCGCCCCCATAAAGGTCGAGGGCAAGATAGCCGCGGCCGTGAAGCATCTCGTGGGTCAGAAGTGTCCTTGCGGTTTGTGGATACCAGAAGACGAGGAAGGTTCTCTCTCCGTTCGGGGTGACCATGACCCGGCAGAATGGCGTTACGACATCCTTCCGCTGAATCACATACTCGAGACTCAGCGACGGCTCACGGCGAAGTTGGGAGATCAAGTGCAGTCCGTAGTCATCGGTGCCGATGTGGTTGCCAGCCAGCGCGACGGGAACTGCCCAGTGACTCAACCAGACGGCGGAGTTGGCGGCTGCCCCCCCAACCTGATACGTCTCCGATTCGGGAAAAACGGCAATTTCAGGCGATGGCAAGTGGGGAACCCGGATGAGATTGTCGATTCCCATCTCGCCATAACACATGACCCCGCCGGCCATGTTCAGTCCGCGCTCGCCAGTTCGTGAGCGGCGATTTCGCGCTTGGCCTTCTGACGGAAGCGCCGACGTGCAAGGTATTCGAAGAACACCGCGCGCGCACCGACCAGAACGAGGGCGATCAGCGTGAGGACGTGGGGGATGAACTGAACCAGGCTGGGTGGGATATCCGTGGTGGTCTGCAAACGAATGGCGAAGGCATCGGCAAAACCAAAGAACATCCCAGTAAGGAACACACCGATGGGATGGTTGAAGCCGAACAATGCTGCTGTCACGGCGATCCACCCGCGTCCATTGCTCATGTTCCGGGTGAAGAGCGTCAGGTGGCCGACCGAGAGGAATGCGCCGGCCATACCGCATAGAACTCCGGCGGTGACCAGGACGAAAACCTGCACACGGGCGACACTTATCCCAACCGATTCTGCCGCGGCCTTGGCTTCGCCCACTGCACGGATGTTTCTGCCGAACACCGTGTAATACAGGATGACGAAAGCCAGAATGACTGCAATCCAGGAGCTGTAGACAATCCAGTTGTGCGAACTGAGGATTTCGCCGAGCCTGGGCACGTTCTGGATCAAGGGAATGGGAACATCGGGGAGCTGCTTGACGCTCGGATCCGACCATGTCCCGACGTCCCCCAGGAAGGTACGCATGAAGAAAACCGTCATCTCGGCGATAAACAGGTTGACGGCAATCGCCAGGATAATCAGATTGACGTTGTAGCGCAGGTAGAGGAACGCGAAGATCAGCCCGACGAGGGCGCCGGAGACGGCAGCCGCCAAAACCCCCAGGTAGCTATTGTGAAAGTAGTAGGCCGCCAAGATGCCGACGAAGGAACCGAGCAGCATCTTCCCTTCCAGCGCCAAATTGAGCACGCCGGCCTTGTTACACAATGCGCCGCCCAGGGCAGCAAGGATGATCGGTGTGGCGAGGCGGATACCGCTGCGCACCAGTTCTGGGCCAAAGGCGCTCAGCCATTGCTCCATCAGAGGCTCTTCCCCGTGTTCGTCCTGCGCAGGCGCCGATTGCCCCACCAGCGACTCAGGCCTTCCAGACGATCTTTGAACAACTTGTCTGCCGCCACAAAGAGGATCATTAAAGCGATGATCCCACCTCCCAACTCTCGTGGAATTCTGAATGCGAATTGAAGGCCGACCTGCGCGCCCTGCCGGACCCCGGCGAAGAAGATAGCCACCAAGAGCGTGGCGATCGGATTCGTCCCTCCCAGGATCGCCGCAGTCACGCCGTCAAATCCGACACCACCCTCGAATCCGTCGAGCATCCGGTAATACACTCCCAAAGACAGCAGCGCGCCGGCCAAGCCGGACAGCGCCCCGCTGATGAGCATCCCGCGGACCGCTGCTCGATCGCTGTGGATGCCCCCGAAACGGGCGAAAAGGGACGCTTCACCTGCAATGCGTTGCTCGTAACCGCGGGCTGATCGTGACATGTAGTAATGGATGAAGATGACAACCAGGATGGCAATGATGAAACCGGTGCCCAGTTTTGAACCCGGGGAGAACACCAACAGGCGAGCGGTCTCATCGATCGGCCGAGAATGGGCCGTCGTACTCTGGTCGGCGCGAAGCGGGAAGTTGATCAGGTAGCGGACGTATAAGGCGGCGATGTTGTTGAGTACGATCGTGCAAACCAGTTCATTGACACCCAGTTTAACCTTCAGGATCCCGGGGAGCCATCCATAGGCGGCGCCAACAAGCATGGCGGCGATCATGGCGACCAGAGGATGTATGACCGGAGGGAGGTGGATGGCATAGCCCAGCCACGCGGCCACCATCCCTCCGAGCATCAACTGGCCCATCTGGCCAAGGCTGAACATGCCGGAACGAAACGCGACAACCGCTGACATTCCCGTCAGGATCAGAGGCGTGGCGAGCTGCAGCGTGACGAAAAGGTTACAGCGGGTAGACGATTCGCAACTGAATGCCGCCTGAAAGAGCTTCGCATACGCGGGAATGGGACCGGTCCCGGTCATCAGGATGAAGACCGAGGCGACGAGCATTCCCGACAGAACGGCCAGCAGCGGGACTGCGAGGTTCTCTCGAACCTTCTTCTGGGTTTCGGGGTCCACTCTACGCCGCTCCGGGCATGACGTAGATTTCGGTGCCTTGCATGTCAGCCTGCCTGGGCGCTGGCCATTTGCCGCCCCTCGAGTGAGCCGCCCGCCATCAACACCCCCAGATCCTCCTCATTGGCGGAGGAGGAGGTCACTTCGCCTGCGATCTGGCCACGATAGAGAACTACGATTCGGTCGCTGAGCGAAAGGATCTCTTCCAGTTCCACGGATACCAGCAGAACTGCCACGCCCTTGTCGCGAGCCTCCAGCAAGACACTGTGGACAAACTCGATGCTGCCGACATCCAGGCCGCGAGTGGGCTGGTTGGCGATGATCAGCCGCGGATCGCCGCTGAGCTCTCGACCCAGGACAACCTTCTGGAGGTTCCCGCCCGAGAGAGTGGCGATTCCCCTCCCTTGCTTGGCGGCTGAAATATCGAACCGACCGATGGTATCGATTGTGAAATCCCTGATTGCGCCCCGCTTCAGTATCCCGAAGCGGGTGAAAACCGGTTCCCTGTAGCGTGTGACAATCAGGTTTTCGTCGAGAGTCGTTTGGCGATTCAAGCCCATGCTCAGCCGATCTTCCGGGATATGGGCCATCCCGCTCCGACGGCGCTCGCCGACCGAGCGCCGAGTGATCTCCTTCCCAAGCAGCCGTATGGATCCGAGCTCACACCCGCGCAGACCGGCTATCGCCTCAACAAGCTCGGTCTGACCATTGCCTGTGACCCCGGCGACGCCGAGGATCTCCCCGGCTTTGACCGCCAGCGAGACATCGAGGATCGCCGGCAAACCCCCACTGCCGGCGACCACCAGATCCTTCACCTCGAGTACGACCTGACCCGGCGTTGGCGGGTTCTTCTCGATGTGAAGGAGCACATCCCGACCGACCATCATGCGGGCCATGTCGCGCATGCTTGTTTCAGAAATATCCTTTGTACCGACCATCTCACCCTTGCGCATCACGCTCACCCGGTCGGCAACTTCCATTACTTCCAAGAGCTTGTGGGTGATGAAGATGACGGTCCGGCCGCCGCGCGCCAGACGACGGATGATGTTGAAGAGTTCACGCGACTCCTGAGGTGTGAGGACTGCGGTCGGCTCGTCGAGGATCAGGATGCTCGCATTGCGCTCCAGGATCTTCAGGATTTCGACCCGCTGTTGCATCCCCACCGGCAGCTCGCGGATGCGAGCCGTCGGGTCGATCGACATCCCGTTTTCCTCAGACAGTCGGCGGACCGCTTCGATCTCGGCGCGCCTGCGCAAGACGCCCCTCGACGATTCTGTCCCCAATTTGATGTTCTCGGCGACAGTGAATGACGGCACCAGCATGAAGTGCTGGTGAACCATGCCGATTCCGAGGCGGATCGCATCATCCGGGTGGCCAATCTCGACCTCTTCTCCCTGGACCCGGATGAGGCCACTGTCGGGTTTGACCATCCCGTACAGAATGTTCATGAGAGTGGTCTTGCCCGCGCCGTTTTCACCGACCAGAGCGTGCACTTCACCCTTGCGCACGGTAAGATCGACCCCTTTGTTAGCCGTCACATCCGTGGAAGGGAAGTATTTCCCGATCCCTTCCATCTGGACCGCCAGATCCATGCTCATACTCCAAAGGCCCCGGAGAGTTCTCTCTCCGGGGCCTTTCGTGCGCAGATATCCTTTACTGGCCTGCGGCCAATCCCTGACAGACCGCCGCGTCGGGGGCGTTGAGCGCGTCACAGACCTCGAGCTCACCGCCCAGGATCTTCTGCCGTGCCTCTTCCACGGCAGCCTTCACATCCGGGAGCTTGGAGACCATGTCGGCAGGGCCGTTTTCCTCAAAGTCCTTCGAACCTTCGTCCCAGGACAGCCCGGTGGCACCATCCGCCATATTGATCTGGGAGAAGCCACCCTTGAAGTTGCCCTCCATGGTGTTCTTCACAAGCAGGAAGGTGCTGGTGTCGACTTTCTTGAGCATTGAGGTGATGACACTCCCAGGCTGGATCCAATCCTGGTTGGAGTCTACGCCGATGGCAAATTTGCCGGTCTCGGCTGCAGCCGAAAGCACTCCTTCACCCGATCGCCCGGCAATCTGGAAGATGATGTCCGCGCCCTGCTGGTACTGTGCCAGCGCAGTCTCCTTGCCGAGGGTCGGGTTTGAGAAGTCAAAGCTCAGGTAGCCGACCAACACCTCGCACGTTGGGCACACAGCGAGCACGCCCTGCTTATAGGCCCAGAAGAACTGATTCAAGCCCGGCGAATCGCCGCCGACCACTGCGCCAACGACCTTCGTTTCGGTCATCATTCCGGCAACGATTCCTACCAGGTAGCTGCCTTCATGCACGTTCACCTGGAAGGCGGCGATGTTGTCGGGCAGGGCGTCGACGAAGATGTCCGAGGGAACACCGAATTTCTGATCCGGATTCTCGCCGGCGATCGCCAGCAGAGTTTCGGCGTCGGGCGCGAGCGCCAGAATCAGGTCGTTGCCTTCGGAGATTGCGGCGCGGATTGCTGCTTCTTGCTCTGCGATGCTCGTGGTCTCAATGACCTGGCCGTTCAGCCCAAGCTCGTCGTTCGCCCTCTTCAACCCTCGGGCGGAAGCGTCAATAAACGAGCGGTCGCCCAGGGGGTTCGGTGTAATCAGGGAGAACTTGAACGGCGAGGCCGTCGGCTCTGCCGGTGCCGCGCCGCCACAGCCCGCCAGAACCCAGGCGGAAGCGAGCAACAGCGACAGCACCATCCATAACGTTCGCTTCTTCATCGTGAATCTCCTCCACAAGATGTTGGATTTCGAGGCGGTTCGAGCCGTATTCCGATCGAGGTCAACTTTTCTGTTCGCCTCCTCTCCTCAATGGGCAAGTCTGGCAGGCGGACCGGCAGGACGACTTGCCGGCCGCGGAATGACAGACAGATGTCATTCGTGGGAATGACCCAGGAGTTTGACTATGCGCTTCAGGTAGGTGGTGTCGCGGTCGGGTAGTTCGGGGTGAGTCTGCGAACCCTCCTCAAGGAAATGCCGCAGATCACGGCCCATTTCCTGACCGCGCCGGGTGTGCATGTCGAGAGCGTAGTCTGGGATGACGGGGCGCAGCCCGGAACTCTCGACTTCGCGCTTCATCCACATGAGCAATTCGTCGCTTGATCGATCCTTCGTTCGCGTACAAAGGTAGCGGACGGCGTGTATCGCCATGAGCAGCCGTTCGCCTGCCCCGCGTCCCAGCACTTCGCAGATCTGCCTGAGATTGTACATTACGACAGGGGCGAATGGGTCGCCGAATCCGATGTCCTCTACCGAGATGACGAGCAACCGGCGCCATAAGAAAGTCTCCAGCTCGGGGCTTGTCATGACCATCTCATAGGCCAGCAAGGCGGCGTTCTCCTCATTGCCCCGCCTGATTTCCTTCTGCAGAGCCGAGATCACCTCATCGGCCGGAAAGTCGTTCCTGGTCCTGACACTGGCCCAAGGATCGTTGCCCGCCGTCATGATTCCTCCTGAACAAGGTAGCTTTGGATGATCTCGGAGAACATGGCGATGGTCGGCACAATGCTATCCAGGTCTACCCATTCATCCGGAGCATGGGTGTTGCCGCCGCGCGGCCCGAAGCCGCACAACGTCGGGATTCCGGCCTCGATCAGCATGTAGCCTTCGTTGGCCGGGCCGGCACCTTCGGCCGGCCATGTCCGGCCTGTGTGTTCCTGCGTGACCGTCTGAGCAAGGGCTACCAGGCGATGGTCCCCCGGAATGGTGGCCGCGGGAAGGATCACCTGCTTCTCCATCTCCACCTTCAGCCCCGGGCGGCGCCCCTCAACAGCCCGGATGACCGCCTCGAACGCCGTGATCATATCATTCGGTGTGCAACCGGGAAGCAGTCGGACGTCGACGCAGGCTTCTGCCCAGGCTGGGACCATCCCTTGCCAGTCTCCTCCCCTGATGAGCGTCCCGGGCGTGACCTTGTTGCTCAAGCCTTCGAAAGCCGGATGGGCGGAGGTCTCGAGGACGATTTGCTCCAATCCCAGCAGGACTTCGGCCAATCCAGTAACGGCGTTGATGCCAATCCCGCCGCTGTCCCATTCTCGGCTTCCTGAATGTACGGCCTGCCCTTTGGCCCGGAGCATCAGCCGCAGTAGGCCGCGGTGTCCGATACAGATCACGTCGCTGGCATAAGTGTAGATAGCCGCCTCGACCCGAAGGGCTCCTTGCTGAAGCAGGAATCGGACACCTAGCGGGCTGTTTGCGCCGGATTCTTCATCCACCACCCCTGCGAGGACGGCCCGGTGTAGATCCGGATCGATCAAAGCGTTGTCCTTCAGCAGCGCCAGGGCGTACAGGCCGCAGGCGATCCCGGCTTTGTTGTCGGCCGCCCCGCGGCCGAACAGCCGCGAGGCGACGACTTCTCCGGCGAAAGGTGGATGGCTCCAAGCCTCGAGCTCGCCCTCGGCCACCGTATCCATATGCCCGACCAGGGCGAAGCCGCGCGTGCCCTGCCCGGTCTCGACAAGCACGTTCTGACGGTCATCTTCCAGTCCCGTCAGCCAAGCTTTCAGCCCCAGCCGATCGGCTTCCGCCAATATCCGCCGGGATACCTTCGTCTCTCCCTGCCTGCCATTGACGGATGGGATCCGGACCAAATCCTCCAACAAGCTGATGGCCCCTGCTTCGTACCTGCGCGCCAATTCTTTCATGGTGGAGGGCGATACGGACCGCACGCTATGCCACCGCAGCAACCATCAACTCCCAGAACCGCGCCATATCAACGCCAAGCACGATGTGGGTATTGGGATCTTGGCCGCCTCGATCAAACCAATCGACCGTCGTCTGGCCGCGGGTGTGGCCTGGGGCGACCTCAACCTGGATGAAGTGCTTCTCTTCGGCGGTCACGATTTCAGGTTCAAGGGCGACCGCGAGCGCAAGCGAGTCGGGGGCGAAGAGGAGCTGTCTTCCCAGGGTCTCATGGATGAAAGCCAGCGTATGACTGGTTATCCGTTTGAAGAAGGCGCTCCGGGGAGTGTCGTATGAAGCCAAAGTATGGACCTGATCGAAAGTCAGGGTATGGGCCATCGTGGTTTCCCACGAGATCAAGGCAAATTCCCTCCAGGCGTCAAACACGATCGCCCCGGCCTCGGGGTCGGTGTACAGGTTGAATTCGGCCGACAGATTCACCGTGTTGCCCATCGCTCGAATGGCACCCCCCATAATCACAAGGCGGTCGAATTTCCGCGGCAGTTCAGGGTCGAGGCGAACAGCCATCGCCAGGTTGGTCAATGGCCCGATTGCAGCCAAAGTCAGTTCACCCGGCGTCTCATTCGCCAGCCTGACCAATGCGTGCACGGCGTGCTCCGCCTCGACTTGTCTCTTGGAGGGTGGGTGATTGCTGTTTCCCAGACCATCATCCCCGTGGACATAGCTGGCATGGGTATGGCGGGAAATCAACGGTCGCTCGCATCCGGCGAAAACCGGGACATCGCGTTCGCATACGTCGAGTATCGTCAAGGCATTGGCGGTTGTCCGTTCCAGAGGCACGTTGCCGCCGACGGTTGTAATGGCAGCAACTTCCACCTGCGGGTAAGCCAGCGCCAACATGAGGGCGTGGGCGTCGTCAACGCCCGGATCCGTGTCGATCACAAGTCTCTTCATTTTCGATCTTCCGTCTCATGCCTGCGCCGTTGCAATTCAGAAAAGGCCGAGTTCAGATCCGACCGAGCATTGGCGTACTCTATCGTTGTCAACCCGCCGTCCTTCAGCAGCCATTTCCCGTCCACCATCACGTCGCAAACGTGCAGGCCGGTCACGGCATACACCAGTGCCGTGAACAGGTCTTGAGCTTCATCTGGCGGCCAACCGATTCCGGTGAAGTCGAGGCTGATGAGGTCGGCCTTCTTGCCGGCTTCCAGCGAGCCGATCGAGTCCTGCAGGCCCAGAGCGCGAGCGCCGCCCATCGTAGCCATGTCGAGAATCTCGCGGGCCGAGATGGCTCCCGGCGATCGCTCACGCAATGCCATCAGCTTTGCTGTGGTTTGCATTTCATTGAACATGTCGTAACTGTTGTTGTTGGTGACATTATCGGTGCCGATGGCGCTGTTGATCCCCGCCTGGCGCATCGCATTGAGCGGGGCAACATCGGCCCCGGCCTTCATGCAGGCTGAGGCTGCAACAACGGCGGTGAAATCGTGGCTGGCCAGGGCTTCGAAATCCGCTTCAGGGACGGTGATGCAGTGGGCGGCGATCAGCGGCCGGCGAAGGACACCCAGGGATTCCATTTGCTGCACGGCGCTCCGCCCGAAATGCTCCAGGCAAAACGCGTCCTCCTCGCCGCTGGTCGCCAGGTGGATATGCAGACCGGTGGCATAACGGTCGGAGAGCTCCACCTCCCTCTCGATCGCCGCCGGACTGTTGTCGACGAAGAATGCATGGGGTCCTATCCAGCCCATGAGGCGCGGCTCGCCCCGCACGCTGTCCAGAAATGCTTCCGCAGCGGCAAGCTCACGCTCGCGCTGAGCCGTGTCTCCCATTTCGACGATGCCGTAGGCCAGGGCCGCCCGCAGACCGCTGTCCCGGACGGCGGGGATGATTCGATCCATGTGGAAATAGTGGTCGGCGAAGCAGGTCGTGCCGGTGCGAATCATCTCGGCGCAGGATACGAGCACCGCCGGCGGAACCATGTCGGGGGTCATCACCTCTTCCAAGACGCGGATGGTGTCGTGCCAGCCCTCCCAGGTCAACAAGGAACGCCCTTCAGCCATTCCGCGGAAGAGCACCATGGGCGTGTGAGTGTGAGCGTTGATCAGACCCGGCATAAGCAGGCGCCCGCCGAACTCTATGCGCTCATCGGCCTCGCCCGCCCACTCCGCCTTTCCTCCAACCGCCTCGATTCGATCATCGGCAACCAACACATACCCTGGGCGGTAGATATGGTCGCTCCGGTCGAGAGTGAGGACCACATCCGCCGTGAGTACCCGCTTCATTCGGCGCCTCGGCTGCTCTGCAAGAGCTGCATCACATCGACTCTCCGCGGCAACGAAGGCAAGGCCCCCGCCCTGGTTACCGCCAGGGCGCCCGCGGCCGCCCCCCACCGAATGGCTTCTCGAAAACTTTGGCCCTCGGCCAGTGCAGTTGCCAGAGCGCCGTTGAAGGCATCTCCCGCCGCGACGCTGTCGACTGCATTGACCTGGAAGGCAGGAGCATGACCGCGATCGGTGCCCGTTTGAAAGACGACGCCCCGGCTGCCCATTTTGATTATCGCCGCCGACACTCCCTTCTCGCGAAGAGCAGAGAGCGCGGCGAAGGCATCTGCCTCCGTCTCCACAGGATGACCGACTAACGGACCGGCTTCGACTTCATTCGGGGTGATGACATCAACCAACGGGAACAGATCATCTGGGAGCTGGCCGGAAGGGGCCGGGTCGAGGATCACGGTGATCCCGCGCCGGTGAGCTTCGCGGGCTGCCGCAAGGTTGGCCTGCAGCGGGATTTCCAGTTGCAGAAGGAGGACCTTCGCTTCCTCCATCACTTTCGTGCACCGGGCCACATCCTCGTCGCCAACGGCCATGTTGGCTCCCGAAATCACAGTGATACAGTTCTCGCCTGAATCATCGACGCTGATCACTGCCAGACCTGTTGAGCGCTCGTTATCGCGAACGACGCCCAGGGTGTCGACGCCCTCCTGCTGCATCGCAAGCAAGTGCTGTTCCCCAAAGTTGTCCCGGCCAACCCTTCCGAAGAGTCGCACCTTCGATCCCAATCGCGCCGCAGCGACGGCCTGGTTGGCTCCCTTGCCTCCGGGGGCCATCATGAACGTGCGTCCGAGGAGGGTCTCACCCGGGCGAGGCAGGCGGGGAACATAAGTCGTCAGGTCCATGTTGAGGCTTCCAAGGACGACGACGGACACTTACGCCCTCCAACCGTGGTTTTCTTTGAATGAACTGGAGCAATCCGGGTTTCGGCACTCGGCCCCCTGCCTCACCCGCGGCCCCCCGATGGCGTGCCTTAGGGGTATCCCGATATCGTATGCTCAATACGACAATAGAGCAACCGTCCAGCAGACATCTCATTCGGGTTGATGCAGGAACATGGCTCCGCCCTTCGCCGCCCACAGCGCGGCAGGCGCCAATCCGGTCCCCACGCGGGGCGAGGGATCGAGGCTATGATTGACACTGGCCATCCTATCTTGCCTTGCAACGGCGATTGCATTCCCGGATCAGGCCGGCCAGCAGGAGGTGAAGGGATGCCGACAACTCACGTCAAAGACCTGGCCATCGTAACTCTGGATGACGCCGGGACGATCTTGCAGGACGCCGATCTCGTGATCGAGGACGGCCGGATCACCCACGTGGGTCAAGCCCCGGACGGGCCAGAGGCTGATGAAGTGGTCGACGGAAGCGGCCGTGTGGCAATCCCCGGTTTGGTGAACGGCCACTGCCACAGCCCGATGACCTTCGAACGAGGTTGGGCAGAGGATCTCCCGTTTGACCGTTGGCTGAACGAGAAGATCTGGGTGGGCGAAAGCGCCTTGACTTCGGATGATGTGTACTGGGGAGCGGCGCTGGCGGCCTGCGAGATGATCCGCTCAGGGACAGTTGCCTACAACGACAAATACTTCTACATGGACCGCGTGGCGGATGTCGTGCGAGAGAGCGGGATGAAGGCCGCGCTTACCTGGACGGTGTTCGGCATAGGCGATCAGGCCGAGATGGGGGCCAACCTGGAAGGCACCGTGGATTGGATTCGGGAGACTCACCTCTCAGCCGATGGCCGCATCCGGACCTACCTCGGTCCGCATTCGCCCTACGTATGCCCACCTGAGTTTCTGGAACAAGTGGTTGCTCACGCGCATCAGCTTGGTCAGGGGATACATCTGCACCTGGCTGAATCGGACGACCAGGTCCGGCAGTCACTTGACAGATTCGGACTGACCCCCGTCCAGCACGTCAACAAGCTGGGTGTATTTGACGTTCCGGGCGGATGCGTCGCGGCCCACTGCCTGGCGATCGACGAGGTCGACACGGCCCTTCTGGTTGAGAAGGGCGTGCACGTGCCGCACTGCCCGATCACCTACATGAAACTCGCCATGCCGTTTCCGCCGCTCGGACGGCGACTCCTGGCGGGTGTGAAGGTCTGTTTGGGGACCGACGGTCCGGCCTCCAACGCTGACTTGGACATGTTCGCTACGATACGTCAGACTGCGCTGATCCATAAGTACCTTGGTCTGGATCCTCAGGCGATCCCCGGCGACCTGGCACTGCGGCTGGCAACGCAATGTGGGGCTGAAGCACTTGGCTTCGACGATATGGGGCGCATTGCACCCGGCTATTCAGCCGATTTGATCCTGGTCAACCTCGATGCTCCTCACATGCGACCGATCCACAGCCTGATAGCGAATCTGGTGCACTCGGCCAAGGGGGCCGATGTGACCGACGTGATGGTTGCCGGGCGGTGGCTGATGAGGGCCGGCCAGGTGCAGACGCTGGATGAAGAGCGGATCATGTTTGAGGCAGAGCGGCATGCTCAGAGGATGGTGCGCCGCGGGATGTCGCGCGTGCGCGAGTACAAGAGTTGACGAAGAAGAAAAGAGCCGGCCCCCTCTCCCTTTCAGGGAGAGGGATGGGGTGAGGGTCGCTCTGCATCCCGAATCGCCCCTCACCCTCCCCTCTCCCCTCCGGAGAGAGGGAAACCAGCCCTCTCCCTCTCAGGGACAGGGCTGGGGTGAGGGTCGCTTCGCGGCCCGAATCGCCTCTCACCCTACCCTCTCCCCTCCGGAGAGAGGGAAACCAACCCTCTCCCTTTCAGGGAGAGGGTTGGGGTGAGGGTTGTGCTCCCTACTGCTGCCGCGTCTTGCGCCTCTCGTTGAGCACATCGACGACGACGGCGAAGATCAGCAAGGCGCCCGTCACCAGGTTCTGCCAGTAAACATCGACCCCCAGCAGATTGAGCGCGTTCGCCAGGAAGCCCATGAAGAGCGCACCCAGGAACGCCCCCAGGACCGAGCCCTCGCCTCCGCTCAGGCTCGAGCCCCCAATGATCGCCGCCGTGATCACGCGCAGTTCTTCCCCTCCACCGATCGTCACCGATGACGATCCAAAACGCGCCGTGATCAACAGCCCGGCCACGCCGGCCAGCACGGCCACCAGACAGTAGTTGAAGATCTTGACGAAATCGACATTGATGCCGGATAACCGCGCCGCACGCTCGTTACCCCCGATGTAGTAGGCCTGGCGGAAGAAGCGTGAGTTACGAACCAGGACCTCTCCGACGATGACCAGACCGAGCATGATGAAGATCGGATACTGCACCCCGAACAGCCTGCCCTGACCGATCACCGTGAAGGAGCGTGGCAGGTTTAGGACAGCCCGTCCGCGGGCGATGACGAGCAGCAGACCTCGCACCCCCATGGCCATTCCGAGCGTGGTGATGAATGGATTGATCCCCATCCGGGCTACCAGCAGACCGTTGGCCAGGCCGACCATCAGCGCCGCCAGCAAACCGAGGATCATGGCCGGCACTGCAGGAAATCCGGCGTTCAATGCCAGGCCCGTGACAACGCCCCG
>Ga0299912_10003373_pt1 | contig 13055 bp, 11 predicted proteins | sample RVTome_2_FD_207667 | JGI IMG/M metagenome (GOLD analysis project Ga0299912, IMG submission 207667) | Soil microbial communities from uranium-contaminated site in the Upper Colorado River Basin, Wyoming, United States - RVT95D214 (version 2) ...
CCCGGCTCGCCTTCTTCGGCCTCTACGCCCTGCAGCACCGGGGCCAGGAGTCCTGCGGCATCGTCAGCGGCGACGGCTGCCGCATGCGCCAGCACCGGGGCCTGGGCCTGGTGTCCGAAGTCTTCAATCAGCAGGTCCTGGAGCAGCTCCCGGGACACCTGGCCATCGGCCACGTGCGCTACTCCACCACCGGCTCCACCCTGCTGGTCAACGCCCAGCCCTTTGTGGTGCAGCACGGCGGCCACAGCCTGGCCATCGGCCACAACGGCACCCTGACCAACGCCCGGGAAATCCGCCGGCGCCTGGAAGAGGCGGGCTCTATCTTCCAATCCACCATGGACACCGAGGTCATCGTCCACCTCATGGCCCGGCACCCGGGCGCGGACATAGTGGAGTCCCTGATCAACGCCCTGGAGCACGTCAAGGGTTCCTACTCCCTGGTGCTGGCCACCGCGGATAAGGTCATCGCCGCCCGGGACCCGTTGGGTTTCCGCCCTTTAAGCCTGGGGCAACTGAACGGCGCCTGGGTGGCGGCCTCCGAGACCTGCGCCCTGGACCTGGTGCAGGCGGACTACTGGCGGGAAGTGGAGCCCGGGGAGATCGTGGTCCTGGATAAAAACGGCCTCCAATCCCACAAGCCTTTCCCCGCCTTGCCCCCCCGGTTCTGCATCTTCGAGTACATCTATTTCGCCCGCCCCGACAGCCAGATCTTCGGTAAAAGCGTATATCTCGTACGCAAACGCCTGGGCGCGGCCCTGGCCCGGGAGCACCCGGTTCAGGGCGATCTGGTCATGCCCTTCCCCGATTCCGGCATGTACGCGGCCCTGGGCTACGCTTCCGCCACCGGCATCCCCTTTGAACTGGGGGTGATCCGCAACCACTACGTGGGCCGCACCTTTATCCAGCCCTCCCAGACCATGCGGGATTTCTCCGTGAAGGTAAAACTCAATCCGGTGAAAGAAATTCTTAAGGGCAAGCGCGTGGTGGTGGTGGAAGACTCCATCATCCGGGGGACCACCACCCGCTCCCGGGTCAAGTCCCTAAGGGAGGCCGGGGCCCGGGAAGTGAGCCTCCTGGTGAGCTGCCCGCCCCACCGCTTCCCCTGCTACTACGGCATCGACTTTTCCAGCAAAGGGGAACTCATCGCCTCCCAGCAGGAGGTCGATACGATCCGGGACTTCCTGGGCCTGGATTACCTGGGCTACCTCAGCCTGGACGGCATGGTGGCCGCCACCGAGATGAACCACGACACCTTCTGCCTCTCCTGCTTCTCCGGGGACTACCCCGTGCCCCTGGAAAAAAACTTCTCCAAGACCTGCTTCGAAGAAGACGTCTGCTCCCCCGGCCCCCCGGCCGCGCCCGCGGTTTGCGATAGGGGGTAGAGCGAGGTGGGGGGAGGGCCAGGGGCCTGTAAGCGGTGAGCTGTAAGCAGTGAGCAGTAAAAAAACCAGACCTATCGGGCCACTCTTTTTCACTGCTTACTGCTAACTGCTTACTGCTCACTCCAACTTCCCTCCCCCAAATCTTTGGTAGCACAGGCTTCCCAGCCTGTGCTTTCTTTTCCTCCGGGAAATCAGACGTGGGGCTGTGGCATACCCGCCAATTCCGCTCCTGGAAGCACATGCAGCTTTTTTTCCAGGAAATCTTCGCCAGCCGCGGATGAATTCCGCCAAGGTTCAAGTTTCCCGGCACTAAGGCCGATATCAAAAAAAGGCCGGGAAGCAAGTTTGGTTGGTGGTGGACTCTCCTTCCCGCCAGCGGCCCGCCCCAATTCTTTTAGGAAGGTTGTTTAATGGGAAAGGAACGCCGGAAACGCACCAGGGTTAAGTTCAGCATTGAGGTGGTGGTGACGGTAGATAATCTGAACGTTAGGGTGCAGAGCTACAATTTCAGTCTGAAAGGGATGCTCTGCAGCTCGAACAGGCTTCTTCAAGAGAACCAACCCTGCCGGGTGACCCTCAACCTGACTCAGGAAAGCAAAGAGGAACCCATCCGCGCGGTAATCCACGGCCGGGTCGTGCGTGTCAGCCCGGAGGAGACGGCCATTGACTTTTCCGTCATGGATACGGAGAGCTTCCTCCATCTGAAAAAAATCGTGGAACTCAATGCCGGTGAACCGGAAAGGATCACCCGGGAGATGCTCACCTCCGCGTTTTCACCCCGGGTAGATTGATAATGATAATTGCGGGGGGACCAGAGGAAATCTAAACCCCCTCTCAACCAAAAAAAGGCCGGGTAAAGGGCGCCCAAAGCGCCCCTTACCCGGCCTAAAAATTCAGGGGTTGGAGGCAGGGGCCTTTGGCCCCTGGCCCCATCCCCAGAAGCTTTCCCTACATTTTTACCAGCCCCGCGGCCATTTTGCCGGCCATGACCGTGTTTTTCATGAGCATGGTGATGGTCATGGGGCCCACGCCTCCGGGCACCGGGGTGATGAAGGAAGCTTTCTGGCTCACCGACTCAAAATCCACGTCCCCGGCCAGGATGGCCTTGCCGGTCTTCTCGCTGATGCCGATGCGGTTGACGCCCACGTCGATGACACAGACGCCGTCTTTGACCCAGTCGCCCTGAATGTACTTGGGCACGCCCGCGGCCACCACCAGGATGTCGGCCCGGCGGCAGTGCTCGATCATTTTATCCTTGGGGGTGCCGGTGTGGACGCAGGTGACGGTGGCGTTGGCCCCGGCCCGCTTCTGGATCATGATGGCCACCATGGGTTTGCCCACGATGTTGGAGCGGCCCACCACCACCACTTCCTTGCCCTTGGGATCGCCGTAAGCCCGGGCGATGAGTTCCTGGCAGCCCGCGGGGGTGCAGGGCAAAAAGACGTAGTTGCCGATCAAAATGCGGCCCACGTTCACCGGATGGAAGGCGTCCACGTCCTTGTTGGGATCAATGGCCAACAGGACCTTGTTGGAGTCGATGTGTTTGGGGAGCGGCAGCTGAATGAGGATGCCGTGGATTTTCGGGTCTTTGTTGTACTTTTCAATCAAACCCAGGAGGGCCGATTCCGTGATATCCGGAGCCTGGGTGTCCTGGATGGAATGGAAGCCCAATTCGTGGGAGGTCTTCTGTTTGGCGGTGACGTAGCTGACGGACGCGGGATCCTCGCCCACCAGGATGGTGACCAGTCCCGGGGTGATACCGTGTTTGGCCTTGAGTTCGTCAACCTCTTCCTTCAGTTCCGCGCGAATCTGGGCGGCTACCTCGGCCCCTTTGATTAATGTTGCAGCCATCTGACTGGCCTCCTTTACTTGTGACTTTTTTCTTTTATTACCACTAATATTTCCGGAGCGTCAATCTAAAAATTAATTCCCAGATATCATCGCCCCGGAGGGTTGACAAAATATATTATTTTCGTAGATTATATCCCTCACAAGGGTGCATATGCATCTTGCCATCAAGACTGCCGGGGCCCCTGAGATGAAGCAAAGAGTTCACCGCCGTTCCCAGCGCTACGCCGTGCGTCTGGAAGTGAAGACCATCAACGGCCAGCCGGTTTCTGACACCTACGTGCTGGATATCAGTTCCCTGGGAGCCAGACTGGAGTCCTCCGTAGGCCTGGCGCCCATGAGGCAGGTGGAGTTCACCTTCTTTCTCCCCGAAGGGGACACGGAAACCAAATTGGTGGGCAACGTGGTCTGGATGCGGCCGGTATTGGGGGCGCCGGGACGCTTCCAAATGGGCCTGAAATTTTTCAGCACTTTTTGGGGCATAGATCAACTGGGCCGCAGCGGTAAGCTCATCTAAACCTCCTGCCCCGATTAAAGGCGGAAGTCTTTACTCAGCCGATTCCGCCCTGGTTTTTCTCCCGGCTTCTCTTGCCTTTCTTAGGGCTTCAAGCCTGACCCAGCCATACCCCCAAGGGCAATATTGGCCTTACCTGGACCTTCGGACCTCTTCCCGTCCTTGCGGTGGCCGGGTTCTTTCCTTTCTTTCATTTTTAAAGTAATGTATATTAAATACTTTAAAAATTGGATGGAGTAGAAACGAGTGTCCCTGATTGTGCAGAAATACGGCGGCACCTCGGTGGCCGATCCCGACCGCATCGCCAACGTGGCCAACAGGGTGGTCAAAAACTGGCGGGACGGGCACAAGATGGTGGTGGTGCTCTCGGCCATGTCCGGGGAAACGGACCGCCTCATCAACCTGGCCAAAGAGTTGGCCGAAGACCCGGACCCCCGGGAATTGGACGTCCTGCTGGCCACCGGGGAGCAGGTCACGGTATCCTTATTCAGCATGTTTCTCCGGGGCCAGGGCGTGCCAGCCGCATCGCTGCTCAGCCACCAGGCCTGTATTTATACGGACCGCAGCTACGGCCGGGCCCGGATCATCGGCATCGATAAATCCCGCATCCTGGAGGAATTGCGCAAGGACCGGGTAGTCACCGTGGCCGGGTTCCAGGGCGTGGATGAGTTGGGCAATATCACCACCCTGGGACGGGGGGGCTCGGACACCACCGCGGTGGCCATCGCCGCGGCCCTGAAGGCCGATCTCTGCGAAATCTACACGGACGTGGACGGGATTTACACCACCGACCCCCGCGTCTGCCCCCAGGCCCGGAGACTGGACCGCATCGCCTATGATGAGATCCTGGAGATGGCCTCTTTGGGGGCCAAGGTCCTGGAGATCCGCTCCGTGGGCTTTGCCAAGCGCTATAACGTGCCCCTGCGGGTGCGCTCCACTTTTACCAACCACCCTGGAACTCTGGTAACCGCGGAGGATGAAGAAATGGAAGCAATTCCGGTATCCGGCGTAGCCTTCAGCAAACTCGACGCCCGGGTCACCATCACCCGGGTGCCCGACCGCCCCGGCATTGCCGTGCGTCTCTTCAAACCGGTGGCGGAGGCCAATATCGTGGTGGATATGATCATCCAGAACACCAGCATCGACGGCTTCACCGACCTCACCTTCACCGTGCCCAAGGGCGACCTGAAAAAGACTTTGGCGATTGTGGAGCCCGTGGCCCGGGAAATCGGGGCCCAGCAGGTGATCAGCGATAAGAAAATCGCCAAGATCTCCATCGTCGGGGTGGGTATGCGCAACAACGCGGGCGTGGCCGCGCGCATGTTCGACGCCCTGGCGACCGCGGGCATCAATATTTTGATGATCAGCACCTCGGAGATCAAAATTTCCTGCATCATTGGAGATAAGCATGGCGAGCAGGCCGTCAGGGTGCTCCACGACGCCTTCGGCCTGGAGAATGCCCCGCCGAAAAAAGTATAGGTTCAAAGTTCAAGGTTCAAGGTTCAAGGTTAAGTTCAGGTTCGAAATCAATAAACTTTGAACTTTGAACTCCATTTTAAGAGGTCAGCACCATGCGCCAGGTAAAAATCTATGACACCACTTTGAGAGACGGCACCCAGGCCGAGGACTTCAATCTCTCCCTGGCGGACAAGATCCGCATCGCCCAAAAACTGGCGCACATGGGCATCCACTACATCGAAGGCGGCTGGCCCGGGTCCAACCCCAAGGACCGGGAGTTTTTCTCGGAGATCCAGAATTACGATCTTCACCCCAGCCTGCTCACCGCGTTCAGCATGACCCACCACAAGGATACCCGCCCGGAAACCGACGCCAATATGTTGGAGCTCGTCAACAGCCGGGCCCCGGTGGTCACCCTGGTGGGCAAGTCTTCGGTGTTCCAGGTGAAAGAAATCCTCCAGACCACCTTGGAGCGCAACCTGGATCTGATCCATAACTCCCTGGCCTATCTTAAGCCCCGGTTGGCGGAACTCTTCTACGACGCCGAGCATTTCTTTGACGCGTTTAAGGAAGACCGGGGGTACGCGCTGAAGACCCTGGAAGCCGCGCTCCAAGGCGGCGCCGATATCCTGGTGCTCTGCGACACCAACGGCGGCACCCTGACCTCGGAACTGGTGGAGATCATCAAAGTCGTGAAAAAGCGCTTTCCCAAGGTCCCCCTGGGCATTCACGCCCACAACGACTCCGAGCTGGCGGTGGCCAACTCCCTGGCCGCTGTGGAGGCGGGCTGCGATCAGATCCAGGGGACCATCAACGGCGTGGGGGAGCGCTGCGGCAACGCCAATCTCTGCTCCATCATCCCCAATCTGCAACTGAAGATGGGCCTGAAATGCCTCAGTGACGACAACCTCAAACGCCTCAGCGAACTCTCCCGCTTTGTCTATGAGCTGGCCAACGTGCGCCCCAACCGTTATCAGCCCTACGTGGGCCAAAGCGCCTTTGCCCACAAGGGGGGCATGCACGCGGCGGCGGTGAAGCGCAACCCCAAAGCCTACGAACACATCAACCCGGAAACGGTGGGCAACACCCGGCACATCCCGGTGTCGGAACTCTCGGGCAAGGGCAACATCATCCTCAAGGCCCGGGACTTCGGCCTGGACCTTTCCGCCAAAGACCCGGTGGTGGCGGAAACCCTGAGCCGCATCAAGGAGCTGGAATTCCAGGGCTTTCAATTCGAGGGGGCCGAAGCCTCCCTGGAGTTAATGCTCCGGGCCGCTTTGGGGCAGCGCAAGGAATACTTCCGCCTCCACGGCTTCCGGGTCATCGACCAGAAAGTGGGGGAAGAACTGCCGCCGATACCGGAAGTGACCATCCGGGTGCACGTGGGGGGCGAAGAGGTGCACACCGCGGCGGAGGGGATCGGCCCGGTGCACGCCCTGGACCGGGCCCTGCGTAAAGCCCTGGTGCGCTTCTATCCCCGGCTGGCGGAGATGCGCCTGGAGGACTACAAGGTCCGGGTGCTCCCCGGCACCGGCAGCACCGACGCCAAGGTGCGGGTGCTCATCGAGTCCCGGGACAACCACGACCGCTGGGGCACAGTGGGGGTGTCCCCCGACATCATCGAGGCCTCCTGGCAGGCCCTGGTGGACAGCATCAATTATAAGTTGTTCAAGGACGAGCAGCGGTCCCGTTAAAAATTTTCCACAATGAGGCTTCAAAGTGGAAAAAGATAAGAGTAGAAAAGTATTTGTTGTCCATGGTCGCAATGATTCTGCCAGGGCAGCGCTTTTCAGCTTTCTTAGAGCGATTGGGCTTGAACCCATTGAATTTTCGCAAGCTATTAAATTAACCAAAAAAACTTCACCTTATATAGGAGAAATATTAAAGAAAGCCTTCGAACATGCTCAAGCTATTGTTGTACTCTTAACCGGCGATGATGAGGTGAGGCTAAAAAAAGAATTTCAAAAGCCAGAAGATCCTCCCGACGAGAAAAACTTAAGCCTTCAAGCTAGACCTAACGTTTTATTTGAAGCAGGGATGGCATTTGGGAAACATCCAAGAAGGACGGTTCTTGTTGAGATAGGAACAGTAAAACCATTCAGTGATGTGTCTGGACTTCATAAATTAAAATTGAATAACTCAACCAAAAGGCGGCAAGAATTAGCTGATAGGCTCAAAATAGCAAAGTGCTCCGTTGATTTGTCCGGAACGGATTGGCATACTGAAGGAAATTTTGAGATAGTGAATAATAATATAAAAGGTAATTATGTAAAAGAAGACGACACAACTAGCCAAGAACCTAAGATTGAAATTGATGAAGACCAAATATATATACTAAAGGTCATATCAGTTGCTGAAGATAATAATTTTAAATCTGTATGTTTTAAAGATATTGAAAAGATATTAAATCGTGAAAAAGATTTAAGGATTAATAGAACAAAATTAATACATTTTTTGGATGAGCTAGAGTCAACATATTATTATATAGATGTCCATCATTATACTCTTGGTGAAAAATGTTATTGTATTACTCCTGATGGCCGAAATTTTCTGGTAAGAAATAAAATAATCTAACGCTTTGTAAGAAAGAATCTTAACAAAAGTGAACTATTTCAGCCGTTCCCAACTAGGAGTAATACTCATACTGGGAGCGGCTCTCTTGGTTTTATGGGGCTGGCGGTGGCACTTCGGTTTTCCCCCGGCCACGCCCCCGGCCCGGACCCTGAATCCGGTATTCGTGGAGGTCTCCGGGAATATTCCCCGGCCCGGGGTCTATACGTTTCCTGAGCCCCCTACCCTTTCTGCGGTCCTGGCCCAGGCCGGCGCGGCCACACTTTCGGAAAAAGGGGAAACCAAACTCTCTTCCGGCGCCAGAGTGGAAATCGCCGGGGAGGGCCAGTGCCGCCTGGGCCGGATGCAGGGCCCCCAACTCCTGACCCTGGGCCTGGCCCTAAACCTGAATAACGCCACCGCCGGGGACCTGGACGGGCTCCCGGGCATCGGCCCGGTGCTGGCGCAGCGGATTATCGAATACCGGCATAAGAACGGTCCTTTTAAAAGGATCGACGAACTGGAAAAGGTTTCGGGAATCGGTAAGAAAAAATTAGATAAGATAAAAAGTTATTTAATTATTAATTGATAATATTAATAATAAAGTTATGAATTCTATTTGTATATATTGTCATGAACAAACCAAAATGTCGCGGGAGCATCATCTCCCTGAATGCATGGGCAAATTTAGAGATTACTCATTCCTTTATGAAAAAGTATGTGAGAAATGCAACGGTAAATTTAGTAAACTTGAAGAACAATTTTGTAGATGTGGCCCAGAAGCATTATTTAGAATATTTCTAAATATCCAAGGACGTCCCTATCACAAAAAGCCTTCCCCTTTTTATAGAGGAAGCGCTGGAGGAAAAAGAATTGAAATTAAAGCAAAACATCCAGATATGATGTCCGAAATTTATTGGGAATTAAAACCAAACAGTCTCACATCAATGCCTGCGAGACAAATAATTATCCAGAAAAGTGATGGCGAAATTGTTCCTTTTATAATACATGACAATATAAATAGTGCTGAAGATATCGAAACAGAACTCTTACAAGCCGGCATTAAAGATTTTCATATTATTGAATTTTGGTGCAAAGAAGATGAGAAAGAGCTTTTCAATTCAATTTTTTCTAAATTCAATTATAACCATACGTTTAATAAAATCACACCTTATAAAGATAAAGATGACATTTTACATGAAGCTACTCTTGTAGTCACTGATAGATATTTTAGAGCAATAGCTAAAATAGCATTTCACTATTTTTTAACATATTTTCCGCAGTTTACAGGCCATGAGGCTAACTTTAACATCATCAAGAATTATATAATGGAGGGAGTAAAGGGAGAAAGCTACGTTAAAGAGGTTAGAGGTACTTTCATTGAAGACTTAATATTTGGGGGGACAACGCCCACATATAATCATTTTTTTGCAGTTGAGAAAGATTATTGTAATATTATTGTAAAGTTGCAATTTTTTGTAGGACCAAGAATTTCCCCTCAACTCTACTACGAAGTTTTTATAGGGAAGAATCCTGAAGTAATTGATTATCCTCAACGTATTGGTCATCAGTTTGAGTATTTCGATGAGCCTGATGCAGAAGATTACGAAGGGCGAATTGTCTCTATACGTCCAATTAATAAAAAATTATTGCCAAGAATCGAATAACTACATCTTTTTCTTAATTAATTAATGCTAACCTTAGGCATCGAAACCTCCTGTGATGAAACCGCGGCCGCGGTCGTAGAAGACGGCCGCCGGGTGCTCTCCTCCGTGGTGGCCACCCAGTTCGAGCTCCACGCCCAATACGGCGGGGTGGTGCCGGAGATCGCGGCCCGTCGGCACCTGGAGAGCATTCTACCGGTGATCCAGGCGGCCCTGGACCAGGCCGGGGTGACCGGTCCGGAGATCGATGGCCTGGCCGTGACCCAGGGGCCTGGCCTCATCGGCTCGCTGGTCATCGGCATGGCTGTAGGAAAAGCCCTGGCCCTGGCCTGGGACCGGCCTTTGGTGGGGGTGCACCATCTTCAGGCCCACATCCTGGCCGCGTTTTTGTCGGAAAATCCCCCGGAGTTTCCCCTGGTGGCCCTGGTGGTTTCCGGCGGCCACACCAATCTCTACCACGTGACCAGCTTTCTGGAAATGGAGTTATTAGGCCGCAGCCGGGACGACGCCGGGGGGGAGGCCTTCGACAAGGTGGCCAAGCTCCTGCGTCTCGGCTATCCCGGCGGGGTGATGATCGAGAAGCTGGCCGCCCAAGGAAACCCTGAGGCTTTTCACCTCCCCCGGCCCCGCATCCCTGAAGAACCCCTCACCTTCAGCTTCAGCGGCCTGAAGACCGCGGTGGCCCACCAGGTGAAGAAGCACCCGGAAATTCTCACGGACCGCGGCGTCCAGGCCGATCTGGCCGCGGGTTTCCAGGAGGCGGTGGTGGACTGCCTGGTGAGCCGGGCTTTCCTGGCCCTGGAGCAGACCGGCTGCCGCCGCCTGGTGGTAAGCGGCGGCGTCGCGGCCAACGGCCGCCTGCGCCAGGTCTTGACAGAAAAAGCTGCGGCTGACGGCATCGAGCTTTTCCTTCCCCCTCTGGCCCTGTGCACCGACAACGCGGCCATGGTCGCGGCCCTGGGCTACCACCGCCTCCGGGCCGGTGAGCGCCTGGACCTGACCGCGGACGTCTTTTCCCGGGGGTGAAGCGTCCCTGAAACTTTTCTGGAAAATCAAGCTAATCAATTATAATATCTTGAAGACGAGAGCCGGGGACCTGCCTCATATCCTTCTGCCCTTACTTGATTTTTAAGGTGGCCGTTAATGGAAAACCCCCTGGGCCAACGCCTGGCCCTGTTGACCGATCTCTACCAGTTGACCATGGCCGCGTGTTACTTCCACCAGGGGATGCATGAAGAGGCCACCTTCAGCCTCTTCATCCGCAAGTATCCCCCGAACCGGGGCTACTTCGTGGCCGCGGGCCTGGAGGAGGCCCTGCGCTACCTTTCGACCCTGCGGTTTTCCGAAGACGATCTCGCCTACCTGGAGTCCACCGGCCTGTTCCAGACAAAATTCCTGGATTATCTCAAAGGTATCCGCTTCACCGGGGAGGTTCACGCCCTGCCGGAAGGGAGCATCTTCTTCAAGGACGAGCCGGTCCTGGAGGTGAGCGGGCCCATCATCGAGGCCCAGTTGGCGGAGACCTTCATCATCAACGCGGTGAGCCTCCAGACCTTGATCGCCAGCAAGGCGGCCCGTTCTTATCACGTGGCCCAGGGCCGGCCCTTGATCGATTTTTCCCTGCGCCGGGACCAGGGCGCGGACGCGGGCCTGAAAGTGGCCCGGGCCAGCTACCTGGCCGGGTTCCAGGGGACCAGCAACGTCCTGGCCGGTAAAATCTACGGCCTCCCCATCTTCGGAACCATGGCCCATTCCTATATCACCAGTTTCCCGAAGGAGATCGAAGCCTTCCGGGTCTTTCCCCGCCTCTTCCCCGGGATCACCACCCTCTTGATCGACACCTATGACAATATCCAGGGCGCGCGCAAGGCCGTGGAGGTGGCCAAGGAGATGGAGGCCCGGGGCGAACGCTTGCGGTACGTGCGCCTGGACAGCGGCGACATCGCCGCCATCAGCAAGGAAGTCCGCAAAATCCTGGATGCAGAAGGCCTGGACTATGTGCGCATCCTGGCCAGCGGCAGCTTCGATGAATTCAAGATAGCTAAAGTTCTGGCCGCGGGCGGGCAGGTGGACAGCTTCGCGGTGGGCACCAAAATGGGGGTCTCCGCGGACGCCCCCTATTTCGACTGCGCTTACAAACTGGTAAAATACGGGGGCCGCCCGGTGATGAAGCTCTCCACCGGCAAGGTCACTCTGGTGGATAAAAAACAGATCCAGCGCCGCTATGACGATAAGGGACAAATGCTCCGGGACACCATTGCCCTTCGGGACGAGGCGGCGCCGGACGCCGCCCCTTTGCTCCAGCAATTCATGGCCGGGGGCCGCCTCACCCGGCCTTTGCCGACGCTTCAGGAGTCCCGGGAATATTTTTTGTCCCAGATTGCCCTGCTGTCCGAGCCTTATAAGGCCATCGAGAATCCCGCTCCGTATCCGGTGGACCTGAGCCCGGGCCTCCAGGACTTGCAGGCCCGGGTGGAGCGGGAAATTCGCCAACGGGAATTAGGAGAAAGCTGAACGCTTATGGGAATCACGGAAGCCCTCTGTAATTACAATACCCAATTCATCCATTCCTGCAGCTACTTCGGGGTCTTTGTGCTCATGGCCCTGGAGAGCATGATCGCTCCCATCCCCAGCGAACTGGTCATGCCTTTTGCCGGTTTTCTCATTTTCACCGGCCATTTCAACCCCTGGGCGGTGCTGCTGGCCAGCAGCCTGGGCTCCATCGCCGGCTCCCTCGTGTCTTACGGCATGGGGGTCCTGGGGGAACCGGTGGTGCACCGCTATGGCCGCTACCTCCTGCTCAACCCCCACCACCTGGAGTGGACCAGCAAGTTTTTCCAACGCCACGGGGGCAAGACCATCTTCATCTCCCGGTTTATCCCGGTGGTGCGCCACCTCATCTCCATCCCCGCGGGCCTGGCCCGCATGCCCCTCATGCCTTTCATCCTCTACACCCTGGTGGGCGCGACCATGTGGAACATGTTTCTGGTTTACTGCGGGGTGCGCCTCAAGGAGAACTGGGGGATCATCCAGAAGTACACCCATGTCCTGGATATGGTGGTGGCCGTGGGGTTGGTGGCCGGACTGGGATACTTTATTTGGAAGTTCAGGGCGGCCCAGAATTTGAAAGCAACTTCCTCTCCGGAAGAACCTTAGCCGAGGTTCACGGGCGTGGCATCTGACGTGAAAAAAAGGGGGGGATTCGCCCCCGGGCCTTTAAGCAGCCAGGACCGGGCCCTCATCAATCCGGCCCGGGAGCCGGGGGAGGCCCCGGTCTCCCCCCGGGTCATCCTGACCTTTACTCGACCGGATTATCAAAACCTCTGCCGTTTGTCCCAGGCCACGGGGCACCCTCGTTATCTCTGGGATTGCGCCCTCCGGGAAGGTTCCTGGGAGGGAAAAAGCCTGACGGTGGCCGGCCCGGCCCTGGGCGCGCCTTGCGCGGCCATGGTCCTGGAGAAGCTCATCGCCCTGGGGGCCAGGGTGGTGCTGTCCCTGGGCTGGTGCGGCTCACTCCAGAGAAATATCAAAGTGGGGTCCCTGGTGGTCCCCACCGCGGCGGTGAGCGGGGACGGCACCTCCCGCCATTATCTCCCGGATAATATTCAGCCTGCGCCCCATCCGGGGTTATGCGGCTTG
>Ga0299912_10003374_pt1 | contig 13055 bp, 18 predicted proteins | sample RVTome_2_FD_207667 | JGI IMG/M metagenome (GOLD analysis project Ga0299912, IMG submission 207667) | Soil microbial communities from uranium-contaminated site in the Upper Colorado River Basin, Wyoming, United States - RVT95D214 (version 2) ...
GCCCTCCTTGAACCCGTACGGACTCAGTCCCAGCCCACAAATAGTCTCTATCACACGAAGCCAAAATGTTATACTCAGTTGAGCCTAAAGTTGGGGGGTCAGAACTTTGCCCCAGGATAAGCGACTCACCTTCGTTATCGGCAACAAAGGTCAGCCCCCAACGAATAATGGGAGCAACCGCCGGCGTTTCTAAGGGCTCGCACATCAAACAAACTCTATCACCAGCCACGACAGGTATTTGATGCACCACATCACTACCGATTAAGCCCGGAGCAACAATAGTCACCTGTAGAGGATTTCCCTCGCCATCATCACTGTTCGCACCATTCACTCTGAGAGTAAAGCGGTAAGCATCTGGAGCCACGCTAAGAAAAGCATAAAGAGAAACGCAGAGGTTTTTAATCTTGCCAGGAGTCGGAATTACCTGATAGCTTTCTGGCTCTGTGTCGGTATAATAGACGTGGCCGAAGGACAGGGGCACAAACTTAATCGCAGTTTTTGAAGTATAACCCAGCCCTAGAATTAGGCTCTCCTTGATATTTGACCCCTTGAAAACAATAGACCACACCGCTACCCGACTAGTTGGGGTCCCACTCGGAACACACCGGAGGCAGACAAAATCGCCGGCCGCGACTGGTATCTCATTAGTGGTATCCATCCCTGTAGTCGCACTCCCACTTATTTGAACCGACAGGGCTTGAGCAACCCCATTTACCATAAGAGCAAAGGTATAGCTTTTGCCAGAGCCAGGAGAGCCATTGAGTTTGAAGGCGAGCTTTTTGAGAATACCAGGAGCCGAAACTACACCCCCAACGTAGTTCAGGGTGCCCACCCAGTCCGACCCACCAGCCAAGACATTATATCGAGTAGCAGCGTTGCTAAGGTTGACATTCTTACCCCCAACGATTAGCTGTTCCACCACTACCCCGATTTCAGGAACATAATCACCACTGACAAAGTCCCGCCATAACTGCTTCTCTTCTTCGGTAAGCGTCTGCCACTGGTCAACGGCCTGCCCAACATACGCTCGAATTATCTCTTGAGAAATGGTGGGGACGGCGTGACTGGCAACTCGGCTGCCAGGTCTATGGGAGACGCCAACGGCGTGACCCCCGGGCCGGCGGTGGAAATTAAGAAGCTCCCCCAGGTCACCAAAGGCGTCAGCAGAAAAGAGCGGGCCTTCTACTTTCGGCATCAGCCAGCCCCTCCTTGAGAGGACGGCGGTTGAATATCTAATACCCGACCATATATGTCTACCAGTCTATCCTTGACAGCTTGAGCCATCACCAGCCCCGACCGGTCGCGTCTTACCATTTCAGCACCGATAAGAGCTTGCTCTTTCCAGTGAGCATAGTTCTCGTAGACTTCCCGCATCGCCTTCCGAATATCCTTTATATCGCAGACCCACCAGTTGCCCCCCTCGTAGTATTCGTGGTGGACAGACGTTTTCTCTTTCGAGCAAGGGATAAAATAGACGCCAGGGTAAGGATTGCCGGCATTATCTCGGAGCGTCTCACCCGGGCCCTGGCAGTCGGTCACAATCACGGGCAGCCCGCAAGCCAAAGCCTGAACAGGCGGACAACCCCAGCCCTCGCCGGAAGTAGGAAGCACAAAGGCTTGGCACGCTCTCAGCATCATTGTTAATTCCCACCAGGGGAGAGCGCCTTCAACGAGAGCAAGTTGGTCGTCTATCCTGTGCCCCACCCAGCTATGTATTTGGTCTATGGCTTCACCCTCCGGCTGGGCGGTCATTGTCTTAAAGATGATACCCACCTCCTTCTGAGCACAAAACTCCTCGGCAAAAGCTATCGTCAGTAAGTCCCAGCGCTTCCGTATCTGCCACCAGGCCAGGGACATAAAGCGAAAGTTATGCTCCCCGTGATAGATATAAGGCAGGAACGTTGGATTAAACCGAGTAGTATCAATCCCCAGGGGGACAAAGTGAATAGGCTTCTCTACCCCACTACTACGAAAGACCTCCACTTGAGAAGGAGTCGGCACCCAGAGCTCGTCAACAGCATTACACGCCCGCACCCAGCGCTCGCATATCTTGTCCACCTCCATCATTGTCCAGCCTACTCGGTAATCACCCCCATTAAGCCAGAACAATGGCGCCGTGCAGAGAGTCACCCAGGGTAGACCACGCTCGGGTTCGACCTCCCGCAAAGCGTTCACGACCATATCGTAACATTTTTGCTCATAGATATAGTCGTCAGACAAGGACTGGTAATGAGCTTGGACACCTATCTCTATCAAGGAGCGAAAGCAGAGGGCAGCCACCTCGGAATAGCCGACCGGTGAGCCGGTATGAGACTCAAAGACGAAGGGCAGACGTTCATTCATTGGTTATTTCCCCTTTCCTTCACCGAAAATAAGACACTTTACATCACTTTGAGACAGAATGAAGCACTTTACATCACTTTGAGACAGAATGAAGCAGGACAGCGAGCAATCTAAAACCCGGGCGTAATTAAGACGCTTTTTCACCCGGGCACCTGCCTTTTTCTCAGCAGAGCGCCCGTGTAGTAGTAATCTACAGCCACTATCTCAGCTTGGCTATCAAAGAGCCGAAGCCACTCGGAGAAGGGCTTAAAAACGCAGTGTGTCACGTCTAGGAGTAGGTCGTGGTAATCGGTCAAGGTGGTTACATAGATAATCACCCTGTCTTTGCTGACCCGCAACATTTCAGCCAGGGCCTTCTCCGAGTCCGGCAAGTGCTCAAGCACATCAAAGCAGAACACCACGTCAAACTCACCATCATTGAAGGGCATCGAGCAGACATCGCCAGCGACACCCCCAGCAACTCTAGCAAGGTCAGGGTTAATATCCAGCACCTCAAGGTGCACCCCGTAGGGACCAGCAACCGGTATTCGAGCCCCGGCCCCACCACCGGCATCAAGAACTCGGTCAAACTCTCTAATCCATCCAGTCTTGATAACGTCCTCCATCACCCCAACGACAAACTTACCCCCGAGCCGGTCATAGTAGTCTTTACCGAACGACCGCTCCAACCGGTAGAGAGGGACTTCACGCTTCTTAGACCAGACGAGCTCCTCGAACTTTGCGACCCACATCAGAACATCTGTGTCAGAGGCGATAAGATAGCGCCACATCTTCTCCATTTGCTCGATAAAGTCCCAATTAAGCCAGAGGTGCTCGGAGCAATCAGTATCTACCTTGAGACCCTGGGCGCCAGGGTGAATAGGGAAAGTCCGGCAGACCACCGGTCGCAGCTTCCCAGGGCAGGCATCCTTACCAGGGCAGAGAAGAAAATCACACCCGACCTCGGCATTGTAGCAAATGTCAAAGCCGTGCTCGGCTAAAAAAGCGCCCTCCCCCGGCAAGAGAGGGAGGGCTTGTTTCTTGGCACAGCATCGGTGGACGCCGGAGCATCTAAGCCCGCAGTCGTCATCGTTTATCCTACCCGGGAAGTCTTTAATAATGCGGTGAAAATCTATCATACAATCCCCCAATCGCCCCGGCCCTATTCCCCTCGGGAGGCGGAAAGGGAGGAGCAGGACGGTCTTGCATCTTGAACCCGGGCCTATAAAAGGTGAAGCAGCACATAGTCTCTTCTAAGTAAACAAAGCCTTGAGCAGCGCCCATAGGCTTCAACAAACTCTCCCACTCCTTCATCGTCAACCAGCGCTCGTTACCGAAAGCCCGCCCTCGGCAGCCTTTAAGAGGCATACCAACCACCACCACATCGGACACTCTTTGGTGCTCCGCCACGAGCTTACCAATGTCCTCGTCAGAAAAATGCTCGAGGAGACCGAGGGAAAAAGCCACTCGGAACTCTCTATCGGAAAACGGCAGCTTGAAAGCATCTGCCTCTCTAAACTCAATATCAGCGCCGAAGAGCGCGGTGTTCACCAAAGCCTGTTTGATTATCTCGGTGTCGTTATCGATGGAAATAACCTTGACCCCAGCTTGGGCGAGGGGGTAGCCGATTAGACCAGTCCCCGAGCCTATCTCAAGAACCTTATCACCGACCCGGGCATACCTCGCCAACTCAGTGATGAAGTGAACGTGTGAGCAGATATTCCCTTCTAGCAGAGCCCTGTCACCACAGACGGGCTTGTAAAAGTCACCCCACGTTTGTTCCACCATTCCCCCTTTTATGAGCCGAAGTCTCAAAGGACGTAATAATAGCTCTCAATGAGAGAGCTTGCTTCATCGTCAGGCCTCGAACGTTAGCCTTGACATCGTAGCTCGCTTTATCGAGAGTAAGGACTTCCACCACAATCCTCCCTTTGCCCTTACTTGCAGTCATAGCTACCTTTACTGCGGGTCAGGAACAGTCCACGGAGACTTCCACTGAGTATTGGTCTCGATGAACAGCTTGATGTAGCGGTTGAAGCCACTCATCCCCATACCCTCAGCGTAGTAATCCCAGGAAGTCTTGGAAGCCACCGGGACCTGCGCCACGTCCTGATACGTGCTCACACCGGCAGTCATTGTCACCCGGATAGACGTCTGGCTGGCGGTCTGAGGGTTCTCAGGAATAACGCGGGTTCTCACATACGGAATACCCTTCCAGTGGGAGTAGGTCAGCACATCAGCGAGGGTGCCGGACGCCGTAATAGAGAACAGTGGGCCCTGGACTCTTGTCAATGGGTTAATTCCTCCTTTCTTTTAGCGTTACCGAACTTTCCGCCTCGAAGCCCTCACCAGGATTATACCCAGGACGGCAACGAAGCAGACGAGAAAGCCAGTAAAGATACAAAGGGCAGCAGCATCGCACACAGGCATCGGCTCAAACATCTTGCTCCTCCTTCACCGGCACGGGCAGTAATCTAATACCCGAGCTTATTTTTATCGTAGAACGAAAGTCGGCATCTTGTCAAGGGTCACTCTGGTTTAATAAAGTTACCCCTACTCAGGAGAGGGGATAACCCAGGGGGGATTTTGCTGCGGATTATTCTCAATGAACTTCTGAACATACCGGTTTAAGCCGTGCATACCAAGCCCACTCGCAGCGCTTGTCCAGCTTTTCCGGGCCTCGGGGTCAACGAGGTCGTCATTGTGGAAAGTAGAGACGCCAGCAGCCATCGTTTCCCTTGTGAGCCTCGAGCCGGAAGCCCGAGAGATAAGTGGCAAACTCCGGCCGCGAACATAGCCCACACTGGAGCGCTCAATGCCTTTCCGAAAGCGAGAAATACGCCACTTGATAAACTGAATAGCATCGGCAACTGTGCCAGTCGCCACCGGCGCTGAGGTTGGCCCGAGCACCTTAACCATCTAGCTCACCTGTCCTCTTTCCTACCACTCGGGGGAATGACAGGATTGCCCCCTGAGAGTAGATACCTAGAAATAAAAAGGTTGTAGCCACTCATTATCGGTCGCTGCCGGCGGAAGTCCTGGTAATAGTTCCACGACAGCTTTTCCTCCTCGGGGAGACTTTGCCAATCAGAGACCGCAGAGGCAAACATTGACCGCCCCTCCTGCTGAAAAGAAGTTTGAGGATTGGTCGGAACATAATAACGCTCAAGCTGAGTGTAGCTGCTTTCACGCCGGAAAACACCAGAGCCGACTGAGCCACACCAGAAGAAGACCCCCGGCTCCATTATGCTACCCCAAGCCCTTAGACACCAGAGAGGAGATAAGGTCTTAGCCATTCCCCTTTTGACCCTTTATCCAGCTTGTCCCCCAAAAGAAATGCCCATTGATGTAGCCAAAGGTGTAAATCGCCCAGAAAATCAGAGCAGCCTTCCACCCGAAGAAGAAACCCACTACCACCCCCAGGCCAAACCATACGACCTGCATCAGCCATTCCGTCTCGTGATAGATGTCCCGGCCGATATACGTCCAGGGACGACCACCGATATTTTGCCAAAGCATCTTATACCAGTTCACTTTTCACCTCCCACTTTTTATGATAGCATAAAAGGGATGGCTAGAACATTGTCGCCAACCCTGGCCGAGCAGCAGAAGTGGGGAATAGTCACCCAGCCCTACCTTATCGCCAAGATAACCCGGAAGTGGGGAGGGGTGGTGCGATATGACTTTGATAGCCTCTATTCAGGCTCGGAAGAGGACTATCTTCACACCGCGGCTATGCCCGGGGACGGCAGTCTCATTCGCCTTAGAGTAGAGTCGGCAACCGGCGCTCTTTACTACCAGCGAGTAACCAGCCCGGGCCCCGCCAGCGATTTTAGCACGTGGACAGCCCTCGGTATCACCAACGTAATTGCGATTGCTTCTTGCGCCGGTGGTGCCGTTGTTCATCAGTTCTACATTAACACCGCCAGAGCCATTTACCACCGCCAGTCCACCGACAACGGAGCCGCGTGGTCGGCCTGGACAAACAGAGGCACGGCGCCAACGGCAAATATACTCGGGGCAGACGCAGCACGAAAGCCGAACGGAGACGTGGCGCTCTTTTGGGTAGAGTCTCAGACTGTTTATTTTCTCAGAAGGGCGGGGGGTGTATGGGGAGCCGTTACCGCCTGGAGCTTAAACGCTGTGACTTGGACTGACCCAACTGGATTTAACGACCCTGACGGCAAGTGGAATGACGAAACAAAGGCTTATGACAACAACACTGTCACCTTTGCCTATGCGACAGTCCCCCTGAGCACGTGGAGCTCGTGGCTCGAGCTTACCCACGCCGGTCTAGTTTGCTCACGCATCCGTTTTTTTACTGCTAAAGTGGTTCAGACCGAGTGCGTCCTGGAAGCCTACTACTCGAGCGCCTGGCACGAAATCTTTAGTGGGGATGCCTACAACAACGGGGCCTGGACAGAGGTCAACCTTTTCAATATGCCCTATGTCACAAAGGTCAGATACAAAGGAAAATGCGGGACGCTCATACCCGATAGAGCCGTCCTGATGGAGTTGGACTTTGGCGTTGGCGTTTGGAACACCGGCTTACTCTCAGGAATATCGGTCAGCTATGATGGAGACTACCACCTCATTCTCACCGGCAAAACATCAGAAGAGAAACCGGCAATCCTTTCGCTCATATTCGGGGACGGGGGACTTTACCCGGCAGGGACTTGGACGGAGCCCGAGACAATCCACTACCGAGAAACCACCGAGCCTTATATTTACAGCGCCCCTTGCGTCAGGAAGCCCGATACCACCCGCCTCTATGTTCAGGAGAGCTTTACCCAGCCGGAAGCAGAGAAACGAGTGTTCTATTCCCACCAGCCACCATCAGCCACTTTTGACCTGAACGCCTGGCTTGAGCCAGTCCCCACGACATTGGAAACGGCCTACGGCGTATGCCTTTGTGGAGTTGGAACTTATGCCTGGCTCACCAACGCCAACCGAGTATTCAGGGCGTCAACCTCGGAGGACGAGCTTGACATCACCAACCGAATACTGAACGTTGACCTCCAGCAATTCCCTTACAGATACGCCGGCAAGTTGACCCTCTCGGTGGACAATACTGCCGGTCTTTATAGTAATTTTGACCGATTAGGGGACGAGATAACGATTGGTCTTGGCTACAAGACACCCATAGGCAACGAGTATTCTCTAACCTCCGCCTTCTGGATAACAAAGTATAAGCTAGAGTCCCCGTCTTGGACACTCTTGCGGTCACTCTTCCCCCGGGGTGTCCTCGGCTACTTGACGATTGAGACTCAAGACGCCTGGGATTTTCTAAGGCGATATAAGACAAGAAGGAGCCTCGAGTGGACGTCAGGCAGCCAGAGCGTCCTTGACATTCTTTCCTACCTAATCGCCAGAGCCGGCCTGTCGGTTGAGGTCATTTCCGCCTCGGATGCTGCTCTTAATTTCAGACCGAACTTCATCATCAGGGCGGGAACAACCTACCTTACAGGCGTCAAAAACCTGCTCAAGCTCATACCCGACCAGCTTATCTTTAGGGAAGCAAAAGTCCTTATCAAAGACCCTGGCACCTCGGCAACACAGATACAAGAAATCTTGAGACCGAATGGGGCAGGAGACGAGACCAACCTACCCCTTTCGTTCCCACCGGGAGCACAGCATTGGCAAAACGTAGACGAGGTGGGGCCAGATGAAGATAGGTCTTATAACGCAGGATGGCCTTATTTTCTCGCCCGCGACCTATATACTCTAACGAACCTGGCCCATACCGGCACAATCGAAAAGATAACTGTCTACATCAGAGTTAAAACGCCCACCACTGGTTACCATTTCGAAGCCTGCCCGAGTATTCGCACTCACGGCACTACCTATGATGGGGATTGGGTAATGTATGAAAACAACGACTACGCCTACATTTCTTGGGTCTTGCCCGTCAACCCCTTCACCGGCCTAGCCTGGACAATAGACGAGGTTAATTCCCTACAGGCCGGGGCCCAACTGTTAAGCGAAGTCCCAGAGTCCCCAGCATTTCTAACCCAGGTCTTCGTCCCTGTCACCATCAACATAGACCCTGCGACACCACCCGCCCCGGACTGGACATATAGTAACCTTATCGGCACCGCCCTCCTCCTCTTTCGGGGGAAATACGGCCAGTCCGCCTACGACCCAACGAGGGCAGAAGTTTGGGGAGACTCCGTGCTCGCAGTAGACGGAAACTACGACCAGATAAAGAAGTATAGAGACCGCCTCTCAAGAGTAACCACCCCCTCCTACCCCGACTATGCCACCGCCTTGACCCGGGCCCAGGCCGAACTCAGGAAAGGCGAGCTCTTTACTGGCGAGGAGTCCTGGATGCAGGCACCGACCAACTGCGGGATAGAGCCAACCGACATCATCCAGGCAACCGACCAAGCAGCCGGCGTAGCCAACATCAGACGCCGTGTGCTCGGCTTCAAGACCTGGTGGAACAAAAACACGTGGCAGTATCATCAAATCTTCGAGCTCGGAGCAGATTAGAATGAGGATAATCAAGGGACTGGCCGTTGCCTTCGGATTTTATCTAGGACTGGCGGTTGCCTACACCCTGCTTTGGGCTGGCTTCGTCAGCCTGTTTTCGCAGTAGGTATGCCCCGAGACCAGAGCTCTTCAAACCACCCCGCCAGCACATCAACCACCTCACTCACGTCACTCACGACACTCGCCTCAACATTTGTCCGCACAGCCCGAACAGAGAGATTATGCGACCCCACCACCGCCACCTTCCCATCTATCAGCCACACCTTTGCGTGGAGCGGAGCGCCGGTGTTTCCATATTTCACCTCCGCCCCCGCCTGTTGAAGATGAGCCCCAGCTTTCCGATTTATCCGGTGGAGATTGCGACCCATCGCTTCCCCGTGAAGGAGCACCCGAACGTCCAGCCCCTCTTTCGCCTTGATTGCCACCGCTCGGCTAATATCCTGGCAACTGCCGGCGTGCTGGCCCTCATACCAGTTCCACTCGAACATCACCACCCGTATACTCTTCTCGGCATTGGAGAGAAGCTTATGAAGAGCCTGGAGATAGTCCCCGCCCAGCAGCACCCTTTCCATATCTTCACCAAAGCATAAGCCATTTGCCCTAAAAAGGCAATACGCCTATAATCAGGGGGACGAGTGAGTAACGCACGATGCCTAAAGGACAAGTTGAAAACACCGAAAGAGTCTTTATCGCCTCCACGTATTACCCCCCTTACGGGAGTGATACCCGCAAGGTGACGTTTGACTGGCCCTGGAAAACTTGGGCCTGCTTTTATAACTGGCAAAAAGACCCCCCGGGGCACTATTGGGAGCTCGAGTCTTTATCCCCTAATCTGCCGAAAACAACAACACGTTTGAAGGATATTCAATACTGCATAATGCCCCACGACGCTGACGGTGGCTACGAGAGGGTATGGTGTATGATAACCACCACCCAGCCGACAGGAAACCAACTCACCTTTCAAGTTGAGCAGGGAGTCTTAGATTTTTTAATTGACTTTGCCAACAAATATCCCATCAACAGAATTAGCATCAAGATACGCAGAATAGATAATATCTGGCAGTTTTTTGAGTCTCTTCTGGGCACTTATGAGGGGCGCATTTACCTCAAGGACATAAAAGACGAAAGTGGCTAGTCCCTTCACCCCGTAGCCCCGCCGGCAACCAAAGAGAACCCACTTGCTATAATACTTCCAACCGCCGACAACGGACACCGGGATTGTCTGCTTGTCCCCCGCGTGTTCGCTGTGTCCTCTAAGGCGTGTGTCCGCTGCTTGGTCTGCTGCTTAACGAAGCCTTGAGGTGGTTTGCTCAAGGGGTTGCCTTGTGCTCTTGGCGGTGTTCCTTGAGTATGGTGTCGTCCTTCCCCACCCCCCGCCTTTCCCCCCTCGGTTCTTGCTCAGATGCCCCTCAACGCTCGTGAGGCTTAATTCTAATGGCTTGTTCTGGTCTCTTAGGGGTGTTAGACCTTTGAGACAGGGCAATAGGCGTGATGTGCTTCCGCCCCGGGGTCGGTGTAGGGCTGAGGGGCGGTGTAGTCTCATTCGGGGCTGTTTCGTGCCTGTCTCATTAGCGAAGGTTCAGCAGATTAGGATAGTCTGAGCTCCTTAGCGATGGTCGGTGTTGTTCCTTAGTCCTCCCCAGCACCCCACCCCTTAGCCCCTCCCCACCCTTGTCAGCAGCTTCCCGCCTGCAGCTTTCTCATTATAGCTCGGGTTTGCCCGCCCTTCGGGGGTCGCTACGCTTCCCCTGGTGGCTCGTTCCTCGCTGCACCACCCACTTGAGGTGGGCTCCGGGCGGTTTTCCCCTCGCTCCACGTCTGGCTGCCCGCTCGGCGGGGCGCGGTGCCTTGCCGGGCGGAGTCTTGCTTTTGGAGGTGTGCTGTGTTGCTCTTCGTGTTCTGCGCTTCGTGTGGTTCCGGGGCCACCTCTGTCCGCCCCACTCACCCCTTCGGGTGGCGCCGGGTCTCTTGCGCCGGGTGTGGTGCTGTGGCGTTCCTCCCTGTCCCCCCTGGCTCCGCCTTCCGCCCCGGGTATTCTCGGCCTCGTTCTGGTGGCGGTCGGGCCATGTTTTTCCTGCCCCGGGAAGGGGCTCTCGTCCGGTGAGGGGGGCACCGCCCCCTCGACGACTACTGCGCCTGTCTTTAGTTGTGAAGCCGAGAACCCCACCCCCAGGCAGCACCGATGGGAGTCCCCGACCGGTCCTGCCTACCCCACCCTCGGTCGCGCCTATGGCGCCACCGCCTTGCCACCAGCGCCTCCTTATGGCCTTTAAGGGATATGCCTATAGCTTCGTGGCGGGCAGACCACCTCAGAGGACAGCTTTTATGCCCGCCACTCCGCAGGCAAGGTAGGCGCTCCAAGAACCCCAAAAGAGAAGAGAAGAAGAGAAATCAGAAGAGTAAGACATCACACTCAACGTCCACTGCCTAGTAGGGAGAAGGAAGGGAAATTCGGGGGGAGTCAGCTTATCACAAAAAAGAGGGGTAAGGAAGTTACGGGCTGTAAAGCTCGTTCATCCGGTAGGGTGCTCCAGCTTCCCCCCACCACACCACCCCCCACCATACAGCCCGCCTTTTTTGTGGCTGACTATACGCGTCCGAATTTCCCAGGGGGGAGAAAGAAGAAGGTCTACGATGAACAAGAGTGACACGGCAATAGTAATTACTCTACTGGCAATGATGGCTGCCTGTTTTGTCCTGGTGGGCTACGCCATCCGCCCCTACTTCGAGAAGCCCGCCAGCTTTACCATCCAGGTCAGCGTCACAGCCACCGAGCAGACCTTCCAGGATCAGCCCGCAGTCAGCACCCCGGGCGGGGGGGTGCTTCAACGTTGTTATGATGGGCGCTGGATTTACTTCACCGACCCCGGGCTAAGATGGACAGACGGCAACCTGGCACTAATCACAGGGCAGAAGTATGAAGAGACGAATTAGCGTTGACGGGGAGCACCTTAACCTCTTCCCCATTGACTACGGCGCAACCAACAGACCGAACAGCCAGCGCCGAGAACGGCAGAGGCAGCAGGGCGGGTATCCTCCTTCCCGCCCCTGCCCCCCAGGTGTAGACCCTGAGACGGGGGAGATAAAAGCAGAGAGTCTTTACTCTCAAGTAGCCAACGAGCTACTAGGCAAGCGTCTCCCCCCGTCTCGTTTAAAGTATAGAGAGCAGCACCCACCGAGACTAGGCAAGTCAGCCTGGGGAGTTCAGTATGGCTTACTACCACAGGGCGAGCTCGGTAAAGTCGGTCGCCTAGTCGCCATAGGTGTCTTGCTGGCACTGGCAGTCCTGGTGGTCAGAGCCTATGAGCCACCTCCAGCACGAGAAATCCCCAGCTACACCCCCGAGCAAATCGAGTCTCAAGAAAAGACCAGGTGGCAAGAGTATTGGGACAATGCCCGATAAAAAAACGAGAGGAGACAGAACAATGACGCAGTCCAAAAAAGGGAACTATCCCACCACGAAGGAGCAGGCGGTCATAGACCAGCTTGCGAAATACATCGAGACCCAGGTTATCGCTGAGGTAGTGGTCGAGGAGGTGGTAGATTATGGCGCAGTTATCACCTTTGAGGACGCTAAGATAGTCTACCTTGATATGCTCGAGAACTTTTACGACCTCGCCAGGTCAGCCATCAAATACAAGCTCCCGTAGGGAAGAGAGACGGGGGGACCGGCGCAGCAGTCCCCCCTGGGATGTAGAACCCGAAGGCAGATAAAATGAGGGACGAAAAATTATTGGAAGAAAATCGCAATCTACCCGCCATCCTTTATTCGGAGTTAGCCACTAGCACGGCGGGAAGAAAAGGTCAGTCTCGGTCGCCCGTCTCGGTGCGGGGGCACGGGGCAGGTTCTTGTTGGGGTGGGGTGCTTGTGCCCCTGGTGGGCGGGCGGGGTGGCAAAAAGGTCGTGGAGCTCTTAAAGAATATGAGATACGTTTTAGGTCTTGTAACTTCACGTGTAACCTGTTATACTTTTTGGAGTAACTTCACTGGTAACCAGCTCAATGTAAACCACTCTCCTCTACTCTTATATATAATCTCTTCTGGGAGGGGGGAGGGGTTTCTCTTTGCTACTTTCTCTTTAAGGGGGAGAGGCCCGGGGAAGCCACTTGCAAAAACACAGCTAATATGATAAGATTAGAGAAGGAAGGAGAGGAAAGATGGCAAGAGAGAGTTTAGCGGAATTTAAGAAAAGGGCTGAGGAGAAGAAGCAAGACCACCTGGCCCGACTACGGGAGCACTAC
>Ga0299912_10003376_pt1 | contig 13051 bp, 19 predicted proteins | sample RVTome_2_FD_207667 | JGI IMG/M metagenome (GOLD analysis project Ga0299912, IMG submission 207667) | Soil microbial communities from uranium-contaminated site in the Upper Colorado River Basin, Wyoming, United States - RVT95D214 (version 2) ...
AAAGTCGGTAGGACTCGAAACCGAATGGGATGAAGGGGGATTAGGCGACGTTTTCGAAAAGCCGAAGTGCTACGTTTGTTTGAATTTTCTGGAAAGATGAAATCTTTTGAACAAATAACTGCCATCTTGATGATTAAAAAGTGACGAGAGAGGATAAAGGGATGACGACCCATTCAATCATACTCAAATTAACACCTGAAGACGCACTAAGACTGACCAGAATTCTCCTCGACGATGATAAGGAGGAAGCACTATTGTTTCTAAAACAGTGTCTTAAACCTCAGCTCGATCAGGCCACCAGAGGGCGTTTAGTACGCTCTTTCGAAGCTCCATAATACCCCAGTAGGAGAGAAGATCCGATGAAAAAGGAAAATATCTTATTTCTGACTTTGCTGATTCTCACGATCTTGGCTTTTCCCTATCAAGCCACTTTCTCAGAGCCATCCGAAGATCGACGGTTTCCAAAAGAGATTGCCCAAAGCCCTCTTCCAAAACTGCTCGACTTTGGAGCGGGCACGTGTATTCCGTGCAAGAAAATGGCGCCCATTCTTAAAGAGTTGTCAGAAGAATATAAGGGCCGGGTGGTCATCAAGATCATTGAGGTCTACCAGGAAAGGGAGCTGACCCAGATCAACCGGATTCGTCTCATTCCGACCCAGATTTTTTTTGATGCGAAGAATCGAGAGGTTTTCCGGCATGAAGGGTTTATGGATAAAGAGCGGATCAAAAAGATATTCGAAAAGATGGGGGTAAGATAAACAATGGAGACCCTTCTCAATCATCTCTCTCACTCTCTTTCTGAAAACCCTTTTCTTGCTTATCTCGGCGTTTTCATCGGCGGCATCTTCTCCTCTTCAAGTCCTTGCGTCCTGGCAACTATTCCTCTGGTGATCGGATATGTAGGCGGTTATTCAGAAGGAGATCGCCGCAAGGCTATTCTTTATTCGTTGACTTTCATCCTTGGCCTCTCCCTCACTTTCACGATATTGGGTGCCATTGCTTCGCTGGTGGGAGGGCTCTTCGGTGTGATCAGCCGTGCATGGTACTTTATTGTCGGAGGTATTGCCGTTGTTATTGGTCTCCATTTAATCGGGCTCTTTAACTGGGATTTTCCAGTACCTGTTCATCTTCAACCAAAACAAAAAGGAATATTGGGGGCATTCCTCCTGGGTATCTTCTTCGGTATTGTTTCTTCGCCATGCGCCACTCCCGTGCTCGCCCTCATTTTGACTTTTGTTGCCTCAAAGGGAGAAGTTGCTTATGGGACTTCTTTATTATTTGTTTACGCCCTTGGACACTGCGCCCTGATCTTTTTGGCCGGGACGGCAACTGGCTTTGCTGAAAGCTTCATCAAGTCCAAAGGGATTTCGAACATTACTACCTGGGGGAAAAGAGTTGGAGGAGTTATTGTCGTATTCGCCGGGATCTATCTGTTTTATCTTGGAATGACACTTTAAAATCTCCAAGAGGTGAAACTTATGAAAAAACGGATGATCGTCCTCTTTTGCCTTGTCTTTCTTTTCCAGATGCCATTCTTGCAGGCTCAGCAAACCCCCTCTATTCCGATGTACATATTCTATGCGGACGATTGCCCCGGATGCAAGGCCATTCTTCAGAGCTACGTCCCCACCCTCCAATCGATGTATCCGTTTCTTGAGATCAAGACCTTTGATTTGGCGAATCCGGCTTATTATGAGGCCCTTGCCAAACTCGAAAAAAAGTTCAATCGCAGAGGCAACGAACTTCCGGTCATCTTTATCGGAGATCAATTGCTCTCCGGAGAGCAGGAGGTCATGGAGAAGCTTGATCCTCTGATTCTCGAATACCAGTTAAAGGGGGATCTTGTTCCTCCCCTGCCTCCTGTTGAGATTTCAGACATTCACCACCCACCTGCAGCGGACACCAGCAAGGCCCCGGTGGAGCTTGCCTATTTTTACCAAAAGGGATGCTCCTATTGTGATCGGGCCAATTATCTATTGAAATACCTATTAAAAAGATATCCTCATCTAACAATAAAGGACATTGATCTCAATACCCCTGATGGGAAACGATTAAATGAGACTCTGTCAAACCGTCTGAACCTTCCTTCGGAAAAGCGTCTGATCGCCCCAAGTATCTTTATTGGAAACGACTACCTTTCGCCAGACGAGGTCACCGAAGCCAAAGTGGAGACGTTGATCAAGAAATACAGTGTTAGTGACAGTGATAGCGGAAAAACTATTTCTTTACCATCACCATCACCATCACTCTCACCAACACCCGATGAGATCAAAAAAGCAGATGCATCGATTATAGAGCGGTTCAAATCCTTTGGAATCCCGGCCATCCTTCTGGCAGGTTTGATCGAAGGGTTGAATCCCTGTGCTTTGGCTACGCTCGTCTTTTTTATCTCCTATCTCACCATGGTCGGCCGGACACGAAAAGAAATCTTCTGGGTAGGAATGGGTTTTACGGGGGCGGGCTTTGTCACCCATTTATTGCTTGGCCTCGGAATTCTCAGTTTCATCCAGCATTTTTCATTTCTACCCCTCTTCTCCCGAATTGTCTATTTAATCACTTTTGTTTTTTCCGTATTCCTTGGGATTCTGAGCCTCTACGATTATGTCCAACTCAAGAGAGGCCGACCCTCTAAGATGACACTCCAGGTGCCAGATTCTTTAAAGAAGAGGATTCACCGGATCATCCGGAAAAGGGAGGGTGAATTGGACGCGAACAAGGAAGGCAAATCCACTCGCTTTCTATTTGCAGCGATGGTGATTGGTTTCATCGTTACCTTGTTGCAGTCCACCTGTACCAGCCAGGTCTATCTCCCGACCATCCTATTTGTTACGAATATCCCGTCCCTTCGAGACAGTGCCATCTTTTACCTTATTTTATACAATATCGTTTATATCCTGCCATTGGTGGCTATTTTCGGTATTGTCTACTGGGGGACAACTTCGGAACAATTATCCTTCTTTCTCCAGAGGAGGACTTCGACCATTAAACTATTCACCGCCCTGTTCTTCTTTGCCCTGGCAGGGATATTGATAACCCTTTTCTTATGAGAAAACCATGTTACTCAGCTCATACAAAATCACACGAACGCTTCCTTGCTTGGCCGATCCGGAGAAGATCCGCGTGATCGCCGAAGTATCAGGTGAGATTCACGAGGTGTTCCCTTATTTGAACGGCGTCCTTAAAGGGTGCATTTACAACCATCCGGCCTTGACCTTGACGATCAAAAAGGACGGAAAATTGCTTGCGTTACATGCACATCATATTACCTTAGCGAAAATTGAAGATGAGAAGGAAGCCGAAGAAATCTTGGGCTGGTTAAGAGATCTTATCAATGAAACCTATGAAAAACGAGATCAGATCGAGCCCAACTATTCCATGACAGCCGAGCTCAAGGCCCTGGACATCTTTAAACTCCTACCCGGAACGAATTGCAAGAAATGCGGGGAGCTGACCTGCCTTGCGTTCGCCGTTAAGCTTGTGGGAAGGGACACGGAAATCACAAAATGTGATCCATTGTTTTCCGAAAAATATCAGGAAAAAAGGACCCTCCTACTCGAAATTCTGCAGGCCGCCGGCTACGAGGTGCCCATCACCAGAAAGGAGTCAAAACTCTCATGAAGGAGTGGCAGGATCTTGGTAAGGAAATAAGGCGTTATATCAATACGGAGAGTTTTCCCATTGCCATCAAGATTTTAAAGGATGAGAAGGAGATTCCGGGCGGCACTCGAAGGCCCCTGAAAGACCTTAGAGTCAAAATCGCCCATTGTCAGGCTCAAAGTATTTGCCGTAAATACGGTTGGACGATTGCCATGACCAAAGAAGATCTTGGTTGTGCTATCTCTGGTTATACCTATGGATGGAAAACGGTACATCCCGAGGGGGCCATCGACTTTCTTACACGAATGAATTATGCCGCTGATAAAACAGTAGCCCTTAAGATCCTTCAGTCCTTCAAAACATTGGAACAGGGCCAATGCGAGGCAGTGGTTTATTCCCCTCTGGAGCGAACGAAGATTGAACCGGATGTTATTCTTATCTATCTAAACCCTGCCCAACTCATGCGCTGCATTCACGGAAGCACGCGCAGTACCGGACTGCCCATTACCAGCTCTTTTTCCGGCCGGGCTGCTTCATGTACCGAGGGGGTTTTAGGAGCTTATTTGGATAAGTCTCCTAAAGTCGTAGTCCCGGGTAACGGGGATAGAGTTTGGGCTACGACCCAGGATCACGAGATGGTCTATGCCCTTCCCTCTTCGCATTTAAAAGACCTTGTAGAAGGACTCGCTAAGACTCACGAAACGGGAATAAGATATCCAATACCCTCCTTTATGCGTTACCAACCTGAGGTGGGCCTTACACTTCCATTGACGGATATCTTTTAGCCTGTCGGAGGAAAAATCGAAAAAGAATGAAAGCTATAAACTCATGGTCTCATAAAAAGTCCCCAAGGTGGTCGTTGCGAGCGAAGCCCTGCACCGCATGGTGTTCAGGGCGAAGCGAAGCAATCTCGTATTTTGTAAGTGCTTGATTTCGTGTCATTGCTTCGTCGCTACGCTCCTCGCAATGACACGTAGTTGGACTTTTTACGAATTCATCAGTTTTTAAAAGAGGGGTGATAAAAGATGTTACTTCGTAAGTATGATTTGAAGATCGTTCTCTCAGATTGTAATCCATCCTCCCTGAAAGTGAATGCCATCGCTGATCTCTCTGAGGATATCAGCGAAGTCCTCCCTTATCTCAATACGGCACTTAAAGGGCTACAGTATTACGCCGAAGAAAAGATCTTAACCGCTAAGAGAGGAGGGCGGTTGATCACGTTCCGGCCTCGGCAGATTGCCCTGACCAAATTAGAGGACGACAAGGAGGCTAGGGAGGTGATGGAAGATCTGAAGCAGATCCTGAACGAGACTTATGCGAACAAAGATCGAATCAAACCCACTTATACTTCGCGGCCCATCCCAAGGCCTCTGGATGTCTTCAAACTTCTACCCGGCAAAAATTGTAAAGAGTGCGGAGAACCCACCTGTATGGCCTTTGCCCTAAAACTGATCAATGATGAAGTCAAGCTGAATCAATGTCCACTGCTTTCAGAAAAAGAATTTGAGGCAAACCGCTCCAGATTAAAGGAACTGATGCCTGACTCGGAAGCATAGCGTGGCGTAGATGCAATTGAAAAGCCAAAACGATTTCAAATGGGAGGTGCCTTATGGAAATCAAGATTTTAGGCCCTGCTTGCATTAATTGCCTCAAGCTTGAACTTCTGGTTGCCCAAGCCCTAAAAGATACCGGACGTGAGGCGACAATAGTGAAGATAGTGGAGGACAAAGAAATATCAAAATACAGAGGGGATCCACCTATTTTGTTGATCGAAGGGCAGGTGGCTCACAGTGGACTTCCCCTCCCTCCATTAGATGAGATTAAGAAGTTTATCTTATGACCCGATAGAGGGAATTTCTGTATGGCTAAGATCCTGATCGTAGAAGATGATGAGTCGCAGCGGTTTCTCTATCAGGAAGAACTTCAAGAGGAAGGTCATGAGGCCGTCTTGGCGAAGAGTGGAAAAGAGGCTTTGAAGTGCCTGGAAAGGGCCCTGTTTGACCTGATTATATTGGATATTCGTATGCGCCGGAGATGGACGGTATTGAAACCTTGGGAAAGATTGCGAGTCGATATAAGAAAACCCCAGTTATCCTCCATACTGCCTATCCCGAATACAGGAATCAATCTACAGCATCACTGGCAAGTGCCTTCATACTGAAATCTTCCGATCTCTCGCTATTGAAGAAAACGGTGAAAGAACTATTGGAAGGGAAAAAAAAGAAAGGAGAACTGAAATGGCAGAAGAACAAAAACACTGGCAAGAAGGAATGAAGACCCATGAGAACATCATCTTTTCTTGTTTTGGAGGTCTCTCCAACACGGGTATCACCAGTGCCCTAGCCAGCCTTGAAGCGGTCAAAGAGCTTGGGCTGGAAAAGGTGGCCATCGGCTGCCTTGGGGCATTGCCGGAGAAGATTCCCCCCGTAATGGGGAAGACGAAAGCAGCTAAAAGGGTTGTCACCGTGGATGGATGTCCGTTTGAGTGCAGCCGTAAGATAACCGAGAAGGCCGGGTTTAAGGTGACCAAGAGTATTGTCCTGGTGAGGGATATTGGTATGAAGAAGAAAGCCCTTCATGAGGACATCGGTCAAAACATGAAAGGTCTCATGGAATATGTCTCCCAGGACGATGTGAAGCGGGCGAAGGAGCTTATCATTAAGGCTATTTGGGAAGGGTAAATCCTGTCTCATCGGAGGACCACCACGCATGAAGGATGAAATTGTTCCCAAACAAATCCAAGAGCGGGCGGCACGAATGATATCCATTCTAGGTCTCTATTCCCAACCGGTGGGAGTTCGCCTTGTTCCCGGCAATGGGGGGAGGGTTCCGCCGGGAGCCGAAAGATTGTCACAACACCGTTATTGCCAGGCGTTGATGAAGGCGCGTCGAGGACGAGATGTTGTGTTAGACAAGGAGGGGATTTCTTGCCCGGCGGCTGCGGCAGCTTTCGGGTTCCACCCATTGCCCAAGGCCCTCCAATCCGGCCGGGGACTCGTTGGCTTCGGAATTGTATCTGATGAGGTGGTGGGACGGAAAATGTTTATCGACATGCCGCGGCTTGACCCGGACAAAATCTCCATGTTACACCTCTTTCCTTTAGAGAAGGCGGAATATGTTCCAGATCTTGTAGTGGTGGAGGATGAGGTAGAAAAGCTCATGTGGATCGTTCTTTCCTATTTACACGCGAAGGGGGGGCAGCGAGTTCAGTCTTCGACCGCAGTGCTGCAAGCCACCTGTGTGGATTCGACCATAATCCCTTTTTTGGAAAACCGTTTGAACTTTGGATATGGATGTTACGGGTGTCGGGATGCCACGGATATTGGAAATAATGAAACTGTCCTTGGCTTCCCGACGCCTTTTCTTCCTTTGATCGTAGAACACTTGGAGTTTCTCGGCCAAAAAGCGATTCCCACTTCTCGTTCAAAAAAAGCCTGGCATGCACTTCAAAAGGAAAAAGGGAGTGAGGGATACATTGCCGATTAAATCAAATAACGGGCGTAGAAAGGGAAGGGTTAGTACAGAGAATCCAGGCAAGTCCAAAGGAGTAGATCGCGGCTCAAATTAAAGAAAAAGGAGTGTTTCCCCGTGGCCGATCAAGAAAATGTTCCGGAAAATGCTTTGTTTGTCTGTTTTGGGGCTATGTCGAGTTCTGGGACGCTTACAGGCATTGCAGTCCTGGAAGCGATGAAGAGGCTCGATCCAAAAAAGACGGGAATCTTCTGCAGCTCTGCCTTAGCGGTCGACGTTCCTAAACATAGAAAGACCACCCAAGCGGCAAAAAGGATCATCGCCATCGATGGCTGTGCAAATCGTTGTGCGAGTAAGATTATTGAAAAGGCAGGCTTTAAGGTGGACAGGGAACTCAACTTCGTAAAGGACCTATCCATCGAAAAAAGAGGTCCCTTCAAACCATTTAGCTATACAGAGGAAGAATTTCAGAAGGCAGTCGAAGCAATTTTAAGAATCTGTGAGGGACTTTCGACAGGTGACAACCCTGGAGATGAAGCATCATCGAAAACCTAGCCAAAAATATTTGAAATTTCCCCTTATTTAATCTCCTCCCCCTTTGATGGGGGAGGATGAAGGTGGGGGTGGACAAAAAGAATTTGTTCCCCCTCCCCTTTATCCCCTCCCGCCAGGGGAGGGGGTTTTTTGGGGGATCATCGAAAAAAAGTTAGAACAAAATTGTCAGATTTTACTTGTTAGAATCTAAAAGAGTTAATCAGTCAAAAGATTCGATCAACAGAATAAGATAATGACCGGAGGGAGGAACTGAAATGAATGTGCCGAGCAAAACGTATGAGTTCTTGTAGGTGCCGGTCCTATTTGGGTAAAGGTTAGCCACCAGCCGAACATTTCGTTAAAAGTCAAACGTAGGCAAAAAGATGGTCAATAAAAAAGGAGGTAAAGAGATATGACTACAAAAAATATTCCACAAGAGTGGGCTTTTGAATTCCATGGTCATCGCTGTCCTTTCATGCCAATTGGCTATCGGATGGGCAAGCTGGCAATGGAATACCTTAAAGTAGAGCGCGAGAAGGATCATGGCTTCTTTGTGTTTCCTGAGATTGGTGAGGGTCATCCGCAGACCTGCATGGTAGACGGAATACAGATAGCCACCGGTGCCACCTATGGCAAGGTATTGGTAGAAAAGACCTTTTACGGCAAGCTTGCTGCTATATTTTATCACCCTAAAAAAGGTGCGGTGCGCTATTCGCTTAAACCTGAATTTATTGATGCTATGGGTAAATTTGAGTTTTTTGCATACAGGAAAAAGGGAGTTGAGCCATCTCAGATTCCACACCCGGTTGTAGAGGAGGTCATTAACTGGGGATATGAACAGCAAGATGACTTTATGTTTAAGGTTGAACCTAAACCTGATTTCAAATTCTCGCCGGTCAAAGGCTCATTCAATAAAGACAAATGCATCATTTGCGGCGAATATGTGTTTGAGCGTTATTTACGAATGAAAGATGGTAAACCCGTTTGTATCCCGTGCTCCGGCTTCACGAAATGAAGACCGAATGCCAAAGGGGAGATACCGTGGAGGATTAACAACATGGATTTAAATGTTACGCTTCTGTTGGCTGTCATCTTTGTCTTTGTGATAGCTTTTATATTCTCCATGTTTGGCCAGGGAGGGGGGTCGGTATACTCCCCGCTGCTGCTTCTGCTTGGTTACACGATGTTGCCTGCCACTTCCACATCCCTGGTGTTGAATCTAATAACATCGGTATCTGCGGGTTATATTTTTTACCGTAACAAGATGATTGACTTCAAAACTTCCTTCATATTCGTACCGGGTATCAGCGTTGGTGCCTTTATAGGAGGAGCTCTGACCAAATTTGTTAATACCACCATTTTATTATGGTTGTTCGTGTTTTTCCTGGTTGGTGTGGGAACGAGGATGATCTACGCCTATTGGGAAAAGGGGAAGGTTGAGGAAAAGCCTCCAAAAAGCCTGTCCATTGCCATGTATGCGCTCATCGCGTTATTCGGTTTCGCCGTCGGAGTCATCTCCGGCCTGTTAGGGGTTGGCGGCGGAATACTCATCGTTCCTTTCATGGTCTACGTCTGCAAGTACCCAACGAAGTTCGCAGCGGGGTCGTCACATTTGATTATATCTTTCTCGGCACTTTCCGGAATAATAGGCCATGCGGCAGTTCACAGTCTCGATATTCCATTGATTTTAATAACTGGCGTTGCCGTTCTCATCGGTGGGAATCTCGGGGCGAGAGTCAGCATGAGGTTCAAAACTAAAATGATAAGGGCCGGGCTCGGCCTTTTGATGTGGGCGCTTGCGGCCCAGCTCGTGGTGAAGCTCCTGAGATATATGTGAGGGGCCCGTGAAAAGTTTACATCCAATGCTCAGCATATAAGGGATAAAAAATATGCTTTACCTTGTGCCGTTGATTTTCTTCTGCATAGCATTTGTCTTCTCAATGCTAGGCATGGGTCTGATTAGGATTTGAAAAACAGGAAAGTTTGGAGGACCAAGACTAAGGAATGAGAAGCTGAGAGGAACGAACAGACAAAAGGAAAGAGATAATGGTTCGGGAAACCGCCCATGCCTTCCGGAACCGGATCACCGCCGTTGGAGGTTTCTCTCGCCGCATCGCCGAGCTTGCCAAGGATAAGGATCTGGCCGATGAAGCCAAGCTGCTCTACCAGGAAGTGCAACTGCTGGAGTCTCATCTGGAACAATTTGAAAAATATATCTGAGTGTAGGTAAAAGGTTGAATGCAGACCAAGGAACATGACCACAATGTCAAAAATATTGGATGGGCGATCCTGATCAACATTGGCATCACTGTCGCCGAAGCGATTGGTGGAACACTTTCCGGAAGTCTGGCTCTCCTTTCAGACGCCGGACACAACCTTTCGGACGTGATCTCCCTCGGATTGAGCTTCCTCGGGGAGAAGCTCTCCCAAAAGAAAGCCACCCGGCGACATACGTTCGGGTTCAAGAGGACGGAGATCTTCACGGCTCTCATAAATTCCCTGTCTCTGGTTGGCATTGCCTTTTTTATTGTGATGGAGGCACTGAAGAGAATATCATCACCTCCTGAATTGTCCTTAGGGCTGATGCTGGGAGTTGCCACAATCGGGCTCCTCGGTAATCTCTTTTCAATGGTCATCCTGGGAAAGAAGGAAAACAACCTAAACGTCAAAGCGGCCTATCTCCATCTCTTTTATGATGCGATTTCCTCCGTGGCCGTCATTGGTTCGGGCCTCCTCATCTTCTTAACCCGTTGGTTCATAGTGGATCTGGTCGTTAGCCTACTCATCGCTGGCATGGTCCTTTGGAGCGGTCTCGGAGTCATCAAAAGAACAATCCATATTTTCATGCAAGGTGTTCCCGAAGGCCTCGAATTTGACAAAATCCTCGAGGATATTTTGAAGGTACCAGGGATCAGCAGCGTACACGGCCTTCACATATGGTCAATTGATTCCTCCGATGTTTTCCTCTCCTGCCATGTCTGTATAGAACAGACTGACGGAAAAAGAGACACCGACAAGATTATCCAAGACATCAATGAGATGCTTCAACAGAATCATCGTATTCATCATACCGTCATCCAAGCGGAAACCCAGAATCTCTGCGGAATGGATGTCCTTTGTAACAAATGAAGGAGGCTTTATTGAAGGCTTATGTAGAAGCCAAAGTGATTCAGGAAATCAAATAATTAGCTGGCTGTCACTTATGAATTCCGTTCCAAGCATTCCAACATCGAGTTTCACAAATGAAACGATATTGAATATTCCTTCTGCCACGGAGATCGCCCAATTTCTTTCAGAAGAATATGGGCGGATTGATTTCCCTTCTTCGGGAGTCGAAAGATTTCGGGAAATTTCTTGATGAAAAGTCTTAAACAAAACAATAAACAGATTCTAAACCAGTAGATATTCTGGGAACCGGAAAAAGCTCTTGATGAGCGGGTATGGGAGAGAAATGGAGAGAAAAAAATGAAAAGGAAGATTTTTTTGATCAATATTCATTTTATTTTCATCTCGCTTCTTTTTTCATCTCTAAGCTATGCAAACGAGACCTCTCTCACATTGATCTACACTTCTAATAACATGGGGGAGGTGGAACCCTGCCAAACTTGTCCTGAGGCAGGAGAAAACGGGGGATTGCCCCGAAGGTCCTTTTTTGTCAATGCTGTCAGGAAAGAAGCCAATGATCTCCTCATCCTCGACGCAGGGGACGCATTGGCGATCGATTATTTCAGTCGAGTAACCGAGAGAGAAAAAGCACGAAAAAGGGCGGAGGTTGTCCTGCGACTATACGAGAAAATAGGATACGATGCCCTGAACATAGGGGATACCGATATTGGATTGGGAGTTGAATATTTAAAGAATCTTCAGAAACGGGTAAATATTCCATTCCTTTCAGCAAACCTAAAAGACAGAAAGACACGGAAACCCGTTTTTAATCCTTATCTCATCAAAGACGTAGGTGGAGCAAAGATTGGGATCATCGGTCTTCTCACTGCAAACGTACCCTCCTATCTTCAAAAGGAGATGACGAACTATCTCATTGAAGAACCGATCAAAGTGGCCATCAATATGGTGCATGGTCCAATGTCTCATTGTAGCCATATTTTCGCTCTGGCTCATCTCACTCCCTCGGAGATTGAATCCCTTGCGAAAAGAGTTCCAGATATTTCTATCATAATCGGAGGACAGGACCGTTCTCTCGTTTTTCCAAATAAGATCAACCAATCGATCGTTGCCCAGACAGATGCTTTCGGATTCCATGTTGGTAAAATGAATTTGAGATTGGTTAAAAGATCATCAGAATGGGTTGATGTGTTACCAAGAGCATTGCTTCAGAAAAATATTGAAGAGATTAAGCGAAAGATAGAGGATCCCCAATACGAAAAAGAAGCAAAGAACCTTAAGGAATTAAGAGAAAGGTTGATTGACCAGCAGAGAAAATTGCCCGGAACCGAAGGCAAAAACATCTACGAGAATTTCTTAGCCCTTATGCACCCGAAGATGGAATCTGATAAAGAAATCGAGAATTTCATCGAATCATCAAGGGATCAACTGAAGCGTCCCATACCCTGACACTTGTTTAACCGGTGGGATAGGAAATCATTATCTCTGAGATGAAAAAAATTGATAGGGCAGGAGGATACGACACATGGCTGAAGAACAAATCACTCAAAAACTCTCTTTCTTGGATCGGTTTCTGACATTGTGGATCTTCCTTGCGATGTTCGTCGGAGTGGGTTGGGGATATGTCTTCCCTGGAGTGGTCAACTTCTGGGATAAATTCCAGGTTGGGACGACCAATATTCCTATTGCCATTGGTCTCATTCTGATGATGTACCCTCCCCTGGCCAAGGTCAAATACGAAGAGCTCGGCGGAGTCTTTCGAAATTATAAAGTCCTTGGCCTTTCTCTCATTCAGAACTGGGTCATTGGTCCAATCCTCATGTTCATTCTGGCCGCCCTCCTCTTAGGGGGGTATCCCGACTACATGGTGGGTCTCATCATGATCGGTCTGGCCCGCTGCATTGCCATGGTCATTGTGTGGAATGACCTGGCTTCAGGAGATAGAGAATACTGTGCCGGGCTGGTGGCTTTCAACTCCATTTTTCAGGTGCTTTTCTTCTCTATCTATGCCTATATTTTTATCACTGTCCTACCCCCCTGGTTGGGGCTTAAGGGAATGGCGGTCAAGATCACGATTGGTCAGATCGCTGAAAGCGTCTTCATCTATCTCGGGATTCCCTTTATCGCCGGTGTTCTTTCCAGGCTGATCGGCTTAAAAACGCTGGGACGGCAATGGTACGAGGAAAAATTCGTCCCGAAAATCAGTCCCATCACGCTCATTGCCCTTCTTTTTACCATTCTGGTCATGTTCTCCCTCAAAGGGGAGTATATCGTTCGGTTACCGCTCGACGTGGTCCGCGTGGCGATTCCACTGTGTATCTATTTT
>Ga0299912_10003377_pt1 | contig 13051 bp, 9 predicted proteins | sample RVTome_2_FD_207667 | JGI IMG/M metagenome (GOLD analysis project Ga0299912, IMG submission 207667) | Soil microbial communities from uranium-contaminated site in the Upper Colorado River Basin, Wyoming, United States - RVT95D214 (version 2) ...
ACCTGACGGTGAGCTCTAAAACCGTCGAGGCATTCCAAGGCGCGGTGGTCCTGAAGGTCATCAACAAGGTTTATTACAAAGACTTCGGTTCCGAGATGCTCGAGGTCGATTACGCGGGAGGTGGGGCTTTCCGGAAGTACATCGATTATATGAAGAAGTCGAAAACCCAGGTCCTTCTCCCCTCCAACCAGGGCAGCGCCAATCAAGCTCCGCTGGTCATGGGAAGGGATAATGACCCCCGCCTGACCGAATTGCCGATGACCGACAAGGATTTAAAGTCCCTGGAGAGAAACCTCAAAACGGCCATGGCGAAATCTCCCGCGTTTTTCTCCTGGAACGACATCTGGCAACTCGCGGCCAACCAGCCGGCCGTTTCTGAGGAAAAAATCCTGGAGATCGAAGCCCGCCTTGCCTCGACAAAGGAATCCGCGGCAACCGGCGACCTCGTCAAGGCCATCATCGGGCTCGAGCCTTCCAACGACCTCTATGACATTCACTGTCTCGGACTCAACCAGTTATTCGAGACCAAGTATAAGAAAGAGTTCGTCCAGGTCTCCCCGCTTCAGTGGGGCAAATGGCATTTGAAAGCCGTTTTAAACTCTCTTCCCGAAAACCTGCCCCTGGCCGCCGGGGAAGCCCCGCTGCCCGATTTCGAAACGGGAGAAAAGGTCGAAGTCACGCCCTTCCATGAGTTCCCGCTCAAGGTCTATCTTTCGTGGAGGGAGATTTGTTCCGGCGGAGTCAGGATCCCGAAGGCCTTCAACAAAGAGCTTGCCCCGTCCCGCGAATACATCTTCACCGACGCGGACGACAACAAGAATTATACAGTTTATTTTTTCCCCCAGTACGGATACTTCCTTGGCCTCAAGGACTTTTTCGCGGCCAACAATATCCCCCAGGGAACGAGCATGACTCTCGAGCGGAAGGGCCCGGTCCAATTCCATTTCTGGCTCAAAAAATCTAAGAAAAAACTCTCGGTGGCCAGGCTGACCTACGACCCGAAGAGCGATACGTTCGCCGACGCGGGCGAAGCCGCGACCTTGGCTCTCCCGAATAAAATCATTTATCTCGAACGCGAAATCCTGGCCAAACTCCTCGCTCTCTATTCCCAGAGAGAAGGCCTCAACCTCAAGGACCTCCTCGTCCTTATTTTCAAGAATTTCAGCATCGCCTCGACGAACCATTCGCTCCACTATCTCCGCGCTTACCATCTTGTCGATGTCCTGAGAAAAACCTCTCAGGAAGACGTCGAGCTGACGCTCCTCAATTCCCCGGAATATTCCAAATCGGATAAGAAAAAGGGCCTCTACTTTTACCAGGAGGCCGCGCCGGTCAAGGAAGAGCACGCCGCGCTCGCGCCCGCCGAGTTTGAAGCCGAGGAGGTCGGTCTCGAGGAGATTTCGATCCAGGAATTGCCTGAGGAATTCGAGGCCGAGTCGGAAATCGAAGTTCCGACCGTCGTCGAGAAAGCCAAGCCGGAACTAGCTCCGGCGGCCAAAAAAGAAAAACCCTATAAGAAAAAGAAGGGCAAAGTCGAGGGCGATAAAGCTCCGCGAGCCCGGAAGAGCGAGCGTCGAGTGATCGAAGAGCGGATTGAAGAACAAGAATCCGTACAGGAAGCGCTCTTTGCCGAAAAAGCCGTGGAAGTGGACGAGGTTGAAGCGACGGCAGCGGAATCCGTCCCGGAGAAAGCGGGGGAGGTTGCGGCTCAAGCTTCTCCGGAAACGAAAGAAGCCCCGCTTGAAGCGGAAGCCAAACCCGCGCCGTCTCCCGGCCTGACCTTCGGCAATATCTTCGCGGAGAAGCTCAAATCCGCATTGACGAAAAAACGCAAGGACGACTCGGAGAAGAAGCAGGAATAAGGCTCCCCTCCTTTTCATGTTTCTTACAAATCGCTTGCGGGCTATTATCGGCGCGATCGTTTGGTTCGCCCTGGCCTTAACGACGGTTTCCTTTTCCCAACAAACGGAAAAACCGGCGGCGTGTTTGCGCGTAGAACTCGGGATCGATTCTTTCGAGCGAAAGTCCTATCGTCCGGAATTCAACTTTTCCTGGCCTCTCCCGCCGGCGGGGAGAGGGCGCCTCTTTTTCGACACGAGCTATCTCCAGCGGATCAACGGTCGACTCCGGGGTCCCGTCGATTTCTGGCTCCGCGGGGGGTTCGAGCGCCCTCTCGCCGGTTCGTTGGCTTTCGAAGCAAGCCTCAACCATTTCTGCCGGCACCTGACATCCATTCTCAATCCCACCATTCTCAATTATAACGAGCTTGTCGGAAAATTGTGGTGGCGGACGAGCGTCTTCGCCTGCGCCGCCGGCTATGGCCGGTATCTCGGAGGAAGCCCGGGCCTCGACCAGCTCATCATCTTCAACCTGAACGTGCCGCGCCTCATCCTCCCGGAGCTCTCTTTCGAAGGCGAATGGAAATGGGTTGACTTTTCTCGTTTCTATTTCGAAGCCGGAGTGGCGGTCACCCTCTCCGAAAGCGCCGCGCTCTACGTCCGGACGGCGAGATATTACAGCCTTCCCGGAGAAACATCGATCGGGCTCCGCCTCTCGTCCGAAGGAGGCGGGGCACAAATCCTCGATCAATTCCAGCTCGTCTCCGGATTTTATCCCTATTTCAACGCCCACAAACTTCTCGTTTCCGGCAGCTACAGGCTGGATTTAATGCGCAAAAGCGATCGCCGTTTTTTTTTCAACGTCGGCTTCGGTACTCCGATCCTGAGCGGAAGTGGGCTCTTCGTCGAGTTCTGGCCCGACCGGATGCTCTATCATCTCTCGGCCGAATACGAGCTCAGAATCGGACAGGTGTTTGCCGCCTGGTACACCCGGTACAGCGTGGATATGCCCGCCGATACGTCCCTCCCGTTCGAGTCGAGCCTCGGCACGGGAATTCTTATCCGGAATCAAACGGATTTCGACCGGCTCGAACGGAAGTTCCGGTTCGAAGCGGGAGCCGGGTATAATTTCCGATACGACTTTGATTTCAGCTTTAAGCTCGGCCTCAATACCCTCCCGCGAAACGGGCCGAATTTCGGCGTCGATGCCCGCTGGGGAACTGTAAGCGGACAAGAGGCGTTTGAGTTCAAGCTCTTCGCCGCATTCGGGCCGGACGTCTCGATCCGGCCTTTCGTCGGCGTGCGCAAAATCCGATACCTGGTCGGCGGGCCCCCGCCTTCCGATTCATTCAAACACAGACTTACCGCCGGAGTCGCGTTGTTCGCCTGGTTCGATTAGGAGCCGGTCACGTCGAGAGGCTTTGGGCTCTGTATCATTCAAAGAATTTCGCGGGTTGCGCCCCGGCGCCGGGTGACGCCCATGTCGTCCAGCAGCTCGAGAAGGGGAATAGCATATTTGCGGCTCAAGCCGGTCAAAGCCTTGAAATCCGCCACGGTCAACTCGCGCCGGGCGGAACTTCGGATCCTGGCGACGAGATCGTCGAGCCAGCGGGAATGAAGGATGAAGCCGTCCCGGCTGTGAACGATCTTTTTCCGCTCGATGAGGATGTCCAATAGTCTCTCGAGTTTCGCCGCGGAAAGTCCGAGTTTCTCCTGGAGATCTCTCGAGGCAAGAGCGGGATGTTCGGAAGTCAAGGACATCTCTTCGAGCGCCTGGAGCATTTTTTCTTCTCGGGGCGGAAGCTGCCGTTCATGTCCCTTCAAGGCATAGTCGCTTCCTTCCCGCCTGAGCGTTTCCTCATGGACCAGCGTCTTTAAAGCCAGGAGGAGGATTTTCAGCGGAATGTCGAACCTGTTTTTCAATTGGTCAAGCGGAACTCCGTTTTCCCCCGGATGGTTCCGATGGAACTTCGCGATATAGGCGACGATCTTCCGTCCCAGAAAATCCACGCTCTCCCGGGAGACGATAAAAAGCGGAGAAAACGCGAGGATCCAGACGCGCCCCTCCTCTTCAAGACATTGGGCGAGCGACGTCAACTCAGCCCGGGAGAGGGGGAGCAATATCTGGGCCTGGCCTTCCTTGACGCCGCGAAGGCCATTTTCCCGAGCCAGAGTAAGGAGGGCTTCGTCGTCTCTGGATAATTTTTTCTTCATGTTACGGCTTGGGCGAAGGAAATAGGGCCAGTATCTTCGCGCCGCCTTCTATTGTATGAGATATCGGGCCAGGTGTGTAGGCCTAGGTCCATGGCTATCGCGCGAAAACAAGGCTCATCCGGCGCAGGATAGGATCCACGGCGGCCAAAGTCACGCGGACCATCTGTCCGAGTTCGTATCTCTTTCCCGTCCTCCGTCCCGAGAGGACGGCCGGAGATTTTCGCCAGAAATCCTCAGCGCCGAGATCGTCGATCGCGACCAGACCGCTGACGAAATAATCCTCGAGCTCAACCACCAGGCCGGACCGGGTGATATCGACAATCATCCCATCGAATTCCTCGCCGAGCTTTTCCTTCAGATGGCGATAGATTCGCCATTCCATGAGGTCCCGTTCGGCCTCGTCGGCCTTCCGCTCCTGCTCGGAGGAATGACGGGCGACGGCCGCGAGCGACAGCGTCTCTCCGGAGCGACCGCGGAGGACCCGCTTCAAGATCCGGTGAACCATGAGGTCCGGATAGCGCCGGATGGGCGATGTGAAATGGAGGTAATCCTTCTTCGCCAAGCCGTAATGCCCGATATTTTCCTCGGCATAAACCGCGAGCTTCAAGGCCCGCAAGACTTGGACGTTGACGAATTTCTCCGCCGGCTTCCCGGAGGCGGCCTGGATGGCGGCGGAAAGATCGGCGGAGCGGATGTTTTCCGGCTTCGGCAGTGAGATCCCGAAATGAAAGAGCGTCTCGCGGAGCTTCTCCAGGTCGGAAAAGGCCGGACGGGGATGGATCCGGTAGATCGCCGGAATGCCCTTCCGGCTTAAAAACTGGGCGACGGCGACGTTGGCCGCAACCATGAATTCCTCGATGAGTTTGTGGGCTTCATTCGGGATAAAAGCCACGACCGAATGGAGCCGGCCCTCCTTGAACACAAGCTCGGGCTCGACCAGGTCGAAATCCAGGCTCCCTTCCGCGACGCGTTTTTCCCGGAGGGAGCGGGCCAACTCCCGCATCAGGAGGAGGTCGGGGACGAGGCTCCCGAGTCGACGTCGCTCGGCGTCATCACCCTCGAAAACCTTGAACACCGAGGTATATGTCAGCCGGTCGGCCGTCCGGATCAGGGAGGGATGAAAATCGGCGCCGAGGACATGACCCGAAGCGTCGATGTCCATCACGACCGAGACCGCCCGGCGGTCTTCTCGCGGCCGGAGACTGCAGGCGTCGTTCGAGAGCTCCTCGGGCAGCATGGGCAGGGTTCGGGCGGGGAAATAGACGCTCGTCCCCCGCGCGTAAGCTTCTCGGTCGAGCGCCGAGCCCTCTTCGACATAATCCGCCACATCGGCAATGTGCACTCCGAGGCGGAAATGGCCGTCCCCCATTTTCCGGATGCTGACCGCATCGTCAAAATCTTGAGCGGTTTCGCCGTCGATCGTGACCGTGGGCCAATCCCGATGGTCGACGCGATTCGCGGTTTCCGTAGGTCGGGCGGCCGCGACCCGGCCTTCTTCGAGCGCCTCTTTCGAAAACGAAGAGGCCAAACCGTATTTCCGGATGACGACCTCCAGATCGACGCCGGGCTCGTCCGGCATGCCGAAAACTTCGGTAATCACCAGCCGGCTTCGGTCCACGGCGACAATCATCCCGGCCGAGGGAAAAAACGAACCGCGCGAAACGAGTGGAATCTCTTCAAGAACCGGGGCCTCGAACGGCACGAGAAACGGAGACCCGAACCGTTCCAGGTACAGGCCGATCAGGTTTTTCTTTTCCTTCTTGAGAATGCGCACGACCCGGCCTTCGGGCCGTCCCCCCCGCCCGTGTTCTTTATAAAGGATTTCGACCAGGTCGCCCCGGAGGGCCCCTTGGGCGAAACGCGCCGGAACGAAGACGTCCTTCCTGCCCTCGACTTCGGGAATGACAAAACCGAATCCTCGGCCCGTCGTCTCGAAACGCCCGCGGAGAAGATCGGACTCGAGCGGTAAACTATAGCGGTTCCGGACACGTCGGACGAGCTTTATATTTTCGAGGTCGATGAGGCGCGCTTCGAGCTTGGCCCGCTCTTTTCGGGCGATAGCCATGTCCTTGAAAATCTGCTGGAGGGTCAGCCCTTGCCTGTTGCGGCGAAGCAGGTCCAAGAGGCGTTCGTCGATGGATAATGCCATTTAATAATAATAAAAAGAGAGATAGGGAATTCGGTTTTTTTCCCTCAGGCGTTTCACGATTCGGACCCTCGCGGCCTGTTCCAGGTCCGCTTCAGACAGCGTCTTCGGCGCGGCCCGCAATTCCGCTATCGCCGCTTCGCGCTCCGCGGGGGAAGCGCTCATCCAAAGCCGTTCCTCGGCCTCGTCGTCCAGCCGCTCAAGGACTTCGGCGGGAACGTCCCCATCGCTGAGCTTGCGAAGAGCTTCGAGATAAATGTCTTTCAGGAAAGCAGCTTCGGGGGCGACGCGTTCCAAGAATTTTTCGACCTCCGCCCTGACCTTCTCCAGTCCCCCCGGTTTCTCTCCGGATGTCCTCATCCCGCCGACGCTCCGTTCGCGGGCCCGCTCGAACGCCCGGATGACCTGCCGCTCGCAAAATGACAGGGATAGGACCTTCCCTTTTTTCTGACCGGTTTTCCGATAATTCTCGAAAGCCCGGTCGATGCCTTCCAGGATCAGGGGGAGGGGGATTCCGGCCTCATCCCAAGCCGCGACGAGGGCCAGATCCTTGGCCGAGAGGAAAAACGGAGCGCCGCGCCGAACGAGAAAATGCCTGGCGATTTCCTGGAAATAGCGACGGCTATCGATTTCGCTCATAAATGATCCTGAGGCCCTCAAGAACGAGGTCCGGTTCGTAGGCCACGATGTCTTTGATATCGGGGCTGATCTGCCCGCCAAAACCGCCGGTGGCCACAACGCGCACCTCATCCCCGAGTTCCTTACGGATGACGTCGATAATATTCCGGCAGAGACCGACATAGCCGAAGTAGAGTCCGGACTGCATGCTGGCCACCGTGGTTTTCCCAATGGCTTTGCCCGGTTTCTTGATTTCGATGCGGGGCAGCTTAGCCGTTTTCAAATAGAGCGCTTCGGCCGAGATCTGGACGCCAGGAGCGATCGCGCCTCCGAGATATTCGCCTTTCGCCGAGACCGCGTCGAACGTCGTCGCCGTCCCGAAATCGACGACGATGCAGGGTCCCCCGTATTTCTCGAAGGCGGCCACGCCCGCGACAATGCGGTCCGCGCCGACTTCGAGCGGCGCCTCGTAGAGGACGGGCATTCCCGTTCTCAGGCCCGGGCCGACGACGAGCGCCTTGACCCGATACAGATCATGGCTCAAGGCTTGAAAGATCGGAGTGAGCGGCGGAACGACGCTGGAGATGATCGCCCCCTTGACCGCTGTCGTATCGTGGCCGGCGAAAGTCAAAAGATTCCGGAGAATCAGCCCGTATTCGTCGCCCGTTTTGTCGCGGTCCGACCGGATTTTCCAGTTATGAACGAGTTTCCCTTCTTTGAACAGGCCGATGGCGACCGTTGTGTTTCCAATGTCGAAAGCGATGATCATCGTCGTTCTCCTTCACCGCAGATCCGAGCGCGCGGCTTATTCGCGCCTGGTCCATCGCCGTCGTCCGGGATCGACCGCTCGACTATTATATCCCGAGAGGGCGGCTATGACCATAAACTGTCTTCCCGGTATGACCTGAACGGGCGGCTTCAAGTTCGGACTGAGTCCGGCGCTCCCGGGAAGATGCTCAAAGACACAGCGCTGACCCGAATTCCGGCGCGGGGCATTTCCCTGCTCAGGATGACGGGCCATGACGAGGCTGTCATCAATATGATACAATTATCCGGGGTGACCAACACATCTTCGCTCCATGTGACATCATCCCCCGGGTCTCGATAGCGCATAACATGCTTCTATGTTCGAGAATGGCAACGGAGGGCTCAAACATGAGGTTTCGCAAGCGGCATATCCTTTCGGCGCTCTGGATCCTGTGCCTTGCCTCGTGGCCCGCGATCGCCGGAAATCCTCAGGCCACGGAATGGAAGCTGAAGGTCTCCGTCAATAACGCCGCCGTCCGTCTTCAGCCGGCCGAAACGAGCCCGGCTATCGCGATCGTGCCCAGGGGGACGATCCTGAATTCCTATGAAGCGGAGGGTTCCTGGTTTCGGGTCGTCCTCAAACCCGGCAAGGAAGGAATCACGATTATCGGCTATATCACCACGAGCGACGTCGAGATCGTGGAAGAAAAAACCCGGGAGAGAATCGATTTTTGGAAGCCCGAGGCCGAGGAATACGCGGGGATCGGGCTGACCGCAAAAATCCTCGGAGGATGGGCTTATCTTCGCGGCGGCGACGTGAACACGGGCGCGCAAGGCTTGTTTGACCAGGGCGTGGAACGGATATCGGCTCTGGGCATGACGATCGAAGACCGCGACTTCAATGCCGTGAACTCCGGCTATAACATCGGACTCGACGTCATTTACGGCTTCCGGCCCCGTCTCGGAATCGGGCTCGGATTCAACTTTATCCATGTCGCCCGGGGCAGCAGTCTCCGGTACAGGGACCGGGACCATGCCCAGAAATATCTCTACAGCGTTCCGGTTGTCCGGACATATATCCTCAGACTCGGAGTGGATTACGCCCTTCCCCTGAATCGATCCTTCGCCCTGAACCTTAGCGGCGGTCCGGCGCTCTTTTTCGTTCAATATGAATACGACCGGAATTTTTCGACTCTGACCGTCGAGCAAAACTTCTACCAAAAAACCCACGCCAACCGGCTCGGATTTCAAGGGGGCATGGAGATCGTCCTCCGCCTCGACGATAGAGTCGGGCTCTTCCTCCAGGCGATGGGCCGATATGTCAAGATCTCCGGCCTGGAAGGGAAGGAAATCATCTCCGAAACACAGAATGATTGGGGCCTCCCCGAGGTCAAGACCGAAGGAGTCTTGCACTACGTCCCGAGCACTCCCTATCCGGGTCTGTCCGTTACCCCCCAAGCGCCGGAGGGCGGCCGGAAAGCGGTGCTCGACCTCACCGGAGTCGACCTTGTCATCGGCATCCGGGTGAAGTTCTAGGGAGGATCGGCAGCCATGAAAAAAACCAAGATGATCGGTATTCTCGTTCTTTGCGCCGCCGTCTTTCCTGTGTTCGCTCAGGCCCAAAAAAAAGAAATCCCCTTGTCCAAGAACCACGAAACCTGGCTCAAGGAAGAGGTTGTCTACATCATTACCCCGCGGGAAAAGGACGTTTTTATGAAGCTCGAGACCGACCCGGACCGGGACCTGTTCATCGAAGAATTTTGGAAACAGCGTGACCCGACGCCCGGAACGCCGCGCAACGAGTTCCGCGAAGAACACAACCGCCGCATCGATTTCGCCGACAAGCGGTTCGGCCACGGGCCAAAAAGCAAAGGCTGGCGGACGGACCAGGGACGGATTTTTGTCATCCTGGGCATGCCCATGGATGTCCAGAAAATCTCGGCGCCGGACATTTATCCGATGGAGCTCTGGCTTTATCGGGGAAATCCGAGGCTCGGACAATTCGCCCTTTTCCGCCTCCTGTTCTACCAGCAGGGCGGATCGGGCGACTTTAAGCTGTATAATCCTTCCTCAGACCGTCCGAAGAATCTCTTGTCCTATGCCGACCGCCTCTCGGCGTTCCAGGCTATGAGTCGACGCGCGGCCCTCCTCGGCGGCGATCTGCTCGCGACCGCGCCTCCGCCCACTCTGCCGGACAGTTGGGATTCCGCGGACAGGCAGGTCTTTCAGCTGTTATACGACGATATTTCGACCGAAGCCGCCGAGGCTACGATCACCGTAATTCCGGGTAGCCGCGACGCCCGAATGACCGTTCCGTCAGGCGTGCTTTTGGGCGAGATCAATAACTATCCCCAACATAAGGTCAAGGACGATTATGCCTTGGATTTCCTAGAGCATAAACCGACCGTCGAGGTGAGCTATTCGATCCATTTCATGGGAAACCAATCCGCGGTCTGCGTCCTCCTCGATCCGTCGGGCTATTTCTTCCTGAATTACGTCCTCGTCCCGGAGAATCTTTCTCTCGAGATCTTTGAGGACAAATACGTCGCCGACCTGAAAACCACCTTCCGCCTCGCGGATCTCCAGGGAAAAACGCTCTTTCAGCAGGAAAAATTCATCCCGGTCGAATTGCGGAAGGAAGAGCTGAAGGTCGTGGAGAAAAACTCATTCCAGCTTTACGATGCCATTCCCGTGGTCCCCGGGACTTACACTTTCAGCATCCTTCTCGAAAACACCGTCACCAAGGAATTCACGTCACTCGACAAGTCGATCTATATCCCCAGGGGGGATGAGCTCCGGATGAGCCCGCTCGTCCTGGCTCACCAAGCCTTCAAGGCGCCGTCTATTCTGGGCCCGTTCCGGGCTTATCAAATCGGGAGAACCCAAATCTATCCGTCGGTCAACAATTCATTCCCGGAGAACAGCCCGATCTATCTTTTCTTCCAAATTTACGGCCTGAGCCGGGATCTCGAAGAATCCGGTCTTCTGGAATACCAGCTCTCTAAAGGGGGGCAGATCCTTCCTGTCTGGCGCAAATATGTTCGCGATTATCAAGACGGCCCGAATTTCCTGGAAGAGCTCTCGGCCCTTAAGCTCTCCGCCGGGACCTATGCCTTCAGGGTTGTCTGCAAGGATAAATCAGGCAAAGAAACCCTGGCCGGAAGGACGGATTTTCTCATTTCGCCCAAAACGACGCTCAGCCCCTGGGTCCTCGCCCAGGCCAATCCTCCGACCTATGATCCCTCTTATTCCTATATCTTGGGAACGCAATTCCTGAATATCGGCTCTGTCGCTCAGGGGAGCGATGCACTGGCTAAAGCTTACTCGGCCAAGCCGGATTCCGTAGAGTTCGCCGTCGGCTACGCCCGCGCGCTCCTGTTGAATCATGACCCCGCAAAAGCCAAGGAAATCCTTCTCCCCCTGGCCAATACCGAAAAGGCGAGCTTCGACCTCTATGAATCCCTGGGAAAGGCCACGCAGGGCGCGGGCGAGCCGAAAGACGCGATTTCCTGGTACCTGAAGGCTCTCGCTCTCAAGGGGAATATCGCGGAGATCTTGAATTCTCTGGGCGAGTGCCATCTGAAACTCGGAGAGAAAGAGGCAGCCCTTCAGGCGTGGAAAAAATCGTTGGAAATCAACCCCAACCAGGAAAACATCAAAAAACTGGTGTCTTCGATTAAGGATTGAGGACGCGGAGGACTTCGGCTGCAGTCAGGTGACGGATTCCGTCGGGACAGGCGAGGATCAGTTCTCCCCCCGGCCCGATTCCCATATATTTTCCACGCATACGGCCTTGACCCGTCTCCGCAAGAATCCAGTCGCCATGGCTAAAAGCGGACTGACGCTCGAAAGCGGGAACGATCTGGTCGCCCCTATCGTCGATAAAAGCGCCATACCATTCTTCGAAGGCCGAACGAAAAGATCGAAGAAGAGCTTCCGCATCCGCAGCTTTCCCGATGACCATCCGGAGAGAAATCGCAAGCCCGCGGATTTCGTCGGGAAAATCGGCTTCCTCATTATTCACGTTGATGCCGACGCCGACGAGTGTGTAATCGAGAGCCTCTCCCCTGAACGCGTTCTCGCAGAGGACTCCGGCCAGCTTTTTCCCGTTCCAAACGAGGTCGTTGGGCCAAAAGAGTTTCGGGGATAATCCGTGGGAACGTTCCACCGCGTCGCGCGCCGCCAGTCCCGCCGTAAGAGGCAGGCGGGTGAGATTTGCGGCCGGAGGTCTTAAAATGACTGTCAGATACAATCCTTTGTCCCGGGCGGAAAACCAGGAGCGGCCTTTCGTCCCCCGGCCGGCTGTCTGTTCGGCCGAAACGATGATTGTCCCCTCAGGAGCTCCATCTCGGGCGAGATCCCGGGCGAGGTCATTCGTCGAAGGGCAGCTTTCCACGCGAATAAGACGATAGGTCATGGTTCGTGCCGTAAAAATGGAAGGCGTTCTCTCCGTCGTCCCCCTTAAATTTTTCGCGTATCGACGTTTTTGAGTTCTTCGACGAGCATTTTATTGAACTCGGCGGAAACGATCTCCTGCGTCCATTTCCGGATATCCTCTTTCCTCAAAAGGATTTCTTCTTGAATAATGGCCCGAATTCGATCATCCAGATCGGCCGGCGCCCCGAGCGGGCCGGACCCGGAGGCGGGTTTCTCCGGCTGTTTCTCCGGCGCCGTGACCTCCTCCAAGGCGGGCTCCTCCGGAAGCGAGGGGAGGTCTTTTTTCCGGTCGATCATTTCCCTCAAACTGCCGGAAAGGGTCTCCCCGTCGAACGGTTTCTGGATAATCCCATCGTGATTCCCCTGAGCGATTTTTCCGACATCCACGGGTTCGAACGCTCCACGAAGATAAAACAAAGCCGTCTGCCGGCCGCCTTCCTCCGACCGGACGTAAGCCGCGATCTCAGGTCCATCCTTGGAGGGCAGCGAAAATCCGACCAGGACGGCATCCGGCCGGATGTCCCGGATTGCCTCGATCGCTTCCAATCCGTCGTCGAAAGCATAGACTTCGAATTCCGGGCCGGCGAGAGCCATCTCCGCGGCCTTGAGCGCCGAAGGCGAATTGTCGGCGACAACAACTTTATACGTCATCTCGATTCATGAAATCTTTCCATTACAATTTATCCCAAGCCCGGACTTAGTTCAAGGACATGATTAGCGGGGGACGCTTCTCTTTCCAGGCGATAGGTCAGACCTAATATTGGGCTCATAACCATTTCCTTTCGCGTCATTCCTTCCGGCGCCGGAGTCGGCAAAAACGGGGCGCGGTCAATAGTCGACAGACACGCTCGAAGCGATCTACCTCTCTTTCGAAGCGAGAGACTTTAGCCTATAATGAGATCCTGCTCGATGGTTATCGCGACGATCGTGCTTCTGTTTTCGTGGACCCACGCGGGATTAACCTGTCCGGCCATCATTCGCTCGGAGTTCATCGTCCCCGACCCGTCCTTCTCCTCAAGCCACGCCTCGACGATCGCCGAGACGCCCGGCG
>Ga0299912_10003378_pt1 | contig 13048 bp, 10 predicted proteins | sample RVTome_2_FD_207667 | JGI IMG/M metagenome (GOLD analysis project Ga0299912, IMG submission 207667) | Soil microbial communities from uranium-contaminated site in the Upper Colorado River Basin, Wyoming, United States - RVT95D214 (version 2) ...
GCTGGGTAACGAAGAGCTTTTCAGAAGCGGTGCTAAAACTCTTCTCCTTGGCCACGAAATAAAACGAGATGATTTGCTGAACATTGATCTGCGGATAGTTCACAACAACATTCTACAATTTTATCAATAAAAATGTCCATACCTTTAGCATCTAGCCTTAATGAGCAACCCAAGAAACTTTTTGAGATGATCAGGATGGATATCCGAAAGAGCGTGGGACAATACCTCTCCAAACTGATGGAGATGGAGCTTAGCCATTTTTTTGGAAGAGAGCCCTTTGAAAGGAGAAAGCAAGAGGATCTCAATCAAGGGCCAAACTAATAATCTATTGTTGTGAATTATTCGCAGGCCAGTAAAAAAGGCGCCATTGTGGATTTTCTTTGTTGTTACCAAACCGTCTTTTTGTTAGCTGCCGCGGCTGGTTGTTGGGGTACCAGGGGTACCAGAAGATAAGAAACATGCTGTCCACCGGTATAGATCGAATGCTCCCCTTCGTTCACCAACGGGCCGAACCCGAACCATTCGGTTTCTACTCCAAATTTCCCTGAAATAATCAGTCTCAATGTCTCACCTGCACGGAATAAGGTGCTTGAAGGGTATATCTCTATTTCGCACGGAACAATCTCACCCGGCCGCACTTTCTGTGAAACTCCGAACTGTAAGATAGGCTGCCACGGAGTGGATAACTCCTCGTTCAGTTCCCTGTTGGATAGTTGCAACCATCCAAGGGCCACGGGAAATCTACACCAGGCGTGGCACCAGTCAAAATACACTACATTGCCTTTAGCATCGAGCTTCCACAACGTAATAAAAAGGTCCATGTCATCAGCATCCTCGGGAGAAACCCATAGCTTTAGCTTCGAGTAACCTGTCAGCTCAGTATCTTGGTCAAATTTAATATCAAATATTGCTCTGCCCTTTGCCGAATCGTAACTGACTTTCCCTTTCTGAGTAACTTTGTTAAAATTCAAGGTGCCAGTGTCTGCATCAAGATACAGCTCCATATACTCCGTTCGAGCGAGTGGGAACTCGTTTTCCATACGAACTGCATACTTGCGATAGGTCTCCCGCACCTCCAGCCGAACTCGCGGAATTTCCATTATCCCGCTGTCAATCCCCTTCAGGAAATAATCGAAGAATTTCTTTTGAATGTCTGTTGACTCAGCACCATAATATTCTTCCCATTTTTGCCGGCCATGGGTATAAAGCCACTTGTGTCCGGGAGGAGTGGAAATTACTTTGTAAGCCCATAATGTTCCCCGGGTGTGCACACACTGATCACTCCAGGTGGCGCAAAAAAGCGCCGGTACAGTAATATTTTCGAGCACTACTGGTGGCATCTCATATGATGTTGGAGTTTGAGTCTGATTCAAGGCCGGGTTAAGTGGAGGGACAACTTTGAACACTTGCGTAAAGAACACTGTTTCTGGGATGCCTCCAAACTTAGGGGTGGGCTTCCAAGAATCCGCTTCCCAGGGACAGATGGCTCTCAGATGTGGCGGGTGTACAGCGGCTGCATGATACTGTGATATGGCGAGATAAGAAACCCCGCTAGTTCCTACATTTCCATTACTCCACTCTTCTGCCCCGGCCCACTCAATCGCATCATAGTAGTCTTCTGCCGAGAAAAAGTGTCGTTCCCCTTCTGATTTACCAAACCCTCTATCATCGAAAAGAATCACCACATAATCATTGGGAACCCAGAAACCTGGATCAGGACCCTCAAATGGGCATGCTTCAGACACACCGTACGCTTTATGCATCCCGTAAACATCTTTGGCATAAATGGTAAAACTCATGATGACGGGGAATCTCCCATGTTTATTCGGACGGAAAACGTTGCAAGCCAGTTTAACACCGTCGCGCATCTCGACATAGACATCTTTTTCAACAACAATGCCTTCAGGAAGAGGATATCCAGGGTACTCTCTGTCAATAACAAAATCTGGTGGAAGATTATCATAAAGCTTCGTCGTCAGTGCCATTTCTTCTTCCTCCTCGTATGATAGATTTGAACCGAAATTCCCACTTGTTTTTTTGCTATCATAAAAATAAGGCCCTAATTAGTCAATCACTCGTTCACTACCCCCCTCGCTGGAATGGGTGTCCGGAATATCCCAGAATGGGCACTGAAGGGAAGGGGAGTGGTTTTATTTGCGTGTTAAAATACGAGTTTTTTAAAAACCTAATTTGGACATGAGTGATAGTATAAACATAGGAATTTTTACCTAAATGAGGATATTGAAATATTATTCTTGTCTCGGATATTTTGCCCTTAGCCTTCAGCTTATCAGCTATCATCTTAGCCATTGCTTTCTTATCAATCTTGCCGCTTTCTCCTACCAAAGGGAGCAAAGCAGACCCGATAAACCTATTTTTAAAAGTTTCAAAAAGGAGAAGGTTTCTGGTAAGGAGAGATCAATTGGTTTTTAAGTTTCTCTATTTCCTTCTTCTTATGACATTTGAGAAACATGACACTCGAATTGTTTTCTTATCAAATAACTTATATAGAATCTAGACCTCTTTGGATGTCCTCGTTCCTCCCATTTCTAACCACCAAGAAAAGCTTTTCTGACTTTTTCATTATTCATCATTTCATGTGTTTCACCTTCCAGAATTATCTGGCCTACTTCCAATACGTACAATATATCAACGAGGTTAAAGGCTAATCCTGCATTTTGTTCTACTAAAAGGATATCAATGCCCTCTTTATTTATTTCCTTTATCACGGTAGCTAAAGTATCTACGACTATCGGAGCGAGTCCAAGTGAAGGCTCATCCAGAAGAAGCAACTTGGGGTCGGCCATGAGCGATCGAGCAATTGCCAGCATCTGCTGTTCCCCACCGCTTAAAGTCTCAGCCCGTTGATTTTGTCTTTCCTGTAACCTTGGAAAACGCTGAAAGTTTTTCTCCATGTCTTTCTTGATACCCATCTTATCATTCCTTAGATAAGCACCAATTCTCATATTTTGTATCACACTCATATACGGGAAAAGCCGCCGCCGCTCAGGGATTTGGACAATGCCTAATTGCACAATTTTATGTCCCGGCATGGCGTCTATCCTATGATTTTGGAACCATATTTCCCCAAAAGTGATAGGTAATAACCCGGAAATCGCTTTCAAAATAGTGCTTTTCCCGGCTCCATTGGCGCCAATCAGCCCGGTAATTGGGCCTTCAGATACCTCTAATGTGATGCCCTTAATGGCTTCAGCTTTGCCATAGTGAATCTTGACATCATTCAGTCTAAGTGTAATCTTTTTTAGTTCCAAGGTATGCCTGAATCACCTCCTTATCTCTCTGCACTTCTTCAGGTAAACCTCGAGAGATTTCTATCCCAAAGTTCAATACCACTATTCTGTCACAAATTTTCATAACTGCTTGCATATTATGTTCGACTAAAAGAATAGTAGTTCCTTGTTTCCTTATCTCACCAATGATCTCTAGAGTTCTATCAACTTCCGCTGGGTTCATCCCTCCGAGCGGCTCGTCCAGCAATAACACTTTAGGGTTAGCGGCCAGAGCAATAGCTATTCCCAGTAATTTTTGGTGACCGTGAGAAAGATTACGTGCAATTTCATCTTTCTTATCATCCAATCTTATAAGTTTCAGAATATTCCCTGCATATTCGCCTGTGTTCCGATTTTTTTTTCGATATCCAGAGGTGTCAAATGCAGCTTCCCATAAACCAATCCTGGCATATAAATGAGAAGCTGTTACGACATTATGGATGACACTAAAATTGTGGAATATTCTATCAAGCTGAAATGTCCTCACGACACCATACTGGGCTATTATATGGGGTTTCTGACCGGTAATATCTTTGCCATTAAATATCACTTCCCCTTTTGTGGGTTGGAGATAACCCGTTATCAGATTAAAAACAGTGGTTTTCCCGGCCCCATTCGGACCGATGATACCGACTATTTCTCCTGCACGAACATTCAGATCAAGATCACTGACGGCCTGCACCCCCTTGAAATTTTTTGTTAGCTTCTTAGTTTCTAGCATGTGGCTCAGCCCTTCCTTGGTAAAACATTCTTATCAAGGGTTTCATTTGGTGGGGTAGTTCGACCATCCCTCTTGGGAGCAAGAAGACCACGAGATACAACACAGCTACGAAAACTAAAGGCTGGTACTCCTGGAATACCCGTGATACTTCGGGGAGAAGTGTGAGAATGAATGCTCCGATGACGGCCCCTACAAATCGATCCGTCCCCCCAACAATCATATAGATCAATAAATAGATGCTGTGGAAAAGACTAAAAGAGTCAGGATTTAGAATCCCCCAATAGTGGGCATAAAAGCTTCCTGCTAAACCAGCAATAAAACAACCGATACAGAAGATGATAGCCTTGTATCTTGCTACATTAATACCGATGCTGGCAGCCAGAGAATCATCTTGTGAAATAGATTTTAAGGTCATGCCAATATAGGAGCGATCCAGTCCATAAAGAAAAAAGAGCACAATGACCATCAGGATCAATGCAAAATATAAATTCGGCAACTTGGAATTAAAATCGATGACCATCCCAAATACTTTGATAGTCCCAAAAGAAGGAATATTGATGATGCCAGTCGTCCCACCGGTGAGCGACCTCCATTCCGATGTCACCAAAGTGACGACGATCCCAAAAAACATGGTCAACATGGAGAAATAGACTGTCTTTACCCTGGTAATGGGATAGGCGATTATCCCGGCTACCAACAGTGCGGCCAATCCCCCTACGAAAATGGAGAGATAGGGCGAAAGCCCCAGTTTCATCGCTATGATGGCCGAAGTATAAGCCCCGATACATTTGAATCCAGCATGGCCCATGGATACCTGACCCGTGACGGCAATGGCGCGCACGCTGCTGGTTAAAATGATGTTAATGACACTGAGGATGAGAATATGCAGGTAATACTCGCTCTTAATGAAAACGGGTATGACGAAGACAAGGAAAAATAGAAATAGATAACCCCAATGTTTACTCAGTTTCATTATGAATGCTTCTCCAGTGGCATCAAGTCCCCCTCACCCTCCCCTCTCTCCGCTGGGGAGAGGGATAAGGTGAGGGGGGATTCTCCCTACTCATGGCCCAAAAAACCCTGGGGCTTAACGATCAGAATGAGAACGATTAGAGAAAAACCGATGATCGATGCTACCGTAGTATTCGCTCCGAGAGGAACCAGGCCGTCAATTAAACCCAGAAGCAAGCCTCCGATGACAGCTCCCCAGATACTGCCCAAGCCACCGAGAATGATGACTGCAATGCCTTTCTCCATGGCATAACTTCCCATCACGGGTTGTACCCCGAATACGGCCCCCATCAGGCTACCGGCTATGGCTGCCAGAGCACAACCTATAGCCATGCTAACCCTAGAAACACGGTTGACATCGATTCCCTGCAGGGTAGCCGCTTCTATATCCTGGGAAGTTGCAACCATTGCTTGCCCCATCTTGGTTTTACGAATAAATAGAAAAAGGGCAAGTACCAGAATGATACCTGTGATGACCGATAAGGCTCTTTCCCAGGGTATTTTTATATTCCAGATATTCAAAGCGCCGGCTATCGTAGTGGGAATCCACTTATCTTGAGTGCCGAAACCGATCGCTGCAATGGTTTGAAGAAGTAAAATGAGCCCGATCGCGACAATGATACTACCCTCAATCTGTCCCCGGAACCGGCGGAATAACAGTCTCTCCAGGATGATTCCAACGAAGCCCATGATCAGAGCCGATAGTAATAGGGCGATGAAAACGTTCAGACCCAAAACCACGGCTATCCAGTAAGTGCAATATGCCCCGAGCATATATATTTCGCCATGGGCAAATTGCACAATTCCCATAATGCTAAAAACAATCGTCAAACCCAGGGCAACGAGGACATAGATCCACCCCATCACCAAACCATTAAATATGCCCTGCCAAATAGTTTCCATCTTGCCAGCCCTATTCTCTATTCCCCCCTTAATTCCCTAACGCCCCATACAGTCTCCCCCTCTTAATATAAGAGGGGGAAGGGGGAGTTACAAAAGGGGGGATACTACGTAAACGAAAATCGGAAGAACTTCTCTGATCTTCAGTTTGAACATGATTTTTTATTCTGTAAATCGGGGAGCGCCGGGCACGGCATCCCGCAAAGGTGATTTTACCGGTGCGATCTCGGGTCTGTCCGGAATAACAGGCAAGAGCAAATGAGACGGATATTCCTTACCGTAGTAGATCAGAATCTCGTTTTTCAGCAGCGATAAAGGTCTTTCCACATACCGTGAAGAGGTATCCCAGGTGGAGTAGAGAGCGTCATCGCATGCGATTTTCAGCCATATCTTGCATCCTTTTTTAAAGGTCTTAAATATGGGCTGAAGCTCAATCTGAAACTCATAAACTGTATTTGGCTTCAGATCAGCCGGTTTCCGGAAAGAATGCCACGGCATTCCGGGCTTGGACATCTTTTCATCGACCTCTCTGAATTTGGCCTTGAGGCAGCCCCAGCTCCAGATCTGGACCTCGCGTGGTGTCCACTGGTCGGTCACTTCAGGTTTGATTTCAGGATTCCCTGTCACAGGGTTTAAAGGGACGCCACTTGAGACCATCTCCCCCATCTTTACGAAGAACGACCAATCCGTAGTGACTTCCTCCGTCGTCGAAGCGTACAAAGTTAGACTGACCGGGCCCCACACCCTTAATTCCTCTTCAAGAGGGGGTGTAGTATAAACTACATAATTAGATTGGTCGGATTCGCTCCCCTTTTTTTTCTGGTCAAGGAACATTCCATAGGATGCGATCATCTGGGTATTCAAACCGATGTTATGAAAGGTTTGCGGTTTTTCTTGTGACTTTGTCTTATTGATTAATCCGGATTCTGCCGGCGCAGATTTTCCATGCAGATAATATTTTTCCCAATTTGTCCTTGCCAATGGGTATTCATTCTCATGTCGCCATTTACCCGTTCTATTATCATAAATAGCTATCTCCGGCTCATCCATGATACCCGTATCAAGTCCCTTCAACCAGTAGTCCAACCATCTGAGAATATACTGGTTGAAAGACATGGTTTCAAAGATCCAAGGCTGGTAATTTTCATTCGTCCACGGTGTGATGACTAGTTTCTTTGGAGACTTTATGTCTCCGTATGATCTCAAATGGTAATAAGCGTGAAGCCGGTTGGGTACACTCACCAGATTCAATATAGGGGCCTTTATCTTTCCTATTTTCTTCCAACCGCCGCCATGCTCCCACCAGAATGGTCCATCTTCGTTGTTCGATAAAATTTCTGCGATAATATTTTTGGGCATTTCCTTACCCGGAACAGGTCCCGGCCAGATGGCTCCCTGTGTGATCATTGAGATCAATTGCAAAACAAAAGGTCTGCGTAAGACGCCTCCAGGATAGCATAGACCTCTATAATTATCCGTTGTTGCAAGAACGACCAGAGCTTTTAGGTGTGGGGGGTTTAGCGGAGCCGTTGTCCATTGCATGACGCCGTATCCAGATGCCCCCATCATCGCTACACTGCCGCTACACCAGGGCTGCCTGGCTATCCACTCGATCATATCGTAGCCGTCCTTAGCTGCCTTTGAACCATGAAACGAGAATTGGCCCTGGGAAAAGCCGATACCCCTTTCAGCGGCCTGGACGCATACGTATCCTTTCGGGCAATAGAATGCCGGCTTGGCACTCTCAAAAGAGCGCTCTTTTTGGAAAGGCGAATATGCAAAAATGGCAGGCCAAGGTCCTTTTCCATGAGCCGGCTTATAAACATCGAGGGCGACCTTCACGCCGTCTCTCATCTTAACCATGATATTTTTCTCAAGAATGACTCCGGCAGGTAGAGGGTCAGGATAAATGACATTATACTTTTTTCTTTGCATGATCTTCCTCTAAGTTTAAATTTCCAAGATGACAAAGCTTAAAGGCGGGCAGCGTTCAGACCCGCGAGGCGACCAAACGTCCAGGCTCGACTGTGAGTGAGGCCCGGTACAGTGGTCGGATACATATTACCGAAAAAAGATCCAGAAACGTTACCGGCTGCATACAGTCCAGGGATGGCATTTCCCTCTGTATCGAGTACTTGCAGATTGGTGTTAATTTTTAAGCCGCCCAGAATCACCAGATAGATAGCCGTCATTTTACAGGCGTAAAACAGTGGCTTCTCTATAGTCGTCAGCCGGTCAGGATACTTGCCAAAGTCCAGGTCTTTCCCGTTCTGTGCTAGTTCGTTGTACCTCGCTACGGTAGCCTTGAAGGTCGCCACGGGCACCTCCATCTTCTGTGCCAGCTCTTCAAGAGTCGGTGCGGTCAGCACATTCCCTGTTTCCAACGCACTGTCAAGCCACTCCGGAAGCCACAGGTACGTGGGTGGCCCCATGTTTTTACAGCACTGGCTCTTCATTTTCGGCACCTCTTGCTCCCACTTGGTGTCCCATACTGACCACGCAACGTCACCTGGCTGTCGCATAATTTGATTAGCTTCGTAACCCCAGGGCAGATCTTCATTCATGAATCGTTCCCCGTTTAAGTTTACGTAAAGCCATGGTTGACGAGCCAGGTTAAAAAGCGTCTCCTTGCCCCAGACCGGCCAATCGAAGAACATTACGCAGTGGGGGGGGTCATCTATAGCCGCGCCAATCCACATGCCCATCTTGTGTCCATCACCGGTATTTACGGCGGGATCATAAATGGTAATAATGCCACTGACAGATTCCCAGCAATATTTCCTAACCATCTCGCGGTTATTCCCATAATCCCCGGTACAGAGCACCACCGCCTTCCTAACGTTGAATTGGATGGAGTCACCCTGTGGATTTTGAGCAATGACGCCGGTAACCCTGTTCCTCCCCTCTCGCAGCAAGCGCACGGCTGGAGTCTCAAAACGAAAATCTACCCCCTTAGCTCGGCCGTTACTCAGGAGCATCTCAGCCAGGGTCTCCTGCCACTTAGGTGGGAAGACATGGATTGTTGGATAATTCGGGAAATACCAGGGCTTGGTGGTTGGGTCCAGGATGACCTCTATCTTGGCTGATTCGGCCATATCGAGCAGCCAGTCCATGACCTTGCCGCAATTGTCAGCCCACAATGTGACAACCTTCTGGTCACTCCTGTAGGCTCCCCATTCCATTATCGTAGCAATGACCTGGTCCCTGTCAATCTTAATCCCCGCCTGTTTCTGTAACTTGCTGGCGAGAGCGGCATTATGTATGCCACGGAAGTGGTAGGCGGACCCCTTTTCCAGCAGAATGGTTTTGGCGCCTGCCTCCGCAGCTGAAAGCGCCGCGGTCAGTCCTGTTATTCCAGCACCCACGACCACGACATCTGCGGCTATCGTCTCCTTGATGTCTTTCGTCGGAATCGGTGGTGGAGGAACCTCAACACCTCCCATCTCAGATAGATCTCTACTCTTGAAGATATCCATATCCATTTACCCCTTTGTCTTCCCTAAGGTCATTCCTGAAATAATTCAACTCATTATATAATTTGATTGTCTTTGTGGGGAATCGTTCCCCTTAAATTACAAAGAACCACCCTCTAGAACTTTGGAAGCTCGTCCTTTTGCGCATTAGAGACTTTTTCAGTGCTCCTATTAATCTGGACAAAGCAATCAATCTTATGGTACCCAAGGGTCAAACCACCTTACGAATTCTACCTGCCCGTTTCGCATCCGGCTTATGGGACAAAGTCTGAACACCATATGGTTAATGCCGAAGGTCTTAGCGCCTCCCATCTTTGCAGGGCCTCTGGAAGTCTCAACCGTCTGTATATTCTCCCAGGTTTTAGCAACCTTGGTAGGATCCAAGCTTTGGGCTTTAGATATGGCCTGAGTTAGAACCCAGAGGTTATCCCACATATTTATACCATCTGCATCGATCGGATCTTTATGGGAACTCGCCCAGAGTTTGACTATTTGCTTTGTCATTTCAGGTGCATTGGGAATATTCACATCAAATGCAGGCCAGATAACGTCCATGGCGTAATCTTTACCAATCATGTTTAAAGCTAATATTGGATCTAGTGAGGTAGTGGCAATCATTGGACCCTTGAATCCGAGTTGGCGTCCTTGCTTGACACAAGATGCTGAGTTGTCAGGCATTTTAATGCCGATATCGACCGCATCCGGCTTCATACTTATAAGTTTGGTCCATTGAGGTGAATATTCTTTGGTCTCCCAGGGATGGATCAGGGGTTCCAACAAGGTCAAGCCTCGGCCTTTGGCTATGTTTTGGGATATACCACCAATGGCGCGCGCTCCAGTTTCATCCTCTATGATGTAACCCATCGTTTTCACATCGGGGAAGAGCTGAAGCATGGTTTCATAAAGCCCCGGGATTGGGGACACATAGGAATAGCTACCTACGAATAATAGGGGTTTATCTGGATGTAAACGGTCAATTTGTCCGGGAACGTAGAGAACTTTATTCTTTTCTGTGACACTAGCGATAGCAACAATAAAATCGGGTACTGCGCCTCCAACAATGAACTTTACCCCATCTTTAAAAATCAATTTAGTAGCAGCAGTCGCTGAATCAGCAGTATTATTCTTGGTATCCTCAAAGATGCACTGAATCTGGTAATTTTCTCCTTCTATCGTAATTCCACCTTTGCTATTGATCCAATCCTCACAGAGCTGTGCTATACGTTTTTGTTGTATCGACATTTGAGATCCAGGACCAGTAAGTCCTAACGTAACACCGATCTTTATTTCTTTAGCGTCTGATGATGTGGAATAACTGTTTAATACAAGAATACCAACTAATACAATAAACAATCCGGTAAAAAATAACTTTTTCATAAGCTGTCCTCCTTATAAATATATTTTGTTAAGACACCCAGAAAACCCCGCTCTGTAAACGGGGATCAATGGTGGTTTAGAATTGGATTCAGAAAGTTGCCTGTTTTCCGTAAAGCCGTAAAGCCCCGCCTTGTAGGCGGGGATAGCTCTCACGGAGCAATTTTCTTTACTGTTTTGGCGATGCCTCCTCGGGCTGCTTTTTATATATGAGGGAATGCGTCCCAGCGGTGTCTACTCTCACAACGGCCCCTCCAATACCCGGAACGGTGTCACCCCGAAAATGGGGAGGACCTGAACTGGCCGGCACAAGGGGCGTAAGAGTTTCATTAGCCAGATTCACAATCTTCTGTATATCACCAGAATTTGTTGGCTTTACCACGCATACCGGCCTTACTGCATTAACAAAATTCATATCTTTAGAGTATTCCTCCAGGACCGCTTGTTCATAACTTACATTGCCAGCCCCAACTATTTTGGTCAGCTTGGCTTCTTCAATCATATTTGTCTCCTTTCTCCAGTACTTGTAGGCAGATTATGGTCTCTCTTGCAGAGTAGCGGCTCCCTGAGGACACACGGCATGGTGCATGCTATAGCAAAAAATGCAGATGGATGTCAAGTATTTATTTCAACCCAAATCCCGATATAGAAAAAGTAGACGTAGCTGACCGTCCGGATTTAGAGAGATTTTTTTAAACGCGGAATTCCTGATTCTTCAAATTGTCTCCCTATCCCGTATCAGGAAAGAACGCCCCCGGTGGGGCATGGCCCTTCCTCGGTTTTTGGGCAAACTGCTCCCTTGGCTTTGTCTCTCGTCCGCTGTATTCGTCTCCTTTTCCACCCATCTGGACATAAGCTCAATTCAAAAGACTTTTTTCTGATCCCTTGAAACAGTTCCAATTTTTCCAAATCGATCATCAACTTCAGGACAACCTCCCCTGCGTGTTTGACAATTCGACCCGCCACTTGAACCATCTTCCACCGGAACGTGGCGATGGTCTGTTTCATCCATGATTCTGGACAAGCAAGTCGTTTGAATCCGATAAAAAGATTATAGGCAATCACTCCTATCCTGAAAAAGACAGCATTGGCGTAGCTCTGCCCACACGGCATTCGATCCATCCCCATCCCATTCTTTAATTCTTTGTTAAAATTCTCTGCCTGCCCCCGTTGATTATGCCACGATAGCACCTCACCCGTGTTCTTCTCCTTCTCTGACCAGTTCGTCGCCACAGCATGATAAAAAAACGGCTCGGCCTTCTCAAATAATTCTCCCTGCCTCCGCACCTCACGTTTGATGACTAAACGAAAGGCCTTCTTCGTTTTTTCCATGCAATGAACCGTCTCCGCTAACTCATAGCCGCATCCCTTCACTGGTTCCTTCCATTCCTCCGCGGCAATCGATGCTATCAGCGGCTTCACCGCTTTGTCCTGATCTACGGTAATCGCATACCTCACCCCATCTTCCTCTAACTGATTGAACAATTCTGCCTGATAGGAAGCACTGTCCGCACGATAATACCCGATCCCTTTGCCCGCTGGTATTCGCTTCTTACACTCAAAATAAACCTCCTTCTGCCCACTCTGAGGCGAAACATTGCCCTCCCGAAACTCATCATAAATGCAAACGGGAGTCTCATATAAAAATCCAAGCATCGGCATGTAACCCTTATTCCCATTATAGGTAAACAAGGCATCGGCCTTCTCTCCGATAATCTCGGTGGCATCCGCATCTAACGTATATTTCGTAATCCCGTCCCTTTTCAAAATCCGTTCGTTGATCTTATCTCTCACCCTATCCAACCCCTCGATTCCAAGCTGCCCCGTTTTCGGTTCTCCCATCCTCCTTAACCAATCTCCTACCGTATCGGGTTCTGGAATCTCCTTACGTCCGATCAGCCTCAGTAATCCCTCTTCATTCTTCAATTCCCGTAGATCTTCCAGACTCCTCCCGCCCCCCTCCAACATTAACACGAGAGCATCCACGATCACCGAAGGATCAAAACCCCGATTGCTCCCCGGAACCGGAAGATACTGGTCGGTCAGCTCCCTCAACCCAATCCCATGGTTGAACTCAGCCATCAAAGCTAATCCCCCGTGCGCCGTTAATCTCTCCTTCGTCGCTTCTATCTTGAATGCAAACACCGTTTGCTGTATGCTCATTGTTAACCTCCTTTTGGTTATGTCGGTTTCACCTTGCAGGTGATATTCTATATCACCGAAACCTCCAAACCAATAGGGGGTTTTCTTATTTCTCAAATTCCTATATCTTTTTTAGG
>Ga0299912_10003379_pt1 | contig 13048 bp, 12 predicted proteins | sample RVTome_2_FD_207667 | JGI IMG/M metagenome (GOLD analysis project Ga0299912, IMG submission 207667) | Soil microbial communities from uranium-contaminated site in the Upper Colorado River Basin, Wyoming, United States - RVT95D214 (version 2) ...
GAGTTAAGAGCTCACCGCCCCGGCGGCGACGCCGGGGGCAGGGCAAACCCCATCCGGAGCAAGGCCAAACGAGCCCCGTTTTGGGATGGCCCGTCCCAGGGGGCGGGTCGGCCGCTGGAGCCCCGGGGCAACCCGGGGCCTAGACAAATGACCGTCGCCCGCGCGAGCGGGGACAGGATCCGGCTTATGAACCCGCTCCGGCCGTTTTTTTTGTCGGCGGTTGAAATCCGAGAGGGGAGTAGCGAATGATCATCTGGCTCGAATTCCTCGGGGTGACAGGACTCATACTTTTTTCAGGCGCCCGGCTGACCCGCTACGGCGACATCATCTCCGAAAAATCGGGCCTCAGCCGGCTCTGGCTGGGGATGGTCCTCATGGCCGGAGTCACGTCGCTGCCCGAGCTGGCCACGGGTCTGAGCGCCGTCGCTTCGAACCTCCCCGACATCGCCGCCGGCAACATCCTCGGCAGCTGCGTTTTCAACGTCCTCATCCTCGGGCTTCTCGACACTTTGTCCAAGAAAGTGCCCCTGTCCTCCAAGATCAACCAGGCCAACATCTTATCGGCGGGGATGTCCATCCTATTCCTCGGCGGAGTCTCGCTGAGCCTCTTTCTGGGCGGCCGGCTCCCCGGACTGGGGTGGATAGGCCTCTACACGCCGCTCCTCGTCCTCGGCTATCTGGGGACGATGCGCATGGCCTTCAAGTTCGAAAAGAAGCGTTCGGCCTCGGCTAGCGGTCTAGCCGTAGATCGCGAGGCGTCGGCGATGACCTTGCGGGCGGCCGTTCTCCGATATGCCTTCCACGCGGCCGTGGTCGTCGGCGCCGCCGTTTTCCTTCCCTCGATCGCCGAGGGCATCGCCGAGATGACCGGGCTCGGGCAGACCTTCGTCGGGAACATCTTCGTGGCCATCTCGACCTCGCTCCCGGAGTTGACGGTCTGCATCGCCGCCCTGAAGATCGGGGCCGTGGACATGGCCGTGGGCAACATCTTCGGCAGCAACATCTTCAACATGTTCATCCTGGCCATCGAGGACATCTTCTTTTTCAAGGGTCCGCTTCTGTCCTTTGTTCAGGGCCAACACATGATCCCGTCCCTGCTGGCGATGGCCATGACCGGTCTGGCTATCGCCGGACTCATCTACAACTCCGAAAAGAAGCGTTTCCTCTGGGCCTGGGACTCCTTCGGCATCATCCTGATCTTCGCCGTCAACCTCGTCCTTCTCTTCCTGCTGCATTGATGGGTGAGGGGCCTACCCCTCGCCGCCGATTCTGTGTTATAAGCGGCTCGATGATCCCTTATGCGGCCATAGGAATCGGGATCGCCGTCATTATCGGCGTCTGGGCTTTCATTGTTGCCGATACGGTCAAGGAAAGAGTCGTCATCGCCGGCATCCCCATAGTTGTATTCTTAATCCGTTTGGTATTTCCCGGTCCGGCGGGCCAACTCGTCTTTCTCATCGGATGGATGCTCTATGGGCTCGGCTGCATCGTCTACCTGCGATATAGCGGGTTGGAGATCCGCTGATGGCGCGCTTCGCCTGGTGGAAAGAAGCGTCGCCAGACGCCCGGCGGGCCCTCGTCGCGGCTTCCTTCGGTTGGATGCTCGACTCCTTCGACGTCATGCTTTACGCCATGGTCCTGGCGGCGTTGATGTCCGACCTGGGCATGGCCAAGGCGACGGCCGGACTGCTCGGGTCGCTGACACTCGTTGCGTCGGCCGTCGGAGGCCTCGTCTTCGGCGTCGTCGCCGACCGGTTCGGCCGGCGAAAAGCCCTGATGGCCAGCATCCTCATCTACTCCGTCTTCACGGCCGCCTGCGGATTCGCCACGGGCGTCGTCATGCTGGCCGTCTTCCGCATCTTCCTCGGCCTAGGGATGGGAGGGGAGTGGGCGAGCGGCGCCGCGCTCGTCTCCGAAACCTGGCCGGCTGAACACCGCGGCAAGGCTTTGGGCGTCGTCCAGAGCTCGTGGGCCGTCGGCTACGCCGCCGCGGCGGCCGTCGCCGCGCTCGTTCTGCCCGTTTGGGGCTGGCGGGGGGTCTTCTTCGTCGGCGTCATCCCGGCTTTCTTCACGCTCTGGATCCAGAAACGGGTCCGGGAACCCGAGATCTGGAAGGCGGTTCGTGCGGCGGCGCCGAGCGTCCGGGCCGGCTTCGGCGAGATCTTCGGGAGGAGGCGGCTCCGCTTGACCATATTCGTAACCGCCATGAACGCGTGCACCATGTTCGCCTGGTGGGGCTTCAACCTCTGGCTCCCGGCCTACCTGTCGATGGCGCCGGAGCAAGGCGGCATCGGGCTCAGTCCGGGGACGATGTCCGCTTTAGTCATCTTCATGCAGGCCGGGATGTGGCTTGGCTATATCACCTTCGGCTTCATCAGCGACAAGCTCGGACGGAAGCGGTCGTATGTGGGATTCCTCCTGGCAGCTTCTGTATTCATGCTCCTGTACTCCCAGACGCGACGGCCGCTCCTTCTTCTCATCCTGGGGCCCTTTGTCGCCTTTTTCGGCACGGGCTACTTCACGGGCTTCGGCGCCCTGACGGCCGAGATCTACCCCACGGCCGTCCGGGCCACGGCCCAGGGCATCACTTATAATACCGGCCGCATCGTCAGCGCCGCGGCGCCCTTTGTCGTCGGCTCCCTGGCCCAGACGCACGGCTTCGGCTTGTCATTCATGCTGATCGCCGCGGCCTTCTTGACGGCGGCGGTATTCTGGATCGGCATCCCGGAGACGGCGGGAAAAAAGCTGGATTAAGAGAACGCTCTAGAAGGGGACAAAGAAGGCCTGGCGGATGAGGAGCAGGAGATTGCCCGGCCACAATCCCAGTTGGACCGTCCCGAAGAGACACAGGAAAATGACCAGGTAGAGGGCCGGATTCTCCTGTTCGACAACAACATCCGTTTCCGCGTCCTGCATGTACATGACCACGATGATTTTCAGGTAGTAGGCGACCGAGACGAGGCTGGCCAGCACGGCCGCTACGGCCAGCAGGACGTGCCCTTCCCTGACGGCGGCGCTGAAGACGTAGAACTTGGCCAGAAAGCCGGCCGTCGGGGGAAAGCCGGCAAGGGACAGAAGAAAAACGGACAGGCTTGCGGCCAGCCATGGCTTCCGGCGGCCCAGGCCGGCGAAGTCGTCGAACGATGTGTGCTCCACGCCTTTCCCGGACATGGCGACGAGGACGCCGAACGCCCCGGCGTTCATGAACATGTAGGCGATGAGGTAGAAGACAAGGCTGGGGCCGTCCCCGGCGACGACGGCGACGAGGAGATAGCCCGAATGGGCGATCGCCGAATAGGCCAGCAACCTCTTGACGCTTTTCTGGCGGAGTGCGGCCAGGTTCCCCACGAACATGGTCAGGACGGCGGCGACGCTCACGGCCGGTCCGATAATAACGGCGGATGGGCTGTGACCCAGGACAGGGACCAGGACCCGGAAGAGAACTACCAGCCCAGCGGCCTTGGGAGCGATGGTCAGGAAAGCGGTCACCGGAGTCGGAGCGCCTTCATAGACGTCCGGGGCCCACATATGGAAGGGGACAATGGCGATCTTGAAGAAAAAGGCAATCAGGATGAGGCCGAGGCCGACGGCGCTCGCCACGGGCAAACCGTACGGCGAGGCGACCTGAGAGAGGCTGGCGGCAAAGTCCAAGTTGCCTGAAGTCCCAAAAATGAGCGCCAGGCCGAAGACAAAAAAGGCCCCGGCGAAGCTCCCCATGAGGAAGTATTTGGCCGCCGCTTCGGCCGAGGCCCGATCATTCCTTTTGAGCCCGGTCAGGGCGTACGAGGCGACCGAGAGGACCTCGAGGCCGAGGAAGACGACGAGCCAGTCCGTCGATGAGACCATGATCATCAGGCCGGCCACGGCAAGAAGGAGAAGGCCGCAGAGCTGGCCTAAGTTGATGTCCTGGCGCGAGGCGTATTTAAGGCTCATCAGGACGACGAAAGCGGCGATGAGGACGAAGACGGCCATGAGCAGAAGAGCCAGGGGGTCGAGCGCGAGCCGCCCGCCGAAATAGCCGAGCTCGAGACGCCAGGAACGGACGGTAAAAAACGCGGCTGCGAATAGGGAAACGACCGCGACCGTCGCCGGAAGCTCATGGTCTTTCTGCTTCAGGAAGGCTTCGATGAGAAGGACGATCAGGGCCCCCGCGACGACGGCCAGGAGGGGAGTCAGGGCCATGAACGTCATGCTAACGCTCCAACTCCGCGACCGTCGTCGCTTCCTGGGCCGGCCGGCCGGGAACGTTCAAGGTCATCGCGACAGGGGGCTTGTTCCTGAAGGACTCGATATAGCGGGCGATGGAAGCATCCATCTTCCTCAAGATGGTCCCGGGGAACAACCCCATGAAGACGATGAGGACGATGATGGGGACGAGGATGATGAGCTCGCGTCCGTCGAGATCGCGGAGGCGCTTATCCTCCGGGTCCTTGAGCGGGCCGTGCATGACCCGCTTATAGAGCCAGAGAAGATAGGCGGCCGACAGGATGACGGTCGAAACAGCGAGCGCGGTCAGGACCTTGTTGGCGGCGAAAATGCCGAAGAAGCAGAGGATCTCCCCGACGAATCCGTTGAGTCCAGGAAGGCCGGCCGAAGAAAGCATGGTGACCAGGAAAAGACCTGCGAAAACCGGCATGCGGGCCGCCGCGCCGCCGTAGTCTTTGATCAGCCGGGTGTGGGTCCGCTCGTAGAGGATGCCGACGCAGAGAAAGAGGGCGCCCGTGCTCAAGCCGTGGTTGAGCATCTGGTAGAGTGCGCCTTCGGTCGCCACGAAATTGAGCGAGAATACGGCCAGCATGATGAGGCCCATGTGGCTGACGCTCGAATAGGCCACGAGGGACTTCATGTCCTTCTGGACAAGGGCCATCAAGCCGCCGTAGATGATGCCGATCGTGGCCAGGATGGAGAGAGCCGGGGCGAAGGTCGCCGCGGCCTGAGGGAATAGGGGAATGCCCAGCCGCACAAAGCCGTAGGCGCCCATCTTCAGCAGGATGGCGGCCAGAAGGACCGAGCCCGCCGTGGGGGCCTCGACGTGGGCGTCGGGAAGCCAGGTGTGGAGTGGGAAGAGCGGGATCTTGATGGCGAAGGCCAGCCCGAAGGCCAGGAAAAGCCAGGTCTGGAAAGCGGGGGATAAGGAGATGGCGGCCAGGTCGGCGAGAGCCAGGGAGTAGATTCCCGTCGCCTTGTGATAAGCGGCGTAGAGGACGAAGATGCCGACGAGCATGAGCAGGCTGCCGAACATGGTGAAGAGGACAAACTTCATCGTGGCGTAAATGCGGCGGTGACCGCCCCAGATGCCGATGAGGAAGTACATGGGGATAAGCATAGCCTCCCAGAAGACGTAGAACAGGAAGAGGTTGAGTGAGACGAAAACGCCGATCATACCGGTCTCGAGGAGGAGCATGAAGAACGAGAATTCCTTGACCCTGTCGTCGATGGCGCGCCAGGACGAGAGGAGGGCCAGGGGTGTCAGGAACGCGGCCAGGAGGACGAGAAAGAGGCTGATGCCGTCGATCCCGACGTGATAATCGAGGCCGCGTCCGAGCCAGGAGGCGCGTTCGACGAATTCGGGCAGGCCCGAGGCGCCGTTGAAGCCGAAGAAAAGGGCAAGCGAGGTCGCGAAGGTCAGGAGCGCCGCGGCCAGGGCCACGGCCCGCACGGTCTTGACCGATTCGCTCCGTATAAAAATGAGCAGGATGGCCCCCGCAAGCGGCAGGAACGTGACGAAGCTGATGATGGGAACGTTCGAGATCATGGCGCTCCTATCAGCAGGAACCCCAAGAACAGGATGGCCCCCATGAGAAAGGCCAAGGCGTAGTCACGGACAAGTCCGCTCTGGAGAACGTTCAGGCCTTTTCCGGCCAGGCCCGCGGCCGCCGCGGAACCGTCGAGCGCCCCGTCAATGACTTTGAGGTCAAAATGCTCATAGACCAATTCGGCGCCCCGGACAAGGGGCCGGACGACGACGGCGTCATAGGCTTCATCGACATAATACTTGCCGAGAAGGAGGCGATAGATCCCGGGAAAGCGATCAGCCAGGCGAACAGGCACGTCCGGAGATCTTCGGTAGAAAATGAAGGCCAGGCCGATGCCCAGCAGGGCCGAGAGGGTTGCCGCCAGGACGAGGACCGTTTCCGTCGATAACGCGAGGTGATGGGCAGCCGGCCCGAAGACGCCCTCGAGGAAACGGCCGAACAGGTTCGCCTTTTCGCCGAAAAAGACGGGCAGGCCGATGAGGCCGACCAACGCCGAAAAAACGGCCAGGATGACGAGGGGGACGGTCATGGTCCAGGGCGATTCGTGGATGTGATTCTCCGCAGCACGAGGCGTCCGTTCGTCACCGTAGAAAGTCATGTAGATGAGGCGGAACATATAGAACGCCGTCAGGATTGCGCCCGCAAGGCCTAGCCCATAGAGAACATAGTGTCCGCCGGCGTAGGCGCTCGTCAAAATGGCGTCCTTGGAGAAAAAGCCGGAAAGGAAAGGGACTCCCGAGATGGCCAGGGCCCCGACGAGGAAGACGGGAAAGGTCACCGGGAGGTGCTTTTTAAGTCCGCCCATCCGGCGCATGTCCTGTTCGCCGCCCAGAGCATGGATGACGCTCCCCGCGGCGAGGAAGAGCAGGCTCTTGAAGAAGGCGTGGGTGACGAGGTGGAACATCCCGGCGGCGTAGGCCCCGACGCCGCAGCCGATGAACATGTAGCCGATCTGGGAGATCGTGGAGTAGGCCAGGACCCTTTTGACGTCGTTTTGGACGAGGGCCATGGTCGCCGCGAAGACGGCCGTAAGGCCGCCCACCCAGGCGACGACCGACGACGCGGGGACTGATGCGGCGTAGAGCCCGCTCAGGCGGCAGACCATATAAACCCCGGCCGTGACCATGGTCGCGGCGTGGATCAGGGCCGACACCGGCGTCGGGCCCTCCATGGCGTCCGGGAGCCAGACGTAGAGCGGGATCTGGGCCGACTTCCCTGTCGCGCCGACGAAAAGGAGGATGGCGACGAGGGTGACCAGCCCGGCCGAGAGGAGACCCGAGCGCGGGGCATCATTGATCACGGCGAAACTTGCGCTGCCGACGCTCGCCAGGATGATGAGAATGCCGATGATGAAGGCCGCGTCGCCGATCCTGTTGACGATGAAGGCCTTCATGCCGGCCTTGGCCGCGGCGGGCCGCTCGAACCAGAAACCGATCAGAAGGTAGGAACAGAGCCCGACGCCTTCCCAGCCGACGAACATCAGGACGATGTCGGAGGCCATGACCAGGACGAGCATGAAGAAAGTGAACAGGTTGAGGAAGGCGAAATACCGGGAGTGATTCCGGTCCTCCGCCATGTATCCGGCGGAATAGACATGGATGAGGAAGCCGACCCCGGTGACCACCACGGCCATGACCGCCGAGAGCTCGTCGAGATGGAACGAGATCGACGTCGAGAACGATCCGCTGGCGATCCAGGGAAGCAGGGTCTTGCTGAGGCCCGAAGCGCCGTCGCTCGTCCGGGCGAGGTGGAGGAAGGCGGCCTTCGAAAGGATCACGGACGCGAATACGGCCGCCGAGGCTTGCCAGGCCACCCAGGTCCGGGAGAGCCTCCGGCCGAACAGAAGGAGCGCGAGAGCGCTCGCCCCCGGCAGAAGCGGGATGAGCCAGAAGTATTCGGCCATACTATCCCTTCAGGTCCTTGAGGTCGTCGGTCCGGATGGACTTCCGCTGGCGGAAGACGAGGACGATGATGGCCAATCCGATGACGGCTTCGGCCGCGGCTACCGTGATGACGAAAAGAACGATGGCCTGGCCGTCCGCCTTCCCGAGCGTTTTGGCCAGGGCCAGGAAGGCGAGGTTGCCCGCGTTGAGCATGACCTCGACGGCCATGAACTGGGTCAACAGGTCCTTCTTGATGAAAAACGCCAGGACCCCGAGGACGAATAGGAGGGCGGCCAAAATGAAGAAGGCCGAAGCGGGGATCACTGGCCCTCCCTTTTACCGGCCAGGGCCAGGGCGCCGACGAGGGCCGCGAGGATGAGGACGGACGTGATCTCGAAGGCGTAGAGATAGTCGGAGAAAAGGAGCTCGCCGAGCCGGGTGATGTCCCGACCCGGAGCGGAGGCCGCCCCGCCGCCCCCCAGGACGGCTCTCCTGCCGGCGATAACGAGCTCGGCCAGGAGGATTGCCCCCAAGCCGGCGGCGAGGACGATCCGGATCCTCCTTCTTTCAGGCGGGGCGCCTTGACGGAGGTTGAACATCATTATGGCGAAGAGGAAGAGGACCATGATGGCCCCGGCGTAGACAAGCACTTGGACGGCGGCGGCAAAGGGAGCGTCGAGCAGGCCGAAGAGCCCGCCCAGGCTGGCGAACGAAAGGACCAGGAAAAGGGCGTTATGGGCTTGGTTTCGCGAAAGGATCATGGCCGCGACCGAGCCGATACAAAGGAAGGAGAGGATTAAAAAAACAGCCCAAGCCATGGAATTTCCCTTTATATTTAGTTTTCCCGCCGCCAAAGTCAAGCCGGAATTTGGGCGAGGAGAAGCCGGGGCGAATCGGCGTTGACAATATGTCCGGAATTGATATAATGACGTTGGTACCGCGGGGTAGAGCAGCCTGGTAGCTCGTCGGGCTCATAACCCGGAGGTCGTTGGTTCAAATCCAACCCCCGCTACCATCCCGAAACCAGTGTATTCCCCGATAAAGAGGCTCCCGCCTCCTTGCCGATTCGAGCACGGCCGGATAGGAGCTCGGAGGCACGGCGCTGGAGCCTCGCCGAGTCTTAACTCAGTCGACGCCGACGCCGTCCCAGCAGAAGGTGCAGAGCTTCTCCTTGGGCAATCCTATGGCGGCGACCAGATCCTCGAGCCGCTGATAGCGCAGAGTGGTCAGGCCGAGCGTTTGGGCGATCCAGCCGACCATGGCCTCGTATTTCTCCGACCCGGCTTTGGCGTATTCTTCGATGTTTATTGCGTCGGGGCCCTCGAGCGCCCCGATAGCCTTGCGCGCGGCCAGGTCGAGCTCAGAACGCGACCGGGAAAAATTCAGGTACTTGCAGCCGAAGGCGAGGGGCGGGCAGGCCGGCCGCATGTGGACCTCGACCGCCCCTGATTCGTAGAGACGCTGGATCGTGTCCTTGAGCTGGGTGCCCCGGACGATCGAGTCCTCGCAGAACAGCAGGCGCCGGCCCTGGATGATCTCGCGGATGGGGATGAGCTTCATCCGGGCCACCTGGTCGCGGACCTCCTGGTTCTGAGGCATGAAGCTCCGGGCCCAGGTCGGCGTGTACTTGACGAAAGGGCGCCGGAAGGGGACGCCCGCCTCGCCCGCATAGCCCAGCCCATGGCCGATGCCCGAGTCGGGGATGCCGGCGACTATGTCGACCTTGACGTTGTCGTTCCTCGCTAAGTAGGCGCCGCAGCGGTTGCGGACCGTCTCGACGTTGATGCCCTCGTAGTTCGAAGCGGGATAGCCGTAATAAACCCAGAGGAAGGCGCAGATCTGGAGCTTCTCGCGCGGCGGCACCGCCTGCTCGCAGCCTTCGGGGGTGAGCCTGACGATCTCGCCCGGGCCGAGGTAGCGCTCGACCTCGTAGCCCAAGTTAGGGAAGGCACAAGTCTCGAGCGAGGCCGCGAAGGCGCCCGGCTTCTTCCCCAGGACGATGGGCGTCCGCCCGAGCTTGTCCCTGGCCGCCAGGACGGCGTCGTCGGTCAGGATGAGGACCGAGCAGGAACCCTTGATGAGCTCCCAGACTTGCTGGATGCCGTCCTCATAAGTGTCCTTCTGGTTGATGATCGCGGCCACGAGCTCGGTCGGGTTGATCTCGCCGCCCCGCATTTCCGAGAAGTGGAGGCACTTGCCCCGGAAAGCCCGGGCCACGAGCTCGTCGACGTTCTTGATGACGCCGACCGTGGCGATCGCGAAGTTCCCCAGGTGGGACCGGATGAGGAGCGGCTGGTCCTCGTAGTCGCTGATGACGCCGATGCCGCGCGTGCCGCGGAGCTTGCCGACGTCCTCGCCGAATTTCGAGCGGAACTGGGCGTTCTCGATGTTGTGGATGTAGCGGAGGATGCCGTTGCTGTTGCCGACGGCCAGGCCGCCGCGCTTGGTCCCCAGATGCGAATGATAGTCCGTGCCGTAGAACAGGTCCTCGACGATGTCCTGCTTCCCGACCAGCCCGAAAAATCCGCCCATGCCCTCCTCCTTCCCCGAATACCGGCCAATCATAACACCGCGCCTGGGGCGATTCAATGCCGGAAAATCCGGCGGGATTGAACGGCGCCGGATTATCTGTTATAAGAACCTCTCGTGACGAAGAGGAGGACGAACATGTTCAAATCCGTAACCTACATCGAGCGGCGGAAGCTCTTGAAAAAGGACGTCGGGTCCGGCCTGATCCTGTTCCTCGGGAACGAGGAAAGCCCGATGAACTATCCGGCCAACACCTACCATTACCGGCAGGACAGCTCGTTCCTGTATTTCTTCGGCCTGGATTCCCCGGGACTGGCCGCCGTCATCGACGTCGACGCGGGAAAGGACGTCCTCTTCGGCGACGACATCGGCATCGAGGACATTATCTGGATGGGGAACCTGCCCAAGATGAAGGAACGGGCCTTCGAGGTCGGCGTCAGGCACACAGCTCCCCGGGCGTCATTCGCGGCGACCGTGCGCCAGGCCCTGGCGGCCGGCCGTCCGGTCCACTACCTGCCGCCCTACCGGGCAGACAACGCTCTCGTCCTCAGCGACCTCCTGGGAATCCCGGTCAAGGAGCTGAAATCCAAGGCTTCCCAGGGCCTCATCCGGGCGATCGTCGCCCAGCGGATCATCAAATCCAAGGAGGAGGTGCGCGAGATCGAGTCCGCCGTGGCGGCCAGCCAGGCCATGTACCTTGCCGCGATGAAGCTGGCCAAGCCCGGCCGCTACGAGTACGAGATCTCCGGGGCCATGGAAGGGATCGCCCTCTCGCGGGGCATGCACCTGGCCTTCCCGCCCATCGTCACCATCAACGGTCAAACCCTGCACATGCACGATCACGGCAACATTCTTGTCAAGGGACGGCTCCTGGTCATGGATTGCGGGGCGGAATCGGCCACGTCCTACGCGTCCGACATCACCCGGACCGTGCCCGTCGGAGGGCGGTTCAACCGGAGACAGAAGGATGTCTATGAGATCGTCCTGGCCGGCCAGGAAACGGCCATCAAGGCGCTGAAGCCCGGCATCAACTTCAAGGACATCCATCTCCAGACGGCCCGGGTCATGGCCGCCGGTTTGAAGGACCTCGGCCTGATGAAGGGCGGCACCGGCGAGGCCGTCGCCGCCGGCGCCCACGCCCTCTTCTTCCCGCACGGCCTGGGCCACAACCTCGGCCTCGACGTCCACGACATGGAGGATTACGGCGAGAATAACGTCGGCTACGGCGAGAAGGTCGAGCGGAGCTCCCAGTTCGGGCTGGCCTACCTCAGGATGGCCCGGGAACTCAGGCCCGGCCACGTCATGACCATCGAGCCCGGGCTCTACTTCATCCCCGCCCTTTTCGCGCTGTGGCGCAAGGAAAAGAAACACCGAGACTTCATCGTCTACGACGCCGTCGAGAAGTTCCTCGACTTCGGCGGCGCCCGGATCGAGGACGACGTCCTGGTCACGGAGAAGGGCCGCAAAGTCCTCGGGCCGCCCATCCCTAAGACGGTCGTCGACGTCGAAAAAGCCTGCCGCTCTTGAGGATCGCGCTCGTCCAGCAGCACGCGACCGGCGACCCGGTGGAGAACCGGGCCAGGGGCAGGGCGGCCTGCCTCGAGGCCGCGAAAGCCGGGGCCGGGCTTGTCGCCTTCGCCGAGCTGGCCTTCAGCCGGTTCTATCCCCAAGTCCCGGCTTCGCTCTCGAGCCTCGCACTGGCCGAGACGATCCCGGGTCCGACGACCGATCTCTTCTGTGCCCTGGCCCGCGAAACGAGCACCGTCGTCGTCCTGAACCTCTTCGAGCGGGACGGGGACAGGACCTATGATTCTTCACCCGTCATCGGCGCCGACGGCTGCGTCCAGGGTATCACGCGTATGGTCCACATCATGGAAGGGCCCGGCTTCCACGAGCGCGGCTATTATGCACCGGGCGACCGGGAGAGCTTCGTCTACGAGACGGCGGCCGGGCGTGTCGGCGTTGCCATCTGCTATGACCGCCATTTCCCCGAATACATGAGGGGCCTGCGCCTGGCCGGCGCCGAGCTTATCATCGTGCCCCAAGCCGGTGCGGTGGGGGAGTGGACGGAGGGCATCTTCGAGGCCGAGCTCCAGGTAGCGGCCTTTCAGAACGGCTACTATGCCGCCCTCGTCAACCGCGTCGGGCGCGAAGAAGGACTCGAGTTCGCCGGCGAATCGTTCGTGGCCGACCCCGACGGCCGGGTCATCGCCCGGGCGCCCCGTGGAAGCGACCACATCCTCTACGCCGATTGCGATTTTGCCAAGAACGCAGCTTCTCATGCCGCGCGGCATTTCCTCGCGGACCGCAGGCCCCCGGTCTATGCCAAGATGGGCCTCACCGACGACAAGCCGAAGGTCCGCTGATGCAGCGCTGGTACGTTATCAATACCAAGCCCAAGAAGGAGAGCCAGGTCGAGAGGCTCTTCGTGGAGGGCGGATTCACGATCTACTGCCCGAAATATCTCCGCGAAAAACGGATCAGCCCATTCTTTCCCGGCTACGCTTTCCTCCGCTTCGAATTCCCCGAGCAGTTCCAGATGGTGAAATACACCCGCGGTGTCAAGCGCGTCGTCGGCAACGACGACGGCCCGACCCCCATCCCGGAAGGGATCGTCCTGGGCATCAAGGCCCGCGAGCAGAAGGGGCTCATCGTCTTCGAAAAATACGGCGAGGAGCCGGCCGTCGGGGACGAGATCGAAGTCGTCGAAGGGCCGCTCAAGGGTCTCAAAGGGATCTTCCGCAAGGAAGTCGGCGCGAGCGAGCGGGTGATGATCCTCCTGAACTACGTATCTTATCAGGGCATGCTGCTCATCGAGAAGGGCAAGCTCAGGAAGATCTAGCTATTTCGCCGCCTTCAATTTGTCGAGGAACGGCTGGT
>Ga0299912_10003380_pt1 | contig 13036 bp, 11 predicted proteins | sample RVTome_2_FD_207667 | JGI IMG/M metagenome (GOLD analysis project Ga0299912, IMG submission 207667) | Soil microbial communities from uranium-contaminated site in the Upper Colorado River Basin, Wyoming, United States - RVT95D214 (version 2) ...
CGGGCTTCGCGGCGCAGTTGCCCGCGTTGCCCGAGGGCCTCTATCGCCTCGCCCTGAGCGCGCGGCTCGCCAGCGGCGAGACGCTCGCCCGCAGCGTCGAGCTGCCGGTGGAATCCCCCCGCCGGGAGCTGATGGAACTGGCCGCACGACCCGAGACCCTGCGCTGGCTGGCGGCGCAGACGGGCGGGCGCGTCGTGGCCGCCGATGGACTCGCGGCGCTGGACGCGGCCCTCGACTTCACGCCGCGCAGCGTGACGAGCCGCCGCATCCTGCGTCTGTGGCAGCACCCCCTGGCCTTCCTCCTCCTCCTCAGCCTGCTCGCTGCCGAGTGGGGGCTGAGGAAGCGCTTCGGCATGGTCTAGGCCTCCGCCCCGGCTCCCTGCGGCGCTCGGGCGGGCCCGAGCGCCCGCCGCGCGCGGGCGGCGGCGGAGGCCGGGGGAGGTTGCCATGGACAGCGGTCGCATCGCGCGCCGCCTGCTCCTCATCCTGTTCCTGCTCGCCTGCGCGCTCTGGTTCCTCATGGATCGTCCCGCGCGAGCCGGGCTGCTCCTCAACGAGGTGCTCTACGACCCCGAGGGGGCCGACGGCGATCTCGAGTTCGTCGAGCTGATCGCGGCCGGCGCGGAGAGCCTCGTCCTCGCCGAACTCCGGCTGGAGTTCTGCAACGGTTCGACGCCGGGCGCCTGGGCGCTGCTCTGGTCGGGTTCGCTGGCGCTGCCGCCGGGTGGGCTCTTCCTCATCGCCGAGCCCGCGGTGGTGGGCGCGGACATCCAGATCGATCTCGACCTGCAGAACGGCCCCGAGGCCCTGCGCCTCTGCGCGGGCGACGCGGTACTGGACCTGCTGGGCTACGGCGAGGGCCTCGATCCGGCGCTCTACGAAGCCTGGCCGGCCGGCGATCCAGCGGGGCAGTCCCTTGCTCGCTTGCCCGACGGCGTCGACACCGACCAGAACGCGCTCGACTGGTTCGCCGCCGCGCCCTCGCCCGGCGCGCTCAACCAGCCGCCCTTCCGCGCCGAGCTCGAGGCGCCGCTGCCGCCCTGGCTGCCGCTCGCGCCCGGCGCGCCCTGCAGTCTGCGCGTCGCGGCCCTCAACACCGGCGGCGAGGCATGGCCCGCGCCGCTCGCCCTCGAGGTGGACGGCGCCTCCCGCGGCAGCCTGCCCGCCGTGGCGGCGGGCGTGCGGGCGAGTGCGCTCCTCGTGCTGCCCGGGCTGCCAGCCGGCGAGGCGCTCGTCGCGCTGGCGCTGCGGGATCCCGCGGGCGGCCTGGCGGACAGCCTGGCGCTGCCGCTGCGCGCCGGTCTGGGCGCCCTTACCCTCGACGAAGTGCTCTTCGCGCCGCTGGCCGGCGGCAGCGAGTGGGTGGAGTGCCGCGCCCGCGCGGCCCTGGACGGCCTCGCGGACTTTGCGCTCGCGGACCTCGGCGGCACGCGCGCCCGCTTCCGGCCGCCGCCGCTGGCGCCCGGGGAGCGCCTGCTCCTGTGCGCGGACCGCGAGGCCCTGCTCGCGGCCCTGCCCGCGCTCGACCCCGCGCGCGTGTTGGCGCTCTCGCCCTGGCCCAGCCTCGCCAACAGCGGCGAGGCCGAGGAGGCCCCGGGCTGGACGGACGGCCTGCGCCTGGAGAGCGCCGACGGCCGCTGCGCGGACGCCCTGCTCTACCGCGGCGACTGGATTCCCGAGCGGGGCTACAGCCTGGAGCGGCTCACGGACTTCCCCGCCGGCGCACTGGCGCCCTGGGCGGCCTCGCCTTTGGGTTGCACGCCCCTGGCGGGCTCCTCGGCTCCGGCGCCCGCTGCGGCGCCGGGCCTCACCCTCGCGCCCAATCCCTTCGACCCCGAGCGCGAGCGCCTCTGGCTGGACCTGCACTCGCCGGGAGAGGCGCTCGAGCTGCGCATCTTCGACGCTGCGGGGCGCGAGGTGCAGCGCCTGGCCGGCAGCCTCAGCGGCGGCCTCGCGCGCCTGGTTTGGGACGGCTGCGACGCCCGCGGGGCGCGCCTGGCGGACGGCGCCTATCCGGTCCTCGCGAGCTGGCGGGACGCCGCGGGCGGCCGGCGCCAGGCGAAGGCCGTGGTGGGGCTGCGCCGGCAGAGCGCGCCTTGATGACCAAGATGAGTGCCGCGCTGCAACAAACTGTCTTTGCAGGTCTTGTCAGCGTACTTGCTTGGGGCGCCGCGCCGGCGCCAGGCCTGGCTCAGCTTCTCAGCCTGTACCCCGAGCGCTCGCCGCGGGATCAGCAGGCTGCCCTGGACGGGCTCGACCCCTGGCGCCCGCGCCTGAGCCTGGGTCAGTGGCGCCCCTACGGCCTGCCGGCCGTGGTGCAAGCGGTAGAACTGGAGGCGGCGCCCGGCGGCCTGCGCCTGGCGCTGGCCGCCAGCCGCCAGGACTGGGGTCCCATCGGAGCCTGGCAGCTCGGCCTGCGCGCACTCCAGCCCTTTGGGGAGGGACTCGCGCTGGGCCTGGCCTGGAACGGCGAGCGTCTGGACGAAGGCGTTGCCGCGAGCGGCCTCGAGCTGCTGGCGGCCCTAGGCCTGCGGCCGGTGCTCTGCGTGAGCACGCGCCTGGTCGGCCAGCCGGGGCCGGGGCTTGCCGCGCGCTCAGCGGGCACGCAGCTTGGCCTCAGCCTGGCCGAGGGGGACTGGATCCTGCGCGTCTGGCGCCGTCCCGGCGGGCCGGGCGGCGCCGAGGAGGGGCTCGCCCTGGAGCGCCGGCTGGGCCCGCTCGAGCTGGGGCTCCAGGCGAACTGGCCGGGCTGGCAGGGCCTTGGCCTGCGCTACGGAGGCGAGCACTGGGGCCTCGCGCTCGAGGAGCGCTTCCACGCCGAACTGGGCGCAAGCCATGGCCTGCACCTCTTGCTTCGTTAGATGAGGCAGCAACTCTTACTCGCTATCATTGCGCTGTTTGCAGCATCTACACCGCTGCGGGCCGAAGAGGCCTTGCCTCTGGAGACGGAGGCTCCCGCCGCCCTCGGCAGCCTTCCCGTGCGCACGGGGCTCAGCCTCTCAGGCGGTCTCGACGCCAAGGGCCTGCGTCCGGCCCGCTACGCCGGGAGCCTGGCCCTCGGCGCCTGGCGCCTGGGCCTGGCTGGCAGCGGCACGCAGGACGCGCCCCGTGGTGCCCTCGCCGCGGATTGGGGACGCTGGCGCCTGGTGGCCGGCGGCCTGGGCGGCGACTGGGGGCAGGGTCTCCTGCTTGGCGCACGCCGGCGGGGGGGCCTCGGCAATCCCCGCGCGCCCCGCCGCGCCGCTCTGCCGCTCGCGCCATCGACCGCGGCCACCCCCCTGGGCCGCGGTCTGCTCGTGGTCAGTGAGGGCGCGAGGGCGAGCGCGGCCCTGGCCCTGCTGCTCGACGAGTCCCTGTCCGCGGAGCCCTGGAGGCGCCGCGCGGTCAGCGCCGCCCTCGGTCTGCGCTGGCGGGCGCTGAGCCTGGACCTCCTGCGCGAGTCCACAGCGGAGGGCCTCGCGCTGGGCCTCTGCGGGCAGCGCGCCGACCGGCAGGCCGCCTGCGCACTCGAGGCGGGGCTGCTCGCGCCGGCGGCATCGCCGCTGCGCCGCGGTCTGGCCTGGCGCCTCGAGCTTGCCGCTGCCGATCCTGCCAGCGGCCTCCACCTGGGCGTGGAAGGCCTCCTGCTCGCGGGGCCACAGCCGGAGGCGGTCCGTGGCTGGTTCGGCGCTGCCCCTGGCGAGGACCTTCACGCGGCTCTGGCCGGACCGGGGCCCGGGCCATGGCGCTGGCGCCTCGCGCGGCGCCTACGCCGCGGCCTCGGTCTCGCATCGGGGACGCGGCGCAGTGAGAGCGCGTTGCTCGTCGAAGGCGAAGGGCGCCTGCTGCCCCTCGCTCTCGAGTTCGAGCTGCGCCAAGTGGAAGAGCGACGCAGCGAAGTCGCGGTCGGGCAGCCCGGCTTCCCGCGGACGCAGGAGGCGCTGGCCCTGCGTCAGGAACTGGCCGTCGGCCTGGCCTCCTCGCGCGGGTCCGCCCTGCGCTGGCGCCGGCGCCTGGGTGAGTCTGGGGTGGGCAGCCTCTTCCAGCTCACGGGCGACCTGCCGGGCTTCCCGCGCCTGCAGCTCTCGCTGCTGCGCCATGAGCTCGAGCCCGGCGCGCCGACGTTTCTGGTGTACACGAGCGGCGAGGCCGCTGGCGGCCTCACCGTCGACGGCGAGACGCGCGCGCTGGCCGGTCGCGGCTGGCAGGCCACGGCGCGCTTGCGCCTGGGCGGGTCGGGCCGGCGCGCAACGCTGAGTGCGCGCTACGGCCGTCGTGAGGACGGCAGCGCCACCTGGTCGCTCGCGGGCGGACTCGAGCTGGCCCACGTGCACCGCGGCGATTGACAGTCCCCGCGATCGATGCTCACATGCGGCCATGGCGAAGTTCGCGGGCGAAGGCGAGTGGACCGTTCTCGGTCTCATGTGCGGTACCAGTCTGGATGGACTGGATGCGGCGCGCCTGCGGCTGCGTTGCAGTGCGCGGGGGCTCGAAGCCTGGACCCTGCTCGACTGGCAGGAGGCGCCCTATCCGGCCGCCCTGCGCGCCGACGCCGAGGCGCTGATCCAGGGCGAGACGCGCAGCGCCGCAGCCTTTGCTGGCCTGCACGTCGGCCTGGCCCGCGCCTTCGCCGACTTCGTGCGCGCGCGCTTCGCCGCGCCCATCGCCGATCTCGCGGGCTTTCCCGGCCAGACGCTCTGGCACGATCCCGAGGGCGCGGGGCTCAGCTTCCAGATCGGCAGCCCCGCGGCCTTCGCGACCCTCAGCGGCCTGCCCACGGTGGGGGAATTCCGCCTGCCCGACGTGCTCGCAGGCGGCCAGGGTGCGCCGCTGGTGCCCCTGGCCGACGCGCTGCTGCACCGCGACGCGCGCGAGTACCGCGGCCTGCTCAACATCGGCGGCATCGCCAACCTCACGCTGCTGCCGCCCGGCCGCGGCACGGAGGGCGTGCGCGCCTGGGACACGGGTCCGGGCAACACCCTCCTCGACAGCTTTGCGCGCCTGGCCACGGGCGCGCCTTACGATGGCGATGGCCGCCTCGCCGCCGCGGGGCGCGCGCTGCCCGACCTGCTCGCCGCGTGGCTCGCCGAGCCCTGGTTCCGGCGGCCGCCGCCCAAGAGCACGGGGCGCGAGCACTTCGGCGGCCGCTTCCTGCCGCCCGTGGCGCTGGCCGCTCTGCGCGAGCAGCACGGGGACGCAGACCTCGCCGCCACGCTGGTCGCGCTCACCGTGGAGAGCGTGGCCGCCGCGCTGGCAGGGGCGCCCGTGGACCGGCTCTACGTCGCCGGCGGCGGCAGCGCGAACCCCACGCTGATGGCCGCGCTTGCCGCGCGGCTCGCGCCGCTGCCCATCGCCACTAGCGCCGCCCTCGGCCTGCCGCCCGCGGCCAAGGAGGCGGCGGACTTCGCCGTGCTCGCGCTGGAAGCGGCCGCTGGCCGCCCCATCACCCTGCCGGCCGTCACCGGTGTGCGCGCTCCCGCCGCGGCGGGCCTGTTCGCACCGGGTGCGCTTCACTGCTTCTAGGACCCGCAGCCGATGAGGATGCCCTGCATGCCGCCGCGCCGATTCCGCCTCCTGCGCCGATGCCCTTGCGCGCGCCTGCCGCAGCTTGCCCTGCTCGCGCCGCTTCTCCTGGCGATGGCCTCGCTCGCGGGCTGCGAGAGCAAGCCGCCTCTTGGCACCGGGACGCGCACGGTGGGGGAGCGGCGGCCGCCGGCGCCGCGCGCGCAGGAAGCGCGGCGCCGGGCCCTGCCCAGCGTCGGCCTGGCCCGCGAGCCCGAGCTGCGCATCCTGCTCACCCGCCGCGTGAGCGGCGTGGAGGTGCAAGCGAGCCGGGGCTTCGTCGCTCTGGACTCGGCGGGCAGGCAGCTCGCCCGCTACGGCAGCGAGCGCCGCTACTCCTTCTTCCAAAACCGGCGCCGCCCCGAGCGCCTGGAGGTGGTGAGTGAGGGCCTGCGCGGCGGCGCCAAGACGAAGGCCGCGCTGGGGCGCCTGCCCTTCGCCGAGTCGGTGACGCTGCAGCCCCTGGCCGGCGGCGTGCTGACCGTGAACGGCAAGTCCTACCGCGGGCGGCTGAAGCTCTGGCGCGAGGAGGACCACTTCAGTTGCCTCAACCTGCTGCCCATGGAGCTCTACCTGCGCGGCGTCGTGCCCCACGAGATCGGCGACCTGCCACCCAGCGGCTTCGAGGCGATGAAGGCCCAGGCCGTGGCCAGCCGCACTTACGCGGTGCAGCGGTTGATCGCCAGCCGCGAGCGCGCCTGGGACATGGTGGACACCGTGGCCGACCAGGTTTACCGCGGCGCCGAGGCGGAGTCGCCGGCGGCCAATCGCGCCATCGACGCGACGCGCGGCCAGCTCCTCTTCGCGGGCGAGGAGCCGGCGGAGATTTACTACGCCTCCACCTGCGGCGGCGCGACGGTCGCCATCGACGAGGTCTGGAAGCACGCGCCGGTGCCACACCTGCGCATGGTGCGCGACGTGGACGGCGAGGGCCGCGCCTGGTGCCGCGCGAGCAAGCTCTACCGCTGGCGCCAGGCCTGGAGCGCGAAGCAGCTCGGGCAGATCCTGCGCGCCTACCTGCCGCCCGCGGCCGGACTGCCGGCCGACACCGAGGTGGGCTACCTGAAAGCCATCGCCATTGCCGAGCGCACGCCCGAGGGGCGAGCCAAGCGCCTCGTGGTGACCACCGACCGCGGCGAGTTCGTGGTCCTTGGCGATCGCATTCGCTCGGCGCTGAAGCGTGACCTCGAGGGCAACGCCCTGCGCAGCATCTTCTTCGAGCTGAAGACCGAGCGGGACAAGCAAGGGCGCCTCGTGCGCATCACTGCCACCGGCGCGGGCTGGGGGCACGGCATCGGCATGTGCCAGGTGGGGGCCATCGGGCGCAGCACGGCCGGGCAGCGCTACGACGCGATCCTGGCGGCCTACTACCCGGGCACCCGGCTCGCGAGGCGCTGGCATTGATGGTTGCAAGTCCTTGTGGAGGGATCGCTTGGCCGGGTTGGGAGGCTTGACAGCTCCGGGCGGCTTTGCTACTTTGGCCCCCTGCCTGTGCTGGGGGGCGTAGTTCAGCCTGGTTAGAACGCCTGCCTGTCGAGCAGGAGGTCGCGAGTTCGAATCTCGTCGCTCCCGCCCTGCGCTACGCAGCGCCTGAGGACTCCCGCAAACCCTTGCGGGAGTTTTCGTTTGGGGGGGCCGCGTCGAGTCTCGACAGCCCGGCATTCCGGGCGCTAGACTGGCCCCCATGAACATTGCGCGACCACTCCGCCGCCCACCGCTGTCCGCCCGCCTCGCCGGCACCCTGCTTCTCGGTTTCGGCCTCGTGGGGACCGGCGCCCCTGCCCTAGCAAGCACCTATCTCGTCCTGCCCGATGGCAGCGGCGACACGCCGTCGATTGCCGCCGCGCTGCGCCTGGCCGTGAGCGGGGACATCATCGAACTCGGCGACGGCGTCTTCAGCGGCATGGGCAATACAGGGCTCGATTTCGCCGGCAAGAGCCTCTTGCTGCGCTCGCGGAGCGGCAACCCCGAGGCCTGCGTGCTGGACGCCGAGGCCGGGCCGGCCGCGCCGGGGCGCGCGCTCAGCCTCGTCACCGGCGAGGGAGCGGGGGCGGTGATCCAGGGCATCGGCTTCCGCGGCGGCTACCTGGTGGACGCCGCCGGCGGCGCACTCCTGCTCGTCGGCAGCAGCGCGCGCATCCGCGCCTGCCGCTTCAGCGGCAACACGGCGCGCGAGGGCGGGGCGGTCTACGTGGCCGGCGGCGCGCCGAGCTTCGAGGCCTGCGTCTTCGTGGGGAACGTCGGCGGCATCGCGGGCGGCGCGCTGGGTGCAAGCGCGGGCGCGCAGGTCGAGATCGACGACTGCCGCTTCGTCGCGAACAGCGCCGACTACGGCGGCGCCCTGATGACCGACGCGGCGACGGTCGCGCTCGAGGGCTGCGTGCTCCTGGCCAACAGCGCGAGCGCGCGCGGCGGGGGCATCTACGCGGGCGATCACGCAGCGCTGGCGCTCACGCGCTGCACGCTGGCCTGGAACGAGGGTGCCACGGGCGGCGGCCTGGCCCTCGCCACGATGAGCAGCCTTGAGCTCACCAACGCCATCATCGCCTTCGCCCCGGCGGGCGAGGCCGTGGAGCTGCGCTACGCGAGCACCGCGAGTGTGAGCTGCAGCGACCTCTTCGGCAACGCGGGCGGGGATTGGACCGGGGCGCTGGCCGGGCTAGCCGGGCTGGATGGCAACCTCAGCCTCGATCCCGAATTCTGCGGGGATGCGACGGACGGCGACCTCTCGCTCGCCGCGAGCAGCCCTTGCGTGTCGCCGCCGGATTGCGGGCGGATGGGCGCCCTGGGCGTCGCTTGTGCCAAGCGGACCCTGCGCACCATCGACTTCAGCACGCTCAAGCAGCTCTACGGCGGCGATTGACCCGGCCGGGAAAGGACGGGCGCGAGCATGGGCAGTAGTCCGCGCATCATCGTGACCGGCGGAGCCGGCTTCATCGGCAGCAACCTGGTGCGGGCGCTCAACGGCGCGGGCGAGCGGGACATCCTGCTCGTCGACCACCTGGGCGCCGATGAGAAGTGGCGCAACCTGGTCGGCCTGCATTTCGCCGACTACCTGGATAAGACGGAGTTCCGCGCGCGCCTGCGCGGAGGGGCGCTCGGCGGAGCGCAGGTGGTCTACCACCTGGGGGCCTGCAGTTCGACCACCGAGATCGACGCCGGCTACCTGATGGACAACAACACGCGCTACACGCGGGAGCTTTGCGAATGGGCGCTCGGGGCGGGGGCGCGCTTCGTCTACGCCTCGAGCGGGGCGACCTATGGCGACGGCGCGCTGGGCTACGATGACGCCGACGCGGTGACGCCGCGCCTGCGCCCGCTGAACATGTACGGCTACTCGAAGCAGGCCTTCGATCTGTGGACGCTGGAAGCCGGGCTCTTTGCGGGGGGGCGCATCGTGGGCCTCAAGTACTTCAACGTCTACGGGCCGGGGGAGGACCACAAGGGCGAGATGCGCTCGGTGGTGCACAAGGCCTTCCACCAGGTTCGCGCGCGGGGCACGGTGAGGCTCTTCCGCTCCTATCGGGACGAGTACGCCGACGGCGAGCAGAAGCGCGACTTCGTCTACGTGGCCGACGCCGTGGCCGTCACCCGCTTCTTCGGCGAGACCGGCGCGCCCGGCGGGCTCTACAACGTGGGTACGGGCACGGCCCGCACCTGGCTGGATCTGGCGCGGGCGGTCTTCGCGGCGATGGGCGAGGCGCCGGCGATCGACTTTATCCCCATGCCCGAGGCCCTGCGCGCGAAGTACCAGTACGAGACGCGGGCGGCGACGGCCAAGCTGCGTGCCGCGGGCTACCGCGGCGAGTTCCATGCGCTCGAAGCGGGCGTGGCCGACTACGTCGCGAAGCACCTGCTGCCCGCGGCGGCGAACGAGGAGAGCTAGGGCGTGCGCGTTCTCATCACCGGTGGCTCGGGCTTTCTTGGCATCAACCTGGCGCGCTACCTGCTCGCGCAGGGCTGCAGCGTGCGCAACCTGGACCTGCTGCCCTTTGACTACCCCGAGGCGCCGCGGGTGGACTCCGTGCAGGGGGACATCCGCGACCGGGCGACGGTGGATCGCTGCACGGCCGGCGTGGACGCGGTGGTGCACTGCGCCGCCGCGCTGCCGCTCTACAAGCCGGCGGAGATCATCAGCACCGATATCGACGGCACGCGCAACGTCGTGGAGAGCGCGAAGGCGCAGGGCGTGGCGCGCTGCGTGCAGATCTCGTCCACCGCCGTGTATGGGATTCCCGATCACCATCCACTAGTGGAGACGGACGCGCTGGTAGGTGTGGGGCCCTACGGCAAGGCGAAGATCGCGGCCGAGGAGATCTGCGTGGGGGCGCGGGCGCCGGGCTTCTGCGTGCCGATCCTGCGGCCGAAGTCCTTCATCGGGCCGGAGCGGCTGGGTGTCTTCGCCCTGTTCTACGACTTCGCGCGCACGGGGCACGGCTTCCCCGTGCTCGGCGACGGCAAGAACCGCTACCAGTACCTCGATGTGGAGGACCTCTGCGCGGCCATCTGGCTCTGCCTCACGCTGCCCCCCGCGCAGGTGGACGACGTGTTCAACATCGGCGCCCGCGAGTTCGGCACCGCGGCCGGGGACTTCCAGGCCGTGCTCGACGAGGCGGGCTTCGGCAAACGGGTGCGCCCGCTGCCGGCCGGGCCCGCGATCGCCGTGCTGCGCCTGCTCGAGGCGCTGCGGCTCTCGCCCCTCTACAAGTGGGTCTACGAGACGGCCAGCAAGGACTCCTTCGTGTCCATCGAGAAGGCCGAGCGCGTGCTGGGCTACGATCCGCGGTACTCCAACCGCGATGCGCTCTTGCGCAATTACCGCTGGTACTTGGCGAACCTATCGCGCTTCGAGGGCGCCTCGGGTGTGACGCACCGCGTGCCCTGGAAGCAAGGCGCGCTGGGGCTGGCGAAGTGGTTCTTCTAGGCGAGGCAGGTCGGTGCCCTAGCTCAGGATGGCCGGCCGAGGGCAATAGGACTCCAGAGGATGACGAAGCAGCAGGCATTTGAGTGCGGATTGAACCGCCCCGGGATTGCCAGAGACTCCGTTTCTTGCGAGGATGGAGTCGTGATAAGTGCGTTGCTTCCTCCATGGGAGAGTGAATGGCGAGACGAAACCTGACCTCGCGTATCTTCCGCCCCGGAGAGCCCCCGCCGCCGGACACCGACTGGCTTGCGCTGCCGATCGCGGAGCGCATCGAGGCCGTGTGGTGCCTTACGAGAGTCTGCTACGAGTGGCGACAGGACGGTGTCGATGAACCGAGACTGGATCGAGCTGCTAGCCGCACTCAACGCCCAGGGCGTTGAGTATCTCATCGTCGGGGCGCATGCGCTGGCCGCCCATGGGCACGTGCGCGCTACGAAGGACTTGGACGTGTGGGTGCGGCCGAGTCGGGAGAACGCGGCGCGAGTGATCAGGGCGCTCCGGGAGTTCAACGCACCGCTCCATGATCTCTCGGAGGTGGACCTGGCAACGCCGGGGCTGGTCTTCCAGATTGGCGTCCCGCCTTTGCGGATCGATGTCATCACTGCGATCGACGGTGTCCGCTTCGAGGCGGCGTGGCCGGACCGCATCACGGTGCGCATGGGCGAGACGCCCGTTTTCATCCTCTCGAGGCGTGACCTGATCGCGAACAAGCGGGCATCGGGGCGCCTCCAGGACCTGGCGGACCTGGAGCGGCTCGAGGGCCTTGGCGATGGGTAAGCATGAGCGCGGAACCTGCCATCACAGCAGCATAAACCGGCCGAAGGCTCTTTCACGAGCCGGTCTGAACCCAGGCCCGTGTCAGTCGGCTTCACGGGCTGCATTCGCTGGTCCTGCTGGGCGCTAGCCCTGGCCACAGGAGAACCGGCGAGCTCGCTGCCGCGGCCGATTCGTCTTCGCTAGGATTGGATCATGCACACAAGAGTCGATCCCCGATCGGTATCGGTCCGCGATCTGTCCGAGGCGGACATCCACTTCGTTCTCGACTACTGGTTTCGTTCGCCCCCGGGGTTCATCGAGTCCCTCGGAGCCGATCCGACAAAGCTCCCCGCCGAAGCGCAGTTCGCCAACTCGCTTCGGCAGCGGGTCCGCATGAACGAACCCCTGGCCTGCTCGAAGTTGAGTTCCTTGGCCATCCTCTGCGACGGTGAGTTCGTCGGCTTCCACAACCTGAGTCCGTTGGTCGAGGGAGATTTCGGAGTCTTTCATGCCCACATCTCGCGGCCGGACTTCCGCCGGCGGGGAGTGGCGGAATGTTCCTATCCTCAGGCCTGCCGCGTTTTCCTGCAGCGCTTCGATCTGAAGCGCGTCCTGTTCAAAACCCCCGCGCAGAACGTCGGGGCCATCCGGGTGAAGGAGAAGCTCGGTATCCGTTTCATCGGCGAGGAGCTCGTGGACTTTGGTATCATCCGACCCGGGACTCTCGCCAAGGTCTACGAGCTCACGCGCGAGGAAGCGGGTGTGCCGTAGTTGGTCCCACGATACGATCGCGGACCTACACTGACTAACAGGCCGCTGCCGCCGACGAGCTGGAGGGCAGGGCCCCTCGTTTGGAGGAAGAATGCTGAGGGGCAAGACCGTCACCCTGCGCCCAATCCGCGAAAGCGACCTGGAGAGGCTCTACGCCCTTCACCTCGACATCGCCAATCGCGGCGATTTCTTTCCTCGTGGCGTGATGTCCCAGCCGAAGTTCCGCGCGCAGTTCCAGGAGACCGGATTCTGGACTGCAGACGAGGGGATGCTCGTCATCCTCGACACTGGTGACGAGATCATCGGCCATATCGAGTTCTACAAGACCGTCAACTACCTCGATGAAGTCGAACTCTCCTACATCCTCTACTCCGAGGAGCACCGCGGACGAGGCGCGATGGCTGAGGCCGTCAACCTGCTGGTCCGCTACCTCTTCGAAACCAAGCCGGTGAACCGCATCCGGCTCGTGATCCATCCCGCCAATGCCGCCTCCCGTCGCCTGGCCGAGAAATGCGGGTTTCGGCACGAAGGCACGGCGCGCGGCGCTTGGTACAACAAGGGCACACATCAGGATGTCGAGATCCACTCTATCCTCCACGATGAGGTTATCCGCCCCTAGGCCCATCCGACGGTCCCGCCGCCTGACAACTCGATGGAGCCGACCCGGCCGGGCGGATGTTCGGCTTTGGTGCGACCCTCGGCTTGGCTGGCCGGGCAGCTCATCTCGCGGCCGTTGGCCGGCGCGCAGGGGGCGCGAATGAGCCTGATCAACGGGTCAGATCCGGATGAGATGCTCGGCTTGTTGGTGGACGATGTGACCGACGAGGCGAGTGCTTCCCGCACGGGCTGAGTGCCATGCCCGTTGGGCGGGCAGGTCGAGGCGGAAGGAGAGAAGATGCAGAAAAGGTGGCTTCTGATAGCCGGCGGCGTACTGATGATCTTGCTGGGGGTGGCCCGAGGGGCCGGCGGGCTGGTGTTGCTCACGCGGGGATCCGCCGCGGACCCGGATATGCAAGCCACCGGCCCTCTGGTTTCAGTGATCGG
>Ga0299912_10003382_pt1 | contig 13035 bp, 8 predicted proteins | sample RVTome_2_FD_207667 | JGI IMG/M metagenome (GOLD analysis project Ga0299912, IMG submission 207667) | Soil microbial communities from uranium-contaminated site in the Upper Colorado River Basin, Wyoming, United States - RVT95D214 (version 2) ...
CCTTGGCGCACTCCCCTATCGTGCAGCGGCCGAAATTCTCCGGAAGAAAACAGTCGCCGCACTCCCGGCATTCGTAGAGGACGGTCTTCACGGCCTTTTCGCCGCCCAGAAAAAGATTGTAAGGCCAGCCCCGGCCTTTGCGCAGGGAGGAGCTAGTCCCTAAAAATCCCTTGACGGCCGGCTGCAGGCCATGGCCCGGCGTGAGAAGTGCTCGATGCAGGAAATCGAAAAATCTCTTATGCCCGCCGGCTCTCGGCCGCGCCGGCTCTCGGCGCCGGCCCGCCGCGTCATAAAGATAAAAAGCGGGTTTTCCGCCCGAAAAGCGCTTGGGGGGGAAGTCCAAGACGGCCTGGAATTGACGCCATCCGGCGCCGATCTCCGCGGCCCGGGCCATGATCCCGGCCAGCGTGTCGAAATCAAAGAGCCCCCCCAGGTCGACCCCGGCCGCGCCCAAGTCCCGGTACATGGCCACCTGGACGGCGGCCCGCTCCAGGTGGTCTGCCGGCCGCTCCTTGGAGAGCATCTCGAAAAGCTCGGCCGTTACCAGGCATCCGGGCAGTTTGCCCTCCGCCATCAGCCGGGGCGCGGGCGTGGCCGTGGACAATAGATAAACGTTGCCGAAGACCGGGACGGGGAGGCCTTCCTCCTGAAGATAGCGGAACAGCTCTTGGCTCTTGCGCCAGTCCCAGCCCATCTGGGTGACGAGGGCCCCCGCTCCGGCCCGGATCTTTTTCTTCAGCTTCAGGTATTGCTGCCTTTGGGAGGCTTCGGTGTATTTGAACGGAGAGACGGCGGCCAGGATGGCGAACTGATGGACCCGGTCCAGGTCGGCCGGCGCCGCCTGGAGGACCGATTCGAAATTCATCTCCTGGATCAATTCGATCAGGCCGACAGCATCGACCTCAAAAACGCCTTTCCCCGCGTTGGGCTTATCCCCGGTCAAGGCCAGGGCGGCCTCCAGGCCGAGCTTCCTGAGCCCAAGAAGAGCGGCCCGCAGGGCTTCCCGATTGTGGTCCTTGGCCGTCACATGGGGGACGATGTCCAGGTCGGCCCACAGGCCCTTTTTGTCCAGGAGCGAAAAAACGTCGGCCGGGCTGAGCGAAGCCACTCCGCTGGGGCTTTGGGGCAGGGTCAGGCCGGCCAGGAGCGTATCGGGGGGAAGGGGCGATTTTTTCCGGGCGTAATCCGCCAGAAATTTTTCAATGTTGGCGGTATCCTGGCCGGCCAGGGGCAGAAACTCGGCCAGGATAAGGAACGGCCTTTCCTCCGGCCGCCGGGCCAGCATTTCCTTCAGGCGGATTCTCGGCATTTTCCCGTCTCCGGCAAGCTAAGGTGTATAGCGGTTTTCCGGCCGCAATGCAATGGCTATTTTCCGTAATTCACCAGAACTCCACCCGGAGCGCGATCAAGCCGCCGCCCGTCTCGTCCTCGTCATGCTGGATGGTTGTGCGCGGGCCCTGGCGGTGCCATTTGGTCGTGCCGTTCACCGTGGCCCGCAGCTCGCCCAGCCGTTCCACCGCATCCCGGTCGGGAAGCGTCCAGACCAGGGTATCGCCGCTGACATTGGCCGGGCCGAACAGGCGGTCGCGCAGATTCTTGGGCACGGCGATCGTTCGGGGCTGCCCGGTGACCTGCCAGGGGCCTTCAAAGTCGCCCCAGGCATAAGCTTCGCTGGTTACCGACCATTTGGTGAAGAGGGGGTTGGGGAAATAGGTGCCGTACTCGAGACGATAGAAGTTTCGGGGCAGAGCTTCGGGAACGAGCTGGATATTCTTCCCGACGATGGGCTGGAACCGGACCTGGTCGCGTCGGACCCCTAGGGTCATGGCCCGAACCCAGATCTCATCCTCGGGCGAGGCCGTCACCCAGGCATATCCGGAAGACCCGCCCGGCCGTATCCCTTTGGGTTCTATCTGGTCCTCGGGTTTGATCTTCTGCGGATAGATCAAAATACCGGCGACATTGGGGTCCAGTTCGCTGTTCTTGGGCTTGACATAGACTTCCAGGGCCATCCTCTCCGTCCGGTTGAATACGGTCACCCGCATCTCGGAGCGCGGCGTGCCGCCGTTGTCGGAAAGGTCCGTCGCCTTCCTCTCCAGAGCATAGGTCAGCAGGCTCAGGGTGGACAGGGGCCCGCGGGCCCGGCAGAGGGCCATCGTCTCCTGGGGAGAGGCCGCCGACAGCGCCTCGATCAAGCGGGCTTCGTCGGCCGGCGAATACTCCTTGCCCCCCAGCTGCACCGGCCGAGTCGGATCGGCCTGGCCGATGATTTTATCCTGGAGGATACGGCCCAGGACCTTGACGTCCGGGTCGGTCAGGGGCTTGTTGGCGCCGGTTCGAATCTTGGCAAATTCCGATTTTAAGGTATCGAGACAGGGGCGGAGGCGGGCCTCCCATTTGGGAATGAAATCATTTTTCAGGTAGGCATATTTATCGTAAAGCCGTTGGTCGCGCGGGTCGGAGATCGCCTCCCGTCCGAACTTGAAGCTGGGATACCTCCTCTCCCAAGTCTCCAGGTCCAGCTGCAGCTTTCCTTGGCGGCCGCTGCCGGCCGGGGCGATTAGGGCGTTAAACCTCTGTTCACCGGCATCGATATAGCGCCGGGTGACCAGGAGCAGGCTGTTGATGACCGCCTGGCTCTGGGCCGCTTTGAGCTGCAGGTTGGTGACTTGAACGAAGGTCGATTGAACCAAGTACTGGGTCACCAGCCAGAAATCGATGATGGCCACGCTGGGGGTGAAGAGCAAATAAGCGCTCAGCAGCGGAGGCGGCTCGGGCGTCGGCACGTCGCCCATGATCTGAGCGGCGGCCTGGGTGGCGAAAAGAAAGACGAGTAAAACTAAAAGACAAAGATATTTTCCTCCATATCTTCTGACCATATCACCCTCCTTATGAATATGTTGTGCCCGTCTCATTCTTAAAAGACCGGCAGGGAAAGCTATTGAACGACGTACCAGGCCAAGCCTTCGGTGTAATAGAGATTCTTGGTCACGACATTGACGATGGATCCATCAACCCACTGGGACACGCCGGGTGAACCGCCCTTGATCTTGACATAGTAGTCGTGGAAAACGATGATCCCCCCTTTTTTCACGAAAGGGCTCCAATTCAGCCAATCCGCCCTGACCGCCTCATAGGAGTGGTCGGCATCGATGAACAGAAGGTCGATGGTCAGGCTCTTGGGCCAACCGGCCGCCACCTGGTTGGTAGTACCCTGATGGACGACCACTTTCTTCCTGACTGGAGCGATATTGGCCTGGAAGACGTCGATCTGTTTTCGGCCCTGCAGGTGTTTCTGGATGTAAGGGTCCGGCATGGTGTCGGCGTTGAACGTATCAACGGCATGATAACTCTGATCGTGGGCGAGAAAGGGGGCCATCATCAAAGCCCCGCCCCCGATCCAGGCCCCCAGCTCGACGATGACCCCCTCTTTTTTTTGCATGGCCAGCAAGGACAAAATGATCTGTTGGTACCTGTTCGTGATCGACGCCTTCCGGCCGTCGTCGAAATGCGGGTTCAGCCCGGCGATCTCCTTGAGGTCAGCCTCCCAACCGGCCTCCACCAGGGGGACCCACTGCCCATAATCGGAATTATAGACCTTGTCCAATTCGGCGCTGCCCGTCGGAGAGCGCGAACAGCCGATGACAAACCAAAGAACTAAGAAGAGCAAATATTTTCCGAAACCTCTGCTTCTCATAGGATTATCTTAGCAGCCTAGATGATAAAGATAAAGATCTTCTACTCGACGGATTTGTTATCAATCAATCGCAAGAAGGCCTTGACCACTACGGGGTCAAATTGTGTCCCGCTGCACCTTTTCAGTTCGGCGATGGCCTGTTCTTTTCCCAGAGCCGGGCGGTAAGGCCGATGGGAGACCATGGCCTCATAGGCATCGGCCACGCACAGGATGCGGGCCAAAAAGGGGATGGCCTCTCCCTTGAGCCCATCCGGGTATCCCCCCCCGTCAATCCGTTCATGATGATGCCTGATGATGGGGAGAAGATTCCGCAGCGGCTTGATGGGCCTCAAGATCTCCTCCCCCTTGGCCGGATGGAGCTTGATGATGGCGAATTCATCGGGACTCAAGGGGCCGGCCTTGTCCAGCAAGGTTTGGTATGTCCCCAGCTTGCCGATGTCGTGAAGATAGCCGGCAATCCTCAGCGTTTCTACTTCCCGGCTATCGAGCTCCAGTTCCCCGGCGATTTGCAGGGCATAATCCGTCACCTTCTCCGAATGCCCTCCCGTCCAGGCGCTCTTGGCGTCGATGGAGTTGACGAAAGCATGAATGATGCCCTCATAAAGCTCCTTCAACTCCTGGTAGGAGGAATCCAGGTCCTTCAACATGTTGAAAAAAGCATATCGGCTCTGGACCAGGTCTTCTTCCTTGATTTTCTGGTCGGTGATGTCGGCCAGGAAAAGCACATACTTCCCCTCCGTCCCGTCCAGGATGGGAGAGACATGCTCCCGGAAATAGCGGCCCGACCTCTCATGATAAAGCTCGTTGCTTTCCTGTTGGCCGGTTTTCATGGCCTTGAGCAGGGCGCAGTTTTTGTCCGGCTGGTGATCTTCCAGGACCACCTCACAACAGCGCCGGCCGAGCAATTCCTTGATGGGCAGGCCGAAATGCCAGGCCAGGTATTTGTTCGCTCTCAGAATGCGAAATTCCTTGTCGATGAGCATCGTCCCGTACGGCATCGAATCAAAAGTCGTCCGCCATTCCTGGGCCGCATGCAGGAGTTTTTTTTCGTATTCATCTTTCTGGGTGTTGTCCCGGACGATGCTCCGGCTTTTCACAAATTGGCCGCGGTTGTTAAATACGCCGCCGGCCCTGATTTGAACGGGCAGGAAAGACCCGTCTTTCCGGCGAATCTGAAACTCGACCTGGTTGATCGTATCTGTCTGCTTCAAGATCGGGAAGGTCTCATCATAGACGGTCTGCCCTTGAGGAGTGAGAAGGTCGCGGAGCCTCAGTTTGCCCTCCACCTCTTTCCTTTGGTAGCCCAGCATCTTAAGCCATGTCTCGTTCACTTCCAGGATCGTGCCGTCCGGGCCAAGGGAATGGTATCCGTCCGGCGAATTTTGGAAAAAATCCCTTAATTCTTCCTTGTCTTTCATCTAGACTCGCTTTTCCAGTCCGCCCCCCAGGCGGGTCAATTCCGCAGTCAGCTTTTCTATTTCGCTCTTGAGCTCGACCATCCTCAATTCCCGGTTGACGGCCATCTTGTAGAATTCTTCCAGCTCGGTTATCCGTTTTTCCGCTTCGTTCTCCAGGGTTTTGCGTTCGGCAATGTCCCGGGCAATCCATAAGATTTGTATCTCGCCTTCGACTTTTATCGGAAAAGTTCTGATTTCGGTCTGGACTTCCGTTCCGTCCTGGCGCGACAGCACCATCTCGTCGGGTCCGGTCGGCAGACCCATGATGTTTTTCTCCAAAAGGCCGGCGGCCTTGGCTTGCTGAGAAGGGGACAGGAGGCGCAAGTCAAGAAAGGTCCTGCCCACGGCTTCTTCTTTCTTGTGCCCGGTGATGACCTGCGCGGCATTGTTGCTGTCTATGAGCCGGCCCTGCAGGTCGAGGAGAAAATAAGCGTCCGGGGCGAAGGCAAAAAGCAGCTTGAAGCGCTCCTCGGATTTCTTAAGGGCTTCTTCGGCGCGCGTTCTTTTGGTGATATCCTCGAGCAGGCCGGTCAACCCGGCCGGCTTTCCCTCTTTCATGATCGGCCGGCTATGGGTGCGGAAGAATTTGATTTCACCGTCCTTGTCCAAGATGCGGAAGACATAAGGCCGCGTTTCCCCCTTCAAGCCTTCGCTGAACCGGTAATTCAAGTCCGGGAGGTCGTCCGGGTGAACGTACCGGGCAAAAGGCTGCCCCATCAGCTCGGACACTTTGTACTTGGTTACGCGCTCCACGGCCGGGCTCACATAATCGAACTTCCCCTCTAGGGTCAAGCTGATCATAACTTCGTTGAGACTCTCGACCAGGGTCTGGTATTGCTCCCCGCTCAGGCGCAAAGCCTCCTCCGCCCATCTGCGCTCGGTGATGTCCTCGACGGTCCCCTCATAATAGAGAACTTGCCCCCCGCCATCGCGAATAGCCTTGGCGCTTTCTCTGACGTATATCACTTGGCCATCGGCCCGCTTCCAGGCCGATTCCACCCCCTGTACCTCGCCTTGCTTTTTAATCAAGAGGTGAAATCGACTCCGCGGAAATTCGGGGATAAATCCCTCCGTTTCCAAATTTCTCCGTTTCAGCTCCTTAAAGGATATATACCCCAGCATCCGGACGAGCGCCGGGTTGGCCAGGAGGATTCGGCCGTCGGGAGTGGTGCGATAGATGCCGATCGTGGCATTCTCAAACAGGGTGCGAAATCGCTCTTCGCTCTCCCTTAAGGCATCCTCCACCCTCCTCCGCTCGCTGACATCCTCAAGAAGGCCCGTGATCCCCAGGGGCCGGCCGTCCTGATAAATCGGCCGGCTATGGGAACGGACGTGGATGATGCCGCCGCCTTTGTCGATCAAGCGGTACTCATGGGATTTGATCTCGCCCTGGAGAACGCCCCGGAAGCGTTCCTGCAGGCCGGGCAGGTCATCCGGGTGGACAAATTGGTCGAAATTCCGGCCTATCAATTCAGCGGCCTGGAAGTGAGTGAATCGCTCGATGGTCGGGCTGATGTAGGTCAGCTTTCCCTCCAGGTCGGTGCTGAAGATGGCCTCGTTGAGGTTTTCGACCAGGGCCCGGTATTTTTCCTCGCTTTCCCGCAGCGCCTCCTCCGCTTTCTTGCGCTCCGTGATTTTCAAAACGGAATCCATGAGCAAGGTCAGTTGGCGGATATCGGTGGCGTTATAATCCTGTTCTTTGTTGGCCGCCACGACCAAATAGACGGTCTTATCTTCCGCTAAAATCGGTATGGCCAGAAACCTGATAAGCTCCAAATGCCCCGGGGGGTATCCTTTTTTTCGCGGGTCGTCGGCTTTATACTCATTGACAACAAGAGGTTCGCCGCTCCGGATGGCCTCGGCCCAGAACCCCGCTTTCTCGATGGGGAATTCTGCTGGGCGATCCTTGATCCTGCTGTCCGTCATGATTTCCCTGGACCAGGTAATGACGTTCAACGTTTGCCTGTCGGCGCGGTAGGCGCCCAGCCATCCCACCTTGCTGCCGGTCAGGCTGATGGCCTCCTGGAGAGCAAAGTCCCATAGGTCGCGCATGTCCTTGGGCTTGTATTGAGAGATGTTGTAGAGGCTTTGCAGCCTGGCTTCCTCCAGGCGGATCTGCTCTTCTGCCTGCTTCTGTTCTGTGATATCGCGGATATATTCGATCACACCCTTCATCCGGCCCGAGGCCTGGTCCATAAAGGGAAAGCTGTAGAGCCCCAGCCAGCCCACTCCTTTGCCCCCCGGCCCCACCTTGGGCACAACCTCAAAAGCGGCCTTGGAGGTGAGGATCGTTTTTCGCGTTGGACAAATATCGCATTCCTTCTTGCGGAGATGAAAGGCCTCGTAGCATTTTTTACCGGCCAGCGGCCGGGCGTGGGCATACCACTCCTCCATGGCCCGATTGACCTGGAGGATGGTGAAGTCCAAGCCGAGGACCAAGATGCCGTCCTGGATGCTGTCCAGGATGCCGGCCAGGAAAAGCTCCCGGTCACGGAAGGCCGAATAGGCCTGTTCAGTCCCGAGACCCCGCTGTTTGGGCGGGATTTCCTTCCGGAGGATTCTCTTCGTCCCTCCGGTTTTATTCTTCCTGGCTGTTTTCCGATCCCCGTCTTTACGAAAGGCGGCCCGGATGGCCGGGAGGAGATCCTCCAGGATGTTCAATTTCTGGACATAGCCGCAGGCCCCGCATTCTTCAGCCGCTTGCTTGTCTTTGAGGTGATTGAATACGTCCAGGATGATGACCCGCACATGGGGCATCTTCTCCAACAGCAGACGGGAGGCCTTGAACCCGCTCAGCTTGGGCATCCGACTGTCCATGAGGACAAGGTCGGGCTTTAGGGCTTCCGCCTGTTCCAGGGCTTTTCGGCCGTCTTCCGCCTCGCCGACGATCTCCAGCCCCGGCTTATCGGATAGATGGTCTTTTAGAAATCGACGAAAAATCTCGTCATCCTCGACGATGAGAACCCTCTTTTTTTTCAGCTCCTCCCTCCCCTCAGGAGATGAAAACACCCCCCTCCATAATACGGCTGGAGCAGGACTTCCTGTAAATCGGGGAATCCCTGATTTTTCTGGGGAAAAAGGCTTATTCGGGGCTGACGATGCCCTTGCGCACGGCGTATTTGACCAGATCGGCGATAGTGCGGACCCCCAATTTCTCTTTGAGGTTGGCTTTGTGGGTTTCAACTGTTTTTACGCTGATGAAGAACATTCCGGCGATCTGTTTGTTCGTCTTGCCTTCGGCGATCAATTGCAGGATCTGCCGCTCCCGGGAGGTGAGTTTTTCCAGTTTATCGGCGGGGGCCAGCTCTGACACTTTATGGAGGTAATCCTTGACCACTTTGGTGGATACCGACGGGCTGAGAAAAATCTCATCCTTGGCCACAACTTCTATAGCCGCCATCAGATCCAGATGAGCGTCCTGCTTGAGGATGTAACCGGAGGCGCCGGCGTTAAGGGCGGCATAGATATATTCTTCGTTGGGGTGCATGCTCAAAATGAGAACCTTAATTCCGGGATATCGTTTTTTGATCTGACGGGTGGCTTCAATTCCGTTGAGGATGGGCATGCTGATATCCATGAGGACGACATCGGGCTTCATTTCTTCGGTTTTCCTGACGGCCGTTTGCCCATCTTCCGCCTGGCCGATGACCTCGATATGATCCGATTGCTTCAACAGGGCCTGCAGTCCCTGGCGGACAATGGTATGGTCTTCGGCCAGCAACAGGCTAATCTTTTTCATCGATCATCTCTTGGGCAGGATAATATGAACGCGGGTTCCCCGGCCAAGCCGGGACTCGATGAGACATTTTCCGTTCAAATAAGCGGCCCGCTCCTTCATCCCCAGAAATCCAACCCCGTGTTTTTTCCGGCGCTCCTGTTCCACCTTGGCCGGGTCAAAACCGCATCCGTCATCTTCGATCAAGGCCTCAATGTTGTTCCTATCCTGGGAGAGATGAATCCGGATTTTTTTGGCCCGGGCATGTTTGGCCGCATTGGTCAGGGCTTCCTGGATGATACGAAAGAGGCTGAGGGCCAGGCCCGTCTCGACCGGCTCGCTCCAATTTTTCTCCGTCAGCCGGACCGCAAGGTTCAGGCTCTTGGAAAACCTCTCGGCGAACCATTTGACCGTGGGGAGGAGGCCCAGGTCGTCCAGCATGTGGGGATGGAGGTCGAGGGTCATTTTATGGACCTGCTCCAGGAGCTTTCGGATCAGCGCATCGGATTCGTCGATCTTGTTCTTGACCTTGGCCTTCTGGGTCGTGCCCAACGCCTTTTTTATGAAAGAAAAGTTAAGGCTGACCATGGTCAGGGCTTGGCCCATCTCATCATGGAGCTCGCGAGAAATCTTCTTCCGCTCTTCTTCTTGGGCATGCAGCAGCCGGCTCGAAAGATTCCGCAGGTCGGAGGCCTGAGCAGCCAGCTCCCTCTCCAGCTTGGCTTTCTCGGTGATGTCTCGGGCGAACACGGAAATCCCGGGCTTGGAAGGGTAAGCCGTGATCTCGAATACGTAATCCCGGTCTTTCCCCTTAAAATAAAAGTCCGTGGTTTGAGGACGTTGCGTCTTCAGCACCTGCCGGAGGGTCTCTTCCACCTTGGTTCCTTTGGCGGGGGGGAAAAGCTCGAACAGAGACTTCCCCAGCGCTTCCTCCCGGCTCAGCCCTGACCTTTTTTCTGCAACGCTGTTCCAATAGGAGCACTTGAGGTCGGGGTCTAGAGCGAAAAAGATGTCTTGGATGCTGTCCGCCAGCTCTCTATATCTCGCCTCGCTATCGTGAAGCGCCGTCTCGGCCAGGAGCCGGGCCAGGGAGCCGCCGACAGGAGAGGCCATGGTTTCCAGTGCGGTCCGGGCCCATTCAGGCACTTTATCTTTGCTGTGAGAAGCGACGTTCAGACAGCCGATGAGGCGGCCTTCATGACGGATGGGCAAAATAGCGATGGCACATAGCCCTTCCTTATTTTGGGCCACATCCGCGGGCGTATCAAATATCGGGAATTCTGAGTATAGGGGCAAGCCCTGCGCGATAAGCTGCGCCCGGGCCGAGTCGGCAGGATAATGGGATACGTTTTTTATAAATTCGGGCGAGAGGCCTCTATGGAAAAATAAGTTGAGATCTCCTGTTTGCGCGTCCTTCAGATAGATCCCTCCGCAGTCCATATCCGAAACGCGGATGGAGGCCTCCAGACAGAGACGCAACCCTTCGCGGATGCCCTGGGCGGAGCTCAGGGCTATAGCCAGGTCGCGCTGGTTTCGGATCAGGCGGTCGGCATATACCTGGGCCGTGACGTCCTCCACGGTAGCCACCATCCCATCCACTCGGCCGGCTCCGTCAAAGAGCGGGCAAGCGTTGACGGACAGCAGGATTCGCTGTCCGTCGGGACGTTCAACGGCATGGCGCACCCCGTAGACCGGCCGGCCGTTGGTCATAACCTGATGGAAGGGCAGTTTATCCTCGGGGAAGGGTTTCCCCTCATAGTCCGTGATGCGCCAGGCGGGCGCGTTGTAGGCGCGCCGGGTGATCTCATCCCTGGTCAACCCCAGCACTTGCTCGGCCCGGCTGTTGGCGAAGGTGATCTGCCCCCCCCGGTCCACCACGGTGATGCCGGCCGGGCTCGTTTCCGCAATGCGGCTCAGCAGATCATGCTCCTTATTAAACTCCTCTTGGGCGCGTTTCCGTTCGGTGACGTCCTGGAAAAAAACGGTCAGGCCGGCCGGGGAAGGATAGGCGCGGTATTCGAACCAGCGGTCCCAGGTGGGCGAATATTCTTCAAAATGAATCGGGCTCTGGTCCTCCATGGCCCGCTGGTAGGCTTCATAAACGGGGCGGTCCTTGCCTTCGGCGAACTCCGTCCAAATGTGCTTTCCGATCAAGTCTTCCGGCGGCCGGCCGATGAGCTCTCCCGCTTTCTTGTTGACATATGTAAAACGCCAGTCTTTGTCCAGTGCCACAAAACCGTCGGCGATCCGCTCGAAAACGACGGCGAGGTCCGTTTGATTACCGGCGGCGCCAAGAGATCCCCACTGGGCTTTTGTTTTAAGGTTTCTGCCGTTCATGCGCGCTCCCAAACGGACTGACTCACCTGTTTCTTTTTTTCCGATGGACGAGCCTCACAAGCAACGCGGTCTGAGACTTTCTTTGCGGCCTCATGTCTCGAATAGCTTTGATATCATGATAGTTGGCCCGGGGCCGTTTTGCAAGGCCGGCCCTGACTATAAGTCTGCTCAAGGATGCTCTGAATTCGTGGAGGACGCCTCTGACGCCTTGAGCTACCGGGCGAGGCCTCCCTGCTCAGGACAGGGTCTTGACCGTGACCCGGAAGCGGAAGGGGGAATGGGCGGTGCCGATGACGACCTCGTTGTCGCCTTCTTTGAGGACGGCCGCAGCGCCGCGGTGGCGTCCGCCGATCGACAGGCCGTTGACCACCGTGCCCAGGTAGCTGCCCCGGTCACGGATGATGGCCCGGTCCTGTTCCACGTCGATGGACAGGTGGTTCTTGGAGACGTAATAGGGGCTCTCGTCGGGCAGGACGAGGTCGTTGACCTCCATGGGGTCATGTCCGTCAACATTCTGGGTGGCCCGGCCGATGCGGAAGGGAAAGCCGGTCAAAGTCAATCCCTGCTGGGGCACGACCTGGCCGGCCTTGCTGGTCAGGGGGGCGAGCGTCACTTGGATGGAGGTCTGAAACTGACTGGCTGGCTCCCGGTGGGCCTCTCCGGCCACCAGGGTGTTCATGGCCCGCAGCCTCTCGAACAGGGCCTTCAGATATTTAAGGCTGTCCTTGGGCCGCTTAAGGATCATGTCCACAAATTCATCCCGAGTCACGGTTTTGAGCTGCGCCTTGGTCACAGCTCGGGCGGCCAGTGACCGGGGCCTCTCATCCACCAGGCCCATCTCGCCAAAGATTTGCCCCGGTCCCAGCAGGGCCAGCCTGACCGGATGATCGGCAAAATCTTTCAAGATCTCCACCTGACCCGACTTGATGATATAGGCGCAGGCGCTCGGATCTCCGGGCCGAAAGATGACCTCTTGGGCGGCAACGCCTTTGATGCTCATCACTCTCCCCTTATCGAATATTCATCCCTCGCTCCAGCTCGCCGAGTCCTGCTTTTAGAGCAAGTGCCTCAAAAAAAAGGCGGGAGCAATCGCTGCTCCCGCCGAGAATCCTTTTTGACTGTTGTCTGAAAAAAGGGCCGGGCCCTAGTCCTGCATGACTTTGTTCAACGCTTCCTGGGCTTTCTGGACGTCGGGGTCCTGGTTGAACTGGTAGGCCTTCATGGAGGCGCCCATCATCTTGCTGGCCATTTCCTCCATCTTTTTCATGAGGGGCTTGATGTCTTCCGGGACCTTGGTCTCGTCTTTGAGCTCGGGAAACTTTTGATCCAAGGCCATCATCTTCGGCTTGACGGCGGCCATCTCGTCCTTGAAATTGTTGAGGGCTGCCGCGACTGCTTTGGCCTCTGTGGCCTTGTCCATGGCCTTGACGAAATCTTCCATGGCTGTCAGCGTTTTGCCAATCAGTTCCTTGGCCTCGCCGTACTTGCCGCCTTTGCTGCAGGCGAAAGACCCGACCAGAGCCACGGCCAATCCCAAAACCATCATTCCTTTCCAAACCTTCATAAATACCTCCTTTGTATTAACCGAGACATAATTCCCTCCCTCCTCATCTCAGGAGAGAGGCCACTATAAAGAAGCCTCGGACAAATGTCAACATGTCCCCGCGATTCACACCGCGATTCGCGATTCGCGATTCGCGGTGTGTTAGGGAAAGTTGAAAAGTGAACTGTTATAAAGTCCAAAAGTGAACACGTGGAAACTCCTTTAAGTGGAAGACGATTGACTGAACTAAGTTTTGCTTCCACCAGAAGCGGGCCTGGAGGGATCC
>Ga0299912_10003384_pt1 | contig 13033 bp, 10 predicted proteins | sample RVTome_2_FD_207667 | JGI IMG/M metagenome (GOLD analysis project Ga0299912, IMG submission 207667) | Soil microbial communities from uranium-contaminated site in the Upper Colorado River Basin, Wyoming, United States - RVT95D214 (version 2) ...
TGCTGATCGCCTACGGCAGGGATCTTCGGACCATCGACCGGCGCATCGTCCGGGCGGCCGTCCGGGACATCGGGCCTGGCTATCTGACGGACACGGATGTCCGGAAGCGCATCGTCCGGATTCTTCTCGCTGCTCTCCTAATGGCGGTCTTGCTTTTGACCGTCGGGCACTTATGGTTCTCAGGGAAATAGGGGAGGAAAGCTGCGCCGCTATTTACCGCTTGACGGAATGGGACGATGAGTTATATCAATGACGCGCTGAGAAAGGCCCAGAGAGAAAGGGACGGCCGCTACGAACGGTTCGGCGACATCATCGCCCCCTGTCCGGTAAGGCCGGGGCAACCCAGGAAACGGAGGCTCGCCATCGGGGCGGCGATCACGCTCCTCGTCCTGATTCCGGCCGGGCTGCTCCTGACCGTCTACGCCCTGCATCAGCCGACCCCCGTGAAAAAGGGGACCCCTGTGCCGGTTGCCGCGGGACCGCCCGCAGCGCTTCAGCCGGCGACTTCCCAGGCGGAAGGGGCGACAGCGATGGGGGAAGCGGTTCCGGCGGTCAAGGCTCCGGCAGGGCGGCAGGCAGAAAAGGCGGCGGTTCGGACAGGCGGGAAGCCGGTTCCTCCCGTTGCAGCCGCGTCGCCCGGTGGAACGCCGGTCCCGCGCGAGGCGGAGGTTCGGTACAGGGAAGCCCTTTCCGCCCAGCGCAGGGGAGATTTCAAGGGAGCGGAGGCCCTCTATCAGAGGGTTTTAGTGCTCGATCCCGGACATGTCCGGGCCTTGAACAACCTTGGGGTCATCTGCCTGGGGCAGAAGAAACGAGAGCGGGCGATTGATCTTTTCAGCAAGGCCATCGCCCTGAAGAAAGCGTATGTCGATCCGTATTACAATCTGGCCTGTCTCTACGCCCAGACGAACGAGATCGATGAGAGTCTCTGGTATCTGAAGGTCGCCATGACCATCAACGGCGATGTGAAAAACTGGGTGGAGAAGGATGCCGATATGAAAAACGTCCTCGCCTCCCCCGCATTCAAGAAGATCATGGAGGGGCAGAAAAACTGATGCCGTTTATACGCAAGAACCCACTTTTCCGAATATTCACATTCATGTTCACCTTTTTTGTTCTGATCGTCTTCTTCTCGCCGGATACGGGCCGGGCGGCGCGGCTTGCGGGCGAAGAGGATCCGGTGCCGACTATAGCTTCGCCTGAACCACCCAAACAGCCGGTCGACGGGGAGGGGGCGCCGGCAAAGACGGAAGATGCGCAGCCCGCCGGGCCGGTCGGTGTCGCCCCGTCCCCGGATTCGGAGTTACCGCCTCGCCCCGATGCTCAGGCGTCCCCGCCTCGGCAGACCAAGGAAGCGGTGCAGCCGCAGGTCACCATGTCGCAGGGAAAACAGTATGTGACGATCGACTTCGACAACGTGGACATCCAGGTCTTCATCAAGTTTGTGAGCGAACTGACTGGGAAGAACTTCATTATCGACGAAAAGGTCCGGGGGAAGGTGACGGTCATCTCCCCCCGGAAGATCGCCGTCGACGAGGTCTACAAGGTGTTCGAGTCGATCCTCGAGATCTACGGCTTTACCACCGTTCAAGCAGGCGAGGTGATCAAGGTCATCCCCTCCCAGGACGCACGGGGGCAGAACCTGGAACTGAGGCTGAAAAAAGAGGCCATCACCCCCGAGGACAAGCTCGTGACCCAGATTCTCTCCCTCCAGTACGCGAGTCCCGACGAGATGAAGAAGGTCCTCGACCCGCTGATCTCCAAGACCAGCATCATCCTCGCCTATGCCCCGACGGGAATGCTGATCATCACCGATGTCCTGTCCAACATCCAGCGGCTTCAGAATATCGTGACCGCCCTCGACGTCGAGGGAGTCAGCGAACAGATCTCCTTTATCCCCCTCCAGGCGGCTTCCGCCACGGAGATAGCAAAATCCCTGGTCGCGGTCTTTCCGCCCCAGCAGCGGCCGGGGATCGCGCCGATCCGGATCGTGCCGGACGACCGGACGAACTCCATCATCCTCCTGGCGAACGAGATCAATACGACCCACGTGAAGAAGCTCATCGGCCTCATGGACAGGGACATCCCCCGGAGCGGGGCCATCCTCCACGTCTACCGGCTCCAAAACGGCAATGCCGAAGACATGGCCAAGGTTCTCATGAACATCCCCAAGGAGACGAAGGACGCCAAGCCGCCGGCGGCGGCGGCGGCGGCGGTGAAGACCGCCATTCTGTCCAGGGACGTAAACATCCTCGCGGACAAAGCCACCAACACCCTCATCATCACGGCGGACCGGGACGACTACAAAATCCTCGAGGATGTCATCCAGAAGCTGGATCTGCCGCGGCCGATGGTCTACATCGAGGCCCTGATCATGGAGGTGTCGGTCAACAAGGCCTTCAACATCGGGGTCGAGTGGCGGGGACTCAGGGAGATCGGCAATACCGATGTCAAGCGGGTGCTGGGACCAGGCTCGACCGCATTGGGGATGGGCGGTTTCACCGGACAATCCATCATCCCCCAGGTCAACCCGCTGACGGGGGCGGTGACCATGCCCAGCGGCCTTTCCCTGGGCGTCATCGGTGCGGGGATCAAGATCGGCGATCTTTTCTTTCCCAACATCGGGGCAGTCCTCCAGGCCTACCAGAAGGATTCGGACGTCTCGATCCTCTCCACTCCCCAGCTCCTGACGCTCAACAACGAAGACGCGGAGATCAACGTGGGGAAGAACGTCCCCTACATTACCCGTTCCGACACCTCGGCCACCGTCCCCGGCCAGACCTTCGGCCAGAGCTATGAATACAAGGACGTGGGGATCGTCCTCAAGATCACGCCCAACATCAACGAAGAACAGTTCGTCCGTCTCAAGATCGACCAGCAGGTGACCAAACTCACCGGCGAGCAGACGTCGACGCCGACCACGCTGAAGCGGACGGCCAAGACGACCGTCGTCGTCAAGGACAACGAAACGGTGGTCATCGGCGGCCTGATCGACGATACGACCAGCATCGACACCGTCCAGGTCCCCTGCCTTGGCGACATCCCCATTCTGGGTTGGGCCTTCAAGACGAGGGGAAGCGGCCGGGACAAGAGCAATCTGTTTGTCTTCATCACCCCCCACATCATCCGGAACCAGGAGGAGGCCGCGGCCATCTACAAGAAGAAGATGGACGATATCGGCAACATCGAAGAAGGTGTCATCAAGATGAACGAGAAAAGGTTCCTGAAAAAGCCGGAGAACGGCCGGAAGGAGTGAGTAACGTCATGCCGGAGCAGAAACGAGATCAGAAACGGTCCGGGGAGGCAGGCGTTTTACCGGCTGATCCCGGGGCGATCGCCGCGACTTTTGATATTACGGCGGCTGCAGAACAGCGCGGCTATTCCCGAACCGGCCTTGCCGCCCGCCTGACTGCCCTGGGCGTGCCGGCGGATGTCCTCGCCGAGGCGCAGGCGCTTGCCCGGGTGAACGGCGCCGGGATGGTCGACATCCTGATCCAGAAGAAGGCCATCTCCGAAGAGGCGCTCCTTGCCGCCATGAGCGCCGAGTGCGGCATCCCCTTCTGGGAGGAGCTCCCCACGGACCACATGAACACCGATTTCACCGCTTTATTCTCCATCCAGTACCTGAAAAAACAGAAGATCGTTCCCCTGGAGACGCCGCAGGGGTTCGTCGTGGCCATTCACGACCCGTCGAATTTCCAGGCGGTGGACGACCTCTGCCGCCTCCTCGGCCGGGAGGAGCGGCCGGTGGTCCTGGCCACCCAGGAGGAGATCCATGCGGCGATCAACCTGGCCTACGACCTCAGCCGAAGCACGGCCAAGGAGTTCTTCCAGGAGATGAACGAGGAATCGACGGACAGCCTCATCTCCGAGATCGAGGAGACCGGGGACCTCCTGGACGAAACGACCGACGCTCCGATCATCAAGCTCGTCAACCTCCTCCTCTCCGGGGCGATCAAGGATCGAGCAAGCGATATCCACATCGAACCTTACCAGAGCACCGTCAAGGTCCGCTACCGGATCGACGGCATCCTCTACGACATCCTCAGTCTGCCGCGGAAGATCCATTCGCCGCTCGTGTCGCGCGTGAAGATCATGGCGAAGCTCAACATCGCCGAGAAGCGCCTCCCCCAGGACGGCAGGATCGAGATCAAGGTCGCCGACCGGAGCGTCGACATCCGCGTCTCCACCATCCCGACGGCCTTCGGGGAGCGGGTGGTCCTCAGGCTCCTGGACAAGACGGCGTCGATCCTGATGCTGTCCGACCTCGGGATGGACGACCGGAAGATCGGCATCTTCAACCGCCTGATCAAATCGCCCTACGGGATCGTCCTCGTCACGGGGCCCACGGGGAGCGGCAAGACGACGACCCTCTATGCGGCGCTCACGAGCATCAACCACCCCGAGGTGAACATCATCACCATCGAGGACCCCATCGAGTACCAGATTGACGGGATCGGCCAGATCCAGGTGAACCCGAAGATCGAACTGACCTTCGCCCATGGGCTCCGCTCCATCGTCCGCCAGGACCCGGACGTCATCCTCGTCGGGGAGATCCGCGACCGCGAGACAGCGGAGATCGCCATCCAGTCGTCGCTCACCGGCCACCTCGTTTTCTCCACCCTCCACACGAACGACGCGGCGAGCGCCGTGACACGCCTCATCGACATGGGGATCGAGCCCTTTCTCGTCACCTCGTCGGTGATTGCGATCATCGCCCAGCGCCTCGTCCGGGTCCTCTGCCCGAAGTGCAAGGAGCCCTCCACCCCCGACGACGAATCGCTCGCCAACCTGGGGGTGGACAAGAAGCAGCTGGAAAATCATGTCCTCTACCGGAAGCAGGGCTGCGCGGCCTGCATGAACACCGGCTACCGCGGCCGGACGGCGATCTTCGAGATCCTCATTCTGGACGACCTGCTCAAGCGGTTGATATTAAAAACCTCAGATTCGAATCAGATCCAGGACGAGGCGATGCGGCGCGGGATGACGAACCTCCTCCAGGACGGGGCGCAAAAGGTCTTGGCCGGCGTCACGACGATCGAGGAGGTCTTCCGCGTCACCCGGATCCTCAAGCGGGAGAACGACCTGGAGGTGTGAGCAGAAAACCCCTTGCATTTTGCCAAATCATATTGATGAGCCAATTTCAGAGTCTGACTGCCCCGTCATTGGGGCATTTTCGCGGGTCGCTTTCGCTCGATCAACCAAAAAGTTTCTTGCTTTGACACTTCCTTGACCTCTTGCGCCATCCTGTACTACACTAATAAAAAGTTTACGGGAGAATGACTTTCGGTTGAAAATTCCGGTCCGAAAAGGTATTGATATTCCGCAACGCATAACTCAATATCCGCGGACATTAAAGGGGAGACGGTCATGATTGAATTCTACAAGATGAGCGGAAGCGGCAACGACTTCATCCTGATCGACAACCGGGACGGGTCGCTCGATGTGGGGGATGTCGTCGCCTTTGTGAAGAAGGTCTGCGAGCGCAAGGTCTCCGTGGGGGCAGACGGCCTGATCCTCGTCGAGCGGTCGAACAAGGTCGATTTCCGGTGGCGGTTCTTCAACGCCGACGGCTCCGAGGTGGAGATGTGCGGAAACGGCGGCCGTTGCGCCGCCCGCTTCGCCTTCCTCAAGGGGATCGCCGGGGAGAAGGTCTCCTTCGAGACCGTGGCCGGCATCATCGACGCCGAGGTCCGGGGGAATGTGGTCAAGCTCCACCTGACCGATCCCGGCAACCTTGTCCTGGACGACCGGATCCGGATCAAAAACGAGACGCTCTTCGTCCACAGCATCAACACGGGAGTCCCCCATGTCGTCCATTTCGTCCGCGATCCGGATGACTTCGACGTCTTCGAGACCGGCAGAGCGATCCGCTACCACGAACACTACCACCCCCCCGGGACGAACGCCAATTTCGTGGCCGTCGAAGACCAGCACACCCTGCGGGTCCGGACCTACGAGCGAGGCGTGGAAGACGAGACCCTGGCCTGCGGGACCGGCTCCGTCGCCGCGGCCCTGATCGCCGCCAAGAAGGGGTTCGTGGACTCCCCGGTAGATGTCCGGGTGAAAAGCGGCGAGCGATTGACCATCCATTTCGAGCGGACCAAGGACGGTTTCACGAAGGTCTATTTTGAAGGAAAGGTTAAAGTGGTATATCAGGGCTCACTCTGGGACGAAGCCTGGAAGGAGAGGTAAGGAATCAACCGCTGTAAAGGAGAAGGATTTTGCAGATTGCCGACCGTTTGACGAAGATCCCGCCCTATCTGTTCATGGAACTGAGGAAGAAGATCGCCAGGGCCAAAGCCGACGGCGTGGATGTCATCAGCCTCGCGATCGGGGATCCCGTGGAGCCGACCCCCGACTCGATCATTGACGAGCTCTGCCGGACGGCCCGCGACCCGGAGAACCACCGTTACCCGACGGACGAGGAGAAGGGGATGCTCGCCTTCCGCCGCGAGGTCGCCCGCTGGTACGAGACCCGCTACGGGGTGAGGCTCGATCCCGAGACGGAGCTCCTGGGGCTGATCGGCTCCAAGGAGGGGTGCCACCACTTCGTCATGGCCCGGATCAATCCCGGCGACGTCGTCCTGATGACGGACCCCGGCTACCCGGCCTACCGGGCGAGCATCCTGATGGGGGGAGGGATCCCCTACAATGTCCCGATCCTGCCCGAGAACGGCTACCTCCCCGTCTTCGAGGAGATCCCGGAAGAGATCGCGAAGCAGGCCACGGGAATGTTCCTGAACTACCCGAACAACCCGACAGGCGCCTGCGCCACGCGGGAGTTCCTCGACCGCCTCGTTGCCTTCGCGAAGAAAAACGCAATCGCCGTCTGCTACGACAACCCCTACAGCGAGATCGTTTTCGCCGGCCAGGAGCGGCTGAGCTTCCTTGCCGCCGACGGGGCGAAGGAGGTGGGGATCGAACTCAATTCTCTTTCGAAGCCTTACAACATGACCGGCTGGCGGATCGGCATGGCCGCGGGAAACCCCAAGCTCATCGCGGCGATCAGCAAGGTGAAGGAGAACACCGACTCCGGGATCTTCAACCCGATCCAGTACGCGGGAATCAAGGCGCTCCGTGAGGAGGCGGGAAACATCGAGAAGGTGCTCGCCGTCTACACCCGGAGGCGGGAGAAGGTCCTGGGGACCCTGGCAAAAATCGGCATCGACTTCAACCCGCCGAAGGGGACCTTCTATCTCTGGGTCCCGACGCCCAAGGGAATGGGGTCTCTGGAGTTCACGAACCAGCTGTTCGAAAAAGCGGCCGTCGTCGTGGCGGCCGGCACGGCCTACGGCCAGTATGGCGAAGGGTTCATCCGGATCTCCTTGACCGTGCCCGACGCCCGCCTGGACGAGGCGCTGGCCCGGATCGAGAAGGCCTTTGCCTGAAAAGGTGTTAAGCGATGGAAATCGGGATCATCGGGCTTCCCCAGAGCGGGAAGAGCACGCTGTTCGAGATCATGACCGGCGTCAAGAGCCGTGAGATGCACGGGGAGACGTGCGTCCGCGGCCTGGCCGTCGTGCCGGACGCCCGCTTCGACCGCCTGGCGGAGATCTTCCGCCCGGAGAGGGTCTTGCCCGCCAAGGTCCCCTTCAGCGACGTGAACGCGGTGGGGGAAAAGGCGTGGGACGCCGTCCGCCAGAGCCTCGCCGGCGCCGACGGGCTCCTCCACGTCGTCGACGCCTTCACCGCGGCGGACGTACCAGAGATCCTCAATCGCTACCGAAGCCTCGAGGACGAGCTGGCCCTGGCCGATCTGATGATCGTCGAGAACCGCCTGGAGCGCCTCGCGAAGATGGCGAAGAAGCCTCTGACCCCCCAGGACATCCTCCATGCCCATGTCCTCCCGCGCCTGAAGGAACAGCTGGAGGCGGGGAGACCCCTCCGAGAGCTCGTCTTCACAGAGGAAGAGAGACACGGCCTCAGGAGCTTCTCCTTCTGGACGATCCGGCCGGAACTGGTCGTGGTGAACACCCCCGAGGAGAATCCGGCCCTCGCCGACGCCTTCCTCCAGGAGGCGGGGCTCTCGGTCCCGGCCATCGGGATCTGCTGCGCCATCGAGGCGGAGCTGATGGCCCTCCCGCCGGAGGAGCGGCAGGAATTCCTGGACTCGCTTGGGATCGCCGAGGCGGCCTTCGGCCGGGTCATCCATGCGGCCTTCACCCTTCTGGGGCGGATCGCCTACTTCACCGTGGGCGAGGACGAGGTGAAGGCCTGGATCATCCCGCAGGGATGGAAGGCCCCCCGGGCGGCGGGGGTGATCCACAACGACTTCGAGCGGGGATTCATCAAGGCCGAGGTGATCGGATTCGAGGAGTTCATCGCCTGCGGCGGCACCCACGCGAGCGCCAAATCGGCGGGAAAACTCCGCCTCGAGGGCAAGGAATACGTCGTCCGGGACGGCGACATCATCAACTTCCGCTTCAACGTGTGATTTAGATGTTAACGAACGCACCATTTTTACGGAAAAGGAGGTCAGTTATGAAAAAGCAGTGGATCCTTGTCGCGGCAATCGTTGTTCTGGCCATCGGTATTTTCCCACTTCACTCTTCGGCGGCGCCGGCCAAGAGCATCTCATTGAAGCTCGCCGAAACGCACCCCCAGGATTACCCCACCACCAAGGGGGACTATGAATTCGCCCGGCTGGTGAAGGAGCGGAGCAAAGGCAGGATCACGGTCGAAGTCTATCACAGCAAGCAGTTAGGGGAAGAGAAGGCCGTCATCGAACAGGTGCAGTTAGGCGCGATCGACTTCACCCGGGTCAGCATCTCCCCGGTCTCGGCCTTCGTGAAGGAGCTCGACGCCCTGCAGCTCCCCTATCTTTACCGGGACGCGAAACACATGTGGAAGGTCCTGGACGGACCGATCGGCGCGGATATCCTCAAGAAATTAGGACCGGCCAACTTCGTGGGGTTGGGGTGGTTCGAGGCCGGTTCCCGCAATTTCTACACCAAAAAGCAGGTCAAGGCCGTTGAAGACCTTAAGGGAATGAAGATCCGGGTCCAGCAGGCCCCCCTGATGGTCGGGCTGGTGGAGAGCCTGGGCGCGGTGGCTACGCCGCTGGCCTTCGGCGAGGTTTACTCCGCCATCCAGACGGGGGTGGTGGACGGCGCGGAAAACAACTGGCCGAGCTATCTCTCGACAAGCCATTACGAAGTGGCCAAGTTCCTCATTACCGACGAGCACACCCGCGTCCCGGAGATCATGATCGCCAGCAAGAAGGTTTTCGACAAACTGTCCAAGGAGGATCAGGCTCTGATCAAGAAGGCGATGAAGGATGCGGAGCCCGCCCAGATCAAATTCTGGAACGACTACGAGAAACTGGCCGAGAAGACGGTCCGCGAGAAGGGCTCCGTGATCACCGAGGTGTCGCCCCAGGAGAAGCAGAAATTCATGGACGCCATGAAGGCGCTCTACGACAAACAGCCTAAGGAGATCATCGACATGGTCAACAAGATCCGCGCCGTGAAATAGGCGTTCTCTTTTAACGACCCACGCCCCCTGGGGGCGCTTTATCAAGGAGTAACTTTGAAGTTACTTAGAAGGCGATGGCAGGCAGGGCAGTCAGGCAGGGCGGGGACCGAAAGGCCCCTGCCCTTTTTTTCGGGAGGTTCTTTATGGCAGACTCTGCCTGGCCGGCGATTACGCCTCCCCCAACCTACCGGCCGGGCATGAAGAGGTTGGGCAGCCACATGGTGATGATCGGGAAGTAGGTGACGAGCATCAGGGTGATAAGCATCGAGATATAGAAGGGCAGGCAGCCCTTCGCGGCCCGTTCGATGGAAATCTTGCCGACGGCGCTTCCCACGAAAAGGGCCGACCCCACCGGAGGGGTGCACAGCCCGATCGAGAGATTCAGAAGCAGCATGATGCCGAAATGGATCGGGTCCATCCCCATCTTCACCACCAGGACGGGAAAGAGGATCGGCGTGCAGATCAGGATGAGCGGCGCCATGTCCATGATGCACCCCAGGGCGAGGAGCATGACGTTGATCAGCAGCAGCAGCAGATAGTAGTTGTCGGTGATGGACAGGAGCCATTCGGTCGTCAGCCGGGGCACCTGCAGACGCGAGAGCAGGTACCCGTAGGCCCCCGCCGCCGCGATCAGGCTCATGACGATGGCCAGTGTCTTGAGGGAGGAGTAGAGGATCTTCACGATCCGGCGCAGCGGGATTTCCCGGTAGATGAAAAATGTTATCACGAAGGCGTAGAGGACCGCGAAGGCCGCCGCCTCCGTGGCCGTGAAGACGCCGATCACCACCCCCCCGACGACGATCAGGGCGGTGCACATGGCGAGGGTCCCGTCCCTGAGGGTGAAGACCGCCTCCTTGAGCGTGTACCCGCTGCCCCGCGGGTAATTCCGGCGGATGGCGATCACCAGCGAGATGGCGAGCATGCACAGCCCCATGAGGATCCCCGGCAGATACCCGCCCAAAAAGAGCTTGCCCACGGAGACCACCACAAGCGACCCGCCTGCCAGTTGGGAGGCGGTGCCGACGGCGAAGGCGTAGATGATCATGTTGTGGCTGGGGGGGATGATGATCCCCTGGCAGGCGGAGCAGACCGTCAGGCCGACGGCGAACTCCTCGTCGTATCCCTGTTTCTTCATCATTGGGATGACGATGGAGCCCAGGGAAGAGACGTCCGCCACCGCGGAGCCGGAGATGCCGCCGAAGAACATGCTGTCGAGCACGTTCACCATCGCGAGCCCCCCCGGCATCCGTCCCACGAAGAGGTTGGCCAGGTTGACGATCCGCTGGGCGATCCCCCCCTCGTTCATGATTTCGCCCATGATGATGAAGAAGGGGATCGCCAGAAGCGAGAAGTTCATCACCCCGTCGGCCATCGTTTTCACGATCGCCTCGAGAGGGATCTCCAGATAGATGCCGGTGACAATGGCCGAGATCACCAGGCAGAAGGTGATCGGCACCCGCAGGAGAACGAGACCGGCGAAGAGCCCTAACAGAAGGATAATCCCTGTCTGGTCAACGATCATCCTTTTCCCCCACGCTCATGAACTTCTCGTCCAGGTAATAGTCGTCCTTCTCGAGCCCCAGGAGCCTCATGACGGAATCGTAGAGGATCAGGAGCCCCGCCAGGGGCATGGCGACGAACTGCAGGTAGGCGGGCAGGATGGGGATCGAGGCGATCCGCGCCTTGATGCTCATGACGAGGGATATCCCGTAGAACAGAAGGACCGCGCCTATGACCGCGAGGATGATGTATTTGAGTTTGACCAGGGCCGTTGTCACCCACTCCGGGGCGCGCTTCGGGATCAGATTCACGTGGATATGCAGATCCAACTTCACCCCGATGGCCATGCTCAGGAAAGTGAAGGCGGTCATGAGGACATCCTTGGAGATCTCCTCCATCCAGGAGATGCCGGAATTGAAGAAAAACCGCATGATGACGTTCGCGGAGATAATGATCAGCTGAAAGGCGAGGAAAATGCACGCCAGAATGGCGCTGATCCAGTAGATGGCGTTGAAGACCCTTCTGACGTTCATACAGAGGCCTCTCCCCGTTCCCTGCCGGCTTGCTGCAAGGAGACCTTGAATCAGGGACGATCAATCAACAATTCCGTCGTCCTCAAATATTGTCCGTAAGATAGCCGCCATCTACCGGGATGGTCACGCCCGTGATGAAGCCGCTCGCCGCATCGCTGATTAGAAAAATCACCGCACCGCGGAGTTCGGACTTCTCGCCAAAACGGCCGAAGGGAGTTCGGGCGAGGATGGCCTTACCGCGCGCCGTCAGCTCGCCCGTCTTCTCGTCGATCAGGAGGGCCCGGTTCTGGTACCCGATGAAGAAACCGGGGGCAACGCCGTTCACGCGAATGCCGTGAGGCGCAAGCTCTTTGGCGAGACCTTCGGTCAGGTTGAGGACACCCGACTTGGCCGCACTGTAGGCCCAGACGCCGGAAAGGGGCTTGTAGCTCGCCATCGACGACATCATGATGACATTGCCCCTGATGCCCTTGTCTATCCAGTAGCGTGCAAAAACTCGGGTCGGGGTCACGAGACCGGCCATGAGATTGAGCTCGACGACCTCCCGGAACAGCTTTTCGTCTAAATCGACGAAAGGCGCCTTTCCCCTGTTGCCGCCGACGCCGTTGACGAGGACATCCGGCGCTCCGATGAGGCTCTCCGTTTCGTCTATGGCCTGCTCGCAGGCGGCGGAGTCCGCGGTGTCCACGGTGACCGCCTCGATGCGGCCGGCGCCGGGTCCTGCGGCCTCGCGCACGTCCCGGACGGCTTCGCTCATGGGGTGGTTCGTGCCGCGGCCCCAGAGGCAGATGTCGGCGCCGGCCTTGGCCAGACCCACGGCGATTTCGGCGGGAATGCTGCCGGCGCCGCCCGTGATGACTATCCTGCGCCCCTTCAGCGAGAACATCTCTTCAATAAATGACATATGCATCCTTTTCAGCCTATAAACAGCGGAATGAGGTGCCTCTCCCAGAGATTCGCGGTCACGTTGCGCGACACCGCAGCCTTATGCCTGTCGAGGGCTTCGAAGTATCGCCCGCCCATAGCGGCCGCCACCCTGAAGGCGACATGGGCGAGCTGCCTCATTCCGGGATCGAAGCGCCTGTCGGCTTGCACGTGGCGAAGGGCGGCAACGAGGGCGGGACCTTCCCAGCGGTCGACCTCATCTGGGGAGGGGAGTCTCTCCCGGTCGATGTCGACGACCTCGGCATAGGGGGCGACGACTTCATCGAAGCGGCCATAGGCCGCGCGGTAGATCTCCTTGGCCATGGCCAGACCGTCGCTGCCGGAGTCCGCGAGGCCGACGATCTCCTCGAGCCAGGTCGTGCCGGCGGTCTTGAGGTGAAGACCTGCGCCCTCTTTGCGGATGATCTCTCCGATGCCCTTGTAGAGGCTGAACTTGTCGCTTCCGGTGTGTACCGAGAGCTTGAGGCTCTTGGGCAGGCCGAAGGCCTCGGCGCTCCACTTGACGATGCGGACGTCAGCCTCGAACTCCCTGAAGAAGGCGGCGGTATCGCCTACATAGTCGACGCCCTTGTTGAAGC
>Ga0299912_10003385_pt1 | contig 13031 bp, 15 predicted proteins | sample RVTome_2_FD_207667 | JGI IMG/M metagenome (GOLD analysis project Ga0299912, IMG submission 207667) | Soil microbial communities from uranium-contaminated site in the Upper Colorado River Basin, Wyoming, United States - RVT95D214 (version 2) ...
CAGGCCGAAAACAGCGCCCAGGTCCAGATCCAGGTGTCGGCCGAGCTGCCCAACGTCGAAGCCATCGCCATCCTGGTCGAAAAGAACCCGAGCCCGCTCGTGGCCCACGCCAGCTTCAACGGTGCCGCAGGCTACTTCTCCGCACGCATGAAGATGGCCCAGACCTCGGACGTGGTCGCCGTGGTCAAGTCCGGCGGCAAGCTCTACACCGCCCGGCAGAACATCAAGGTGACGGTGGGTGGGTGCGGCGGATAAGCCTGAAGACTCCAAACGAATATTGCAAAGGAACACGACATGGCAACAGACAAACAGACGAAAATACGGACCAAGACCCAGAGCGGCGTAACCGACGTGCTGGTGCTGGTAAGCCACCCGATGGAAACCGGGCTGCGCACAGACCCCAAAACCAAGGAAAAGGTCCCGCCGCATTTCATCCAGAAAATGAGCTTTTTCCTGGACGGCAAGGAAGTCGCCTCGGCCGATCTCGGGACGCCGGTTGCCAAGGACCCGCTGATCGGCATCAAGCTCAAAGGCGCCAAATCCGGCGCCAAGCTCAAGGTTACCTGGAGCGACAACAAGGGAGAGAGCGCCAGCGAGGAAACAACCGTCAGCTGATCGAACACTGCGTTCGATCCGGTCCGTGCATTCACCATAGGAGAACCCGCGATGAAAAAAATATTCCTGTTCATGACTGTTCTGGGCGTGTTCGCGGCAACATCGCCTGCGACCCTCGCCGATCCGGCCACCGACCTCAAGAATTTCCAGGCTTACTTCAAAAAGAAATTCCCCACGGTGCCGTTCGATGAGTACTCAAACGGCCTCTATATCCTTCCGGGTTTTGAGGCCTACAAGGAACAATGGACGATGTATAACGAATTCCCGCCGTTTGAGCTGGGACTCGCCATCGGCAAAAAGACGTGGGAAACCCCGTTCAAGAACGGCAAGACCTTCGCCGGCTGTTTCAAGAGCGGCGGCAGGAACATCGCCCAGGGTTACCCCTACTGGGACGAGGCCTCGCGAAAGGTGCGCACCGCCGAAATGGACCTGAACGACTGCCTGAAGAAAAACGGTGAGCCCGAATTCACCGATCTCGACAAGAATCAGGCGGCGCGCGTCAGGCTGGCCCAGCTGACCGCCTATTTTTACTCCCTATCGCAAGGACAGCGCGTCAAGATCGACGTTTCCAGCCCCGGCGCCGTCAAGGCCTACGAAGAAGGCAAGAAATTCTGGTGGTCGCGGCGCGGCCAGCTCAATTTCGCGTGCGCCAACTGCCACATGGATCTCGCGGGCAGGAACTTCGGCGGCAACCAGCCGCTCAGCGCCGCGCTGGGGCACACCACGGCGTGGCCGGCCCAGCGCCTGGAATGGGGACGTCTGGAAACCATTCACCAGCGCTACAAGACCTGCAACTCGCAGGTGCGCGCCAAGCCCTTCAAGCACGGCAGCGAGATATACAACCATCTTCAGTTATACGAAACCTACATGAGCAGTGGCCTGCCCCTGACGGCGCCGGCCATGCGTAACTAGACTGAACCGGGCGCTCATAAAAAAACCCGGCGGTGTAGCGCCGGGTTTTTTATTTGTACTTTTTCGAGGAATAGGAGAATACTACCGAACGTCTCTTAGCAGACGGAACCGTCAATTGATGTCCATATGTTTTCTTTGCTGACTATCCCTACAGAAATAACCGAATCATGAGTCTCTCACGACGCGAATTCCTGCAAATGCTTGCCGTGGGGGCCGCCGCCGGTCTAGTTATCGATGACGGCATTGCCGGCCGTAAAACCACCACCGATGATAAAAAGGCGGACACCCTTTACGACGTGCCGCCATTCGGCAACGTCTCGCTGCTGCACATGACCGACTGCCATGCGCAGTTGATGCCGATCTACTTCCGCGAGCCCAACATTAATATCGGGACGGGCGCGGCACGCGGAAACCCCCCGCATCTGGTGGGCGAAGCATTGCTCAGGCATTTCAAGATCGCGCCCGGCTCCATCGAAGCGCACGCCTTCACCTATCTCGATTTCGAGCAGGCCGCGCGCCGCTATGGCAAGATCGGCGGCTTTGCCCACCTCGCCACGCTGGTGAAAAACCTGCGCGCCAGCCGTCCGGACCGCACGCTGCTGCTGGACGGCGGCGATACCTGGCAGGGATCGGCCACCTCGCTGTGGACCAAGGGGCAGGACATGGTCGATGCCCAGAAGCTGCTCGGCGTGGACATCACGACCGGGCACTGGGAATTCACCTACGGCGCCGAACGCGTGAAGCAGATTGTCGATAATGACCTGAAGGGTCACATCGAATTTCTGGCGCAGAACGTCAGCGACGCCACCTGGGGCGAACTGATCTTCAAGCCCTACGTCATCCGCGAGATCAACAAGGTATCGGTCGCGATCATCGGCCAGGCATTCCCGTACACGCCGATCGCCAACCCGCGATATCTCATTCCGGACTGGACCTTCGGCATCAATGACGATCACATGCAGAAAATGGTGGATGAGGCGCGCGGCAAGGGCGCGCAAGTGGTCGTGGTGCTGTCGCACAACGGCATGGACGTGGACCTCAAGATGGCAAGCCGCGTGAATGGCATCGACGCCATCCTCGGAGGGCACACGCACGACGCTGTGCCAGCACCCAGTGTCGTCAAAAACCGCAGCGGCCAAACGCTCGTCATCAACTCCGGCTCCAACGGAAAATTCCTGTCGCTGCTCGATCTCGACGTGAAGGACGGCAAGCTGCGCGGTTACCGCTACAAACTGCTGCCGGTGTTCGCCAACCTGCTGGCACCCGACAAGGAAATGGCCGCTTACATCGAAAAGGTACGAGCGCCGTTCCAGGACAAGCTCAGCGAGAAACTCGCGGTGACCGAGGGATTGCTCTATCGTCGCGGCAACTTCAACGGCACCTTCGACCAGCTGATCGTGGACGCTCTGCTCGCGGTTCAAGGCGCGGACATGGCGTTCTCACCCGGCTTCCGCTGGGGCACCACGCTGCTGCCAGGTGACACGATCACGATGGATAACCTCATGGACCAGACCGCGATCACCTACGCCAGCGTCACAGTGAACCATCTCAGCGGCGAGCAGATCAAGATCATCATGGAAGACATCGCCGACAACCTGTACCACCCGGATCCTTACTATCAGCAGGGCGGCGACATGGTGCGCGTCGGCGGACTGCAGTACACGCTCGACATCGCCCAGAGGCACGGCCGCCGCATCCAAGACGCGACGATAAAAGGCAAGCCGCTCAATGCCGCGAAAAAATACAAAGTCGCCGGCTGGGCCAGCGTCCAGCCGATCGAGCCCGGCAAACCCGTCTGGGATGTGGTGGCCGATTATCTGCGTGCCGCGAAAACCGTGCGCGTCGGCCGGCCCTATATTCCCCGGCTCAAAGGCGCTTCCGGCAACCCCGGATTCGCTGGCTGAAGCCTGCCGCTGCTTCGCCGTCATGGCGGCGAGTGGTATCCGTTTATCTCTCTGGGGTAGAATGTCCCGCTTTCAGTGACCTGAAGGAACTCATTCGATGTCCAAGAAGCACCCGATCATCTCCATCACCGGCTCGAGCGGCGCCGGCACCTCCACCGTCAAGGTTGCTTTCGAGCATATTTTCCGGCGGGCACAGATCAACCCGGCGATCGTGGAAGGCGATAGCTTCCACCGCTACAACCGCGCCGAGATGCGTCAGGCAATGACAAAAGCCGAGGCCAGCGGCAACCGTAACTTCAGCCACTTTGGTCCCGAGGCCAACATCTTCGATGAACTGGAAAAACAGTTCAAGATCTACGGCGAAACCGGCGCGGGCAAGAAACGCTACTACCTGCACAACGATGAAGAAGCCGCTGAACACAACAAGCGGCTTGGCGCGACGCTCAAGGCCGGCGAGTTCACCCCCTGGGAAGACATCCCCTCCGGCACCGATCTCATGTTTTATGAGGGCTTGCACGGCGGCGTCGTGGACGCCAAGGCTGGTGTGGATGTCGCCAAGTGGGTGGATCTGCTGGTCGGCGTGGTGCCGATCGTCAACCTGGAATGGATCCAGAAGATTCAACGCGATACCGCCGAGCGCGGCTACTCCGCCGAGGCCGTGGTGGATACCATCTTGCGGCGCATGTACGATTACGTGCATTACATTACCCCGCAGTTCTCGCGCTCCCACATCGACTTTCAGCGCGTGCCGATCGTGGACACCTCCAACCCCTTCATCGCGCGCGATATCCCCACGCCGGACGAAAGCTTGGTCGTGATCCGTTTCCGCGATCCGAAGGATGTCGATTTCCCCTACTTTTTAAGCATGATCCACAACTCGTTCATGTCCCGCCCCAATAATATCGTCGTGCCTGGCGCCAAAATGGGCTTTGCCATGGAGATCATCCTCACGCCGATAATCCATAAAATGCTTGAAAACAAGAATAAAGCCTGACCCGTTCTCCGCTCCCACCCCCCTGAATTTCGCGCCAATTTGGCGCGGTTCTTGCTGCTATCTTTAGGATCATGAAGAAGAAGATTCCTGTCGAGGACCTGCGCCCGGGCATGTACGTCTCCGAGCTGGACCGGCATTGGCGCGATACGCCGTTTCTGTTTCAGGGTTTCGAGATCACGACGGAAGAGGAGATCGAGGAACTCAAGCGGCACTGCAAGCACGTCTTCATCGACACCGACGAAGGTTCCGATGTCTCACCGAAGCCACGGCGCGTCGCGGCAACGTCATTCACCGCGGTGGCGACCGGGGACGATTCCAAGGAGCGCGTCATCCACCTCGAAAAGGTGGTGGAGAATTTCGCCCCGTGGCACCGCCATGCACCGCGGTATCAGGATTTAACAACGGTCGACGAGGAAATCGGCCAAGCCAAAATCGTCGTGACCAAGACCCGCGAGGCCGTCTACGACATCATGGAGGACGTGCGTCTCGGCCGCAGTATCGATACCAGCGGCGCTAAAAAAGTCGTTGCCGACATGGTCGACAGCGTCATCCGCAACCCGGATGCGCTCATGTGCCTCAACCAGCTCAAGAACAAGGACGAATATACCGCGCTCCACAGCCTGCGCGTGTGCGTACTGGCGCTCGCCTTCGGTCGCCATCTGGATCTTTCGGACGAAGAGCTGAACCTGCTCGGGCTTGGCGCGCTGCTGCATGACGTCGGCAAAATGAAAGTTCCAAACGATATCATCAACAAACCGGGCAAGCTGACGGAAGAAGAATTCACCCTCATGAAAAGTCACGTCCCGTGCGGCGTCGATATTCTCGAACAAACCCACGGCATTCCCTCCATCGCGATTGACGTTGCCCGGTTCCATCACGAACGCTATGCGGGCGGCGGCTACGCCATCGGCGCCAAGGGAGAAGACATCGGACTCTTCGGTACCGTCGGGGCCATCGTGGACTGTTATGACGCCATCACTTCGGATCGTTCCTATCACGCCGGCATGTCGGCGCACGATGCCCTGAAAAAAATGTATTCGTGGCGCGGTCGCGATTTTCAGCCGGTACTGGTCGAGCAGTTCATCCAGTGCATGGGCATCTACCCTATCGGCAGCGTCGTCGAACTCAACACCGGCGCCATCGGGGTGGTGATCTCCGTCAACCGCACGCGCCGCCTGAAACCCAAGGTGGCCATGGTTCTCAACCCGGACAAGACCCCCTTTTCGCCCGCCAAGGTCATCGACCTGATGCATCAGGAAGGTGCGGGGCCCGGCCGGGAACTGGAAATTCGCAAGGTCCTTCCCCCGGGCGCACACGGCGTCTTGCCGACCAAATATATCCCTCTGGGTGGCTGAGGCTTCCTTCGTCCCAACCTTCTGGGCGACAAACCCACCCGGGTTATCTCTTTTGGATTGCTGGTACAAGTGACAGCGCCTGCGCATAATACAGGCCAGCCGGCAGCGTGCGATGGCGATGCCGGCTCAACAACGACAGGAGAATTTCCGCAATGAGTGATGCCCTGGATTATCTGGTCAAGACCCGGCCTGACGCAATGACGTCCTATTTCAAGTTTCTCAAGGAAACGGGGAAATCGCTCGATCCGAAAACCAGGATGCTGATCACCGTCATCACCAAAATCGCGACCCAGACCGAAAAGGGGCTCCGCCAATACCTGCCGCGGGCGCTCGATGCCGGAGCCGCCCCCAGCGAGATTCTTGACGCCATCCTGCACGCTTTTCCCGCGCTCGGGCTTGCCAAGATTGTGTGGGCCATCGATATCCTGATCGACATGGATATACCCGAGTTCCGTGCCGAGAACCTCGGCGTGGAAAAACGCTGGCACGATGTCAGGCCGGCAGATCAGATCCCTGACGGCAAGATCACCTACTGCGACAGCGATGGCCGCAGCCTATTCGTGTACCGCGCCAATGACGAGTTTCAGATTTACGACAGCCGCTGCCCGCATCAGGTCACCAACATCCCGCATCTCGCACTGGAAGGTTTTCGTCTGACCTGCCCCAAGCACCATTGGGCTTTCGACATCAAAACCGGCGCGTGCGTGGAAAAAGGAGATCGGCCTTTAAAGCGTTTTGAATCCAAGCTTGAGAACGGCCAGCTCTATGCGCGCTGGTAAGGCGGGACGCGGCCGGGTGTGCACGGCATGACGGGCTTCTTCACTCCCGATGAAGTCGCCGCCCAGCTTAGAGACGGCCACGCGCGGGGGAAATGTCAGCATGAAGAAAAGCGCGTCGACTTGCTGGAACTGGTACGGCAAGACATCGCGCGGCTGATCTGCGCCGTCAGCAATACCAATTACTTCAGCTATCTTATCGCCAAACGCGGCGAACTGGCACTGGTCATCGGCACGCGCGGTGACTTGCGCAGCCATACGATCACTCTCGAACTCATCCGGCGCCGGCAACGGGTGGCCTATTTTTCCTACAGCGATCCCATCCTGCGCACCGAGGATCTGCGTCGACGCGAATGCATGGCCGAACGCAAAGGAAAAAACGCGCTCAAGATTCATGTCCACGAGGGGACACTGGCAAACCTGCTGACCATGCGCGCCCTGCTCTACACAAAACTGCCGTCCCAGGGACGCGTACTCACGGCTCCGGTGAATTAAGCTCCCAGGATCTGACAATCTCATAGCGCGCGCCTTCGGCGTGCGTATGCGATTGCACGAGGCAGAATCGGCGCACCTCCCAAATCAGCGGGGCAATCGGAATATTTTTATTACACCGGCGTAACTTGCGCGCCAGGGTGAGATGCGCCGCATAAGATCGCTCCTCGGGCACATAACCGCAGGCGGCCAGCCCGGCATTCAATTCCCGTACCAGTCGCGACAAGGGCTCGGGCGTATTCCGGGGCCCCGTCCACACGACGCCTGATTTCGGCCAGCAGCCGATCTGCTCCAGCATCAGCGTAAAGGAACCGGTTCGAATCGCCGCGGCAACCTGTTCAGCGCATTGCCGGAATGGCGCATTCACCGAGCCGAGAAACGCCAGCGTCAGATGAATATTCTCCGGCGGCACACGTCGCCCGTCACTCTCCAGAACCCGGCCGGCTACGCTATACAGCTCGCGGCTCAGTTCAAGGGGCGGCCACAGCGCGAAAAACAATCGCTGATTTTTCGTTTCCGGCGCCGGTGCGGGAGAGCTGTCAGGATTCATCGTCATTCACGTCAACGAATGACAGTTTATCCAAATATGGTGGGCCGTGGAGGGCGAGCCGGGGGGGTATCGCGAATGTCCGGTGGACATTCGCGCCGGCGAGCGGGTTCGCCATTCATGGCGAACCCCGGGCTTTTTGAGCGAAGCGGCATGCGTAGCGAAAAAAGTGAACCGCAGGTTCAAATCCGCGATCGAGCAACCACCAAAGCCCAGCGAAGTTGCGATGGCTGAAAAACCGGGGAAGTATGGTGGGCCGTGGAGGATTTGAACCTCCGACCAACTGGTTAAAAGCCAGCTGCTCTACCGACTGAGCTAACGGCCCGCGTGTGCCAAAAGAGGGGGAAAACGGGAGGCGGCATTATCCAGAGGCCACGCAGGCCTGTCAAACCGAATGACTCGGGCCGGAGAAGCGAAGGATCAGGCTGATTCTGGCTAGCGGGCGGCGGGCAGCAGTCTCATGTCCGCCAGCGCCAGCCGCAACGCCCGGAAGAATCCTTGCTCGTCCATGAGGTAATACTGCACTTTCATGGTCAACGCGGCGCCGAAGATGATCATGGTGAGCGTGATGACCGCACCCAGCGCCAGCGTGGACATGCCGGTGACACCCTGACCGATGGTGCAGCCCAGGGCAATGACGCCGCCAAAGCCCATGAGCACGCCGCCAATCATGTGGTTAACCATGTCCGCGCGTGAACTGAAGGTCTCGATCAGGAAATTTCCGGAAAGCACGGCGTACAGAAACGAACCGGCGATGATACCGAAGACGGCGGCAATGCCGAAGTTGATCGTGGAGCCGGTGAAGGTCATCAGGTAATTCACGTTCTCCGCCACCGGTGCGACGAAGGTGTAGGATTCGAGCCGCACCGGTTCGAACTCATCGAAGCCGAGCTTGCCGGTGATGTACCAGCCCGCGACGATGAACAGTCCAATGCTGACGCCGGCGAACAGATTCTTGAAACTTTTCAGAAACTCCCTGCTGGCGAGAGCGTAAATCGTGAAACCCAGACCGACCACGGCCGCGACGACCCAGCGCACCATGTTCGCGTCGGTCGCACCGACAGCCGCCTGAATAAATGTTGCCAGACTCTGGTCAGAGATTTGGCGCGCCGCGAGATCGACGTTGGTAACCTCAATGGCATTGATGCGCACCAGTGCCAGCAATCCGCGCAAGGTCATGTAGGCCGTGATGCCCATCAACAGCATCACCACCAGCGACTTGAGGTTGCCGCCGCCGGCGCGTACCAGCGTGCGCTGCCCGCAGCCGCCGGCCAGCGTCATGCCCACACCGAAGAGAAACCCGCCGAGGAGATGTCCGAACCAGCCGAAGTTGGCGGCCAGATAAATGGATTTGTTGAGATCGACGTAACCCTGCGCCTGCAACAGTTGCGAGCCGAGGATGGCGACACCGATCGCCAGAAACCAGGCACGCAGACGATTCTTGTCGTCCATGTTCACCCAATCGCTCACCGCGCCCATGGTGCAGAAATTCGTCTTGTTGGCGATGGCGCCGAACGCCACGGCCACCAGAAATCCCCACAACGCCACGTTCTGAACAGTGCTGAGTTCCATAACACCTCCGACTTGCTGCCTTACGACAGGAAAAACCGATGATCGCTTGAGACGTAACTATACGCCGCTTTATTCCAGCGCACGTGTGTGGATTATTTTGCGTCGCTTTGACGTCATGCGCCATAGCCTTCGATCAGTCATAACCCCGTCCTGCGATGTCATTTTGACTTGAGTCAAGGTCTTTCCCGGAAAATACGGGAGTAATGTTAATATCAGCAATTAACCGGAGGTACGATAAATGCCGACATTCGATAAAGAACTGGATACCAGCGGGCTTAACTGTCCCATGCCGGTCATGAAGTGCAAAAAAATGCTGCAATCACTGACGGCGGGACAAGTACTGCATCTGCTGACCACCGACATCGGCACCAAGAGCGATATTCCCGCCCTGGTGAACAAGACCGGCGATCAGATCGTGGAATCCAGCGAAGCGGACGGAAAGATTCACTTCTATATCAAGAAAGGGAAATAAAACCCTTCCCTGGAAATTATCAGCTTACAGCCAGGCGTGGACCGGGTGCTTTTCCACCAGGTCCACGAAATCGCCGTAACCCGCGATACGGACCTCCTTGACGAGCTTGTCCAGGCCGCGGGCCTTCAGATCCGCCTCGATGGCATAAACCGCGTGCCGCCTCACGGCCTGTTCGATCAGGGACGATTTGACTGTTCCCACCGCAGCGGCATACACACCGTCTTCCAGCAGCAGGATCACATCGCCGTCGCGCGCGAGACGCAGACAGTTTTCCAGCGCGCTGTTCTGAAACGGTGACTTGTTGATGGTATGGAGCATGGGCAATTCCTAGAATGAGACAATGCTGTGCTGTTCGGCCATCATCGTGGCGATCTCGGCACCATCCAATACCTTGGGGCGGATCGGCGCGCCGCTGTCGTCGTCCTTGCCGATCGCGATGATCGCGTCTTCAGTAATTCCACGGTCTTTCAGCGATTGCCGGTCCACGTAGACCTTCGTAACCTCCCAGTCCACGAGCGCGCCGAGCGAGGCCATGAATCCCTTGATGCCCAGCCCCTTCGTGTCCTGGCCCGCGTGCAGCGCGAGCACGCCGTCGTCGAGGAACACCACGGAAAGATCCATCTCGTAGGTCGCGAAAATGAACATGACCTCGATGGACTCCTGCACATAGATGCTGCCGTGCGGCGCCTTGCGCACCGTCACCATGACCTTCTTGCCTTTCTCCGCCATGAACCCCGCCTGTGTCTTGATGCCTGAAAAATCAATCGCCGAACGTCACGATCCGGTCGGACTCGTGGATCATGCTCGCGAGCTGTCCCAGTCCCGAGATGCGGATATTCGGCGCCAGCACCTCGTTGGTGATGCCGCGGCGCTTGGCCGCAGCGATGCACACCACCATGTCGATGCCGGTGGCGCCCAGTTCCGACCAGCGTTTGGAAATATGCCGGTCATCCTGCGGCGGGTCCATGAGTTTGGTGGCGTTGTACACGCCGTCGTCGTAGAAAAAGACGCCCCGAATGGTGTGGCCCTTGGCGAGGGCAGCCTGGGTGAAGAGGTAGGCACTGTCGGAGGCTTCGTGATTGTAGGGGCCTTCCAGTACCAGAATCGAAATTATCATTATTTTTTATCCAAAGTACCCGAGTGCTCGTGCTCTGGTCGTGCCGTTCCGAAAGCCCGCCCCCTTGAAGAATAGTCCAATATTGCCAAATCGGGAGAAAATTTCCAGTCCCGGCGCGCCTTATTGCCGGTACCGGGTGGGATCGGCAATACCAGCCTCGGCGAAGCCCCGGGCGCGCAGACGGCAGGAATCGCAACGTCCGCAGGCGAGCCCGGCCGCATCCGGGTCGTAGCACGACAGGGTCAGTGAATAATCCACGCCCAGGCGTACGCCCTGGCGAATAATTTCGTGCTTGCGCAGCTTTATCAGCGGCGCCTGCACGCGGAACCCGCGTCCCTCGACTCCGGAGCGCGTGGCCAGGTTCGCGAGCCGTTCGAACGCCTGGATGAATTCCGGACGGCAGTCGGGATAGCCGGAGTAGTCCACCGCGTTGGCGCCGATATAGATATCGGCGGCGCCGAGCACCTCGGCCCAGCCGAGCGCGATGGAAAGAAACACCGTGTTGCGCGCCGGCACGTAGGTCACCGGAATGCCGGCGGAAGGCGCCTGCGGAACGGGAATCGCCGTGTCGGTCAGGGCCGAGCCGCCCATCCAGCCGATGTCGAGCCTGACCACGCGATGATCGGCCGCCCGCTGCGCCTGCGTCACGCGGCGGGCGGCATCGAGTTCCACGCGGTGGCGCTGCCCGTAGTCGAAAGTAAGCGCATAACAGCGCGCACCCGTGGCCGCGGCGAGCGCGAGCACCGTGGCCGAATCGAGACCGCCGGAGACCAGCACCACGGCTTTTCCGCCGGCGTCAGTGTCCGCGGGCATCGTTCCACAGAAGTTTGTGCAGCTGCACCTGCAGGCGCACCGGCAAGCGGTCGGCGAGAATCCATTCGGCGAGATCGGTCGGGTTCAGCTGGCCGTAACAGGGAGAAAACAGCACCTCGCCGATCCGGTCGAGCTTGTGTTCGGCGAGCTGCGCGCGGCTCCATTCGTAATCCGTGCGATCGCAGATCACGAACTTGACCTGATCTTTTTTCGTCAGATGCGCGATATTGGTGTACAGGTTACGACTTACTTCGCCGGATCCGGGTGTCTTGAGGTCCATGACGATACTCACCCGGGGATCGATACCGGCGATATCGAGCGCGCCGCCGGTCTCGAGCGACACTTCATAGCCCCGGTCGCACAGGGCGGTGAGCAGTTCGCGGCAAGGGCGTTGCGCCAGCGGCTCGCCGCCGGTGACGGTGACATAACGCGGGGCATATTCGGCAACGCGGCGCAGGATATCGCCGAACTCCATCCACTGTCCGCCGTAGAAAGCATATTCCGTATCGCAGTAGGAGCAGCGCAGCGGGCAGCCGGTCAAGCGGATGAATACCGTGGGGCAACCTACCGTGCGCGCTTCACCCTGGAGGGAGAAAAATATTTCGGTGATGCGCAACCGTTCTCCGGCGGAAGACACCGGCCGGGTGTTGGCGGTCGTTGTGTCGGTGTGCGACACAAGTTAACGCTTCTCTTTTTTCATTTTCGCCAAACGCTGTTCCGCCGATTTCGCCGCCGGCGTCCCGGGATAACGCGCCATCACCTGATTGAGACTCTCGCGCGCCTTGGCCGATTCACCCAGCTCATAATGGCTATAGCCGGTTTTCAGCATCGCATCCGGCACTTTGGGGCTTTTCGGATGATCGCTCATGAGCTTGCCGAATGCCTCCAGCGCCTGACGGTAATTGCGCGCCACGTAATACGCCTCGCCCAGCCAGTAGCGGGCGTTGTCATGCAACGCGCTTTGCGGATATTTTGCAATAAACTCGCGAAACCCCTTGGCCGCGCGTTCATAGAAACCCTGCTTCATCAGGTTGAACGCCGCGTCATAATCCTGCTGCTCCTGCGCCGAACCGGCCGACGCCGCTGAACCTGGCGCGACGGGAGCGGTACTGGCTTCGGGTGATGGAGCCGCGGTGCCGCGGCGTTCAAGCTCACTGACCCGCCGGTCGATATCGGCGAGTAATTCGCGCTGACGTGCCTTCAGGCGCTCGATCTCGTTCGCCTGCACCTCTACCTGGCCACGCAGGTTCCGCGCCTCCGTCTGCAGCGTCTCCAGCTGCTGCAGCAGATCGGCGAGTGCCTCACGCGAAGGGGCGGGCGATGCCGGCGTTCCCCCAACCCCGAGTTCCACCACCGGCGGCAGGTTCGGACGGGACCCCTCCGCCGCGCCGGCAACCGGGGCTGCCGGCGTGAGCAGGATGGTCAGCAATGCTCCGCCACCCCACGCGCTGAAACGGCGGGG
>Ga0299912_10003386_pt1 | contig 13028 bp, 15 predicted proteins | sample RVTome_2_FD_207667 | JGI IMG/M metagenome (GOLD analysis project Ga0299912, IMG submission 207667) | Soil microbial communities from uranium-contaminated site in the Upper Colorado River Basin, Wyoming, United States - RVT95D214 (version 2) ...
TCGGCTCGATCGCGGGATCGCAGCCTCTGCCACTCCACGCGCTCTATGGTGCCAGCAAGGGCTTCGCGAACCTTCTCGGCGAGGCGCTCTGGGGCGAGCTTCGGGGGAGCGGCGTGGACTGTCTCACCGTGCTGCCCGGCACGACGGAGACCGAGTTCCAGGCGATTGCCGGAGAGCTCCCCCACGCGGGCGAGTCCGCCGAGGTGGTGGTGGCGAAGTCGCTGGAGGCGCTGGGAAGGAAGCCCTCGCTCGTCCCCGGTGTCGTCAACTGGCTTCGCGGCAACGCGGCGATCCGCCTGCTGCCGCGCAGCCTGCTCACCCTGGCCGCCCGGAGCGTGATGTCGAAGCGCGTCCCTCGAGCGCGGCAATAGGGGCGGGGAGCGGGAAACCGCAAGCGCGGCGGTAGCCGCGTGCGCAGCGAGGCGGAGCCGAGCGAGGATCGGAAAGGTTGGCGGCGATAGCCGCGCACCGCTCGGTGCGCCCCGCATCCGTGGGCGCCCATTGGACCGCTCGCCAAGCTTACGGAGCGATGATTTCGAGCCCGGGAAAGTATGTGCGGTAGCGCGTCGCATCGCGGGTGAGCAGCACCATGCCCGCGACCACCGCGTGGGCGCCGATGTAGAAGTCGGGCAAGGGGGATCTCCGCCCGCCGCGCCGTCGGCGATAGCGTAGGAAACACTTGCCCGCGAGGAACGCCGCCTCCCAGGGCAGGGGCAGTCGCAGAAAGTCCTCCTCGGGGAGAGCGTCCTCGAGCTCCTCGATCCGCTCGAACCGGATCGAGACCTCGGCGTAGACGAGCGGGTTGATCGCGAGCGCGGACCTCTCGGCGCACTCCGCGAGGGCCTCCCCCGACCATGCGGACCATTCCGGGTCCTCGGTGAGGACGTCGAGCAAGACGTTGCTGTCGACGAGGACGGTCAGCGATCGCCCCGGGTCAGCGCCAGGATCTGGTCCGTGGTCATCCGAACCGATCCGCGGCCACGCATTCGCTGGACGATCGACTTCCCGCGGCGGCCTGCGCCCTTGGCGCGCCGGACCTTCCGCATTCGGACCACCTGCCCCACCACCTCGAAGTCGACTTCTGTGTTGGGCAGCAGGCCTAGCTTCTCGCGGATCTCGACCGGGATGGTCACCTGCCCCTTCGTGGTGATCTTCATGGTATTACCTCGAGGGGTAATACTGCCACAGGGGCGGCGTGGCAGCCAGGGCTCGGCGATCGCCCGCGCCGCGCTCGCCCCGCGCACGAGCACCCCCTTTGCATCACTTGCCCGCGCGCCGTGGGAGTCACTTGAGGTACCGTCGGGTCATCGGCAACCTGCGCCGGTCTTGGCGGAAGAGCAGATCGGGAGGAACACCATGGCGAGAGCTGCATCGAGCCGGAAGGGCGCGGCCGGAAAACCGGCACGGAAGCGCCCTCCCAAGGTGACGAAGCCGGTGGCCAAGAAGCCCGTCCGATCGGCAACCAGGGTCGTTCCTGCGGCGCACGAGGTGCCGGGCGGGCCCGCCGCACCCAGCGCCATCAGCATGAGAGTCAACGGTCAGACGCACACCTTCGAGGTCGGGCGCGATCTCACCCCGTCGATGACTCTCTCCTGGGTCCTCCGGGAGAAGCTCGGTCTCACCGGTGTCAAGGTCGCCTGCGACGAGGGCGCTTGCGGGGCCTGCACCATCCTGCTCGACGGCAAGGCCGTGCTGTCCTGCATGATGCTCGCCGTCGAGGCTGCGGGCCGCGACATTCTCACCATCGAGGGCCTGGCCAGGACCGATCCCGTCGTCGAGGCGTTCGCCTGCCAGTGCGAGCCGGGCTACGGCACGGCTCTGCAGTGCGGCATCTGTACGCCTGGCTTCGTGATGGCGGCGCGCGCCCTGCTCGACGAGAACCCCAGGCCCACGATGGACGAGGTGAAGGAGGGGCTCTCCGGCAACCTCTGCCGCTGCGGCTGCTACTCGGCCATCGCCCAGGCCGTGCAGCACGCCTCGGAGAGAAAGGTGGCCAAAGGAGGCGGACGATGAAGGCGCCCTACACGCCGCGTGTTCCCCGCAAGTTCATCGGCGCCTATCGCCCCAGGATCGACGCTCGGGACAAGGCCAGCGGCAAGACGCTGTACGCTGACGACATCACCCTCGGAAGCCGCTTCCCGGGGCTGCTCTACGCGAAGGTTCTGCGTAGCCCCCACGCTCATGCCCAGGTCAAGAGGCTGGACACGACCGACGCAGCTCGTATGCCCGGCGTGAAGGCGATCCTCACCTACCAGGACCCCGAGGTTGCCGCCTTGCCGGTGACGAGCGCCGGCTGGACGGACGGCGTGGACACGGTGAGCTACGAGCGGATGATGTGGCACCGCTTCCGCGACCGTCGGGTGCTCCCGGACACCGCCTGCTGGGCGGGAGACGAGGTCGGCGCGGTGCTGGCAGCCGAGACCGAGCTCCAGGCCGAGGAGGCGCTGCGCGCGATCAAGGTCGAGTGGAAGGTCCTGCCCTTCGTCCTCGACCCGGTCCAGGCGATGAAGCCCGGCGCTCCCGCGGTGCATCCAGACATCGCCCCAGACAACGTCATGCCCGAGGACGAGGTCGGCGGCCCGAATGTCTTCGTCGACAAGGGAGACGTGGGCCGCGGCCTGGCGGAGGCGGACGTGGTGGTCGAGGGCAGGTCGATCCATCACAACGCCACCCAGAACTCCCTCGACAACTGGTGCTGCGTCGTGGAGTGGAACGACGACCGGCTCACCCTCTGGTCGAACTCCTACGAAGCAGACCAGAGCCGCATGCACATCAGCCAGATGTTGAGCCTCCCCATCCACAAGGTCCGGGTGGTGAGCTCGTTCGTGGGTGGTCAGTTCGGGCGCGGGGACACCGGAGACCAGCCCTTCTTCCTCTGGACGGCGCTGCTCGCCAAGCGCACGGGACGGCCGGTCAAGTTCCGCCATACGCGCCGCGAGAGCTTCCACGACTCACGGCAGCCGGCGATCTACGACGGAACGGTCGGAGCCAAGAAGGACGGCACGATCACCTCGATGTCCTTCAAGTCCATCGGGAATGCCGGGGCCTACGCGGATCACACCATGTTCGCCCTCAAGTTCGCGCCCAAGGAGGTGACCGAGGTCGCCCTGGCCCACATCCCGAACGTCCGGTTCGAATCGTACGGCGTCTACACCAACAAGCTCCCTGCCTGCATGATGCGCGGGGTTGGGAACTCGCAGCTCAACCTCGTGCTGGGCCAGATGGTGGACATGCTGGCGGAGAAGCTCGGCATGGACCCGATCGATGTCGTGATCAAGAACTTCGGCCACGAGTGGGGGACCCGGCCGGACGAGAGCTTGACCAGGGTCCTGCACGAAGGAGCGGATCGATTGGGTTGGGCCGGCAAGCGCCACGCCCCGGGCAAGGGGCCGACCTACGATGGCACCAAGAGGCGTGGGGTCGGGTTCTCCTTCCATCCGGGATGGCACGCGGAATGGCAGGAGGTGCGCCGCGGCGAAGTGCACGTCGGCATCACCATCAATCCGGACGCGACCGTGACGCTCGACGCTCCGACGGTCGAGACGGGCACGGGGTCCAACACCTGCAACGTGCTCGGCTGCGCCGAAGCGCTCGGATTCCTCGGCGTCACCGCGGCTGACATCCATTGGGTATCGATCGTGGACACGGACACGAGCAGCAAGGACTGCGTGCAGACGGACAGCTCGGTGGCCTACCTGCAGTCCGAGGTCATGGCCGTGGCAGCCCTCGAGGTGAAACAGAAGATCCTGGACCGCGTGGCCCCCATCCTCCAGGTCCGCGCGGCGGATCTGCAGATCGAGGACGGCCGCGTCTTCCCCAGGGCCGCGCCGAAACGGGGCATGGCGGTGAAGGACGCGCTGATGCGGTCGGACAAGGTGCCCTTTACGGTCAAGGTCTGCCGGACGCCACCCGGGGACCGGACCGGCGTCCCCTACATCGCGACCTTCGCCGAGGTCGAGGTCGATACCGCCACCGGCCAGACCCAGGTGCTCAGGATGGTGGTGGTGAACGACTGCGGAACCGTGATGTACGCGTCGGGCGCCGAGGCTCAGCAGGTCGGCGGCCAGGTCACGGCCGTGGGCGAGGCGCTCACCGAGGAGATCATCTACGACGAGGCGACCGGGTTCCCGCTGAACTTCAACTGGATCGACTACCAGATCCCCACCATGGCCGACATGCCGGAGGTCGAGCCGGCGCTGCTCGAAGTGTGGCGGGGTGGAGGCGAGTACGGGGCCTGCGGCATCGGCGAGGGTACGGTGACGTGCGGTCCGAGGGCGATCCTGAACGCCATCTACAACGCCATCGGGGTGCGCATCGACGACATCCCCATCAAGCCCGAGAAGGTCCTCGAGGCTCTGGGAAAGGGTTGAGGTACAGCCATGGCACTCAGGGAGTTCCAACACCTCTCGGCGACCTCCGTGGCTGCCGCGGTCGCTGCCGTCGCCAAGAACCAACCGGACACCACGCTCATCGCCGGCGGCACGGATCTGCTCGGCATCCTCAAGGACCGGGTACATGCCCGCTACCCGAAGCTCGTGGTGGATCTCAAGAGGATCCCCAGACTCGGTACCATTCGCCGGGACGGCAAGGGCCTGACGATCGGCGCGCTGACCACGCTGGCGGAGGTGGCGAAGAGCCCCGTGGTGAAGGAGCACTGCGGGCTTCTCAGCGAAGCGGCGCGCGCCGTGGCCTCGCCCCAGATCCGCAACCAGGGAACCGTGGGCGGCAATCTCTGCCAGGAGCCTCGTTGCTGGTACTACCGCGCACCGGACAACCGCTTCCACTGCCTGCGCAAGGGAGGGGACGTGTGCGGTGCCGTGCTCGGCGACAATCGCTTCCACTCGCTGTTCGGCGCGGCTCAGGTGGGCGCGCCTCCCTGCAGCTCCGGCTGCCCTGCCGAGGTCGCGATCCCCGCCTACCTGGAGCAGGTGCGCGCGGGCCGGCTGGAGGAGGCCGCCGCGATCCTGCTGGAACGAAACCCGATGCCCGCGATCACGGGCCGCGTGTGCCCTCACTTCTGTGAGTTCGCGTGCAGCAGGCGCGACCACGACGAGGCCGTCTCGGTGCGGTCCATCGAGCGGCACCTGGGCGATCACGTCCTCGAGAATGCCGCGAAGCTCATGCCGCCGCCGACCACCAGGACGGGCAAGAAGGTCGCGATCGTCGGCGCCGGCCCGGCGGGGCTCGCGGCGGCCTACTACCTCCGTCGGGCGGGGCACGAGGTCACGGTCTTCGACAGGCAGCCCGAGGCGGGCGGCATGCTGACCTATTGCATTCCCGCCTACCGCTTGCCGAAGAAGGTCGTGGCCCGGCTCGTCCAGGCGTACCGGAACATGGGGATCGAGCTCAGGCTCGGCACCGACGTGGGCCGCGGCCAGGCGTCGCTCCAGCGGTTGCGCCGGCAGTACGACGCAGTGTTGCTGGCGACGGGCGCCGGTAAGCAGAAGAAGCTCAGGATGGAGCGGGAGGAGATGCTCCTCTCGGGTATCGACTTCTTGACCAGCATCCAGCGCGAAGGCGGCAAGGCTCCGGGAAAGAAGGTGCTGGTGATCGGCGGCGGCAGCGTCGCCGTCGATGTGGCCATCTCCGCGCGGCGCCTCGGCGCGCGCCAGGTCACCATGGTCTGCCTCGAGGCGCGCGACGCCGTGCCCGCGATCCCCGAAGACCTCGAGCAAGCCGTCGAAGAGGGCATCAAGCTGCTGCCTTCGTGGGGTCCGCACCGGATCCTCGAGAAGGGCGGCCGGCTCGCCGGCCTGGAGCTCGTCAAGTGCACGTCGGTGTTGGACGCGGAGGGTCGCTTCCATCCGACCTTCGACCCCGAGGTGAAGATGACGGTCGCGGCCGACGCGGTCCTTCTCGCGATCGGCCAGGAAACCGACCTCGGCTACCTGGCTCGGACCTGCCAGAGCGAGCGCGGCCTGATCGTGGTCGATGAGGAGACGCAAGCCACGAACGTGGAGGGAGTGTTCGCAGGGGGCGACGTCGTGACCGGACCTGCCACGGTGGTGGAGGCGCTGGCGGCAGGTCGCCGGGCAGCGCTGGCGATCGGCGCCCATCTGACTGCGGGCAAGGTCGCTCTGGCCAAGAGGGCGCGCGCCCCGGAGCAGCCGCTCCACGAGATCAACGCGAGCGCGCTCGGCAGATCGAAGCGCGTGGTCGTGCCCGCGCTCGCCGTCTCGAGGCGCACGGTGCGCCGCGAGGACGTGGCGACGATCGGCGCACGCGCCGTCGAGACCGAGGCCCAGCGCTGCGCGCACTGCGGGTGCGTGGCGGTCAACGCCTCGGATCTCGCTCCCGCGCTGGTCGCGCTCCGGGCCCGGATCAAGACCACGAGGCGGACCCTCCCCGCGGAGCACTTCTTCGCCGCCCGGCCCTTTCGCACGACGGTCCTCGATCCGGCCGAGGTGGTGACCGAGATCCGGATCCCGGCCTCGCCGCCTCGAAGCCGGATGAGCTTCCTCAAGTTCCGCATCCGCAAATCGATCGATTTCCCGATCGTCAGCGTGGCCTCGTCGCTGGTCGTCGCAAAGGGCACGGTCAAGGACGCGACCATTGCGCTCGGGGCGGTGGCCCCGGTGCCGCTGCGCGCGCACCAGGTCGAGAAGTTCCTGATCGGCAAGCGGCTCACCGAGCAGAACATCGAGATCGCCGGGAGCATCGCGGTGAAGGGCGTGTTTCCGCTCGGCAAGAACCGATACAAGGTGCAGCTCATCAAGGCGCTGTTGCGCAAGGCGCTCGAGGCCGCGGCGCGGTAGAGGACCCGCGCCACGGACCATGGACGTGCTCCGGCGCGCCGTGGACCGCCTGACTCAGCGCGAGGACGGCTCGCCGCGCTGCGGCGCAGGGACGAGCCGGTGTGCTGAGGGCCGGCGGAGAGCGCCGGGCTTCCCAAGCGCCACCGCTCGCCCGTTGCGCTGGACCTGGCCCGCCGGGAGTCCTCGGAATCCCGCTTCTCGTGCTTGGACTCACCTGGGTTCCGTGGACAGGTGACCGCTTTCGAGCCCAGGACCCTCTGCCCCCGCAGTCAGGCGAACTGCCAAAGGCAACACCGCGGCGCCGAGAAGCGCCGGGGCCACGGACAGCACCAGTGCGGATAGGACCGACGCGGCCACAACGGCCGCGATAGGAAGGTTCGTGATGCGTCCCATGGCCCCTCCGGGCGTAGGGCTCTTGAAGATGGGGTAGATCGGGTTGAGTCGCGTGGCACCCCACCGGGAGCAGCTGATTCGCAATCAGCAGGTCGGCGGTTCGAATCCGCCCGTCGGCTCCATGATTTCGCGCACTGTGCCTATCCGAGTAGCTCAGCACTGTGACCGCCCCTGACGCAGGGCGGAAGTAGGGTGTTCTCGAAATCTCAAGGGAGAACGAGGACATGAAGACTCCGAAGACGCTTCTGGAACTTCAGGCGATGTTCCCGGACGAGGAGGCCTGCTGGAAGCATCTCCGGCGGATGCGCTGGCCGCGGGGCTTCGTGTGCCCGCGCTGTGGTCATCGCGGGAGCTACCCGATCGAGGGGCGGCATGTGGAGCAGTGTAGGCCTGCCGCTACCAGGCCTCGCTCACGGCCGGGACCGTCTTCCACAAGACCCGGGTTCCCCTGCGGATCTGGTTCCTCGGGATCTTCTTCGTGGCCCGTCACAAGAACGCTATCTCGGCCCTGCAATTCCAGCGGGACACCGGCCTGGGCAGCTACCAGACCGCCTGGATGCTGCTGCACAAGCTGCGTTCGAACCTGAAGCCCCGGGCGGGGTTTCGCCTGCGGGGCCTCGTCGAGGCGGACGAGACGTATGTGGGCGCTTCGCGGGAGCGAGGAGTCGTAGGCCGTCGCGTGGTGGGCAAGTCGATCGTGGGAGTTGCCGTGGAACAGCGGGAACATACGGCGGGCAAGGCCCGCCTGGCCGTTCTGGAGGGAGTCTCCTTCGACGATCTGGGTCCCTTTGTCCGCGGAGTCATCGATGGACACGACGCGACCATCCGAACCGATGGCTGGAAGGGCTACCTTCCGCTCCAGGCTGCGGGTGTGCCTCACGATCCCCATACGCAGGGGAAGGATTTCGCTCGAGCCGCCAAGCTCATGCCCTGGAGCCACACGATCTTCTCCAATCTCAAGGCCTGGATCCGGGGCACCTTCCACGGAGTCAGCCGGAAGCACCTCCAGCGCTACCTGGATGAGTTCGTCTATCGCTTCGATCGCCGCTGGAAGGAGGAGGAGCTCTTCGGGTTCGTGCTGCGGCGCGCACTGCGGGGAGAACCGCTCCCGTATCACCGACTGGTTGCTGAGCAAGCCGGATAGGCACAACTCGCATATAGGCGAAATGAGCCTTCGGCAAGCGTGCACATGAGGGGCTGAGGGCGCCGGAATTCGGCCGTGAGCAGGGACGGAGTTGCCGTTTGCCTTTTCGAGGCGTGGGTGGGTAGCGCGGAGCCGGCCGCACTGGCTTTGTTCGACGGCGCTCGTGCTCTCGGGATGTGTGTCGGTGGTGGTCGTGATGACTTTCCGCCCGCCCGGCGGCCTTGGCTCGTGACGCGAAGCCGTGCGTCGAGCGGCCCGGAGGCGGGCTCGAGGAAGAGCAAGCGCGGTTGCCGACTCTTCGCCCGGCCCAAGCCGCGGCGAGGGCCGGCCTCCCTTCGCTCGCCGGGCGAGCTCCGGGCACGGGCAAGCCGCGCCCGCAAGGCGCGGTCCCGGCGGGCCCCTCCTCGGACCTCCCCCCGGTCCCGCGCCTTGCAGCGGGCGCTGTCCGATAAGGATCCTTATCCGACCTTGCCCTGGCCGGCCCCCGCCTTGGGCTCCGCTTCGCTCCGGTCGCCTTGACAGAACGGCATTCTGTCAACTTGGGCCGGGCTTCTTGGCCGGCGACACGGAGCGCTATAGCCACGACGGATAGCGCCCGCCTCCGGGCCTCGTGCTTCATCCACTGCGGTTGATGTGTGCAGGCAGGCGCCGGCCGCCCGGCTGGCCCCTGGAAGGGGGGCTCCCCCGGAAGAAGAGGCGACCCGTGCTCCGTGCGGGCCGCGTTCAGAGAACGGGTCCGATCGTTATTGATTGCTGCGCAATGAATGCAACGAGGAAGCCCATGGGCAAAGCCCTCTTTCTCGTCGGTGGAAGCGGGGTCGTGGTCTGGTCGCCTGTTGCATTTTCTATGCAGAGCTCAATAAGGATCGAATCGTCTCGGACGACGGCGACCGTGGTACACCGCGAGAACGTCGATGAAGTCCTCGCGAATCGTGTAGTAGACGCCGTAGGGAAAGCGGTGAAGGCGTGCACGACGCACCCGGTCGTGCTGGACGGCGTACGCCTCGGGATGACGAGCGATCCGCGCCACGCATGCATCCACGGCGCGAAGGAAGGTGTCGCCGAGGCCTTCCGCTCGCGACTCGTACCATGCGTAGGCGTCGTCGACATCGAGCTCCGCCCGACGCCGGAGTCGAACCGGGAGAGTCACCGCGGGCGCTGCCGGATGCGCTCGCGCACCTCCTCCCAGGGCGAGCCGCCCGCGGGATCGGCATCCGCCTCGGCCAGCCGTCGCTCGAGGTCCTCGCGCTGCTCCTCCGTCAGCTCGAGAGCCTTGTCCTCGTCTGCGATGCTGTCCCAGAGCTCCTCGACCAGCTCCAACCGCTCAGCCGCAGTGAGCTTGAAGAGCTCCTCGCGAAGGGCATTCGTCATCACCACGAGTGTGCCTCCGATCCCCTGGTGCGGCAATGGGGTTGCGATCTCACCCAGCCGTCGACAAGAAGGCGTCGATCGTCCGCAGCAGGGCCTGCTGATCGCGCTTCGGGAGCCTCTCGAGCTGCTGGACCTGGCGCAGCAGCCGCCGGTTGCGAATCGCGCCGTCGGCGCGCCCTGAGGCCTCGAGGCCCAGGATCTCATCGGCAGAGACGCCGAGGATCGCGGCGAGCTGCACGATGAGCTCGCCGTGGAGCCGCAGTCGCCCCCGCTCGTAGTCCGAAACCACGGGCTGGGTCACGTCCAGCCGCCTGGCCAGATCCTCCTGGGTGAGTCCCTTCTCGCGGCGGAGCCGCGCGATTCGCTCGCCAAAGGTCTCCTCGCTTGTCTGCTTCGCCCGTGCCACCTGGAACCTCGCGGAGGGGAAGGAAACCCTCCTGAGGATAGAGGTGGTTTCGGCGCCTCCCGGCGTCATCATGCGGAAATCCCCTTGCGGAACATGTGAATATCCTATCGAACCGGAGCAGCCTCCACTCCCCGAGGACACCGGCAAAGAAAGGGCCCGAGGGTCTTGACAGGTTCCGGCGAGGAGGCCGTTTCCATGGCAAGGATCCCGGAGGCGGAGCTCGAGCGGCTGAAGCGGGAGGTCTCGGTCGAGCGCCTGGCCGAGTACGTGCGGCACGGTCTTCCTCGGCGAAACGTCCGAGCTTGTGCACGAAGAGGCCCCGCTCGATGGTGGCGAGAACGGGCTTCCGCACGGAGGGCCGGAGCAGTCCCTCCTCCTTCCAGTTGGCGATCGCCGCCTCGCCGAGGGCCTGGCTGGTGGCGGCGAGGATGATCTGATCCTACCGCTCGCCGTGATAGGCGTCGCTGCTCACCACGACCGCGGGGCGCCGCTTCGCCGTGCTCTGGTCGGTGAAGGGAAACGGGACGAGGAGGACGTCCCCGAACTCAGAGCCGGTCATAGTCGGCGTCGTCGGGATTCTCCCAGACCTTGGCGAAGGCCGCCTCGGAGAGCCGGGTGGCGAAATCCGTGAGCTGGCGCTCCGCGTCGCGGCTGCGCAGGAAGTCGACGAAGTCCTCGACCTCGGCCACGCGCTCGGGCGGGAGGCGCCGGATCTTCTCGAGCAGCTCCTGTTCGAAGGGCTTGGGTTCCGCCACGGTCTTTCTCCTCCCTGCTCAGCGCGCCGCCAGCTCCTGGAGCTGCTTCTTGGTGGGAAACGCGTCGAGGAGGCGCTTGACGGCGGCCTGATCCTCTTCGGGCAGCGTCTCGATCTCCTGGAACTGGTGCAGGAGCTCGCGGTCCTCGAAGCGGGCGCGGGCGGCCTCCTCGACGGCCCCCTCGAGCAGGTGATCGCCGGAGACGCCGAGGGCGTCGGCCACGCGCTCGAGGGTGTCGGCGGCGGGGCGCGAGACGCCGCGCTCGTAGCGGCCGACGTCGGTGTAGTGGACGCCGACGCGCTCGCGGAGCTCGGTCTGGGAGAGGCCCTTCTGCTTGTGGAGCTCGCGCAGGCGGGCGGCGAAGCCCTCGGGCGGGTGCGTCTTGGCAGCATGGGCGTCGGCCATGGGGCCGAAATTTGGCTCGGGGGCTGACTCAATCGCGGATCTCCAGGCCTCGGTGCCGCGACCGCCGGACTCGAGCGGCTGAAGCGCAAGAGATCCTAAAGATCCGGGTGTTGCGCGAACGGGGCTGCTCGAAGCTGGCGATCGGTCCGACGCTCGGCGTGCACGAGAAGGCGGTGCGCTACCGCCTGGGGTCGCTTCGTTGCGGCGTTCGAGCTGGGAGACAGGAGAGAGGTTCCCGGCTGAGGCGGTGGCCGAGGCCACTGCCCACTGGTTCTCCCTTGGGAGGACAGCAGCGGAGGGAATCGCTCGTGTTGGCGCTCGCCTGCTCAGCCAGGCGAGCGCCGCTTGCGCGGTCGCCTCGGCCGTGGTCTCGAGCGCCTCCATGTGGGCACGGTGTGCCTCGAAGGTCGGGGGGATTGGCGAGGTCGGGCGTGACATCGGATGTACAAACATCGTAGGCCTCGCGCCACCGGAGATCCACGGCGCGGGGTGGGTGAGAGGAAGTCCCAGGGGCTCTGACAAGATTTCGGGCGAGGGAGGGCGATGGCGATGATCCCGACCTTGTAGATCGAGCGGCAGACGCAGGAGGCCTCGGTGGAGTTCGTGGACGAAGCGCGGGTGGGTCGCGCTGACGCGAAAGGGCGCGCCTTCCCGCCGCCGTGATCCCCGACGCGCCGCCCACCGACGCCCCGGCCGCGGTGAGCAGCGATGCCCACCTCCGCCCTGCTGGATGGCCAGTGGCTCGCCTTCCGCGGCCGGAATTCCTGCCGCCGGTCCTGCACACCGGCGTGCGATCATTCAGCCGGCGAGCGGCCGATGACGCAGCGCTGTCTGCGCCTCCAGTGCGACGCATCTGCCCCGAGAGCCGTCAGCTCCTTGTGCCGCCAAGGAGCCGAAGGAGCGACGCCGACTGCACACAACCGGAGCCGGATGCGAACGGCCAAGACGCTGCCGGAGCTCCGAGCAGGCGTTGGCGAAGATGAGAAGACTGTCGCGGACGAGAGTGGCCCAAATCTGGACCGCAGAAATCGCGATGGTCCATGAGATCCCAAGTGAATCCGAGCACTTGAGCAAAATCTGGACCCTGATTTATCTTGCCGTAGCCCGCCGGCCCTCCCGGGTTCTCCGGACCTACACGCTGGAGAGACGATGCTCGGCTCGAGTCGTGAAGACACGACGGCAGATCGGCTGCACCGCATCTGCACGGCGGCTGCAGCCCCGCGGACCGGAGCATGGCGGTCGCTCTGCTGAAGCGCTGCCGGGGCGCGGAGCGAGCTCGGCAGGCCTCTCGGCGATTCGGCGGCGAGATGGCGGCTCCGGCGTGGCGCGAATGAGGACGAGAGGATCGGCGGTACGCGACGCCTTCGGCGCACCGCAGAACCGCTCTCCCAGAGGCCGCGGACCGTCCGTGAACGAGCATCGGCGAGCGCGTCGGACGCTACCCCAGGCTCCAGAGGTTCTCCGGCGGCGGGCTCGTCTGGGTGGCCATTGCGGCTGCGATGCGGGCGCCCACCAGCTCCGTGGCTGTGCGCACGGGATCGTCCGAGAGGTGAGCGTATCGCTGAGTGGTGGTCGCCTGGCGATGCCCGAGGAGCGCACCGATCACGACGAGCGAGTGGCCGGCTCCCGCCGCGACGCTGGCAAACGAATGCCGCATGTCATGAAGGCGGACGTCGCGGAGCCCCGCCTTCTCGCGGATCCGGCGCCAGGGCTTCCCCAGATTCACCAGCGGCGCGCCGGGCTTGCGGCCCTGGATCACCCAGGGCGACTCGCCTCGGTCGAGCTCGGCGAGGACCTTG
>Ga0299912_10003389_pt1 | contig 13023 bp, 14 predicted proteins | sample RVTome_2_FD_207667 | JGI IMG/M metagenome (GOLD analysis project Ga0299912, IMG submission 207667) | Soil microbial communities from uranium-contaminated site in the Upper Colorado River Basin, Wyoming, United States - RVT95D214 (version 2) ...
TTCACGCTCCTCATCGGACGGGAGGGAGGCAATTACCGAGAGTACAGTCTCAAGGTGGACGATGATTGCGGTTGGCTGATTGGAGAGGGGGTGGTCGGTGACAGCGGCCTCACGGGAACAATCTTGTTCTACCCTTATCCCGGGCGACCGAGGAAAGTGGCTGTGCAAGAGGGGCCACGGGAGTGGCGGCCCAAACGGGTGACATCATGACTTGGCTGCCGCCGCGCATGCCGAGGCGGAGGTTCATGAGACCGTGGGCGCGGTGGCGAAGGTGATGCGGGCGAAGCACGCTCGTTCAGCTTCCGTCCCCCAACTCAGTGAACGAGATGTCCACCATCAGGTCGGCGGCGATCTTTTCCAGTTCCCGACGGAGAGCGGAAACGTCACAACTGTCCGGAATCCGCAACCGGGCCTGCGCTTTGAACAGCGTCTCGCCGGACATGGGGGCGCTGACGCATTCGGTGGCAAATTCCTCCACGTTCACGCCGTGGCCGGCAAGCGCATGCGTGATTTGCCGGACAATTCCCGGGCGATCGTGCCCGACGATCTCAAAGGCCGCCGGTTTGCCCGCAACCAAAGCCGCGTCAGCCTGGTCTGGCAGCGCGACCACGCGCAGTCCGCGAGTTTGGAGCCCCTTCAACGCCTCGAGCATCGCGGGTTGATTCTCCGTTGGGACATGGACGCGCAGGATGCCGGCAAATTCGCCGCCCAACCGGCACATGCGGCTTTCCAGCCAGTTGCCGCCGTGTTCCGCCACAATGCTCGCGATGGACTCGACCAGCCCGGTGCGGTCCTTGCCAATGACTGTCATGACCAATGGGATTTGCATAGTCCGAGTGTCAAGCGCTTGATGGAAATGGATTCTTCACACAGCGACTGCCTTTCCATGTGCCGTCCGTCGGACTATCGGCGGAACGCCCATCCCCGGCAATGCAAAAGATGGGCGCCCGGCATGGCGGCGGTCAAAATGAACAATCCAGTTCGACTGCCGTCCGCAGGCGCTTCAAGTACTCCGTGCGCGGGATTTCGTCTGCGCCCAACTGTCGCGTCACGGGCGTGACCATCTGGATGTCGAACAACGTAAAGCGGCGCTCGCGCAGGCGCTGCACCAGACGGTAAAGCGCCACTTTGGAGGCATTGGCCGCGCGGTGGAACATGGACTCGCCGGCGAAGAATCCGCCTATGGCCACGCCATAAATGCCGCCCACCAGTTCGCCACCCTGCCAGCACTCGACGCTGTGCGCGTGCCCGGCCTTGTGCAGCCGTACATAGGCCGTGATGAACTCGGGCGTGATCCAGGTTTGCCGCCGCCCGGGCGCGGGCGCGGCGCAGCCTTCCATGACCTTGCGGAAGGCGCGGTTGGCGGTGATTTCAAAGACGCCTTTGCGTATGAGTTTGGCCAGGCTGCGGGGCACGTGAAACCCGTCCAACTCGAAAATTGCCCGAGGATCGGGCGACCACCAGGTAATCGGGTTGACCGTCCAAGGGAAAATGCCCCTCCGGTAGGCCGCCAGCAGACGCGGCATGCTCAGGTCGCCGCCGACGGCTACCAGCCCATCGGCGTCCGCCAGGGCGGGATCGGGAAACCAGACGCTTTTGTTCAACATCATGAGCATAAACGCAACGCGGCTCGTCAGGGGCCTCGCCCCACCCATCCAACGGCCGCAGGCCGTGGTGGGGGCGAGCTGTCCTCAGCCCGCCGTGACCGTCCAAACCTTTGCGCCGAATCGGCGGCGCGGTGGGGACACCGCGCCCTACCTTACCCTAACTTGATGGTCGGTCGCTCCGCCTCACCTCGTGAAACCGGTTTTGCCGTGCCTCACGCCGGCCGTTGTCCGCTCATGGCCTCGACCAGCGCCATTTCAAAAAAGCCGGCGGCCTGCATCGCGAAATAGTGCGGCGCGGTTTCCTCGGTCAGCGCCAGGTCTTCGTCGTTTTCCGTGTCGGGCGAGCCAAGGGCGATCCAGCTTCCGACGCGCACATCGTTGAGCACCTGGAGCAGCCAATCCATTTTTGACGGCGAGATGACGAAGCGGAAGCCGGATTCGGTTTCCTTGAACCGCCCCGGCTCGTTGAGCATGGCCAGGACTTGCCGCTTGTTTTCCTCACGCTGTGTCGTGAGGGCTTCCTCGAGCAACCGCTGGTTTTCGTCATCTTGGCCCGCTTTGGCCGATTTGCTGAGGCGGTGATGCGAAGGAGGAACGAGCGGATACAGTTTGAGCAGTTCGAACAACAGGCGCTTTTCGCGCCGCCCCAATGCAAACGCGAACTTGTCCTTGCCTGTGCGGAGGAGTTTCACCTAATCGCGCTCCATGGTGGCGTGCAAAGTGTATTTCTGGAGTTGGTGCACGTAAAACTCGGCTTTCTCCATGCTCTCGCGGGTCAACACGCTCTTGCCTTGGTTGTGGACTTGGAGCATGTGGTGCTCGGCCTTCTGCTGGTTCCAGCCGAAGACCACCTGAAACACGTGTGTCACATAGTCCATCAGGTTGACCGGGTCATTCCAGCAAATGACGAGATAGCCCGGTTCAAGGTCCGGCTGCGAATCGGTCTGCTCGTCCTGCCCGATGTCGGGTCGGACTTCAGGAGTTGCCGTGGCCGCCATGAGGAAAAGATAAAATGCAGCCTCCGGCCTGTCGAGTGAGCAGGCTGGAGTCGCCGGGAAGGAAGCGGGGCAGTCGTGCTACCCCAAATCAATCAGACGCCCTCAGCGGCGGAATCCCTGCGACGCTAAAACCTGAGACACCGTGGAATACCCGCTACGCCTGATCGTGTCACCGCTGATAATGACCACTTGGTAAGGCCCGTCCGTGATCCGTCCGCTTAAATCAACCGTTCGTTGGACACGAGAGCCGGTTTGCGGTCGGAGTTTTCCCTTTTCCGTCCGGGCCACTGACGATTTTGCTTTGCTTTCCTTCGAAGCAGATGCCTGATCGTCTTTCTTGGTTTCCGGGGCAGCCTGGGCCACACCCGCAGCGAGCGCCAAGGCAAACAGAACTTTGACTGTTGTTTTCATAAGACTGGCCTGAGTTAACAATACAAGCCTACTCGGAAGCCAGAGCATTTCAAGCACCAAATGCGCAGGGAATCTGCCGGCGAAGGGTGGGTGACTTCGGGCTGAAGGCAATCTCAGGCGTGACGGCACAAGCTCGAAAGCAAGAAGGCCGGGGAACCATCAGGATCCCCGGCCTTCTGCGGGTGAACCACGTTAGAACTTCTTCGAAATCTCGAAGTAAACGAACCGGCCTAGGATATCATAGGTCGATTTGTCGGTGTTGTCCTCGGACGACGAGGAGATGAACGGTGCCGTGTTGTCGGTAATGTTGTTGCAGCCGACGGCGATGCGTGTGCCGTCATACCATTTCTTCTCGACCTTGCGCTTGCCGAATTCGTAGGCCAGCTGCGTGTCGATCGTGTAGTAATCCGGGATTGTCCACGGGTTCCCGCTTATGGTGTAGCCGCTATACTCAGAACCGACGCTGGGGTGCATATCAGCCCAGTCTATGACTGACGGGATGTACCGCGAGTTAATGGTGCAAGTGAAGTCGCGGATTTCCCAAGTCAACCCCACGGTTAACACAAATTTGGGCAACGTCCCCTGCGACCCCGCTGCGGGGCCCGTGTCCGTGAACTGGTCAGCATACTGGTAGGGGCCGCCAATTTCCGGGTCTCCGTACCTGTAACTAAACAACACATTCGCGGCGGCGAAGAACGTGAATTTGCCGTAGTTGTCCGTTGGCAACTCATAATTGGCCGCGATGTCAAGGCCATCGGTCTCCTGCTGAGCGCCATTACGATAAGGCCGAACACCACTGCCCCAGTTGTCGCCGTTGACTTGGTCTGGGTCGGTGGTGGTGAGTTGCGAGCCGTCTTGGAAGAAGAAACCATAAGCGAACTGCGAAGCGGACCCGTAGGCGTTCAGGTCGTCGCAGACAGCCTGTGCACCAACGCGGTACATGTCGTTCTTGGTCTTGATGTGATAGTAATCAACGCTGAGAGTCAGGCCCTTGACGAAGTCGGGCGAATAGACCACCCCGAACCCATAGTTCTCGGCGTCCGACGGCGTGAGCCCGGGGTTCGACACCCAGTTCATCGGCACCTGCACTTGGTTGGCGCCGAAATTCACATAGTCGAAACTGACGGCTGAACCGCCGAACAACTGGTACACGGTCGGGGCCACGAAGCTCTGTGAATAGCTGCCGCGCAGGGTGAGTTGCTTATCCAGCGGCTGCCAGCGCACTCCCACCTTGGGCACCGTAGAGTCGCCACCCGGGTCAAACGACTCGAACCGTCCCGCAGCGGTGATTTCGAGACTGCGGAAGGCTGCGATGTTCTTCTCTTCGGACGTGATAGGAATGCGCACTTCGATGAATCCGGCCCATGAGTCACGGTGGCCGCCGGGGGTCGGCATCTGCGGATTCAAACCAGGAACCTTGCCGAGCTTGGTCAGACCATCGAGGTCCAACGCCAGCGATTCGCTGCTGAACCCGCCGCCGATGGCGAAGGCAATCTTGCCTGCCGGCAGATCAAAAGGCATGCCAGTCACATTCGCGCCAACACCCCAAAGTTCAGAAACACCCATCTGGTAAAGCGTCGCGCGCATGGCCTCAATCGTGTCCGGACTGCTCGCGCCGGGCAGCGCGAAGGGGTCGTAGAGCGGGACGGGGCGTCCGTTGAGCGTCAATTGGCTCATGCCCAAAGCCGCCTGTTCGGGATCACTGTTGATTTGGGTTGCCAAATCAAGTGCCGCGCCGTTGATCGCATTGCGTGTCAGCGCAAGCTGGTCGTTGCGATTATAGTTGTAGGCAACCTGGTAAGTGTAGTCCTTCTCGAGGGTGCCCTTGAGTCCGGCGACAAAGTGGTAAAGCTCGTTCTGATAGTCAAAGAAGCGATTGCCGCTGTCCACGAAACGGGTGCGGACTCGTGGCGAACTTGCTCCGCCGGGCGAACCCAAGGCGATTTGGAACGGATTCACCGGGGAATTCGCCGGAATGAGGATGTTGTAAATGCCCAGGCTGGACACGGGTGATGGCGCCAGCGCGCCTTGGCTGATGGTCTGGCCGAACAGGAAGCTGCCGAACAGTTCCATCTTTTTGTCGAAGATTTCGTAGCTTCCGTTGGCGAAAGCGTTGCGGCGATCCTGGGTCTGGATGGAATGCGTGCCGAACAGGGTTGTATTCAGGAGGGGCCAGGTATTGCCCTCACCGCCCACACCTGCATCGATGAGTTCTTGGCCAGCCGGGGTATCCATGATTGGAATATAAACACCCGGATGCGCCACGAGATAATCTTGAACACTGGTGTAGGTGCCGGGCACCCACGGAATCCCAGCCACATTCGGGTTAGCTGGCGACGGTGGCCTTGTGATTAGCGCGTTGTAGCCCGCCGCCCCCACTGCGAACGGAGAACCGGCGAGGACATAAGATGTTCCACCGCTTTGAACGCGGCCCGGGAACGAAGGGCTTACGTACGACGGTGGCGCCAAGTCCTTGGCAATGAGGTCGGCGACACCCGCGGAGGACACGTCACGATCTTGGGAGAGCAACGGGTCCATGTAGTAATACTGGGCGCCAGCCACGAACGAAGCCTTGTCGGTCGCAGTTCCGGCGACTACATAGGCCCTGTTCTCGGTGACCGTGCCTTTGCCGGTGGCAAAGCCGTGACGACCACCGACTTCAACACCTGACCAATTCTTTTTAGTGATGATGTTCACCACGCCGCCGATGGCTTGGGAGCCATACAGCGCGGAGGATCCATCTTTAAGGATTTCAATCCGCTCGATCATGGCCAGTGGAATCATGTTGACGTCCACCAACGAGCCGTTGCTAAAGGCGGAGCCGGCCAGGGGCTGACCGTCAAGCAGCACCAGCGTTGGCAGGTTACGGATGGAAACGTAGGCTTCGCCGCCATAACCGTTGTTGCCTTCCTGGCCCACGTTGCCGTTGCCCGCAAAGTTCGGGTTGAGTTTCTTCAAGGTCGCCAGCACGTCTTGCTGGCCGACCTTCTGAATCTGTTCCACCGCGATGGTATCCACCGGCGCGGGGCCTACGGTTTCCGCAGTCGGGATTAACGAACCGGTGACAATGACCGGTTTCATTTCGGTTGGAATTGGTGTGGTGGTTCCTTGGCCAAACAACGCCGGCAGCACGGCCAGTTGCCCAACAAGGCCCGCCACGAGAACTCCACGAGTACAACAGACAGATGTCTTTGTGAAGAACGTTGTAGTCATAGTAATTGTTCGAGTTTAGGGTTATTAAGAGACTGCCGGCTCTCTTAGCGATTTGGCTGCACCTGCGCAAGGGAAAAATGCGAAAAAATGCTGATAAGGTCAGGATTGAGTTGCATGCGCGCAAAAACCGGATAATGTCCTCTGCCCCAACCTCGACGGGGCCGCTTCGGGAAAGGTGCGGTTCACGGGATTTGGGAAAAGCGTTACGAGATGATTGCCGCTAAAGAAGTTATGGCTGGGTGGAAACCTGACGATGATTCAGGCACCGGAGGAGCGTTTCGTCCGGAGTTTGCAGAGCGATGAGTCAGGATTCCTCTTCACCGTCAGCCTCCATGGCCGGAACCGCCCCTTTGATTGAAGGCGCACACGATTACGTGCTGACCTCAGATCTGGCCAAGCTGTGTCTGCCCCGGACGTTCAAGGACGAAAACAAGAGGCTTGGGTGGGTCAATTCGATTTGTATCCTGTTCTTAATCATCGGATTGATCGGCCTGAAGCCGCCGAAAATTGTGCAAAGGCCGCTTACGGCACAGACCGAGATCGTTCCGGTTGTTTTTGTCCCGCCGGAAGAGAAGCCTGAAACGCGACCTGAAAGACAGCCGCCAGAAAATGAACCTCCGCCGGACACGGAGATCACAGACCAACCGGTCATCGCCACGGTTGTGGCGGCGAACCCGGGGCAGGTGGCCTTCGCGGTACCGGTCAAAGGGCCGGTCATGGTGACGACCTCAGCCCGTTACGCGACACCCCCACCGGCAAACCTGACAACCGCCCCGCGGCCCACGACTTTCAACTCCAAAGCGGCAACCGGCGGTTACTACCCGGACCCCACTTATCCACGGAACGAATTGCTGGCACGCCACCAAGGCGAATTGATGCTCTACGTGGTTGTTGACCCGAGCGGCTTGCCGAGCTTGGTTACCGTCAAGGATAGTTGCGGCTGGCCGAGCTTGGATCGGCATGCGGCCGAATGGGTCAAGGAACGGTGGCGGTTTCTGCCGGGCGAGACCCGGTATTACCTCGTTCCCGTTATCTTCCAGATCAGGTAGTGGCAATTAGATCATGGACAGGTGAGCGACAAGTTGGATAAGTTGACAAAACACGGTTTAGAAACAGTTGAAAGAGCGCAGTGTTCCTGACAGCAACTGGGTGCCGATGGACACAGGTGTGCGTGGAATTGATTTATGTTAGCGAACATTCTCATTGAATACTTCCAAAAGGGCGGGCCGATCATGTGGCCCATTTTAGTCACCGCGCTGGTGGCTGTGGCCGTCGTGGGCGAGCGCACGTTCTGGTGGTGGCGGGAGAGCCTGCGACGCGACCCGGAAACGCTGGAGAAACTGCTGGGCGCGCTCGAGAACGGGGATTTCGGGGAGGCCGTCCGCTTGTCCACGGATTCTCCAGACCCGCTGATTCGGACGATTTACCATGGCCTGAACCATTATCACGCCTCTTTGCAGGGCGCGTTGCAGGTGGCCGCGGGCGTCGAACTCCAGCGCGCCGGACGCTTTTTGACCGTCATGGACACGCTCGTCACTCTCGGGCCGCTGCTGGGTCTGCTGGGCACTGTGTCAGGCATATTCCGGACCTTCCTGGCTCTGGGCGGCGCCAGCGTGGAAGGGGCGATGGGCCAGATTACCGGAGGCATCGGCGAGGCACTCATCGCGACGATGTGCGGTCTGGCCATAGCCATCTTCGCCTTGATTCCGTTCAACTATTACACGCGTAAAACCGCCCAACTACAGTTCGAACTGGAGTCGGCGGCCACCAACGTGGAAATCATGGTGGCTGCAGCGAAGAGACGCAGCACCGACACCGAGTTGCTGCGACAAGAGAGCAATGGCTGACCCATGACGGCATTCCTGGCAGATTCACGGCACACGATGGACGAGTCGAGGCGGACATGAAGATCGGTTCACCATGGCCCCATAAGAAGGCCCGCATCGAGATCATCCCGCTGATCGACATCATGTTCTTCCTGCTGGCCTCGTTCATGATGGCGAGCTTGACGATGGTCCGCCTCCAGTCCATCAAGATGGACCTGCCCACGGCGACGACCGCCACGCGCGATTTCAAACCCGATATCGTCAACATCTCGGTGGACCGCGCGGGTGACATTTACATTGAGAAGAAGCCGGTCAATTTGGTGGAGCTTCACACGTATCTCTCGAACAAATTCCGTTTGAACACCAACGTGCCCGTTTATATCAGCGGAGACAAAGACGCCACCCATGGGGCGGTGATCCGGGTGCTCGACTTGGTGCGTCGGGAAGGCATCCAGAAAGTCTCGTTCGCCATCAGCCCGCAAAAAGTCTCCAGCCAGTGAAGGCTTGGCGGCCAGTTGCGGCGGTGACAGGGGACACCCCGCCAGGCGCTTGGCCATGTGGTGGTGACCAAACCTCAACAGCGCTAAAAGCTGAGCCGGATCAAGAATCGAGGTGGATTGTTGAAAACGGGAAGGCCCCGGGGTGAGTTTCACCCGCGCTATTTCTTATCGGCAGGCGCGTTGGTCTTGGAAAGACTCTCCTGCAACGTGTTCCACTTGGTCGCCAGATCGTTGAAATCGCCGACGACCTTGTTGTATTTGGCCACAATCTCGTTCCGCTCTTCGGCCATTTTCTTCATTTCCTCGTTCTGGCGTTTGACGTCTTCGTTCTGCTTGTTGATGCTCTCATTCGCCCGATCCAGCGCATCCTTGTAGGCCTCCACCTGCCTGGTTTGCCGTTCAAGGTCGGTCTTGGTCTTGTCCAGGTCCCCGGTGAGGCTCACGATTTCCTGGCGGTTGCTCCTGACCGTCGCAGTCAGTTGATTCTTCAGCCCGTCCAAACGGCTGATCTCCGCCTCGTAGCGCTTGACCGTTCCTCGGATGCCCTGGATCGTTTCATCCCGGTCATGGACGGTGTCCGTCAGCGCCTGGAGCTTGTGTCGGGTGCGCCCCTCGCGCACCCACTGAAACCAGATCAGCACGCACAGGCAAAGCGAAACGGCGATGAGCAAGTTGGTCAGGAAGTTTCTCATGTCACATTTGCAGTCTCTGCTCGTTCAATTGGGGGCGTAACCTGTCAGCTTTTCATGGGATTGTCAAAGCATCACCGCCCGGGTTTGGACATGTTGGAAATCGCGCTTTACAACCTGCCGGATCACGCTAAGCTTCGGACAACGAACTGCGATTTATGCGAAACTCCTTCTCCATTCTGGCTGCGGTGACGCTGGTGAGTTTGATGGCTGCCGGTTGTGCCGGCCCCGAAAAGAAACTCGGGCGTGGGATGTCCAACACGCTTGAAATTGTGCGTTTGGGCGAGATGAACCGTTCCGCGGAACAGGCGGCGCTTTTTAGATCGCCAGCCCGCACCCACACCACGGGCTTTGTGCGGGGACTGGATCGCACGTTGGCCCGCACCGGCCTGGGCCTGTATGAGATCGTGACGTTTCCCATCCCGCCCTACCAGCCGATCTGGACGAGTTACTTGAGCCCGTACCCGGGTTATCCGGACGCATACAAGCCTGGCGTGCCGGAAAGTCCGGCCATTGCGACGGACTCCAACCTGGGATTCAGCGGCGGCGAAATCCTGCCGTGGGTGCCGGGCAGCCGCTTCCGCGTATTTGACAACCAGTAAGTCCGCCATTTGAGATTGCGCGCCCTGTGCAACGCGCCGGCACCATGCTGTTGGCGCGTTTTTTATGCCGGCAACGCTCGAGAAAAAATCCCGCTGCAAAGTCAACCTGCTCCTGAACATCCTCGGGAAGCGCGCCGACGGCTTTCACGAGCTGGAAAGCGTTATCCAGCCGGTCAATGTGTGCGACGACCTGAGCTTCACGAAGGGCGGGCGGGGCATTCAGCTTTCATGCAGTGATCCGCGCTTGCCCGAAGACTCCGGCAACCTCGTGTATCGGGCAGCCGCGGCATTCTTGGAGAGCGCCGGCATCCAGAACGGCATCTGCATTCGTCTCGAAAAGCGCATCCCGCTGGCAGCGGGACTGGGCGGGGGCAGCGGCAATGCTGCCGCCACGTTGCTGGGTCTCAACGAACTTTTCGGCAATCCACTCCCGCCGGCGCGCCTGGCCGAACTGGCCGCGACGATCGGGTCCGACGTTCCGTTTTTCCTGCAATCAAGGCCGGCCCTGGCCACTGGGCGCGGTGAAAACATCCAGCCGCTGGAACCGTTTCCTGCACTCGCGGGAACGACCCTCCTGCTCATTCATCCCGGCTTCGGCATTTCAACCGCGTGGGCCTATCAACAGTTGGCTCGATTCCCCGGGGCACTGAACGGCACAGCCGGTCGCGCGCGGCAGTTGATCTCGCTGTTGCAGGCCTCTGATGTCCATGCGGCCGGAGCCGGGTTCTACAATTCACTCGAAGCGCCGGTGCTGCGAAAACACCCAATTCTGGCGCTGTATCAGGAATTCCTCCGCGCCGACGGGGCCGGCGCCACCTTGATGTCGGGCAGCGGCTCGACCACGTTCGCGATCATTCAAGGCCACGATGCCGCCCAAGACCTTGCCGGCCGCTTCAAGCAGAAGTTTGGTCAGGCATGCTGGACTGCCGTCGTCCGCCTTTGATACGCAGGGGGACAGGGCTTGTTCTGACCGGGTGAAGAGCGTGGTGATTCCGCGCTTTTTCCTTTGTAACCGTTCCGCACGTGCCGGCGTCTGAAAGCCCAGAATCGGTCACTGGCCGAATTGACCGTGAGTGGACCAAAATAGATTTGTAAAACCGAAAGCAGCCAACCAGAACCAAGAAAGGAGAAACAGATATGAGAAAAACAGGCAACAGTTCCATAGGGATCGTCGTGGCGTTGCTGGCAGGCGCCCTTGGCGGCGCGTTGATTGCGACCGCACAGCCCGCCGCGTCCGAAGCCCCCGCACAACGCCCGCCTCCGTCTCGCGAGTTTCGCGCCGGCGGCCCGCCGCCGGAGGGAGCCGGATGGGGCATGCAGATCGGCCGCGTCCTGACAGACGAGCAGCGGACCTCCTGGCGTGAAATCATGCAGGCCCAGCGCGAGAAGACGCGCGAACTCATGGACGGCATGCGCGAGGCGCGCAAAGCCTTGATCGAAGCGTCGCTCGCTGAGAAGGTCGACGAGGCGGCCATTCGCAAGCACGCGGAAGCCATTGGCAAGACCGAGGCCGACCTGGCGGTACTGCGGGCGAAGGCGCTCTCCGAAATCAAGCCGCCGCTCACGCCGGAGCAGAGGGAGAAACTGAAGAACCCGCCTGCGGTTGGCTTTGGCCGCGGCGGACCACTGCGCGGCCGTGGCGGACCACCCCCGGCACAGTCCCCACCCGAGTAATTGGGAGTTGCGTTGGAGCGTGCCAGTCAAGGCCACCGCCACAGCGCGGTGGCTTTTGCCTTTGGCCACGCGCCGGCTTTTGCCAGACTCGCCGCGATGGAACGGACGGAAGCGGAATTGATCGCGGCGGTGCTGAAAGGCGACACCGAAAGCTTCGAGCCGCTGGTCCGGAAATACCTGCCGCGCCTTTTCGCCACGGGGCGCCGCTACGCCCGTCGTGAGAGTGAGGTCGAGGACATCGTGCAGGAAGTCTGGCTCAAGGCGTTCCAGAAACTGGGCAGCTTTCGCGGCGAAGCGCCCTTCGAGCACTGGCTGATGCGGCTGACCGTCCGCACCTGCTACGATTTCCTGCGCGCCCATCAGCGGAATCGCGAAACAGCCTTTTCCGAACTGAGCGGGCCGGAGGAAGACTGGCTGGAGCGATTTGCCCGGCAACCCGATGACGCGGGCGAAAACGCCGACGCCGCGCGCCAGCTTGTCGAGCGCGTGCTCGACCAGCTTTCGCCGCCGGCCCGGCTGATCATCACCCTGCTGGAAATCGAGGACCGTCCAGTGAAGGAGATTTCCAGGCTGACCGGCTGGTCGGTGCCGCTGGTCAAGGTGCGCGCGTTTCGCGCCCGGGCTGAGATGCGAAAGATTCTGGCCAAAATTGCCAAGGAAAAGTATCTGTAACCGCGCCATTATGCGGGGCGTCTGAAAAATTGTTGGAACCATGAACCTGGCCGAACTGGAGCGAAAACTGGTTGCCGTTGCGCGCGCGAATCCGCCCGGCGACCGCGTGCCTTATGCGTTCGAGGAACGCATCATGGCGCGGCTGGCGGAGCGGCCCGTGGTGGACAATGCGGCGCTGTGGGCGCGCGCGCTGTGGCGCGCGGCGGCCCTGTGCGTCGCCCTGGCGTTGCTCTTGAGCGCATGGTTTTTCCTGTCTTCACTTGACACAGGTCAGACCACGAGTCTCGCGCAGCAATTTGAAAACACGATGCTCGCCGCGGTGGAGCAGGAGGGGGACTACTACTGGTGAATACCTGGAAAATCATACTGGCCACCGTCGTCATCTTCGCCACCGGCGTCATCACCGGCGGCCTGCTCGTCGGCTTCGCCGGTCGCGGCGCGGAAAGGCCGGCCCGGATCGGCTGGGGTGCTTTCGGTCGGCTGCAGCCGCAGCCCGGTGACGTGCTTCTACCCGCCGGGCAAGGCCGTCAGCCGTTCCGCGAAAGGCAGCGAATGGAATTCATCCTCGCCGCCCATCGCGAGCTGGACCTCACACCGCACCAGCGCGAGCGCATCGAGAAAATCATCCGCGAAGGACAGGAGAAAACCAGGACGGTCCTGGAGAAAGTCGGCCCGGAACTGCGAAAGGAATGGCGTGAAGTCCGCGAAAAAATCCGCGCGGAACTCACGCCGGCGCAGCGCAAACGCTTTGAAGAACTTTTGAGGCAGCGTCCGCCGCGCGGCGCGGAATCGCCGCCCGGGCCGGGACGCGGGCCGCGCGATCAACGCGTC
>Ga0299912_10003390_pt1 | contig 13022 bp, 7 predicted proteins | sample RVTome_2_FD_207667 | JGI IMG/M metagenome (GOLD analysis project Ga0299912, IMG submission 207667) | Soil microbial communities from uranium-contaminated site in the Upper Colorado River Basin, Wyoming, United States - RVT95D214 (version 2) ...
ACCTGAGCGAGGACGACCAGTACAAGAATCCGGGCAATCCCATCTACAGAGCGCTGCCGACGGGGGCCTATGCGATTCAACGGCAGAACGAGTGGATCTACCTCTCCGGCGGCGGCTCCTCCCCCGAAGGGGACAGACCGTTCCTGGACCGATTGAACCTCCGCACCTTCAAGACGGAACGGCTCTTCCGCTCGGATCGCGCGAACTACGAGTACTTCGTGGCCTGGCTCAATCCCGCGGCCGGGACCTTCATGACCCGGCGCGAGTCGCCCGCCGACCCTCCCAATTTCTTCGTGCGGACATTGGCGAAAAAGCCGTTGAAGGGAGCGCCCGAGGGAGAGGCGACCCGGACGTCCGCCTCGCGGGCCCTAACGAACTTCCCTAATCCGTTCCCACAGCTCGCCGGCATCAGCAAGCGTCTTGTCGCCTACGCGCGAGCCGACGGCCTTCCCCTGTCGTTCATGCTTTATCTGCCGCCGGATTACAAGCCGGGAATGCGGCTGCCCACGGTTGTCTGGGCCTACCCGCTCGATTACGCGGAGAAGGGGGTCGCCGGCCAAATCGCGGGATCGTCCAAGCGGTTCACGACCATCAGGGGCTCATCGCAGCTCTTCTTCCTCCTCCAGGGATACGCCGTGCTGGACAACGCCGCGATGCCGGTCGTCGGCCCTCCCGAGACGGCCTATGACAGCTTCGTCGACCAGATCGTCGAGAACGCCAAGGCCGCCATAGCGAAAGCGGTCGAGCTGGGCGTGACGGACCCGGAGCGCGTCGGCGTCGGCGGCCACAGCCACGGCGCGCTGATGACCGCCAATCTTCTCGCCTATTCGGACTTATTCCGGGCGGGTATCGCGCGCAGCGGCGCCTTCAACCACACCATGCGACCCTTCGGTTTCCAGAATGAGCGGCGCACGTACTGGCAGGCGCGCGACACCTACGTCAAGCTCTCGCCGGTCCTGCAGGCCGATAAAATCAACGAGCCTCTGCTCCTGATCCACGGGGAGCTGGACCAGAATCCGGGCACCGTCCCGATGCAGTCCGAAAAGCTCTACGAAGCCGCTCGGGGCGTCGGAGGGACCGTGCGCCTCGTCATGCTGCCTTACGAGAGCCACGGCTACGCGGCCCGGGAATCGATAGAGCACGTGCTGTACGAGATGCTGGCCTGGTTCGACCGCTACGTGAAGAACGCCGCCCCGCGGGCCAAATAGCGCCCGCCCGCCTGCTCGGGGCCCGGCGGAAGCAAAGGAATTATCCAAGCCCCGGCCGCTGAAATCGATGATAAATTGTCAGGATTGGCAAAAGCTAATATATTGCATTTAATTAACATTATTGTTAATATATTGCCATGAGATGGGAAGAGTTCCTTGAACGATTCACGGCCCAGCCGCTCTTCCACACCTCCCATCCGGCGATCTTCCCGGACCCGCGGGCGAGCGTCCTCGTCCAGCTCTCGCGCTGGGTCAAGGCGGGAAAGCTGGCCCCTGTCCGCCGCGGCTGGTACCTGATCGAAAACCCCTACCGGACGAAGGAGGTGAGCGACGCGGCCATCGCCAACACGGTCGTCCACCCCTCCTATCTCTCCCTCGAATGGGCTCTTCAATACCACGGGCTGATCCCCGAAGCGACCTTCCAACCCACGTCGATCACAACGCGCCGCGGGACGCGGTTCGAAGCCCTGAACCGCGTCTTCCTCTATCACCACGTGGCCCCGGGATTCTTTTACGGCTATCGGTCTTTTGAGATCGCCGGCGAAAGGATCGCCGCCGCCGTACCCGAGAAAGCGCTTCTCGACCTGATCTACATCTTCGTTCAGGGGAACGGTTTTTCGATCCTCTGGCTCGAAGGATTGAGGCTTCAGAACCTCGACCGGTTCGATGTCAGGGAGTTCCGCCGTCTTGGCGCCTCGGTTAAGAGGCCCGGCTTCGCGCGGACGCTCTCCGAAGCGGCGGAGTACCTCGCGGCCGCCCGGAGAAAGTCGTGAAGGACATCGCCCTCCAGACGGCCCGGAATTCCCGGCACTCCCTCCAAATCCTCCGGGAATACCTCCAAAACGATATTCTCGGATCCCTTCAGGAGACCGGCGCCGGGACGCATCTCTATTTCGTCGGCGGAACGGCCCTTCGCTTCCTCTACCGGATCCCCCGATTTTCCGAGGACCTCGACTTCTCCGCCGCGCCGGGATGGCGGGCCGCCGGCTTCGGCCCGAAAATGAGGAAAATCCAGGCGGAGCTCGGGCTGGCGGGATACGATCTCTCTCTTTCCATGAACGAGGATCGGATCGTCCAGAGGGCCGAATTCCGCTTTCCCGGGCTTCTCTTCGATCTCCGTCTCACGGACCGCCCGGAGCGGAAGCTGACGATCGCCGTGGAAGTCGATGCCCGGCCGCCTCGAGGCTGGTCCGGCGAGCGGACGATCGTGAACCTCTACCGCCCCATTCTCATCCGGCATTATGACCTGAAATCCCTGTTCGCGGCCAAAATCGCGGCCCTTCTCACCCGCCCCTACGCCAAAGGACGCGACTACTACGATCTCTTCTGGTATCTGAGCCGCTGGAAAGACCTCAAGCCCGCGCCGCTTCTCCTGAAAAACGCCCTGGCCCAGAAGCGGGGATCGATCCCCAACTTCCGCCCCGAAGCCTGGAGGGGAATCCTGGAATCGATCGTTGCCGAAGCGGATTGGCGGGTCGTCGCAAGGGACGTATCTCCCTTCCTCGAACGGGCCGAGGACATTCGTGTTTTCTCCCGGGAGAATATGCTCCGCGTCTTAGGGAGTCATCGTCCCGGCTAAAAAGGGTCCGCCTTCGCGTACGGCTTGACGCCGATACCCGTGGATATGCTATAGGCGGGCTATCTGGAGGATCTCGTCTACACGCCCAAGACCCTCAAGTCGCTGGCCTCGGTCCGGGCGGACGCCGGGCGCCGATCGTCAGAACTCGAAGACGACGACGCCGGTCCGCTCGGCCATCTGCTTCCGGATGTCCTCGACGAGGAGCTTGCCTTCCTTCTGGGCTTTGACGGCCCGGAAGATCTCCGCGGTCGTCAGCAACACGTTCCCGTCCTTCTGGGCCTCCTCGGCCATCCGCCCCGAGAACGGGCTCGGCCTGAGGCCGGCGTCCTGCTCCGAAAAATAGTTGCCGATCAGGACGGATTTCATCCGGGTGTTGCCGAACTCCTGCATCCGCCGGCCCTTGTAGCGCTGGAAGAGCATGGCATCCTCGTCGGCGGCGCCGCCCGGACCGCTCCGGATGTTGACGAGGAGGACGGGCTCCTTGCCCAGCTTTTCCTCGACCTTGAGCTCGCTCCGCTCGAACAGCCAGAGGTCCTCCTCCTTGGAGCGGATCACCCGTTTCCAGTATTCGTCGACATCGACGATCTGCCAGCCCAGATAATTCATGGTTTCCATGACGGCCGCCTTGAGCTCGGCCCCCCCGGCGACGAGCAGCCGTCGGAACAGTTCCTGGCCCTTGGACTTGGCCTCCTGGATCTTGAGGTCGAGCCGGCGCAGGATTTCATCGTATTCCTGCCGGACTTCCTCCCTCTTCTTGACGAGCCGCGCCAGCTCCGGGAATTGGTACTCGGCTTTCTCGAGCCAGTGACCTTGCTCGACGAAGAGCTTGGGGGCCAAGACCGGAAGAATCTCGCGGAGAATGAGGAGGGCCGCTTCGTAGTTCTTGTCGCCGAACCAGGGCAGCAGCAGGTAGCCGCCCTGCCCTCTTTGGACGAGAATCGCGATCGGGAGGCCGTCGGCGCTCTGGGCCAGGACCCGGACTTTAAAAACCCTCTCCGCCTGGCGGAGTTCGATCTCCCAGTTGGTCGCGTAGTGGCTGGGTAAAAGCTCGAAAGCGTGGAGAATGTGCTTGTTGAACGAGCGGAACAAGAGGTCGAGCGGATTGTTCTGGGCCGTGACGATAGCGCCCGGCGTGGAATTGTCCCTGTAGGCGAGCTCGGGGATGGTCCCGACGACATTGGTGAGATGGAACAGGGCGCTGGGGCCGATGAAGCAGGTCACATATCCGCCCCGCTCGACCAGGCTTTCGACGGCTGCCGAGCCGTCCGCATGGATCTGGCTGGCCGGGTTGTCGTGGAGGACCTGGTAGAAAACGATCCGGCAGTCCTTATCGAGGACCAGGGGATCCGCCCTCAGGGATTTCCAGTTGGTGACTTGGAGTCCGGCGTCGAAGCCCTTGACGCGCAGATCGTCGAGATCCTTGGACTCGAAATCCAGTAATAATATCTTGGCCATAATTCCGTTCCCCTCCAGGGAACCGGACGGGACCTCCTCCCGGTCGCTCGCCGGCCTCCGATATACTTGAGTATCTTTACCAAAATCGGGCTGGGGTGTCAACCGCTCGACTGCCCGGCAGAAGCTCCACGGACTAATACTCATTGGAGCGCCAGTACTCATGAACCGTTTCCGGTTCGTGAGTGCATGAAAGCCGGCACCCATACTAAGCCGGAAACGGCTTAGTATGGGTACTGCAAGGCTGGGCTTGTTCGGGAATAACCCTGAGCCCACTCAGCCCCATCCCCTCCAAAGGGGCTGAGTACAAAAGTGTCGCTTCTCGTCCCCGCCCGGAGCTCCATGGAGCGACTGTACTCATAAGCCGGAAACGGCTTATGAGTGTTGAAAGGCGGGACTAAGCGTCAGCGAACGGGTCAACCGGCCTAAAAGCTTGACCGGGGCGGGGAAAAGATTACAATGAAAACAAGGCATGCGGAGGAGTACCGAACATGACCAAAGCAGGTTGGGGATCTTGTGCCCGGTTTTTGATGGTACTGGGAGTCGGCCTGGGGCTCGTCCAATGCGGCGGGGGTCCGGGGAGGTTGACCCATAAAACCTATCCCGAGGGCTTCAGCCTGAAACACCCCGCGGATTGGGAAGCCCGCGTCCTCGACAAAGGACTGATTTTCGTCTCGGCCAAGGACGCCGCGAAAGACCCCTCCTTCATCGCGATCTACCCTTTCATCCTGAAGTCGGCGGCGACGAGCCGGAGCTGGCTGGAGCAGAACCTGGGGACCCTGGGCGATCTCTTCACCCGTCCCAGCTTGGAGAGAACCCGGCAGCTCAGGCCGGCTCCGGACGAGACGGCCGCGCGCGTTCGTTTCAGCCGCGACGGCGTCCCCTGCGAAGGGACCGCCCTGTGTTCGATCGACGGGAAGAGCGGCGTCCTCTATGTCATGGCCGCCCGCGAGGGCGAGTTCGAAGCCATGAAGACGCGCCTGCTCGAATCGCTGCGCTCATTCCGCTTCGGCCTGCCCGACACAACGGCCCCGGCCGAGACGGCCAAGCCGAAGATCCAATATGTCTCCTGGCAGGACCCGGTCGAGCAAGCCTTCAGCCTCGATGCGCCGGCCGGCTGGCAGGTCCAGGGGGGCACCCAGAGGCGGGCGTCCGTGGATATCGTCCATATCCTCCACGCCGTCTCGCCGGACCAAAAGATCCAAATCCTTTTCAACGACGGCAACCTTCCCATCTTCGTCATCCCCAGCCAGACGCTTCTTTGGGGGGGATTTCGCGAGGGCTCCTGGTATTCTCCCGGCTACGGCGTCCGGATGATGGTCATGAGCTACCGGCCGGGCCTGGCTTTTATCCTCGACTATCTCCAGAGGAACTTCGCGCCCCGGCTCGGATCTTTCGAGCTGGTGGATCGAAAGGAACGGCCCGACATCGTCGCGGACTTCAACCGGATCTACAGCCAATCCCAGGCTTACGGCATCTCTTTCCAGCTCCACGCCGGCGACGCCGCATTCCGCTATAATCAGGGCGGAGAGTCCGGCATCGGCTACGGATTGGCGTTGACCCAGGTCGTCCAATCCGCGGCCATGGGCGGCGGCAACTGGTCGGTCGCTCTCCTTCTCGTCACGACCTGTCCCGAAGCCGAGGCCGGGACCGTTCGAGAAACATCGACCCATATGTTCCAGAGCTTCCGGATGAACCCCCAATGGGTGGCCTCCCAACAGCAGCTCACAGCCAATGTCTCCCAGATCGTAACCGAGACGAACCAGGCCATCTCGGGGATCATCAACGACTCCTACTGGACGCGCCAGGGGGTCCTCGACGACGTCCACCGCAAGTTCTCCAACGCCACCCTGGGCGTCACCGACGTCGTCGATCCCCAAACGGGCGAGTCCTACAAGGTCGAGGCCGGGCACAATTACTATTGGGCCCGGTCCGGGACGAACCAGGTCGTCGGGACCGGGACCTACACCCGGCCCGATATCGATTTTTCCCCGTTAGTCGAGTTCTGAGCGCCCATGCCCGAGATCCGGAGCCCCAAGAAGAAGACCGGGACCCGCAGGCTTCTCCACACCGCCGCCATCTACTTGAGCTCTTCGCTGACCGCCCTCGGCGTCACGGACCTCCTAAGCAGGCACTACGGCTTTACTTTCAAGCTCTTCGACTCCGTCCTGGCCGTCCTGGTTTGCGGGTTCCCGGCCGTCCTCCTCTTCGTCGGACGCCACGCTTCGCCCGGCCGGCAGAGATTCGCGAAAAAAGAGCTGGCCGCCTACGGCGGCCTGGGCCTGGTCGCCGTTCTGGCCGTCGTCAAGATCGCCGGCCTCCCCGGCCCATTACGCATTTCGCCGGACGCTAAATCCATCGCCGTCCTTCCCTTCCAAAACCTCAGCGACAGCAAGGAGGACGAGTACTTCAGCGACGGCGTCACCGAGGACATCATCACCCAGCTCGCGCGGATCGCGGACCTTAAAGTCATCTCGCGGACCTCGGTCATGGCCTACAAGAATACCTCCAAGAGCCTGCGCCAGATCGGGCAGGCGCTGGGCGCCGGCTTCATCCTGGAGGGGAGCGTCCGGCGCGAGGACGATCGGGTTCGGATCGTGAGCCAGCTCATCGACGCCAAGAACGACCGCCACCTCTGGGCCGAGACCTACAACCGTCCCATGACGGACATCCTGGCCATCCAGAGCGAGGTCGCCCAGCGGATCGCCCAGGAGCTCAGGGCCCGGCTCACCGAAAGCGACAAGGAGCGCCTGCGCAAAAAGGCGACGGTCAACGCGGACGCCTACGCGTTTACGGTGCGCGGCCGCGATTACTACTATAAATACACGCGCGAAGACAACGACCAGGCCATCGCGCTGTTCAAGAAGGCGACCGAGATCGATCCCGGATACGCCCCGGCCTGGGCGGGATTGGGGGACGCCTACGCCCAGCGCTGGAACTACGGATACCCCCAGGAGACGCTCGACACGGCCGTCGAAATGAGCCGGAAAGCCCTGGCCCTCGCCCCCGACCTGGCCGAGGGCTATAAGGCTTTGGGACTGGCCCAGGAATCCAAGGGGCTCGTCAAGGAGGGACTGGATTCCTACTACCAGGCCGTCGCCCTCAACCCCAATTACGCGCCCGTCGTGGCCAATATCGGATCCATCAATTTTAAGATGGGCAAGTACGACGAAGCTCTTAAATGGATGAGGAAGAGCGTCGAACTCCAGCCGGGATTCGCCCGCTTCTACGCCCTGGTCGGCCTTCAATACCTCTACCTGGATCTGGACGAGCCCGCCCGGAGCTGGCTCGAGCGGTCGATCGAATTCCAGCCCGGGTATATTTTTCCGGAGATGGTCATGGCTTCTTTTGGCGTCTACGAAGGGAAGATCGACGAAGCCAGGGAGCGCATCGCGAAGATCTTAGCAGCTCATCCCGAGGAGCCGAACGCACTGAACGTGGCCGGCGACGTTGAGCTTGTGGCTGGACGTTATCGGCAGGCTCTCCCCTACTACGAAAAGCTGGTTGAGCTGGCTTCTCCGCTGGGGGCCCCCGGCAATAAGCTCGCCTTCGTTCTGGTCAAAATCGGCGACCGTTCCAGGGCGGACCGGCTCCTTACCGAAAATATCTCCGGTCTGCTCAAGAATCCCGGGCTGAGCGAATCCTGGTCTCCCATCCGATACTATCTCGCCGAAGCTTATTCGGTCCAGGGGAAATCGAAAGAGGCGCTGGACTGGCTGGAGAAGGCCGTCGACGGGGGCTACGGCGACCGCTGGCTGTTCATCGACCCGATTTTCGAAAACGTCCGCTCCGATCCGCGATTCACGGTAATTTGGGACAAGCTCGACAAACGCCTGGCGGAAATGCGGGACAACGTCAAGAAGCTGGGATTCGACCGATAGATCGGAAAGGTCTAGATGACTCTTTATCTGTTTATCACTTTCTGGCGATCGACAACAGGATGCATAAATTATCTGTAAAGCCAGCAAATTTCTTTTTTGCTGAAAATATGATATTTCCTCAAGAAGAGAAAAGTAATCTAATCGATATAACGAACTCTGTTTTAAAGGGGGGCAGGTCACTTCGGCGCCGTGGCGAGAGATTGTTCACATCTTAGCGAGGCCTATGGTAAAAATATTTTTTTTGCCTTTCTCAACATGAATCTTAATCGTCTTTCTTTGATATCCTAAAGAGCTAACTTGTATTTCATATTCTCCTGCAAATCCTTTAAAAATAAATTTCCCGTTACCAGAAGCTGCGCCTTCCCCACTTGTGACCCAGCTTCCCAATAAATCCCGTAGCCTAAAAAAGGCTTTTTTCGGCTTCAAGTATCTGTCAAATAATCCGACGTTAGCATAACCGTTATTTGGATCATCCCAAGTCGCGAGCCAGATGACGCCAAGACAGCTTGGCTTGCTAAAGGCTAGAGTGTAGAGATAGCGGGCATAAGCTGCTTGGGCTTCTTGACTGAGACCATGCCAATACCACTTGGGAATCAGACCACAGCCAGGTTTATAGTATTTTTTATCCGATTCCTTCAAAGGACCGGACGGAAGCCACGCTTCCGATATAAAGTAAGGCTTCTTTGCGGCGCCATAGTAGTCTAGGATCTGGCTTAATCTCAACATATCAATTGGCGGATAAGCAGTGCCGAAATATATTTCTAGGCCTAGAGCGTCATAATCTACCCCTTTTTGCTTCAACTTCTCATCGAGCTTCAAGCCATATGGAACAGAAGAAATGGGTATGTTCATTGGATTGCAGGCGGGCCATGCGATCCATCCCAGGTTGAAGTACAAAGTCGACTCTGGATTGGCTGTTTTCCCGGCTCTGTAAATGCCGGCCATAACCGATACGAGCCCTGCTTCGTTGAGGTTGGTGACATCATTGAACCAAACAGCCTGTTCTGGTTCGTTGAAGACATTCCATAGCCAAATTTTTTGTTTAAAATGCGAAATTAAATCGCGTACGAATTTCTGAGCGAGCGCCTTGAATTCCTCGACATTTCTTCCTTTAGCATTCTCCGGTACAGAGGCGCTTCCTATCCACACCAGCCCGCCATCGGCAACGAGACTCTTCAATCCCGCCCTGGAAATCTTTTCATACAGCCAATCATTGGAAGAAACATCCTTGGCCAAGACACTCCAGGGGAGTTCAATATGCATATAGTTGAACCCCGCGCTCAAACAATCTAATAGGACCTTTTGATAATCATAATCGCCAAAATACCAACCCCCGACATATCCTCCGCCGAAAGCGAAGTCGTGTGATTTTTGATCATATTGAATCTTGAAATCAGGGATTCTTTCCCCTTTTCCATCGACGGCAACAATCTTAACATCCAGCTTTCTGTACTCTTCGATATCCTGCTCTGCCGATTTTAAGGCAAATGATTCCTTAGCTTTCAATGTATTCGTCAAAGATTTATATGTTGCTTGTGATATTAATTTTTCGTCTCTGTAAGACATCGATTCACTTGCCATCGCGCCAGCGGCAGCGATCAAGGAAGACACATCATAGGAAAAAGCATACCCCTTTGATCTATATTCGTTATACAAATTCCTCAATTTCCGCGACTCTGTCTTAGCAAATTCAGCAACGATATCCAATGTCAGGAGTTCTGATTGATTCACGGCATATCCCTCTCCACCATTATCCGCCTCCAATATCACAGAGCCAACAGAGGGAACTTCCCATAAACCAAGTATCTTCACTTTCATGCCTACAGGAATGAGCATAACAGCGGGATTCTTATCTGTCCCATCTTCCCATCCCCAGAAAACCGGCTTCAGGCTCCCCTTCTGACTATGGATATCATTACCATAAGGCTGTAAATCAACGGGGAATATGCCAAAGCATGATGGGTCAAAAAAGTCTTGCCGATACATCAAATGACCTTTAGGGTCATAGCTTTTAAGCCATATCGTCCCGGCTTTTCCCAAGACAAAATTGACATTAGTGACATGAGTAATAGCTATTTTTCTATCTTGCTGCAGCCAAGTTGAAGGCAACCGAACGTTCCCAATCTGTATGACGGCACCAGGCTCAGCACTGATCCAATAGCTATTTTCTTTTGTTACCGCAATTTCATACCTGCCATTTTTATCCGTAAATCCAAAGCCAAGTTGCGCCCCATTCTGCACTGAAGTCACGCCAATATAAATACGCTCTATTGGCAAACCCATCGGGTCTGTTACCCGACCTGTTATCTTAATTTTATTAATGGCTTCAAAGCCGGCCAATAAATCATTATTTGTAAGATTAGAAATCGCAGGTCGATTATGACCGATAAGCATAAAAGGAACGATAAACAATAAGCCGAAACAATTACGCTTCATAGAAAGCCTCCCTTGCCCTTGGCTATAATATTTTGCTATTTCGCGTCGAAAATCTCATCACGCCGTTTATGGGAAATATATATCGAGGCTCAGAGCCTGTCAAGGACGGCTCGAGAGGGCGGAGAGAAGGCAATGAGGAAAGGGATTGTTCAGCTCCAGACGCCCCTTTGGGGGAGCATAATTTCCTATTCCCGGCTGGTCTGGTAGCCTTAAAGACCTCTCCCCGTGTCACACCGGTGTAACAAAAAGTGCTTAATCTCGCTTAATCTAGACTAATGGTGCTTAAAAGGAAAACAAGGAAAAAGAGAGAAAAATCATGGTAAAGCGGGGATATTGGGTGGTGGAGCTGATGGGATTTGAACCCACGACCTCTTGACTGCCAGTCAAGCGTTCTCCCAACTGAACTACAGCCCCACCGTTGGGCGACCTATTATCACAGAACTCCCTTATTTCGTCAAGAAAAACGCCGGTGGAAATTCATCGAGAAAATGAGATATAATTTTTAAACGTCATGACTGCGCACCACGGCCGCCCCATCGTCGTCGTCGGGAGCTCCAACACCGACATGATCATCAAGACGACCCGCCTCCCCGGACCGGGCGAGACGGTGCTCGGGGGCCGCTTCCTCATGGCGCCGGGCGGCAAGGGCGCCAACCAGGCCGTGGCCGCGGCCCGGGCCGGGGGCCGGGTCCATTTCATCGCCCGGGTCGGGGGGGATCTATTCGGCGACAGCGCCCTGCAGGGATTCCGCCGCGCCGAGATCCACGTCAACCACGTTCTCGTCGACGATGGCGCCCATTCGGGAATCGCCCTGATTATCGTCAACGAGGACGGCGAGAACTCGATCGCGGTCGCCTCGGGCGCCAACGCCCGTCTCTCCCCGGACGACATCCGTCGCGCCCGGGACACGATCGGCCGGGCCGGCATCCTCCTCGTCCAGCTCGAAATCCCGATGGAGACGGTTGAGGAAGCCGTCCGGATCGCCGCCGAATTCGGGGCCAAGGTCATCATGAACCCGGCGCCGGCCAGGGCCCTGAATCCCGGCCTCCTGCGGCGCATCGATTACCTGACGCCCAACGAGAACGAAATCGAGAACATCACCGGGATCAGGGTCGAGACCGAAAAAGACGCCGACGCCGCCGCCCGCCTTCTCCTCCAGCACGGCGTGAAGACGGTATTGATTACGCTCGGGCATCGCGGCGCCTACGTGGCCGGAGAGGGTATCCGAAAGCTCGTCCCCGGATTCAAGGTCGAAGCCGTCGATTCAACCGCCGCCGGTGACGTCTTCAGCGGAGCCCTGGCCGTGGCCGTCGCGGAAAACAAGCCCCTCCTCGATGCCGTCCGGTTCGCGAACGCGGCGGCCGCGATCTCGGTAACGAGGATGGGCGCTCAGCCTTCGGCTCCCAACCGGGAGGAGATCGAGGCCTTCCTCGGCGCCCGGGCCAACGGTCAGAGCTGAGGGTGCTCCTAAGGGGATCAACGCAGCGGTTTGAAGGGCTCGAAGAGCGAGAACCCGGCTTCCTTGAGCAGAACCTTGAACGCTTCGACGTCTTTCTCGAAAACCTCGTTGAACTTGGGCAAGAACTCGGCCAGCTTGGCCTTGGCCTTTTCATAGCGGACCTTGGCCGCCTGGCTTACCGGATCGTAGCCGGCACGGGACAGCCCGGAGACGCCGCCCATGACCTGGCTCATCAGGCCCGAGGAACGATCGGCCATCCCCTGCTTGGCCGACGTCGGGTTGATGGTCTCGGCCAACGCCTTGAGCTTCTTGTCGAGATCGTCGGCCGCCTTCATAATGTCCATCATCTTCGGTCCGCGGTTGGCGCGGCCGTAGTCCCTGACGGTCTGAATGGCCTTCTGGGCGGCCTGGATCTGCTGTTGGGCGGTGGTGAGCGCTGCCGAGAGCTTGCGGGCTTCGATCGCCAGGTCGTGATTGGCTTTCAAGACGGCCATGTCCGCCTTGAAGCGGGGATCGGGCGCGACCGAGAACGTCCCGCTCGCCTCCTCGCCTTCGTATTTGATCTTGACCGTATAGCTGCCGGGAAGGGCCGTGACGACGCCGCGGCCCCCGAAGAACATGCCGCTTCCGGCTTGTGGCTCCGCCTCGTCCCCCCGGCCGGGCTCCTGCTGCTCCTGAAAGTTCCAGGCGGCTCGGTTGATGCCCTTATTTTCGGGACCGCTGAGCTGGGCGATGAGCTTCCCCGACGCGTCGAGGATTTGAATCTGGACGCGGGTTTGGGGACGGCCGAACCGCCCCATCATGCCCGGCGGCATGCCCTGCCCGCCCGCCTGACGCATCCCCATCATCATGGGCGGCGTCGCGTCGCCCGGCCCGGCCGGAGCGCCCTCGGCGGGCTTTTCGTCCTTGCGCTCGACCGGGGTCAGGAAATAACTGAAACATGCCTGGAGGGTCTTGTTCTCGCCGGCGAAAATTCCGTCGCCCGGGCTCTGGTATGCGCTCATCCG
>Ga0299912_10003391_pt1 | contig 13019 bp, 14 predicted proteins | sample RVTome_2_FD_207667 | JGI IMG/M metagenome (GOLD analysis project Ga0299912, IMG submission 207667) | Soil microbial communities from uranium-contaminated site in the Upper Colorado River Basin, Wyoming, United States - RVT95D214 (version 2) ...
TGCCGTCGCCGTGATGGGCGGGGCGCGCCCCGGAGGGATTGGCGGCGGCCACGAGATCCTTCAGCTCCTTGCTCACCTTGAAGATGGGTACGTTGCGTTCCGGCACGGGGACTGGATCGCCGGTGCGCGGGTTGCGCGCCATACGCGACTTGCGGCGTTTCACCTTGAAGGTCCCGAAGCCACGGATCTCCAAGTGCTTGCCTGCGGCCAAGGCGTCGGAGATGGCCTGGAGGAACTGGTCCACCGAGTCGGCGACGTCCTTCTTCGTGAGGCCGGTCTTCTGGACGATTTCCTCGACGATCTGAGCCTTGGTCATCGGATCGCTCCTTTCCCCTTGTCCGCAGCAGCCTTTAAGTCATTGACCACGGCCACATTAGAACAGCCATGCGCTCCCTGTCAAGGGGAGCCCCGCCCGGCCACCTCACCGGGCGGCCGGCGCTCCCTTTGCGGCTTCGGCCTCGCAGTTCGCACGGTGGCGCCGGTGGACACCAGGCGCCTCGTCTGCGGCAAGCGTCCGCCTAAACGATTGTTGTCGAAAGGCTTAAGGATACAAATCCACCCCCACCCTCGCTGGTATGTGCCTTGCTGTTCGCGGCTCCGGCTGCGGGGGACAACCTGACCTGCTTCCAATGACACGACCTCCCGTTTCCTCGCAGCCCTTTTCCCTTTTCGCCCTGCGCGCCCATCATGGAAGGATGTAAAGGAGTGGCAACGATGCACAGGATCCTGATGCTGCTGGCCGCGGTGGCGCTGCTCGCTCTGACGGCGAGTGGCTGCGGCGACGGCGCCTCCACCACCAGCGCCCCCGACGAGGACCTGACTCCTCCCGCCGCGCCGATCAACGTTAGCGCGAGCCTGCGCGACGTGGATGTGACGGTAGCGTGGACCAGGAACAGCGAGGTCGATTTCGCGAGCTATCGAGTCTACCGCAGTGTGAACAGCGGTGAGTTCACAGTTCTGGCTGACTGCAACCAGGCCCGTTTCGTGGACTCGATCGAGGATTTCGGCCTCTACGAGATGTCCTACCGGGTCACCGCGATCGATGCAAACGATAACGAGAGCGCCCTGTCGGACAACGTCGAAGTCATCGTCGACAATCCCGAGCCGATGATCGCTTCGGAGCAGGATTGGTAGAAAGCCCTGGTCCGCACGACCGGTGCCGGCACCAGCCTAGCGACCCCGCCCTTCACCGGGCGGGGTTTCGCTTTTCCGGGCTCACGCGCCCAGCTCGGCGACCACCCGCGCTCGGTAGCGATCGAGCAGGCGTCGGGTGACGGGGCCGGCGGCCGCGGCGAGCGCCTTGCCGTCCACGCTGGCGATCGGCATCACCTCAAGGGTGCTCGCCGTCAGGAAGGCCTCCCGCGCCGACAGGAGCGCCGCCGGCGCCAGTGGCCCCTCCTGGGGATCCAGCCCTTCCTCCCGCGCGAGCTCGAGCACCAGTCCGCGGGTAATCCCGGCCAGAATGCCGCTGTCGAGGGCCGGCGTGCGCAGAACCCCCGCGGCATCCACGAGGAAGAGATTGGCCAGGGAGGCCTCGCCCAGCTCGCCGCGGTGATTGAGCATGATCACCTCGAAGCTGGCCGGATCGTGCATCTCGAAGCGGGCGAGCAGCGTGTTCAGCAGGTTGCCGCTCTTGATGGCGGGATCGAGCGCGCCTGGCAGGTTGCGTGGGCGGGCGGCGATCTCCACGGGCACGCCCCGCGCGTAGAGCGCATCCGGCAGCGGCACCAGGGGCTCGGCCGTCATGACCAGGCGCGGCGGACCGAGCTGCTCGGGGCGGGCGCGCAGGTCGCCGGCACCCCGGGTCACCGTGATGCGCAGGCGCCCGCTGTCGATGCGGTTGGCGCGCAGCAACCCTTCGAGCCGGGCGCTCAACTCGCTGGCGGTCCAGGGCAGGTCGAGGAAGATGGCGCGCGCGGATTGAGCGAGTCGCGCGAGGTGCGCCTCCACTAGGAAGGGCCGGCCGCGGTAGGCGCGCAGGGTTTCGTAGACCGCATCGCCGTAGAGGAAGCCGCGGTCGCTGACGGGGAGGCAGGCCTCGCCGGCCGGCAGGAGGCGGTCGTCGATGAGGACGAAGTCCGCGGGGGTCACGGGGAGACCTCGCTGGCGGCTGCCTGCGGCGTCGGCGGGCTCAGGCGGGCTTGACCTCGACCGCCAGTGGGCCCTTGGGGCCCTCCTGGACCTCGAATTCCACTGCCTGGCCCTCGCTGAGCGAGCGGAAGCCCTCGCCTTGGATCTGGGAGAAATGCACGAAGACGTCGCCGCCGCCGTCGCGGGTAATGAACCCGTAGCCCTTGGCGCCGTCGAACCACTTCACCTTCCCGGTAACACGCAATGCAGGCTCCCTTGCAGAAGTGGCAGCCCTCTCCGTCCGCGACTGGGAAAAAAGCGGTCGGATCGGATCTCAAGGTGGTAATAGCACGCGGCAACTTGCGGCGTCAAGGCGGCCCCATGAGGGCGCAGGCTTCCCCGCCGCGGCGCCAGCGGCCCCCCGCTTGCCTGGCACGCCTTTTGACCTTTGCACCCGGGATGACTACAGACACCGTCGAAAAACCGATGCCCCACGTCCAGTTGGGGGAGAATTACACGATGAAGCGCCCCCTGGCGACGGGCGGCGCTGCGCGCATCTTCCTCGCTCGGCAGAACTCCCTGGATCGCGACGTGGTCATCAAGGTGCTCCGGCGCCAGCTCTCGGCCCAGGAGGAGTTCCGCCGCCGCTTCGCCGAGGAGGCGCGGCTCCTCGCCCGGCTCGAGCACCCGAACATCGTGCAGGTCATCGATTTCGGCGAGCAGGACAGCTACTACTACTTCGTGATGGAGTACGTGCGCGGCGGCTCGCTGCGCGACCTGCTCGAGCGCGCCGAGAGCCTGCCCCTGGATGTCGCCCTTTCCATCGCCTACTTCACCGCCCGCGGCCTGGCCTACGTGCACGACCATCACGTCCTGCACCTTGACATCAAGCCCGCGAACATCCTGCTCAACCGCGAGGGCGCCGTGAAGGTGGCCGACTTCGGCCTCGCCCGCCTGGTCGACACCCAGCGCAACAAGGGTAAGAGCTCGCACCCGGCCGGCACGCCGCTCTACATGTCGCCGGAGCAGGTGCAGGGCGCCACCCTGGACGCGCGCAGCGACCTGTTCTCCTTCGGCATCGTGCTCTACCAGCTACTGACCTCGCGCACGCCTTTCCAGGGCAGCAGCAGCGACGAGGTCTTCCGGGAGATCCTCAACTGCCGGGTCGAGCCGCCCTCCCGCCTGCGCGAGGACGTGCCCGTCTTCGTCGACAACTTGGTGATGACCTGCCTGCAGCGGGACCGTTCGCTGCGCTTCTCCAACGGCAACGCCCTCATCGCGGACCTGCACACGGTGCTCGAGAAGCTGGGCATCCACCACCCGGACGAGCGGGTGCAGCAGTACTTGAGCGACCCCAACCACTACCGGGTCGTGCTGAAGAAGGCCACGCTGGACGCCACGCGCCCGACCCTGCGCGCGCGAATCAAGGCGCGCCTGCGCAAGCCGGTCTTCACGCTGGCGCTGGGCGCCGGCCTGCTCGGCCTGGAAGCCATGCTGCTCACGCAGATGCCGGCCCTGAACGCCCGCCTGGTCGCCGTCTGGGAGCACATCCTGTCGGCCCTGCTGCCCGGTCGCTGACGGGCTAGAGGCCGAGCTTCCCCGCCTTAATGGACTCCAGGATGCGCAGGTAGCTCTCGTAGCGCCGCGAGTCGACCGCCCGTTCCTCGACGGCCTGGCGCAGGCTGCAGTCCGGTTCATGCGAGTGGCTGCAATCGGCGTAGCGGCAGCCACCGAGATGGGGCCGGAACTCGGGGAAGCAGGCGGCCAGCTCCACCGGCGACACTCCCCAGAGCCCGAACTCGCGCACCCCCGGCGAGTCTGCCACCCAGCCGCCGGCCGCCAGGGGGTGGAGCTCCGTGTAGCTCGTCGCATGGCGGCCCTTGCCGGTGAGCGCGCTCACGTCCTGCACGCAGATCTCCAGGCCGGGCTGCACCTGGCGCAGGAGGCTGCTCTTGCCTGCCCCCGAGGGGCCGAGCACGAGGCTCACCCGCCCGCGCATCGCCTCGGCCAGGCGCTCGCAGCCCTCGCCGGTGGCGGCGCTGGTCATCAGCACGCGGTAGCCCGCTGTCCGGTAGGGCAGCACCATCTGCAGGCGCTCGGCCAGGCCCGCCAGGTCGCACTTGTTGAGGACGAGCACCCCATCCAGCTCCTGCTGGGCCAGGGCGACGAGGAAGCGGTCCAGCAGGCGCGGGTTGAACTCGGGCTGGGCGGCCGCCATGACGAGGAAGACGCGGTCGAGGTTCGCCATCAGCACCTGCTCGCGGCGGGCGCCAGCCGCCTCGGCCCGCGAGAGCTGGTTCAGGCGCGGCAGCAGCGCCTCGATCACCCCCTCGGCCTCGGGGTGGGGCAGGCTGCCGGTCAAGCGGACGAGGACCCGGTCGCCGGCCACGACGTTGCGCACCTGGCCCAGGCGCTGCTTGCGGATGCGCCCGCGCAGACTGCAGGGCACCCGCTGCTCGCCGAGGTCCACGAGGAAGCGCCCGCTCTCGGCGCGCAGCACCCGGCCCTCGAGACGCTCCTCGGTTTCCGGCCCGCCCGGATCGACTTTCACCATGCCGACACACTAGCACAGGTCGCCGCCGGCTGGCACATGGCGTCGCCAGGCCGGAAAGTCCACTCGCCCCTCTTGTTACAACCGTCACGATTTGCTAGCGTGTGCAGGGATTCCAGGTCCCCACATCTGCATTGTCCCACCCGAGGTCGGCCATGGCCCAGGACAAGGCCAAGACAGCGCGCGCCTGCGGCAAGGAAGGTGACGACTCGATGAATCATGACGAACTGATCACGCTGTTCAACGAGCAGCTCTTCATCGCGGATCTGAAAGCGCGCGACCGCGATGGCGTGCTGCAGGAGATGATCGACCACGCCGCCAAGGCAGGGGTGATCCGCGACCGCGACGTGATCCTCGGCATGCTGAAGAACCGCGAGAGCCTGGGCAGCACGGGCCTGGGCCAGGGGGTGGCCTTCCCGCACGGGCGCTCGCTGGCCATCCCGACGCTGATGGCCCTCTTCGCGCGCTCGGTTAAGGGCGTCGACTACGGCGCCATCGACGGCAAGCCCGTCCACCTCTTCTTCATGTTCATCGCCCCGCCCGTCGAGAAGGAGAACCGCTACCTGCCCGCGCTGGGCCAGGTCGTCGAGATGATCCGCGACGAGCCCACCCGCCAGCGCCTGCTGGCCGTCAAGTCCTTCGCGGACTTCCGCAAGCTCATCCTGGGGGAGGACTAGTGCCGAGCCTCAATGAACAGCTCCTGCTCCTCGTGGCGCTCCAGGACCTGGACACCATGATCCGCGAGGCCGAGGACAAGGTTCACGCTGAAAAGCTGACGGCCATGGGCTTCCCCCTGGAGGGCGTCGAGGATCTGCGCCGCGCCCGCAAGGAGCTAGCCGAGAGCATCGACCGCCTCCTGCTCAACCGCTACGAGCGGATCCTGGGCCGGCTGGGGCGGGCCGTCGTCCCCATCACCGGGGATGTCTGCCTCGGCTGTTTTGCAATCATTCCAACGAGTTATACGTCCGCCGAGAACCGCGACCGCATCCTCCAGTGCGAGAATTGCGGGCGCATCTTCTACTGGCCCCGGGGCACTTGACACGGTTTCAGGGTTCTGGTAGCGTATAGCTTTCTCTCACCCTCCTGCGGGGGCCTCTGCATTCGCTGAGCTCCTGCAGGTTTTTTTTACCCCTGCCCCATCGCGCCCTCGCCCACCCAATCGGGCGGCGGCCCCAGCCAGGCGGTCCTCACCGCGGCGCCCGCGGGCAGCTCCCCGATCCCTGACGGCACGATCGCGAAGGCGTTCGCAGCGGCGAGGCTGCTGAGCAGGTGGCTGCCATGCGGCGGGCGCGGCGTAGCGAGCCAGCCGCCTGCGGTCCACTCCACCCGCGCGCGGGCGAAGACCTGCCGGTCGGGCCGCCCGTGCAGCGGCGCCGCCAGCGCGGCCGTCACGCTCGCGGGTTCGGGCCGGGGGTGGCCCGCCATCCGCCGCAACGCTGGCAGCACGTAGAACCAGAGCGTCACAAAAGTGGAGACGGGGTTGCCCGGCAGGCCGAAGACCGGGCGCCCGCGCCACTGCAGGAAGGCCAGCGGCTTGCCCGGCTGTTGGCGCACGCCGTGAAAGACCCACTCCGCACCCAGCTCCACGAGCAGGGTGGCCACCGCGTCGTAGCGGCCCATCGAGACACCCCCCGAGGTGATGAGGACGTCGCTGCCGGCTAGCGCTTCGCCCAGCAGCCGGCGGAGGGTGGCCGGGTCGTCCGGCGCCACGCCCAGATCCCGCGCAGGGAAGCCGCTCTCGGCCAGCAGGGCCAGGGCGGCGGGCCCATTGCTGTTGCGAATCTGCCCGGGGCCGGGCCGCTCGTCCAGGGCCACCAGCTCGTCGCCGGTGGCCAGGAAGCTCACCCGCGGCAGCCGCCATACCGGCACCTGCGCCAGCCCCTGCGCGGCGAGCAGGGCCAGCGCGGCCGGGCCGAGCCGGCTGCCGGCCGCGAGCAGCGGGGCGCCGGCACGAACGTCGCCGCCAGCGGGGCGCAGGTTGCTACCCGTGGCGTCGAGGTCAGCGCGTAGGCGCACGCCGGCGGGCGTCTCCTCAGTCAGCTCCACGGGGACGACGCCGTCGCAGCCGGGCGGCACGGGGGCGCCCGTCATGATGCGCAGGACGCTGCCGGGCGGCCAGGGGACGGCGCGGGCCGCGCCCGCGGCGATCTCCCCGGCCAGAGGTAGCAGGCGCGGCGCGGCGGCACAGGCACCGGCGACCTCGGCGGCGCGCACGGCGTAGCCGTCCATGGCGCTGGTCGCGAAGGCCGGCAGGTCCTCGGCGGCGCTGAGGTCGGCGGCGAGCACCCGCGCCAGGGCCCGCCTCAGCGCCAGGCGCTGGGCGCGCGGGGCAGGCAGGGCCGCGGCGATCAGCGCCTTGGCCTCCTCGACCGCGATCCCGCGCTTCACGACTCGGCCCGCCAGTCGCCGCTGGCGCCGCCCGACTTCTCCAGCAGGCGGATGGGCCCGATTACGATGCCCTTCTCCACGGCCTTGAGCATGTCGTAGACGGTGAGCGCGGCCACGCTGACGGCGGTCAGCGCCTCCATCTCGACGCCTGTGCGGCCGCAGCAACTGGCGCGACCCTCGATGCGCAATTCGCGGGCAGCTGCGTCCACGGCAAAGTCCACGGCGACCGCGTCCAGGCCGAGCGGATGGCAGAGGGGGATCAGCTCGCCCGTGCGCTTGGCGGCCTGGATGCCCGCCACGCGGGCCACGGCAAGCACGTCGCCCTTCGCCGCGCGATTCTCGGTCAAGGCCCGCCAGGCGGCCTCGCCCAGACGCAGGCGCGCCTCGGCCCGGGCGGCACGCGCTGTGACCGCCTTGCCGCCCACGTCCACCATGCGGGCCTCGCCGCCGGGGCCGATATGTGACAGCTCGGACATCTTCAGGCTCCCTCGAGGTTTCGGTACGCGGGATGCAATCCCCGTCGGGCGGTCGGACCCGGCATCCCGCGCGCGCTGCCGTGGGGACCGCCATGCGGAAGCACAGGGTAGCACGCGCCGCCGCGGGATGCGACGGACCCCGCGCCGGCAGTGAACATGGGCGGCAGGATGGACACCGGCAAGGGCTTGTTGCAGATCATCGATGGGAACGCGGAGGCGCTCCAGGAGGCCGTGGCCCGCCGTTTCCGGAACTCGGGCCGCTGCGCCTTCGACCAGTTCGACTTCGACGGCCTGCGCGCCCTGGCCTGGCGGCACATCGACCCCATCGTCCAGTCGCTGCGCTACGAGGACGACTTCCTCTTCACCTTCTTCCTCGACTACGCCAGCGAGCGCAACGCCGAGCAGGGCTTGCCCATCGAGGACAGCCTGCTCACGCTCAACATGGTCAGCGAGACGCTCTGGGAGCTGATCGTGGCGCAGAGCCCGGCCGAAGAGCTGGCGGAGAACCTGACGCGGCTGGTCTCGATCCTCAGCAAGGGCAAGGACGGTATCGCCGCCAACTACATGACCCAGCGCGACAGCGCCGTCGACGAATTGCGCCGCTCCAACGAGAAGCTGCTCGAGAGCACCAAGCGCAAGCTGGAGTTCCTGGCCAAGGTGAGCCACGAGCTGAAGACCCCGCTCACGAGCGTCATCGCCTACTCCGAGCAGCTCGAAGACGAAGGCCTGTCGCTGCCCATCCGCGCCGAGTTCAGCCACGTCGTCCACGAGCAGAGCAGCAAGCTGCTGCAACTCATCGAAGACCTGATGGAGCTGAGCCGCTTCGAGAACGACCACACGCGGCTCAACCTGAGCTGGTCCGATCCCGCGGCTGTCATCCACGAGGCGATCGGCACCGTGAAGGCGCGGGCGGACAAGAAGCAGGTCCGCCTGGAGCTGGACCCGCTGCCCGTTCTGCCTCGTGTGTACATGGATCCCTTCCGCATCCAGCAGGTGCTCTGGAACCTGCTCACCAACGGCGTCAAGTACACCGAGGCTGGCGGTCGCGTGCGCGTCAGCGCCTGGGCCGAGGGTGAGGAGCTTTGCGTCAGCGTCTGCGACAACGGCATCGGCATCAAGCCCGAGAACCAGCAGGCCATCTTCGAGAGCTTCCACCAGACGCACGAGGCGCTCGCCATGCTCGAAGGCGGCGTCGGCCTCGGCCTCGACATCGCCCGCCACTACCTGCACCTGCACGGCGGGCGCATCGGCGTCGAGAGTGTCTATGGCGAGGGCTCCTCCTTCAGCTTCTGGATCCCCATCGCCGGGCCGACCGGCACCGCCCCCGATCCCACCGCGACCGCCCCGCCGACGGCCGTACCCGCGCCGAGCAGCCAACCCGACCACTCCCGCACGCCCTGAGCGCGCTGCCGCATTGACGCCGCGTGCCGCCAGCGTACATTGTACGCGGTGCTCATCGAGGGGCGGAGGTTGCCGTGTCGCTGGTCGTGCTGGTCGTCAATCCGGGCTCCACCAGCACCAAGCTCGCGCTGTGGGGCGAGGCGGGCTGCCTGCGCCAGGAGGAGCTGGCCCACGATCCGGCCGAAATCGCCACCATCCTGCGCGTCGCCGATCAGCTCCCCACGCGCCTGGCCGCCGTGCGGGCCTTCCTGGCCGCCGCCGGTGAGCCCGCCTTCGCCGCCATCGTCGGTCGGGGCGGCCCGCTCCGGCCCTTGGAAGGGGGCAGCTACCCGGTCGATGATGCCATGGCCACCGATCTCGCCAGCGCCCGCTATGGCGAGCACGCCAGCCTGCTCGGCGGGCTGATCGCCCGCGACCTCGCCGCCGAGCGCGGCCTGCCCGCCTTCGTCGTCGATCCCGTCTCCGTGGATGAGCTGGACCCCGTGGCCCGCCTGAGCGGCCTGCCCGAGATCGAACGCCTGGGCCGCAGCCACGCGCTCAGCCTCAAGGCCGTCAGCCGGCTGGCGGCCGCGGAATTGGGCCGGCCGCTGGCCGCTACCCGTTTCGCCGCCGCGCACCTGGGCGGCGGCATCAGCGTGGCGGCCCTCCGCGGCGGGCGCATCGTAGACGTCAACGACGCCCTGCTCGGCATGGGCCCCTTCACGCCGTATCGCGCAGGCGCCCTGCCTCTGCGCGGCGTGCTCGACCTGGCGTTTGCCGCGAACACTAGCAGGGGCCAGGTAGAGAAGAAGCTGCGCGCCGAGAGCGGCCTGTACGCCTACCTCGGCACGGGCGACCTCATCGAGGTCGAGGCGCGCATCGCGGCCGGCGATGAGCGGGCGGCGGCGGTCTTCGCCGCCATGGCCTATCAGATCGCCAAAGAACTGGGCGCGGTGGCCGCCGTCCTGGCCCTGCGCCTGGACGGCGTCATCCTCACCGGCGGCATGAGCCGGAGCGCGCTGCTCGTGAATCGCCTGCGCGAGCAGGTCGGCGCGCTGGCGCCGTTCTTCGTCTACCCGGGCGAACGCGAGATGGAGGCGCTGGCGCTGGGCGCGCTGCGCGTCCTGCGCGGCGAGGAGGCCCCGCGCAGCTACGCCCCGCTCGAGGCCGGGCTGGGGAGGCGCCCGTGATCCGCGACTTCGATAGGCTGCTGGCCAAGGTGGCCGGCGCGCCCTCCAAGCGCGTGGCCGTGGCCGGCGCGGCGCCCGAGCCCGTCCTCGATGCGCTGGCCGAGGCGGCGCGCCGCGAGCTCGTCGAGCCCCTGCTGATCGGCGACGAGGCGGCGATCCGCCGCCGGGCCGAGCGCCTGGGCTTCGACATCGCGGGCTTCACACTGATCGACGAGCCGGGCGACGAGCTGGCGCTGAGCGCCCGCGCCGTGGCCGAGGTGAAGGCCGGCCGCGCCGAGCTGCTGATGAAGGGCAGCGTCTCCACCGAAGCCCTGCTCAAGGTCGTGCTCGATCGGGACCACGGCCTGCGGACGGGCCGCGTGCTCAGCCACGTCGCCGTGGTCGAGCTGCCCAGCTACCCGCGGCTGATGCTGCACACCGACGGCGGCATCAACATCCATCAGGACCTGGCCACGCGGAAGGACATCTTGGCCAACGCCGTCGAACTGGCGCGCTGCCTCGAGAACGACCACCCGCACGTGGCCTGCATGGCCCTGGTGGAAAAGGAGAACCCCAAGCTCCCCGAGACGCTCGACATGAGCGAACTGATGCGCTGGGCGGGCGGCGGACCGCTCGGCAACCTGATCATCGAGGGCCCGCTCGCCATCGACGTCGCCCTCAGCCGGGAAGCGGCCGAGCTGAAGGGCATCCCCAGCCGCGTGGCCGGCCGCACGGACATCTTCCTCGGCCCCAACATCAGCGCCGTCAACTTCGTGGTGAAGAGCCTGATCCTGCTCGCTGCGGCGCGCGTCGCCGGTCTGGTACTGGGGGCCGCAGCGCCCATCGTGCTGCTCTCGCGCAGCGACAGCGCCGAGATCAAGCTGCTCAGCCTGGCCCTGGGCTGCCTGCACGACGAGCAGGAGATCGCCAGCCGCCGGCACCGGCCCTTCTTCGGCTAGCTCGCCCCCCGAGGCCGCCCACTCCACCGGGCGCGCCTTTCCCCTGCGGACATATGGTAATTGAATATCTGGAAATGTGGATCTGCCGGATCCTTGAGCATCGGCATCGCATCCAGATTCAGTGCCGCGAATCCTGGATTGCCGCACATTTGCGGCTTGTCCGCCACCAAAGCGCGCCTATACTGCCGGCCAAATGTTGCTTGCCACCGCGAACGCGGCAGACTTCTCGCGAGAATCCCCGCAGCGGATCCGCCGCCGTTCCCAACCGAGAAGGAGTTCGACCATGCGGAGGAATCCCCTCTGCCTCCTGCTGGCCCTCGCCCTCGCGGGCGGGGCCGTCGCCCCGATTGCCCTGGCGGCCAAGCCCGCTGACAAGGCGGCTCAGATCGAGCGCGGCCGCTACCTCGTCGAGGGCGTCGGCATGTGCATCGACTGCCACAGCCCGCGCCTGGCCACGGGCGAATACGACCGCTCCCGCTGGCTGATGGGCTCGCCCCTCCCCTTTGCGCCCAGCGTGCCGATGCCCGCCTGGGCGCCGGCCGCGCCCAGCATCGCCGGCCTGGAGAACTACACGGACGAGGAGGCGGTGAAGCTGATGGTGACGGGCGTGACGCCGCTCGAGTCCCCGCTGCGCCCGCCGATGCCCCAGTACCGCATGAACGCGGACGACGCGGAGGCCGTCGTCGCCTACCTGCGCTCGCTCCCGATCAGCCGCTAGGCCTGCCGTGCTCGCCGGGGCCGTCCCGGCGAGCGGCCTCTCATCAGTAGAACGTCTTGATGCGGCTCCAGGACGGATCGGGCAGGCCGGACGCGACCCCGGTCGGCAGCAGTAGCTCGAGCTCGACGCGCGTGCAGGCAACGCCTTCGCTCTCGCCGCGCACCCAGCCCGAGTAATGGCCGGGCTCCAGCAGGCTGGTGTCGACGGTCAGGGTGACGAGATAGCTGCCCTCCCCCGTGCTTTCGGCGTCGACGCCCATCCACGCCTCGCTCCCGCTCACCTCGAGCGGGCAGGGCCACATCCCACCCCAGACGTGGTAGTCCAGCGTTTCGACGATCGGCTCGCCCTGCGGGACGGCCAGGGTCAGCAGGGTAGTCGGCGTCGAGGGGCAGCAGACGTCGCTGAAGTCGCAGGCCGTCCAGCAGTAGGCGCAGACCACCCCGGCGCGAGCGGCCACCACCCAACCGAAGAGCTGCATCATCGGCGGGCAGCCGACGTTGGCCACGACGGGCGCGCCTGCCATGCCAAAGTCGCCGGTGCCCGTGACCGCGAGGAAACAGCGCAGGAGCAGGGTCACATCGTCCGCCAGCGGCGGGCAGTCCGGCCAGCTCAGCTCGGCGCTGGCCTGGGCGCCGTTCACGGTTACAGTGCCCGTGGCGCCCGCAGGCAGCTCGTAGCCCAGCCAGGTCCAGTCCGGGTCCCAGTCGAACTCGACGCTGACCGCCGAGAGCGGCATCCCCGGCTCGCAGATGAAGCACTTCAGGTAGAGGTCGAACTCCAGTTCGCCGGTGGCGCTGGTGTACTGCTGGATCTCGGCGCAGCTTGTCAGCGGCGGCGCCCCCGGATCCGGGGGCTGCACGTGCACGAAGACCGCCGCCTCCGGCAGGGGATTGGCTCCGGCGACCCCAGGCAGGGCCAGCGTCCACAGGAGGGCCAGGGCCAGACAGAATCCAAGTCGTGCGCACTGATTCACTTCCACACCTCCCGAGCATCCCGCTGCCACAGGGCAGCGATTCCAGGCTCCAGTATAGCAGGGATCGTCGGCGGCTGCCGAGGCCCGCGGCCGGTTGCGCCGGCCCCTGCGCCCGGCCGGCGGGCCCCCATTGACGCCGCGCCGGCGCGGGCTATCTTGAGGTAACCGGAGTCGCCCCTCTGCTTTGCTGCCCCCCCGCCGGAGGAACGCCGTGGAAGCCTCGCCCCAGCTCCAGGAGAAGGTCCGCTACCTGCTTTCGGGCAACGAGGCCGTGGCCCTGGGCTGTCGCGAGGCCGGCGTCCACCTGGGCGCGGGCTATCCGGGTACGCCCAGCA
>Ga0299912_10003392_pt1 | contig 13018 bp, 8 predicted proteins | sample RVTome_2_FD_207667 | JGI IMG/M metagenome (GOLD analysis project Ga0299912, IMG submission 207667) | Soil microbial communities from uranium-contaminated site in the Upper Colorado River Basin, Wyoming, United States - RVT95D214 (version 2) ...
GGGGCCTTGTCGATCTGGTCGAAGGGCACGTACGACGCCCACCCCTTCTTCTCCAAATGCTTGGTAATGGCCGCGGTCAGGGTCGTCTTACCGTGATCGATGTGCCCAATCGTGCCTACGTTCACATGCGGTTTTTTGCGCTCAAACTTCTTCTTGGCCATTTCTCTTTCTCCGCCTCAGGTTGACCTTAAACCCGGCTCCGGAGCGGGGCTGGGTAAATCTCCGGTTTCGTGCTTAACAGGCTGTTGATCTGCGCAGGCTGAAGCCTGCGGCCCAAAATTATTGCCGGCACATTTTCTGGAGCCCACGACCGGGATCGAACCGGTGAACCTCTTCCTTACCAAGGAAGTGCTCTACCAACTGAGCTACGTGGGCCCTTTGTTGGAGCGGGAAACGGGACTCGAACCCGCAACCCTCAGCTTGGAAGGCTGATGCTCTAGCCATTGAGCTATTCCCGCCGTCTCCCGCCGTTTTCAGGAAAATGGTGGAGAGGGGAGGATTCGAACCTCCGAAGGCTGCGCCAACGGGTTTACAGCCCGTCCCCTTTGGCCGCTCGGGAACCTCTCCAGACTGAAGACAAACAACCCCGCTGGAGCTGGCGATGGGACTCGAACCCGCAACCTGCTGATTACAAATCAGCCGCTCTACCATTGAGCTACGCCAGCCTCGGCACGCCCGTTTTTTCAGGCCACAATTGCCCAAATTTTAACTTTATAAGTTTATTAGACCTCAAGATGCTTGTCAATGATTTTTCAAAAAAATCTCAGACTGTCCCCCAGCGATTTTTGGGGGCATGAAGTGGTTTGGGTGTGGGAATTTTGGGGAAGGAAGACATTAATATTTTATTATATTAACATGTGGGTAAGGCTTTGGGAAGAGGATTAGCCTGAAAAGATTAAGGACCGGGCCGGGCGGGTCCCGCCGGCCCAGAAAAAAGCCCACCGGGCCGGGGGGCCGCGGTGGGCTTTTTATTGTACCTTTGCTGCTAGTATCTGGTTGGCTAGGTTTAGCGCAATTTTATGGCAGAACCCTGCCCCCACAAAGGGACCTAAAGTCCCCCTTTTGTAAAGGGGGATTTAGGGGGATTTTCAATAGATTCAATAGGTTAACCTAATATCCCCCCTGACCCCCCTTTAGAAAAGGGGGGAATTTTCGGTCCCGGTTGGTTCCGCGTCAATTTCTGCAACCAAGTACTATTTCTTACCGCCCAGCTTAATCCTCTTCCGCCTTCCCAGGAGCCCCAGGCCCACCAGGCCGCTCAAGAACAGCCAGGCGCTGGCGGGCAGGGGCGTGGGAATGAGTTTGCCCCCGAGGTCGCCGCTTAAATCATAGGTAATGCCTCCCAGATAACTATTCCCCAGCAGATTGGGGTCGTAATAAATATTCAGGCCGTTGCCGAAAATGTCCGTTACCACCTTGCCATCCTTATCCAGGGTAATCCCCAGGATTTCCCCCAGGTAGAGGGCGCCGCCAAGGGTGGCGTTGCCGTCCATCAGATTAAGGACTTGGCCGATAAGGTCCAGGCTGCCCCAGGCGAAATTTTCGGAGTAGCCGGTGAGGGACCCACCCTTGTCGCTTCCGGGGATATAGAGTTGATGGGTCCCGCCCCCGGTGAAGGCCAGGTCCGAGAGCGCCGTATTCCATTGGGTGTTCTGGGCGCTCTCGTTTTGGAAGTTGCCGCTGAGGCTCCACTTGTCGCCCAGGCCGCCCTGAAGATAGCCGTCGGAGGTGATTTTCAGGTCGATGTGATTCTGGGTGCCGGGGTCGCTGATATAGGCCCCGGAGTTGGTGAAGGACCCGGCCCAGGTTACCGTGGCGTTGGTGTTCTTCACCGTGCCGTAATTGATCACCGGGCCGGTGAAAGAGGTGGAGTTGGCGGTGATATTCACCTGGCCCGCGGTCTCGTTGGTCACCGGGCCGTTCACCGTGGCCGGACCTCCAGTCAGGGACATGGTGCCGCTGTTGCTCAGACCGCCGGTGCTGAAAGAGCCGTAGCCGGACATCTGCCCGGTGTTGGTCATGGGTTTATTGTTATTGTCAAACGCGCCGCCAGCCAGGATTATTTGCCCGGCGTTGCCGGCCAGACCCTGCTCAATGAAGAGCCTGCCGCTCATGGCGGTCATCAGCCCACCGACATTGTTGACCACATTGCCATTCAGGTTCAGGGTGGAATAGAGGGCCTCAATCCGCCCGGTGTTGCTGATGTTGTTGGCCACCGTGCCGTAGCCTTCCATAGTGCCCCGGTTGTCGATGACACCCCCCGCCAGGGTGGCGGTGGAACCGGAAATCTGGATGGCGCCATAGTTCACCGCAGGATTGGTCACTGTGGTGATGCCGTGCTGCACCGTCAACAAACCCCGGTTGGTGAAGTTGCTGCTGATGGTGCCCTGCCCGGAGATGACCCCTTCTTCCCGGTTTTCCAGGGTGCCGCTCCCGCCCATTGTGCCGTTGTTCAGATTCAGGGACCCCCGGTTGTCCAGGGTGACTCCGCTGCCCAGGTTGAGTTGTTTGCCCAAGGCCAAATCCATGTTGGCATAATTGGTGTTGGTCCCGGTGTTATTCAGGTCCAGGTTGCCGCCCACCAGGAGGAACCAGCCGTTATTAGTCAGGCCCTCCCCGGAGCCGTCGATGGTGCCATAGCCGGAGAAATAGCTGTTGTTCACCAGGGGGCCGCTGCCGCCTAAGGTCCCCCCGGCCAGGCTGAGGATCCCCCGGTTGTCCAGGCCCTGGCCGTTTAGGATAAAGGTAATCCCCGGTCCAAGGCTGAAAGCCGTGTAGTTTGCCAGGCCATCCCCGGCGGTGAAGGTGCTGGTATTAATGTAAGGCATGTTATAGAGGAAGAGACGGCCGTTGAAGGTGCCGCCTTGATAGATGAAGGTGCCCCGGTTCTCCAGGTTGCCGCTCAGGGTGCCGCCGCTCTGTTGGAAGGCGCCGCCGGGGTTGACCGCGATGGTCCCGGCGTTCAGGTCTCCGCTCTCTAATTTGTAGGTGCCACTGCTGCCAAGATTGGCGGCAATGGTTAAGGTATTGGTTACCGTGTTGCTGCCTCCCGTCTGCTTAAAGGTGCCGGCGCCATCAAAGCCGATATATTGGGATGGCGCCAAGAGGCTGCCGCTGTCACTCAAGTTATAGGTGCCGGTGCCGGTGGATTCCTTCCCCAGGTAGAGGCCGCCGCTCACGGTGTTGCTGCCGCCACTGTGGGTAAAAGTGCCGCTGCCCGCTTCGCCGATATATTGGTTCTGGGCCGAGAGGCTGCCGCTGCCGCTCAAGTTATAGATACCGTTGCCGGTGGATCCCTTCCCCACATAGAGGTCGCCGTTCACGGCGTTGCTGCCGCCGCTCTGGTTGAAAGTGCCGATCCCCCCCCAACCGATGTGCTGGTTCTGGGCCAAGAGGCTGCCGCTGCCACTCAAGTTATAGGTACCGGTCTGTAGTCGGAAGTCTCCAGTAACGATATTAATCCCTCCAGAATGCGTAAAGTATCCATTATGTGTTTCTAAGGTGCTCGTAAGGGCGCCCCCACTCTGAGTGAAAGATTGATAGTTGATTAGGCCAGGACCGTTCACTGTGAGGGAGCCCTCACTTTGGACGATAGTGCCCTGGTTGTACAGGCCCGAACCGTTCACTGTGAGGGAGCCTCCACTCTGGGTGAAGGTTCCTTCGTTGAATAAGCCTAAACCGTTCAAAGTGAGGGAGCGGCCCGGGCCCAGGGTAAGACTTGAGAAGTTGTGCAAACCGTTGGCCGCAATGAAGTCGGCGTTGAAGTTGACCGTGCCGTAGTTGAGAAGGCAGCCGCTGAAGGTGCCGCTAGTGTAGTTAAACGTTCCCCGGTTCTCCAGGCTGCCATTCACGGTGCCGCCTTGCTGATTGAAGATGGTGGCGTTCAGCGAACCACCGTTTTGCCAAAAAGTGCCCCCGGGGTTAAGTTGAATGGTGCCGGCAGTGAGGGTGCCCCCTTGCAGATCGTAGATGCCGCTGCTGCCTGGATTGGTGGCAATATATAAGGTATTGGCAGCCTTATTGGTGCCGCCGCCCTGTCTAAAGGTGCCGGTGCCATCATAGCCGATGTATTGAATGGGAGAGGAGAGGCTGCCGCTGCCGCTCAATTCATAGGTGCCGATGGCGGCGGAGGCAAAACCAAGGTAGAGCTCTTTACTGAAAGTATTGGTGCCGCCGCTCTGTTTGAAGGTGCCGGTGCCGGAAACCCCTACCCAGCCGTATGAACCGTAAAGGTTGCCAATTTGGAGAGTATAGGTGCCCGTACTGCCGGGGTTAAAACCCAGGGATAGAATGCCGGGATTGTTGGTACCGCCGTTTTGGTAAAAGGTGCCTATGCCATTGTAGCCAACAAAGACATTGGAGGCCGAGAGGCCGCCGCCGAACAAATTATAGTAGCCGTTGCCGTTTGAGTTAAGCCCTAATTTTAGGTCCCCGGTGACAGTATTGCTCCCCCCGTAATGGTAGAAAGTGCCGGTGCCGGAAACTCCGACTTGCTCTTCCGGAGCCTGGAGGCTCCCCGAATTCAAATTATAGGTGCCGGGCTTGTCGCTGGTTGAGGTGTTACCGACGATGAGTTTGCCCCCGGCATTGATTTTATTAATACCTCCTCCTTGTGTAAAAGTGCCGGCGCCAGCGTCGCCGATATACTGGTTGGCGGCTGACAGGTTCCCAGAATTTAAGTAATAAAAGCCCTGGCCGGAGGCGTTAGCCCCCAAGTAAAGGTTATTGCTTACGGTATTGGTGGGATTGCCACTGGTTTGGTAAAAATAGCCGATACCATTCAAGCCCAGGTATTGATTGGAGGCCGAGAGACTGCCGGTCACGGATAAATCATAGGTGCCGATACCGCTTGAGTTAACCCCAAGATAGAGGGAGTAGGTTACCTTATGGGTCCCCAGGGATTGTTGAAATGAGCCTTTGCCGCTATAGCCGATATCAACATATTTAGTAAATAGAGAATTCCCTTCGGCATACTTTTGCTGCAAGATCATGGTGCCGCCGCCAGTCTGGTCGATCCTCAATAAATTATGGCGATTATCCCCTTGACAAAGTAATCTCGATGTGTTATCTTATAACTAAATCATCGGGAAAAGGAGTCAGGCTGTGGATAAACACCCTTCCCTCTTTGAAATTCTCAAGCGGTTCGATACCGAAGAAAAGTGCATTGAGCACTTTGAACGAATCCGCTGGCCTCATGGCCCAACCTGTATCCGCTGCGGCGGCAATCGGGTGATGAAATTTAAAGCCCTGGGCAAAACCAAAAAACTGCGCCACCTTTATGAGTGCGTGGATTGCCGCTATCAGTATTCCGTGACTACCGGGACCGTCTTTCATAGTTCTCATTTGTCTCTGACAAAGTGGTTCCTGGGTATATACCTGATCTGCTCTGCCAAAAAGGGAGTGTCGGCCAAACAGCTTCAGCGCCAGCTTTCCGTATCCTATAAGACTGCGTGGTATATGGCCCATCGTATCCGCCTTGCTATGTCAGAGGATGATGAGTTTTGTCAGAAGTTTGCCGGTGTCTGCGAAGTTGACGAGACTTATATCGGTGGCAAAGGTAAAGGTCCACGCGGGCGCGGAGCCGCCAATAAAATTCCCGTAGTCGCCATAAAAGAGCGGACATCAGGCAAAATCCGTATGAAAGCGGTTAATAATGTCAAGGCCAGCACCTTGCGGGGATTTATCCGCAATCATGCTCAACCAGGGGCCGAAATCCATACTGATGAGTTTAAGTCTTACCTGTGGCTTGATAGCTCTGAATTTGTTCATAATGCGGTTAACCATTCGGAAACCTATGTGAAGGCCGGGAATATCCACACTAACGGAATCGAAAATGTCTGGTCCCTGTTTAAGCGGGCTATTACCGGCGTTTATCATAAGGTTTCTGCCAAGTATTTGCCTTTATATCTCAATGAGTTCGCTTACCGTTTCAACCATCGTGAGCAAGTCTGCCTATTGGATAAGGTTTTAGAAACGAGTTGCTAAGGTGAACAAACCACCGTACCTTCTTTAAACCGCATTGATAAATGGTGCATAAGGCTCTTGATCGCGCCAAATAGTTCAAGAGCCTTCGGTTCATCATAGACAGTTGGAATGTGAGAGACAGGATTGCGCCACGCTGTTTTGACGTTCCTAAGCCATGCAGCGGCTTCGGTATAAAATTGTTCATCTTCTTTGGTCATATTTTGAATATAATTTGGATGTTTGTGGTCTCTTATGGCAGATTCAATTTCGTTAAGGGCTTTATTCCAATTAGCCCGATCTTTATTTTTAACTTTGCAAAATTCAGCAAAACTGACAAGGCCATATTCAGCAACGCGCATCAAATGATGAACAGCGGCAGTAAACCGTTCAGTAGCAAAACACTTTCCCGCCTCTTCTATATCCCATTTTGTTGAAGGATATTTTTCTAAAGTTTCATCACTTAGTAGGTTTTTCCCTAAGAAATATAGTTCTCTGTGGGGCAATATAAAAAACAACATTTTTGTTTTTAATTCAGCATTAATTGCTCTGGAAATAAACTCCATTTCTACACTTATTTCATTCCATGTAGGCGCAGAAAGTTCATATTTTTTGTATGTTCCATGCATTAATCCAAAAGATACATGCATTTGTAAAGTAAGTGCATGTGCCATTATTTTAGCAAGATTAACATTTATTATTAATAGTTCTTTATCATTCAATTTATCATTTGGAGCTACTATTGTAGAGATATGGCCCACAATGCTTTGAATTGATCGACCAATTTCAACAAAATCTTCTGCATATTTTTGTAACATATCGAACAGGCTCCACAAGTGAGATAGGCCAATTTCCCACGATGGAGCCTCTTTGTCAACCTGATTAAATTCGTGGACCCCCAGAGCCTCTTGTGCTATGGTGAATCCATTCAAATCTAGATGAAGGAGATTAGAAGTCATGGCCGATAAATTTTGTCCTTTCACTAAAGAACCTTGTAGTCCAGATTGTGCGTTATATTTTCATGCGAGCCCTTCACAAAACAGCGGGTGCATATTTATGGAAAACCGCTCACTCTTGAAAAGCATAGAACAGAGTATGGGGCAACTTACAAAGTTACGTCCCATATCATAACTTAATAGGAAATTCTCCAAGAGCGGTCGCTACTTCATTGTAGAGAGAAATTGGCCCGAACAAGGCTTGAAGGTCATAGCCGGTAATGCCACCCTCTGTTTTAATGAACTCTTTTACAAGATCAACTACTTTTTCTTTTAAAATGTCTCTTTTAGTAGAATCTTCCATAAATTACCTCATTCTTAAATTTGAGCGAACTTTGTGAAAGGGATAATCGCCTAAATTATAAACTGCGGTGGGATTACCGGTTTTAAAGGCCACAACCGTATTTGTGGCGTTGTCTTTGGTAAGGTAGACAGAATCCCCGTCATCGGGCTGGCCCCAAGGGCTCCAGGCAAAATAGGAATCCCAATCATCGGACCCCGTATTCCAGGTTTTGGCGCTTGCGGGGGAGAGGGGGTGGAGCAAGCACACCGCCAGTAACCCGGCGGCCAAGATTACCCACGACCGCCAGACACCAGGCTTCCTTGAAGCTAACATGGGCCTTATCTCCTTCGGGTTGAAAGGGGTTGGGCTTATAAATTTACCGGGCAGTGGGGCGAGCGCTCCGCCTGGTATAATTAAAAAAAGCAATTTGGGTAACTGGCGGACGTTTATCTGCCCCGGACTAATAAAAAAAAGCCGGGCTGCCATATCCCAGGCAGCCCGGCTGTCTCGACTGTACCACGGAGACCCTGAAGCTTTCCGTCCCCACCTGGCGGTGGGTTTGGCTTTAGCTGGTGAAAACATACACCAGCACAGTTTTTGGTAAATATCAAGAAACAAATTTACAATTTAATCGTTTTTTAAAAAATGTTTGGCTCCTGCAGATTTTTGGTCAGCGCCGCGGCCTCTCCTTTCGTTTGACAGAATTCCGCCTTACTGGCATATTTCTAAACAAAGGAGACCCTGATGGACCCCGCCCTCTCCCGCGTGTTGCGGCAACTCCCGGCAGTGGACGAACTGCTGCGCCACCCCCGTCTGGCCGCGGCGCTGGCTGCCTTGCCCCGGTCCCTGGCCGTGGCGGTGCTCCGGGACCGCCTGGAGGCTGAGCGCCGGCGCTTCCAGACCGCGCCGCCGGAGACGCTACCGGCGGAGTTTGCTCTGGAAGGCTTCCTGGTTGAGGTTACGCAGGCCCTCAAGGACGCGGCCCAACCGTCGCTGCGCCGGGTGATCAACGCCACCGGGGTGATCATCCACACCAACCTGGGGCGCTCCCTTCTGGCCGTGGAGGCCCTGGAGCAGATGCTGGAGGTGGCGGCCTACTATTCCACCCTGGAATACGATCTGGTTCGGGGGGAGCGGGGTTCCCGCCAGGACCATCTGGAGGGGCTGCTCCGGGAACTCACCGGCTGTGAGGCCGCGCTGGTGGTGAACAACAACGCCGCCGCGGTGCTCTTGGCCCTGAACACCCTGGCTAAGGGCCGGGAGGTGATCATTTCCCGGGGGCAGTTAATAGAAATCGGCGGCTCCTTCCGCCTTCCCGAAATCATGGCGGTGAGCGGCGCTCTAATGAGGGAAGTGGGGACCACCAACAAGACCCACCTTAAAGATTATGAAAACGCCATCACTTCCGAGACCGCGGCCCTCCTCAAGGTCCACCCCAGCAATTTCCGCATCATCGGCTTCACCAAAGAGGTGGACCTCCCGGAGTTGGTGGCGTTGGCCCGGCGCTACGACCTCCTGGCCCTGGAGGACCTGGGGAGCGGCTGCCTGGTGGACTTAAGCCGCTATGGCCTGGAGAAGGAACCCACGGTCCAGGAAACCCTGGCCGGGGGCGTCGATCTGGTGCTCTTCAGCGGCGACAAACTCCTGGGCGGCCCCCAGGCCGGCTTTGCCCTGGGTGCCAAAGAGGTGGTGGCCCGTTTGCGCCAAAACCCACTCACCCGGGCCCTGCGCCCGGACAAGCTGACCCTGGCCGGCCTGGAAGCCACTCTCCGCCTCTACCTGGAGGAGCCCCAGGCCGCGGCCGCCATCCCCACCCTGCGCCTGGCCACCCGGCCTATAGCGGAGGTGGAGCGCCAGGCCCGGAACCTGGCCCGGGCTCTGAAACGCCGTTGGGGCGCGGCCATCAAGGTGGAGGTCCGTGCCAGCGAGGCCCGGGTGGGGGGGGGAGCCCTGCCCGGCGCCAGCCTGCCGTCCCGGGCCCTGGCCCTGGAAGTGCCCCCCTTGGCCTCCCACGAATTGGAGGCGCGCCTGCGCCAGACCCATCCCCCCGTCATCGCCCGTCTGGAGCATGGCGCTTTGCTCCTGGATTGTCGCACCATCCAGGCGGATGAGCACCCCCACTTGCTGGCCGCGTTGGGGGAAGTGATGGCAACTCTTAGGGCCGGGCCCGGCAGCACTCTTTAATACAGTTTTTAGTTTTCGGTTTTTCGGTTAAAATAAATGAGACGTAACAATAAGTTACAGATTAGGTTGGTGGCATTTGTCACGGAAAACGGCATAAATTTGCGGGATTCGTTAGGGTATGGGGGGAAGGCCTCCCGGGAGTAAGGCATAAACCTGCCGGGAAATCGTGGGAAGAATTACAGAGTAATTTAGAGGAATGGAGTTGAAGGGGCCGGGGAAGCAAGTTCCCCGGCCCCTTCAACTCAGGACCGCCAAGGCATCCCCCCGTCCCCGGCGTGAGTGGGGGAGAAACATCACGCCGGCGGAGTGGAGACTAATCCCTTGGCACACAAGTAGACAGGCCGCGCCTGATAATGGCCCCCCAGGGAGTAGCCCGGCAGGGGCATCAGGCCAGCGCTTTTCCACCCTCCCCGACAACGCCGGCAGCGATACCCCGGACACCGCCTCGGAGTAGTCTAACGCCCCGGCGTTAAACTTCCTCTCTTTCCCCGGCGCGGCCTGGGATGTAATTCTTTACAGTACCCAGTTTTTCAGAGCAGAGTCAAGCGGGTGACCAGCCCTAGCGTGGCGCTATCTGGCCACCCCTTCCCAGCGACCGCCTTCTGCCGGGGTGGTTTAAGAGGCAGCAGGCTAGATATATTGTCCTATCGTTTACTTTACTAAATCTTTCAGCTGCTTACCCGGTTTGAATTTCACTACCCGGGTGGCGGGGATCTTAATGGGTTTGCCGGTCTGGGGATTCCGACCTTCCCGGGCCTTCCGTTGGGACACCACGAAGGTACCGAATCCGGCCAAGGCCAAACGGCCTTGCTTCTTCAAGGTGTTGGAAACAGTGCGTATTAAAGAATTAATGGCCTTTTCCGCATCAACCTTCCTTAGTTGGGCCTCTCCCGCCACTTGCGCAATCAGTTCTGCCTTAGTCATGCTTTGGTCTCCATTTCTCCTGGTTTGCGGTTAACTATTGCTCCCGTTCTACCCAATCATGACCAACATCTGCAAATGGTATCCCTTGGCCCATCCCCCCTTTTCCCTGAATTTTTTTCAAGTGCCTGGTCTCCCGGAACAGTCCACCGCTCTGCCGGAAAACCGTGGGTTGGCGGTTTCTTGATAGCACATATTCCCCAGCCCTGACAATAAAAAATTATCAAATTGTTTGCCTTTGGCCCTGGAAATCCCTTGTCAGCATGGGATCAACGACCAGGGAAGGATGGATTTTCTTGAAATTCCCAGGGATTACCCACTTGAGCGGCCCTTTCAGGCTGAAAGAAAAAATATCTGGTTCAGTCCCTGGTTTTTTCCCCTGGCAGTGGGGCTAACGGGCCACCTGGCGCAGCAAACCCACGGCTACCCCCCCGAAGCCCAGGTGCGGGACAGTGACGGCCCAAAAAATCGGCCAGCGCCCCGCCTCCCCAAAGGACGTACAGAGGCCGAAAAAGAGCCAGTACCCGAACATCAACCCCAATCCCACGGCGACCATGGCCGGGATGTTGATTCTTTCACCCCGCAAACTCAGGGCCAGTCCCAAGATCACCAGGATCAAGGGGGTGATGGAGAGGGAGATGCGCCGGTAGAGGTCCAGGCGATAGGCCGTGGATTTATACCCGTCCCGCTCCAGGCGGCGCACAAAGCGATAGAGTTCGGTGAGGTCCATCTCGGTGACCTTCTTCTCCAGGCCCGCGAAGTCTTCCGGCCGTTCCGTGAGGACCACATCCCGTTCCTGGAAGTTTTCCCCGAATTCCTCTCCTCCGGGATCAAAAGTCTGGATGAACCCCTGATAAAAACGCCAGTGACCTCCCTGCCAGCGGGCCCGGGCCGCGGCAATAATCTGGACCAGGTTGAACTTCCGGTCAAAGAGATAGATCTTGACTCCTTCCAGGGTTTGAATATCTTTCCGAAACAAGAGGATATTGTAGATTACCTGGTCCCCCTTGTACCAGAAATGCTGCATATTAATGAGACTGGGAGGCGGTTTTTTCTCCACCCGGGTCTCCCAAAAAAGGTTGAGCCGTCCCTGGCTCCAGGGAACCAGGAAGAGCTTCAAGCAGAGCAGCAGCACCACCGCCAGAAAGGCCACGATAAAAACCGGCCTGGTTAAGCGGAGAATATCCAAACCGGAGGTCCTGATGGCCAAGGTTTCGTGGCCCCGGGACATCAGGCCGAAGGTCAGCATTACTCCCAGGAGAACCGACGGGGGCAGGACTTCCGCCACCGAAAAGGGCACCTTAAGGAGGAAATAGTGGAAGAGATCGCCTAACCCCAATTGGGCCCGGACCAGGCGGTCGATCTTCTCGAAGAAATCCACGATGATGAAAATGGAGATAAAAGTGGCCAGGCTGAGACCGCTGAGTTTCAGGAATTCCCGGGCCACATAGGCTTCCAGAATCCGGGGCCGCATTGCGGGGGAGGAGTTCATTAATCTGTCATATACCAGAAAAAGGGAGAGAGGATAAGGGGCTTAGTGGTTTTCTGTTTTCTGTCTTCCGTTTTCTGTTTTCTGTTTTCCGTAAATACATTTAAGAAGATGTCTGCAGAAGGCAATTTGATGGATGGGGCCAGGGGGCTCCCACAGGCTGGAAGCTTGGGCCACCAACCCCTGACCGCCTCCCTCAGGATCACTCTTTAACAGAAGCCCACGGCCCCTAGCCCCCTCCCCTAACTACCACCTCCCTAAAATCGCTCACCTCCACCTCCCCGGCGGCCAGCGCCTCTTTCAGCCTGGGGCTGAGGAGCGCGGCCAGTTCCTCCTGGCGCTGGTAGCGGGGGGACCAACGCCTAAGTTCCAGGTCCGGGTAAAGCCCGGGATGGAGGTAGATTTCCGTGATCCCGGGTTGGAGATAAGGGACCAGACCTAGAAGGTAGTCCTCGGTGAGGCGTCCATCGTTCAATAAACCGAAGAGGTGGTCATTGCAAATCAGACCTGCGGCCCGGGCCAGCCGCCAGGCCCGGCGGCTGAGCCAGGCGAAAATCAGGCCCTGGGCTATCTTGGCCACCGGGTTCCGGGAATCCAGGCATAAAGCGGTGCGCCAATCTTCCCGGGCCAGGCGCAGTGCAGAAATGCCGTATTCCCGGGCCAAGTCCACCACCACCGGGAAGATGCGGGGGTGTAGGTGCAGGTTGACGTGGCCGTTCAAAAACCAGACTTTCAGGCCCGTGGCCAGAACCGCCTCGATCTGGGCCGCCAGCTCCCGCTTAATTTCCGGGAGCAACCGGGGCTGCCAATAGTAGCGCCACCCCACCCGCACCGGATCGCTTAAAAAACAGCCCTGGGAGTCCACCAGGTGGGGAATGGCCCGGTGCGGCAGTGCGGACCGGCCCTGGATCAGGGTAAGGTGCACCCCCAGACAGAGTTCCGGCCGCCCCCGGGCCAGGTCGATAGCCTGCTCCGCCCAGGGCGCGGTAACCATCAGACTGGCGCACCGGAGCAGCCCCCGGCCATGGGCCAGCGCCACCGCCCCATTCAGAGCCGGAGACAACCCAAAATCATCCGCGGTGAAGATGACGGTTTTCGGAGAGTTGGGGGAGGGCGCCAGGGGCCAATGGCCCCTGCCCCCTCCCCCAAACCCCCTCCCCCAACCCCTTGTTGATATTCTATTCG
>Ga0299912_10003393_pt1 | contig 13017 bp, 6 predicted proteins | sample RVTome_2_FD_207667 | JGI IMG/M metagenome (GOLD analysis project Ga0299912, IMG submission 207667) | Soil microbial communities from uranium-contaminated site in the Upper Colorado River Basin, Wyoming, United States - RVT95D214 (version 2) ...
GCACGTAGCAGAGCGTGACTTTAGCAACGCGTTTCTCGGAAACATCCTCGCCATATAAGCGTGTTTTGCTTAATTCAATGTACCAGTCACAAAACTCGGTCCAATAGAAGTTCTTGACAGTCCTACAAGCATTAAGGTAATCATACTTTTCCATAAACTCAGTTGCTTGCTGGACGAGACGGTTCACACGGGAAAGAATCCATAAGTCTGTATAGTGGAGAGTTTCGTGTTTGTAGATCGCTTCGAGCGGGGGAATAGCCTCGCTCTCTTTTAGGTGAACCAGAGCAAATTTTGTTGATTGCCAAATCTTGTTACAAAATCGCGCTGCCGCTTCAATGTGTCGCCGGTCAAGGTTAATGTCCTGTCCAGGAACGGAGTTGGAAACTAGGGTATAGCGAAGTGCATCCGCGCCAAATTCTTCGATAATCTTTAAGGGGTCATATTGCTCGATATTTTCCATGGACTTGCTTATCTTTTGCCCTTTCTCGTTCCGAACAATGCCGTGGAAATAGACAGTACGATAGGGGGTCGTATGGGTCAATTCTATACCCAGCATCATCTCGCGGGCCACCCAGAAAAACAGGATATCATACCCCGTCTCTCGCATATCCGTGGGGTAATACCGCTTGAAATCGGGGTGTTCCACATTTGGCCAACCAAGGGTGGAAAATGGCCACAAACCGGAAGAAAACCACGTGTCCAGAACGTCCTCGTCCCTCGTCAATTTTGTAGAGCCACATTCTGGGCATATCGTTGGGTCTTCCATCTCGCAAATCATATGGTTATTGGGGCAGTACCACACCGGAATCTGGTGCCCCCACCAGAGCTGGCGACTAATGCACCAGTCTCGGATGGTCTCCATCCACTGCCTGAAGCGATCCTCTTCCCGTTCGGGAATAATAACTGTACACCGATCCCGAACTTTCAACAGCGCCGCCTCTGCTAAGTTTTTCGTGCGAACGAACCACTGCGTTGAGATGCGGGGTTCGATCGAAGTATGACATCGCTGGCAATGGCCGACCGAGTGGGAATATGGTGTAATCTTGGTTAAGAGCCCCTCTTTCTTCAAGTCCTCAACTATTGCGGTGCGACACTCATACCTATCTTGGCCTGCATAAAGCCCAGAAAAATCAGGCACCATTTTACCTTTCTCATCAATGACCGTGATCTCCTTGAGGCCATGCCGCTTACCAATCTCATAATCTGCCGGGTCGTGTGCGGGTGTAATCTTAAGCGCGCCCGTGCCAAATTCGGGATCGACATAGGCGTCTTCAATAACCGGAATTTCTCGTCCCACCACAGGCAACGCCACCTTCTTGCCAACAAAGGCACTATAGATTGGGTGATTCGGGGAGGTTGCAACTGCTGTGTCACCGAGGAGCGTCTCTGGCCGGGTTGTAGCTAACACAATGAACTCGGTGGCACCCTTCGCCCACTCCCCAGATCCCCAATTTGCCGATGGCCCAGACCAATCATTGTTGATGATCGGATATTTGAGAAACCATAAGTGTCCTTCTTCGTTTTCCGGTTCCGCTTCAAGATCTGAAATTGCCGACTCGCAGCGTGGGCACCAGTTCACCATGTAGGTGCCCTTGTAAATCAATTTTTTTTTATAGAGATGCACGAACGCTGTACGAACTGCTCGGGATAAGTTCTCGTCTAAGGTGAATCGCTCGCGAGTCCAGTCAGAAGACATACCTAAGCGTTTCGATTGCATAGTAATACGGGCATGGTACTTCACCTTCCACTCCCATACTTTTTCAACAAATTTCTGCCGGCCGAGATATTTTCTGGAAATGCCCTGTTTCGCGAGTTCTCTTTCCACTACATTTTGCGTAGCGATACCTGCATGATCCGACCCAGGCAGGAACAATGTCTGCTTGCCTCGCATCCGCTCAAATCGACACATTAAATCTTCGATAGCAACGATGATGGCATGACCGAGGTGTAAAATGCCTGTAATGTTGGGGGGAGGAAGAGTGAGGCAAAATCGTGGACCACCTACTTGCACCAACCCCAATTCCAATTGTTTCTCGGGGCGAAAGTATCCCTCTCGCTCCCACCACTCATAGATGTCTTTTTCAATGTCTTGGGGCGTGAAAGTTTGCGATAACTCTTTGGCGGTCATAATCTTCGCTATTTCCGTATTGAATTAGGTACGACCTAGTACCGCCCCTTTTATCCTTATGTCCACGAGTAGATCTTGACTATATTCTGAATTTTTAGGATTCCATACGTAAAATTAAAATGAACAGTAACACCTTTTTATTCAAATCCTCAACAATGGGCTCGTAGATCAGTTGGAAGGGAATCACCTCGGAATTCCCCGATACAGATCGCTTGATTCGCAATGGCAGCTATGGTCTGCTTTTTCTGTCCCATAACTCTGCGGAGTCAAGAGGTCGCGGGTTCGAATCCCGCCGAGTCCATTACTTTTTAAAAATCACATTAAATCGTGTTCTCCACTTTTTCTGCAATTTCATTCAGTTACACCTTAAGAGTCGCCTCGTTCTGTAGAATTGATATTCGAGGATTGCTTCTCGTTACTCCTTGACAAAGGTTAATTAGGGTGTGGTACGAACAACCAACCAGAGATGAGTCTGCTGTATGCCGTTAAGTTTTTCATTGAGCGGAGTGAACGAGTACCTCATCACCTTCGAGGACTATTGCCGCATGTGCTCCATTCGTGGCTGTGCCTTCACTAGGGAAAAATCCTTCCACATTAAAGTTGAGTGCAAGGACTTAACTTATGCTCGCGAGGCGCTGACTTACGAAAGTATCCGCAAGGAGCAAGCGAAGCAAGATCCCGGGGATACCTCCGAAGTCACTGCGAAAGTCACGTCTACTCAAGTCTATTCCAAGCTTTGGAACGAGAAAGTGAAACAGAATCCGGCGCGAATTAAATGCATTTCTCATGATTTTGATCCCCTCATCACCGCACAGCGGGCGCAGGAATGGTGGAAGGAATTTCGTTCGGTTATGACAAAGATCGATAAAGAGTGCAAGAAATGGGGATGAATCACCGTCCCTAACCTCCTCACCTTCCCTCTCCCAAATAGTCAGAGATGGGTTCCTGGAACGCAAGTCATCTAACCTTTATATAATCTTGTTGGTACTTGTTCTACAGTTAGCAAAGACACTTCTCCCTAGCAAGGCGAATAGTCCACCACCCACAGGTCCTCGGTTTTCTATCAGGTTTCGAGGACACCAATGCTGAGATTGAATATATATTCTATAACGAACGGTATATTACATAATCATATCACTGGAGTTAGCGGGTAGAAAAGGTATGACCGCAATCAAGCGGATTTCAATGACCGGGTTCAAGAGTTTTGGCAACCGTAATGTGACAGTGAAATTAGCCAGCGGGTTTACCTGCATTGTAGGACCGAACGGGTCTGGCAAGTCCAACGTCATCGATGGTATCTGTTTTTGCCTCGGACGCCTGAGTAAAAAAACAATGCGGGCGAAAAGCCTCACGGACCTGATTTTCAGCGGTACCAGCAAGACCAAGCCAGGCAACCACGCGGAAGTGACGATGGTATTCGACAATACCAATCACGAATTTCCGACCGATGCGGAAGAATTTGCCATCTCGAGGTCCATTAAAAGAAACGGTCAAGGAGCGTACAAAGTTCAGGGGAAATCCGCTACCCGCACGGACATCCTGAATGCCCTCGCCACCGCTAACATCGACCCGGAAGGGTATAATTTCGTGTTGCAGGGCAAGATCGTTGAATTAACCCACATGGATAGCGATGCGCGGCGCAAGTTCATCGAGTCCCTCATCGGCCTAGAAAAGTACGATGAGATGAAAGACGCCACTTTGAAAGAGCTCGAAAAGGCCGACAAGGATCTCGGCAAGTTCGAGGCTATTTTCTCGGAAATCGCCAAGCAACTCCGCGCCGTTGAGAAAGAGCGCAATGATGCCCTCAAGTGGAAGGAGTTGGACACCCTCGCCCGGCAAGCCAGCGCTCAATTGATTGCCCTTCGTATCAGTAAACTACGTACCGAGGAAACCCAGCTGGAGTCGAGCATTGAAGAGTCGCAGCTCGCCATTGAGGATTTGATGACCCGGATTGAGAGCGTTAAGGGTGAAATAGAAGCTAAAAACTTTGAAATGAAGACTTTGGAGGAAGAAATAACCGGGAAGGACGAACAGCGGCAAAAGGCCAACGAAGGGTTGACGCAGGCAAAGCAGAAATACTCTTCCAAGGAAACTGAGCTTAAAATTGCCAAGGATAATCTTGAAAAACTAGACCAGCGAAAAACAAAATTGGAAGGACTACAACCTCAACTCAAGGAAGGCGAGACCTTTGACGGTTTAATCTCGAATGTAGGTCGCGATCTTGAGCAGATCAAGGGAAAAATTGATGCCACCACTAAAGAAATCGATGATTGCGGAGTCGGGGCGAAGGAACGAGAAGATAAGGTCAAAGAAGTTACGAAAGAAAAAACTGGCGTGACCAAGCAGATTAATACCAAGGATAAAAAAGTCTCCTCCCTCAACACCGAGAATGGATTGCTCCAGAAGCAGATTACCAAGCTGGAAAAGGACAAGATAGACCAAAACTCGGAGCTCCAAAAATTGAAGGGTGAAGCGGAAAGTATCGAAGACGCGGTGGCCGCCGCCCAGAAAGAAATGGACGGGATCAATGGGGAAATCGAAGAATTCAAACAGAACATCGCCAAGGAGCAAGAAGCGCAGCGGAAGCACGAGGAGAAGATCAGTACCGCAGAAGCATCCCGTGGGAAAGTGGACGAGAAATTGTCCGATCTTAAAGCGCACACCTCTTCGTTGACGCAAGCAATCACCATGTACGAGGATCGCATTAAACGCCTCAAAGAAGAACAGAAAGAACTCCAAGCTCAATATGAACGCATTAAGGGTGACAAGAGTATGGAAGAGGCGGTCAAGACCGTCCGGGATCGGGAAAAAACCGTCAAAGCAGAACTGACGCGCCTCAAGAAACAATACGATGAATTGACCATTACTCAGCGTAAAGCAGCCTCAACGCAAGAAGGTATCGAGTCCCAACGGGGATCCCTCGAAAAACAGTCGTCAGATTACCGCGCTCGCATCGCTTCCATCGACTCCGAGCTAAAGCTTATCACGAAAGACGTGACGACCACTGACCGCGACATCAAGAGTGAGGAAGTCAACGTGACACGCGCTACGGACGAGCTCGATAATGTCACAAAAGACCTCGATGTGGTCCAGAAAAAGTCCGATGCCGTGAAGGCGCGCTTGGAGGAACTCCAAAAGCAGCGAGAAGCTACGCAAACAACTATTGCCCAAGTTCAAGCTGAGGCCGAGGAGACGAAGACGGAAATTAACTCTGTCCTCGAAATATTGAAAATGTTGACGGACAATGTGAATCTCTCCGTTGGAGAAATTAAGGGCAAAATCCAAGAAGCCAGCACGGACGCGATCGAGACTTCTGCCAGCAAGTTCCAAGAAATTGTCGAGTTCATGAATGGAATCCTCACCGCAGCTGAAGAGATTAAGTCTGAAATTCAGAATAAAGGTGTAGAGACGTTCGATAATTTTATAAGCACGCTAAAAATCAACGCGGAATACGCGGATGATTCCGTCAACCAGATTATGTCCGAGATTCGGGAGAAATCAAGCGTTGCAGTTCAAGAATCTTCGGAGGAATTTGACAAGTTAATCTCGGATCTTATGGAAATCCTCGAAAACGTTCACTTGACGCTCCGCAAGCTTGCACTAACAACATCCGGGGAAGTATACAAGACTCTCGAAGACATCACCCAAGAATTGCAAAAACAAACCCAAGAGGAGGCCGGGTACCGCTCTGACCTTGCTACATTAACCACTCGCAAAGCGCAACTCGAAAAAGACTTGGCCGTCCGGAAGAAAAACTTAGAAGACCTCAAGAAGAAACAGGACGCAACGAATAAAAAGATCGAGCAGCGCACCGCCGAGGTCACCAAAGCCAAGGAGTCTATGGAAAAGGTAACAACCCGCCTCGAGGAAATTGCCAAGCAGATAGAGGAGGTAAAGGGCGGGAAGAACCTCTGGGACGAGATCAAGCAAGTCCAAGGGGAGATGGACAAGCAGAATACGCTCCTCGAACAAGTTATCAACGATATGAAGGAGCTCCAAGGCATCGAGAAACTACTCGATGATATTGAAAAGAAAGATGCGGAAATTGCCGAGAATAAAAAATTAATCGCAGAAACGAAAACTAAAATTGCCGATACTGAATCGACCGCCGAAAAGATTCGCGAGGAGAAAAATACCGCTCAAGAGGAAGTGGGTCGGTTAAAAACTGAGCGGGAAACCTTCAACAAGCGCGTGAAAGAGATTTACACGCAAATTGATCAAAAACAAGTGGAATTAAACGCCTCCACGGATAAAATGCGTGGACTCGAAAATATCCAGCGGATCATTACCGCGGTAAAGAATATTGACAAGGAAATTGCCGAATCCACCGCAAAAATCGAAGATAACGGCAAGAAAGAGGCCGACATCACCAAGGAGATCGAAGGATTTAACGCGCAAATAGCTGAGAAAGACGCTCTCGTGGAAAACCTCCAGAAAGAACGGGATACCCTCTTTGCTCAGCAGAAGGACGCCCAAGATCGCCTCGCCCAGTTAAATATAGACAATCAAGCGAAACAGAAAGAAATGAGCGAACTCGAGGCTACGACAAAACGCGACCAAGAGATTCAAGAAATCACGAAGGAAATCCAAACCACCACCGACAACATCGCTACTTTTGAGGAAGAACTTAAAGCACTTACCGAAGAAATCGAAACTGCATCGGAAGGAATCGCGAAATTACAAGAAGAGCTCCAAAACCTCTCGAAGAAACGCCAAGAAATCTTCCAGACAATGAAAAAGTTCCAGGAACAACACACGACACTCAATACCGAACAAGCCGCGGAACAAACCAAGCTCTCCAATTTCAAGTCTCGAAAGGGTGTCGTGACCGAGAAAATTGAGGAATTATATAATGTTGGCAAGGAATATGGCGCCCTGCCAGAAGTCACACCGGATCTGGATGAACCCACGCTCCAGGCCCAGATCCAAGCAGCTACTGAAGGAAAGAAGAAACTCGAACCGGTGAACCTCAAAGCCATCGAGCAATTTGAGGAAGTCAAGGAGCGATTCGATGAGATTGACATGCGCCGGCAAGCCCTGCAGCGGGAACGGAAAGCCATCTTGGACAGCATCGAGCGGATCGAATTAGAAAAGACCCGGACTTTCATGAAAGCCTACCACGAGATTAACCGGCACTTTTCAACCATTTTCCAGAAACTCTCGCCAGGCGGGTCCTCCAAAATGCTCCTCGAGCGACCCGACAAACCGTTTGAAGGCGGTGTGGCAATCGAAGCACGCCCGCGGGGCAAAAAAATCAGTTCGCTCGAGATCCTCTCAGGCGGGGAAAAGACGCTCGTGGCGCTTTCATTTATCTTTGCAGTCCAGAATTTTCTGCCCTCCCCGTTCTATGTTATGGACGAGATCGACGCGGCACTAGATGGGCCAAACGTTAGCCGGGTTAGTAATCTCATCCGAGAGTTTGCTGGTCAGTCTCAATTCCTTGTCATCTCCCACCGGGAAGAGAACATCATAAACGCCGACCGCATCTACGGTATCACGATGCAGGACGGTATCACGGATATTATAAGTGTTAACTTGGAGGCAGAAGCGGCTCGCGTCGCTGAAGAAGACGTCACCACCTCGATCAACGGTGATGCGACAGAAGGGAAGTAAACTTTGGCTAAAAAGGCGCGGAAACCCTCGAGTTCGCCGCCTGGCGAAGGATCATCTGAGAAGAGTGTAAAAAAGACTACTCAGAAGACATTAGATGGTGTAGCACCAGAGGCAACGCCAGCGCCACCGACCGAAGTCCCCGAAACCTCCAAACCTAAACCAAGAAAACGCGCCAAACCTGCTGCCGCAGTCCCCGCAGAGGGAGAACAAGAGACAAGCGCTGGAAACACCTCACCAACGGAAACACCAAAACCAAAAGGGAAGAAGAAAGTCGTCCCTGCTGCAGAACCGGCCGCAGTCGGGGAAGAACCCGCAGACGCTGTACCAAGCAATGATGAAGACATCTCGGAGGAAGTCGAAAATCCAGACCAAGTCGATGGCGACCCCGAGGCCGAGGAAAAAGTCAGGTTAGAATACGTTGTTGATGAAGCAGAAAACCGCCATAAGGGGGAAGACGATGCCCGGGAGAAGATCAAGCAGATCATCCCGAGAAAATTCTGGATGATCGACCCCTGGCGCACGCTCCTCGACCCGAGTCTCGCCAAGGAAGCCGAGGTCCTCAATTACGACCTGAGCAAGCTCATCCGGGACTTCTTCGATATGATGTTGAAGGAGGAAATCATCGACTTCCGTATCAGCGGCATTGCCACTTATTCTGCTGCCAAGATGCACCACTGGAAGATCCTCGAAACCATCAAGGAAGAGGAAAAGGCGGAGGAGCAACGCCAGCGGGAGCGGTTAGAACGCACAATCCCCAAGGCCATGGCCCAACCATTACGGGAATCCCGGAAAATTGCCACCGCTGACGACCTGGTCGGTGCTATGCGACGGGCTATTATTGAGACGATGCAAAAGCGGGAGAAGTTACGCCTCCGGCGGGTAGTCCGGGAGCAGAAACGGGCAATTTTCAAAGAAACACGCATTAAGGGACAATTACCGAAGGAATTTCTCAGGCAATTCACGGACATGAAAATGACAGTCGAAGACATGCTTGCGAATTGGTTGGAAAAAATTAAAGCCAGTGCTGCCCTCAGTAACAACGGACTCACCTCGTTGTTTGACCTCTGGAACGTCATTAAAGCTGAATCTAAGACCAAGCTCGAAGAACGAATCAAATTAATCCATCTATTCCAGTCCATGTGCTTTCTTGCCAACCAGAGTTCCATTTATCTCGAGCAAGATGATTTATTTCAGGATATAGTAATTACCCCTCACAAAAAGAGTAGGAGTCTAGAAGAACTTGCCAGCGAAGAGCCCGAAGAAACCGAGGAGCTCAACGAAGGATCTGACGGAGACGAGTGAGGGGGGCAAGCAAGCAGACCCCCTCGCGGGCATCGAAGATCTCGTTGAAAACCTGCCAGAAAAACCCCCTAAAGCAGAGGAGGAGAAGGTTGAAGAGATCATCGAGGACATTGATGCAAGTAGTTTCGATCTCAGTCCTGAGGAAGAAACCGAGCTTTCCAAGGCTATAGAACAGGAACCAGAAACTGAAAGTAGTCCTGAAGAAACCGCTCCAGAAGAAGCTGAACCGGAAACCGGCGTGGGCGATGAAGAGCTAACCGTAGATGAAGCTACGGAGGAAACCGCGCCAGAGGAGGAGGCAAGCGTTGCCGACTCCCAACCGGAAGGGGAAATCCCAGCAACTGACACACCCGCGGAGGGCGCGCAACCGCTCGAAACCGGCGAGGGTACTCCCCCTCCCATAGTATCGGAAACTCCTCCTACAGCGGAAGAAGCTGCTGAGGAGCAAACTCCTGTGGAGGAAAAGGAGGTCAAATTTGAGACCGAGGTTTCACCAATAGTCAAGGCACTAGATGAGAAATCTTTCACGAAGGCGCAGATCGAGGCCGCCCTGTTCGTGTCAGACAAACCGGTTAGTGTTGAAGATCTAAGCATAAAGCTCGAAATTCGTAAAACACTGGTTACGGAAATGATAAAGGATCTAATTATGGATTATATGGACCGGACTACAAGCTTGGAGATTGTACAAGTTGGCGATGATGCGTATACTATGCAGATTCGCCCTGAATACACCAGTAAAGTCAAGAAGTTTGCTACAGGGGGACTCATCCCGGAGGGTGCTATGCGTACGCTCACCATAATCGCTCTGAAGCAGCCTATCACCAAGTCCCTTCTCGTGAAGCTCCGTGGCTCCGGCGCATACGAACATGTCAAAGAGCTAGAGGATCGTGGTCTCGTTAAAAGCGAAAGGGCTGGACGCACCCAGAATGTCACGACCACCGACCAATTCGCAGATATGTTCGGGTTGAGTCGTGAAGTGAAGAAATTGCAGTTGCAACTCAAGGCCCAGCTCGGGGTCAAGGAAGAGGACGAAAAAGAAGACACCACGCCCCCGCCTCCACCCCCCGTACCTGAACGTTAGGTTTCCTTTTCTTGAGAACAGAAGAGGAACGTCTGGGAAAAATTAAACGCTCGGAACTAATTCCCGCTCCCTCTCCTTTTTTTCAAAAACAAACTCTTATATCCCCTCCCGCGTAAAGTTGGGGTAAATGTGGGAGATTCAACCTCGCTGTAGCGCGTGCGGGCAAGCAAACGACCCCCCGTGGCTCTGGTGCCCCCAGTGTGGGAGTCTTATTTCGATTCCGCCAATAGAAGGGCCGCGGGCGAGCGAAGTGCACCTGCATTCGATGTGGGACTTGCAAGCATTCCTCCCCAAGTTTGACCGCCCGATCTCTCTCATCGAAGGTGCCACTCCCGTTTCTCCTGTCCGAAACATTCTCCCATTGCAGAACTTGAATTTGAAGCTGGAATTTCGCAATCCCACGGGGTCGTTCCGCGACCGCGCTTCCTCGTTACTCATTACAGACGCCCTCCGAAACCAGAAATCCCTCCTCATCGCCGCAGATACCGGGTCCTTCAGCATTAGTTTGGCGGCCTATGCTGCCCACGCAGGCATTCTTATGAAAAACGTGGTACCCTCGAATTTGGAATTGTCCAAGATCGAGCAGATGAAAATCTACCACTCGGAAGTGCTGCAATCTGGTGAGACCGTTGAGGAGGCAATCCACCTCGCAAAAGAAATGACGGAACATGAAGGCGGGTATTTTCCCACACCCGAGAGCAATCTCCTGACGATCGAGGGACAAAAAACAATCGGTCTGGAACTGGCATTACAGGTTCGGGACTTGCAAGCGGTGATCATCCCCCGGGGATCTGGCGCCCTTTTCCTGTCTGTTTACCGGGGCCTGAAAGATGCTCAAGCATCTGGGTGGATTAACGATTTGCCCGTCTTTTACGCGGTGGCGCTGGAACGGACTTTTGTGACTCACCTCGCAGAGTCCCTGGAGGTTCAAGGACCTAAGCTCTTAAAAAAAGTGACAGAAATCTTGGCAGAAACCGGCGGGAAAGAAATCTCGATAGGTGCGAACACGATGCTCGATGACGCTATTACCCTCGCCCAGCAGGAAGGGCATTTCATCGAACCCGCATCGGCATCGGTTATTGCCGCTGCTAAGATTCTCGTTGCTAATAAGGCAATCACACCCGCAGCAACCGTGGCCATCTTAACCGGATCAGGCGTAAACGCGCTAAATGTCTTCGCGGCCCAAATGCGGGGCACGAAAAAGGTGGTGTGGGGTTTGTCAACGAGCTCCACAACGAAATTCGAGGTCCTCAACCTCATTGCTGAAGGGAAAGCCCTCCACGGGTATGCCATTTGGGCGGCGCTAGGCAAGGTGCACACGCTGCAGTCGATCTACCAACACCTAACGGAATTGGAACAGAGGGGCATTATTACTAGTGAGCCTTCCGAAAAGAAGAAGAAAAAATACGCGCTGACAAGGAAGGGATTTGACACCTTGGAAAAAATGAGAAACCTTATCGATTATCTGTAATTAGGGCCCACATTTGACTCGTTGACGATAATTACCTATAGATTGAAAACTACGCTTCGCTTCTATTTTTCTGTGATCTTGGATGGGTAGGTGTTAAATAAAACGAAAACAATATATTTGACCATAGTAAAGTTTCAACTTACTCAAGTTACATCTTGAGTATTCTGAAATTTTATATCTGAATGTTGTGGTATACCATGACCCAGGCAGAAAAACCCCGCCTACTTCTGGGGTATGCAATTTCCGGAAAATCTCTTTTCGTATCAATTTTAGGAATATTTACCGCAATGACAACCATTTGTACAATAGTCTTACGAATACCAATTAATCCTGCAACAGGGCAATATTTCAATTTTGGAGACACTGCAGTAATGATTGTGGGATTAATATTTGGACCGTGGGCAGGATTGTTTGCAGGAGGGTTTGGATCTATGTTCGGGGATGTAATTGCTGAATTCACAGGAAGTCCCGGAGCAATTGTTTTTGCCCCGTTCACGTTCATTGCTAAAGGCCTAGAAGGTTTTATTGTAGGATTGTTAGCAAATCCTAGAAAACGTGAGATGAAACCTAGGAAATCTGACCTTATAGGGGCATTATGTGGGGGAATTCCTGTAATTATTGTTTACTTTGTTGTAGAGATCTATCTAATTAGTTTCGAGTGGGCCCTTATCGAGATGCCTTGGAATTTTGTACAAATAATTAGTGCCTTAATCATATCGAATGTGGTTTTAAAATCTATCTGGCCTCAACTATCGAAAAACTACCCGCAAATTCGGAGAACCTTCTATCCTCAACCTAGTTCTCCAATCCCAAATTAAAAACTATAAGTTCCAAACCTTCTCTCATTTTTCCCGAGAATGCCTCAGGCACTTCGCTCATCTAATGGTGGTTTGATTCCAGCGATAAACTCTCCTGTGGCTAGCAGATACCCCAGATTCTGTTCCTCGCACTGACTTTCGTTAGCTTAAAGAATTATCCCTCCTGTTTCTATATCATGACGCAAAACAAGGAATCAATATGGAAGGTACCTGCACTTTTTCGCTGGGTGCAACCGTGGGACGACAAATGGCTGCTTCGCTTGAACGCCAAGGCGGAGAGCAAGTTCACGCGGTTCGTGGAATTTGCGTCCTTCCTCGGGCGATTTGCGTTCTGGTTCCTCGTGATAGCTGTGTTCCTTTTCGTGTGGTACCACCCCCTCGCGGCGCTCTACCTCAGCCTCAATATTGGGGTGGGCGTTGCCATCATATACGTTATTAAGGTCTTCGTGCGCCGGCCCCGCCCATTCCGCGTGACGCCCGGCGTGAAAGTCTTGGAAGGCCCCAACCTTTCGGCAAGCTTCCCCTCGTGGCATGCTTATAACATCGTAGCCAACGTGTTGGCGCTCTACGTGATTTTTAATTTTGAGTGGGTTGTGCTTGTTGT
>Ga0299912_10003394_pt1 | contig 13015 bp, 12 predicted proteins | sample RVTome_2_FD_207667 | JGI IMG/M metagenome (GOLD analysis project Ga0299912, IMG submission 207667) | Soil microbial communities from uranium-contaminated site in the Upper Colorado River Basin, Wyoming, United States - RVT95D214 (version 2) ...
ATCGAGCGGCTCCACCATGAGGACGCATCGATCTATGAAAGAGGGGGCACCGTCGGCGCCGCTCAGACGGGAGAGGAGTACCGGCAGGAACTGCGAAAAGCGATCCAGCGTTACGGAGAGGCCATCAAGAAGCTCCCATGGCGGATTGGCTCGGGGATGGCCAAGGGGGCAGAGCCTGGTCATTTCTTCTGCGCGAGGGTGGGCGAGCGTGTTTACCTTCGGTTTGTGCCGAGGGAACCCGCGAAGGAAATCGTCACCGAGCTGGGGACCTGTTTGAGATTGATCGAGTGCAGCGAGGATACGGAGCGCCGATTGAGCCCCGAAATGGCCCGGGAGGCCTATGCTGCGTGGCAGAGGGCACGAGAGAATATCTTCGAGTTCTGGATGTTCCAGACCGACCCGGCCAATCTCCAACCCAAAGTACGCCGGCTCAATCGGGAAGTAGCCGCCTTTCTCAGGGAGAACCCGCCGGCCGATATCGATCAGGACCGGCTCGAACGATGCCTCGACGCCGTGGAGGCGCCTTGGTCTCTTCGGGAGGAGAATCAGCTTCGGGTTGCGTGGAGCAAGGAATTTGACCTGCCGGCCCTGAAATCAAGATTCCTAGTAGAAGAAGTCGAGCGCATCGGGGTGGAGCCCTTCAAACCGCCCGATCCGCTGCCACCCATCGATTCCGGGCAGATCCATCTGGTGTGCTGGATGGCAATTGAGGCGGAAGATTGAATCATATCAGCCCTCCGTGGGATTGCACGAAACCTTCGGGGAACCAAAATGAAGACCGCGCGTCTCCACCGAACCGTTGAAGACCCCCGAGACCTTCCGGCCTACAGCATCCCGGAGGCGGCGCACTACCTCTCCCTGCCCGTCGCCACGTTGCGGGCTTGGGTATCGGACCGTTCGTACCCCACGAAAGCCTGTCAGCAGCGGGCTCAGCCGGTCATCCGAATTCCCCAGGTCGCCCCTTCCACCCTTTCCTTCTTCAACCTCTGCGAGGCGCACGTGCTCGCCGCCATTCGTCGCGAGCATCACGTCGCGTTGCGCAACGTCAGACGGACAGTAGTCTTCCTCTGCAAGACGTTCGACAGCCGGCATCCCTTGCTCGACGAGGCGATGGAGACCGAAGGGAAGGGACTCTTCATCCGACACATGGGCGGATTGAACAACATTACCCAGGAGGGTCAGAGGGCGATTCGCGAGATGCTGGATGTCCATCTCAAGCGAATCGAACGGGACGCCCATGGGCTGCCCATCCGGCTCTACCCGTTTACAAGAAGCGACATCCAGGGCGCACCGCGATCCGTGGTCATCGAGCCGGGCCTCGCGTTCGGACGGCCCGTGATCGCCGGCACCAACATCCCAACTTCCATTGTTGCGGAGAGATGCAAGGCCGGGGAAACGATAAGCCAACTGGCGGAGGACTATGGGCGGAGCACGGGGGAAATTGAGGAAGCGATCCGCTGCGAACTAGAGCGCAAGGCCGCGTGAACGCTCCACGCTTCTCCTGGACGCTTTCCTGGGCGGGCGCATTTCCTCTCGTTTTCCCGCGCCGCGGGGGAACGCGGATGATGAACTGGCGGTAACCGAACGCGGAGCGTCCATGCTTATGTTCCCACGCAGAGAGGCTGTGAATTTTTCGATCCCGTCGTTTTTCGACATGAGTTAAATCAACGACTTACAACACGCGAAAACGTCAAATCTACAAAAATTCACAACCTCAGAGCGTGGAAACAAGGAAAAAAAGGGGAATGATAGATAGGTACGCCCATATTTGCTCCATATTGAGGAGAACGTAGTGCCGTTGCGCTACAATCATGGAAAGTTCAACAACTTGGGCGCGTGACGCCGAGAATTTTCGGCCGGCCATTCTTAGCGATGCTTCCTCATTCTGTCCCTGAGGAGTGATTGCCCTTGATAAGGACCCATTCGCGCGTTTCAGTGCGAGCCCTTCTTCTCTTTTTCGCGTTCCTTGCCATTGCCCCCTTGTCCGAAGCCAGGTCTCGTGCCAGTCAGGCTCGTCCCCGGGCCAAACTCGCAGAGGCCAAGACCTCCCTGGATCTGCGCCGCCGCATGGCGGAGCGCCTGCCGCGAAGCACCGTGCGGCGGCCCTCCGACCTTGTCGTGGTCAACGCCGAGGGGCTCCCCTTGCTGGGCGCCTGGTCCGAGGGGGAAGCGCAGGGTCCGCCGCTGGAGCACGTGCGCGTCATGTCCTTCTTCCCGAAGCACGACTGGGAGGTCATTCCCTTCCAGATCGACGAGCGGGACGCGAGCGGGCGGTGGATCGCACCCGGAACGCGCGAGCCCGCTCTCGGTGCAGGGATCCTCTCAACGCATGATCAGATCATCTTCCGGGCGCGCGACCTGGGCGTGCGCGCCGCGAGGCCCGCGTGGCCCGAGGGGGTGAAGAAGGGAATCGAGGTGGCGGTGCGCGACGCGACCGGAGGCGGCCGCGGCTGGTCCTACGTGTTCGTCTTCGACGCGCCGCCACCGCTCCCGCGCTTTGACGAGGTTCGCGACGTGCCCGCCGCCGGAGGGGAAGGAGAGGCCGTCGTCACGCCCTACTACCGGGTGCGCTTCGCGCCGGTGGGTGGGGGCGCTTTCATGACGGAACTGGCGATCGACGGCCGCGGGCTCGGACACCTGGGCCCGAACCTGCTCGACCGCATGAAGTCACGCACCGAGGGATCGCACCGGCTCCTCCCCCGCGCGTTCCGCCGCAGCGAATCAAACTTCTCGGCGACACCGGATCTCTTGATCGACGGCCCCCTGCGCGTGATCCGCCGGACCCGCGTGCGCGTGCCGATCCCCTTCTGGCCCGACGCCACGATGGATCAGAGCGTCCAGTTCCTCCCGGATCAAATCGTGATGGAGGGGCCGGATCGCCTCCCGCGCCGCGTGCTGCATTTCGCGTGGAATCTCCGCCTGCGCCTGTCCTGGGATTTCACCGCGCCGCCGGGGGCGAAGGTCCACGCCGCCCCGGTTCCCTCGGGCGTCCTGGTGGACGGCTACACCGACCCGGTCGAGACCGCGCTGGACGGCGCGCCTTCCTTCTGGTGGGCGCTCTCGCTCCCGAAAGACGGGGCCCTTGTCGGGGTCTTCGAGAACGCCGACCTCTCGGGAGGCGCCCCGACGCTGCCGGTGATCTTCTACCGAGACGGCCCCGCGCCCGACCCGCCCGAGTCGGAGGCGGGCTCGGCGCCGGGCGTGGGCTGGAACTTCGATCACCCGGGCGCCGATGATCCGGCGATCACGCCCAACCGAATCCATTTGTTTGTGCTCGACACCTTTCGCCCGGGCGCAGAGACGGGGCCGCTGGACACGGCGACTCGGCCGCTTCAAGTTCTCACCGGGCGGGGACTCAGAGAGTAAGGGACGGAAACATGGAAAAGGACGGGGGCGGCATTCGCTGGATCGCGCGCGGGGACGTGAACGCCTTCTTCGGCCTCATGCTCGACAACATGACCCAGGTGGTGATCCTCGCGGGGATCCTCACGGGCGTGTTCGGCTACTCGCGGGAGATCGTGCTGCACCGGATGGTGCCCGGCACCGCGATCGGGGTCTTGCTGGGCGACCTCGTGTTCACCTGGATGGCCGTGCGCCTGGCGCGGCGCGAGGGGCGCAGCAATGTGACGGCGATGCCCCTGGGCATCGACACCCCCAGCCTATTCGGCCTGACCTTCGGCGTCCTCGGTCCCGCGCTTCTGGCGACAGGTGACGAGACGCGCGCCTGGCAGATTGGCATGGCCGTCATGGTGATCATGGGACTCGTCAAGATGGCCTGCGCGTACGGCTCCAACTGGGTGCGCCGCGTGGTCCCGCGCGCCGGGCTCCTGGGGTCGATCGCGGCCGTCGCCATCCTGCTCATCGCGTTCATCCCCTCGCTCAAGATCTTCGCCGAGCCGGTGGTGGGCTTCCTTTCGCTCGCGATCGTGCTCGTGTGCCTCGTCGCGCGCATTGCGCTCCCCGCCGGCTTCCCGGGCGCGCTCCTTGCCGTGGTGCTCGGCGCGGCGGCGTTCTACGGGCTGGGCGCGGCCGGGCTCACGGTGCACCCGCTTCCCTCGTTCTCAACGGCGCTGACCCTGCACTTGGCCGTTCCCCTTCCCACGCTCGGATTCGCCGATGCCTTTGCCGCCTCCCTCCCCTACCTCCCCATTGCGATCCCGTTCGCGCTGGCCACCGTGGTGGGCGGAATCGACAATACGGAGTCGGCCGCCGCCGCGGGAGACGAGTACAGCGCGCGCGCGGTCGTGCTCACGGAGGGGGTGGCCACGCTCGTGGCGGGGCTGTGCGGCGGCGTGATCCAGACGACGCCCTACATCGGTCATCCCGCCTACAAGGAGATGGGAGGACGCGCCGGGTACACGCTCGCGACGGCGCTGTTCATCGGGCTGGGGGGCATCTTGGGCTATCTTTCCTTCTTCGTGACGCTCGTCCCCGAGGCCGCCGTTGCGCCGATCCTCATCTTCATCGGGATCGAAATCTGCGCGCAGGCTTTTCTCGCCTCGCCGCCGCGCCACGCGCCCGCCGTGGCGCTCTCCTTCGTCCCCGTCATCGCGAGCCTCCTGGTGATCGAGATCGGAACGATGCTCTCCGGTGTCGGATCCGATCCGTCGCACCTGTCCGGTGAGGCCGCCGCGACGTACCACTCGCTCCACGTGCTCTCGGGGGGATTCATCTTCAGCGCGGTCCTCTGGGGAGGCGCGCTGGCCCTCGTGATCGACGGGAGTCTCCTGCGTGCCGCAAGCTTCATGGCCGTGGGGGCGCTCGCCTCTCTCTTCGGCGTGATTCACTCCCCCCGGCCGGGGGGCGATATGTTCCTGCCGTGGAGGCTTGATGATCGCGCGCCGTTTTTCCTCGCGGCGGGCTACATCGTCTTCGCCCTGGTTCTCCTCCTCTTCCACCGCGCGGGGTTCCAAGCCGCTTCCAAGGAACCCTCCGCCGGTATGACCCCCCCCGGCTAGGACTCCCGACGCCCGGACGCGTATCCGAATTCTCCTTCAGGTCTTCCCGGCTTCCGGCCGATAAGCTCCCGAAAGCCCTTCATGGCCCGAGCTTCCCCCCTGCGGCCAAACCAGGAGCTTTTCGATGGCGAACACATACAACTTTCGGATCCTTGTGGCCGACGACTCGGAGTTCTACCAGGGACTTATGCGCGAGATGCTCACCGAGGCGGGCTATGAAGTGTACCTCGCCTCTGACGGCCTGGAGTGCATCCGGCGCGTCAACTCCGATCTGCAGGACATCTCGCTCCTGATCCTCGACATCTTCATGCCGGGCCTGGACGGCTTCGGCGTGCTCAAAGAGCTCAAGCAGAACAAGGCCACCTCCCAAATCCCGGTGCTGGCCGTCTCGGCCAACTATCGCAAGCACCACGTGGAGGAGCTCAAGCGCCTGGGTGCCACGGGCTACTTGAACAAGAACCTGCCGCTCGAGGAGATCCTCTTCCGGGTGAACCGCATTCTCTATCCGGGGAAGGACGCGATCCGCACCAACCCGCGCATCGTGGATAACTTCCTGGTGAAGTACCAGATCGAGGACTCGGTCTTCAGCGGCTACTCGTTCAACATCTCCACCGGCGGCGTCTACATCCGGACCATTTACCCACCGCCCGAGAATACGGCGATCCGGCTTTCGTTCGATCTCCCCCGTGGAGGCCGATCCATCGAGACCGTCGGTACCGTCGTGTGGTGCAACCAGTACCGGGCGGACGCCCCCTTCGCGCTTCCACCGGGCTTCGGTGTGAAGTTCACCGATATCCCCCTCGCGCAGAAGCGCGCCATCACGGACTACATTCTCGCGCGACTCACCTGAACAGCCGGCACGCGTCGTTTCTTCCCCGACATCCCCGCGCCGCAGGCGCGCCGGGATGCGAGATCGGGGGTCTCCCGTGCCCTCGCCGGCGTTGACTTCCCCTCCACCGTGGGCTAGCGTCTGACGACACGGCCGCGCACTTTCGGGCACCCGGGCCGGCGCCGCGAGGTGTCCGGATGCGGGGTGTCCAGATGAAGGAACGGAGCGACCCATGTTCGGACTTGGTGTTCCGGAACTGATCGTGATCCTCGTGATCGTTCTGATCATCTTCGGCGCGGGAAGGCTACCCGAGATCGGCGGCGCGCTCGGCAAGAGTATCAAGGCGTTCAAGAAGGCCACGAGCGAGCCGGACGAGATCGATGTGACGCCGAAGAAAGAGGATTCGGAGAAGCCGCCCGGAACCAGTTAGGCGCTGGTTCCACCGGAGCGTGTGGCGGCCGGATCCCGGCTTCCTGGAAGGAAGGCCGATCGCGGAGCGATCGGCCTTGCGTTCTTCTTCGTCCGGCGAATGACTCAGCCGCCGGCGCGAACCTGGAAGCGTACCTCGGCGCGCCATGTAGGGTCCGGGTTGAAGACGATTGTGAAGGGCACCTCGCCGGCACCGGGCAAGACCTTGCGCGGGGCGAAGCGCCAGGGGTTGGTGGCCCGAATCTCAGCGTCACTGGGGATTGGGCCGACCCTCGCAAAGCGCCGCTGGAGTGAGCGGTTTTTAGAATCGACGAGCACCCCTTCCAGCGTGAATGCTCCGCCTGCCGGTCCCAGCCATCGGGCGCTCCCCGTCACAACGTAGAGCGTCCCTCCCTTCTCGCGATCGAGGGTGCGTGTGCGTAGATCACCGACCGAGAGATCGGTCGCCGGGTGCATCCCGCCCACCACGCGGACCTCCGTGCAGCCGCGCATGGCCGGCGCGTAGAGCGTGAGCGCGCTCGAGGCCGCGACCGCGATCCCGAGAATGCACGCCCCCACGAGCGAGGGAATCTTCGGCAAGACGAGCACGGGCCCCGGCACGTGGTCGTTCGTGCGTCCGAAGGGGAGGGCTCCAAGAACGGGGGCCGTGCCACGCTCGGACTTGGTCGGCGTCTCGTGTTCCACCCGCTCGAATGAGGGTTTGGATTCTCGCCGCCGCGGCGGTTCATCTAAGTCGCTGGCGCGGTGCTCGGCCTTCCTCGCCGGTGTTGAGTCGAGTTCGAGCGAGTCGCGGGAGGATGGGCGCGGCGCATTCGCAGCCCCTTGCACCGGAGGGTGAAAATCCTTGCCGGCCTTGATCACACCCCGATCCGTCGCCAGCTCCAGCGGCAACTCATGGGGTCGCTTGAGGGAGGCGGGATCGTTCTTGCCCGCTGCGGCTTTGTCGTCCGTCGAGATCTTCTCCTCGGTGAATGAGAGATGATCCCAATCGAAATCTTCCGATCGCTCGCGCGTTGAAGGGGCGATGGGCTCCCCCACCTGATCCGGATCGAGCGCCGGGGAATCGAGCGCGGAATGCGGTCCGAAGAGATCCTCGGCGGGGTCCTCTTCGGCTTCCTCCACCTCATCCACACCCAAGAGGGCATCCTGAGCGGCCTCCTCCACGCGATCGGCTTCGGAGAAATCGGAGAGCAGCGCGTCGGTTGGAGGGGCGGGATCGGACGGAGAAACAAGGGAAGCACTCTTGTTCTCCGCCGAGGGAACTTCGCAGGCCGCGGGTAGCTTGAGTTCGAAGGTGTGCTGGCATTTCGAACAGCGGAGCCTGACCCCTGGGGGCTTGATCCGATGCTCGTTCAGTTTGAAGCGGGTTTGGCACTTCTCGCAGCAGACGATCATGCAGAACGGATCGGACGTTGGGCATCAATTCTTAAGGTGGCCCGCTCCCGCCCCGCGGCGGCTTTCCTTGACAGCGATAACGCAGCGTGTTAATTCAGGTTTGCCACACGTCCTGTTCCACCCGAGGTTTCCTGCCGGACGGGGTCCCGGATAAAGGTTCTGGGCGGGATAACCCCTCGCAGCGGGGGCCGGTTCAGTATCGTCAACAAAGATCCCCGCGCGTGGAGGGCTGGCGGAGGTTTCCATGAAGCCCTCCTCACCCCTTTTGATGCGTCTGCTCCTGGTCTCCGGCAAAGGGGGCGTCGGCAAGACAACGGTGAGCGTAGCACTCGCGCTGGCCGCCGCTAAACGCGGCAAGCGCGTCCTCGTCGTCGAGGTCTCCCCCCGGGAGACCCTCCCTCGCCTTTTCGATGCTCCCCTGGGCGGGCACGCCGAACACCCCGTCGCCGAGAATATCTGGACCCTCAATCTCGATCCGCACCTGGCACTGGAGGAGTACCTCGAAACGCAGCTTCACGTGCGCGCCCTGGTGCGAATGGTGACCGGCAATCCCCTCTTCCAGCGGCTGGTGGAGATAGCGCCGGGCTGGCGGGATCTCCTCACGCTGGGCAAGGTGTGGCACCTCGAGCGCCAGCAAGACCCGAAGAAGGGAAGGCCGCGCTACGATCTCATCATCGTGGACGCCCCTGCGACGGGACATGGGCTCGCGTTCCTGCGCACGCCCAAGGCCTTCGTGGAGGCGACCCGCTTCGGGCCGGCGAGAACGCACAGTCAGTGGGTCTGCGACCTGATCGAGGACAGAAGTCGCACGCGCCTGCTCCTCGTGACCCTCCCCGAGGAGCTTCCCGTCAACGAAACGATCGAGATGGCGCGGGCCGCGGAGGAGAAATTGAACATGTCGTTCGAGGACGTGGTGGTGAACGCGGTGGTGCCACGGCTGTTTACCGAGCGCGAAGCGCAGGCGCTCGCATCGCTCAGGCGCAACCCGGAGGTCCTTGGCCGGGTCGCCGCGTCGATGGAGGACGAGATGGACCTTGCCGATCTCCTGGAGACCGCGGACGCAACGATCGGAAGACGCGCGCTGCACGAGAGCTACATCCGTCGACTCCGGTCACAGGTTCGCAAGCGGATGATCGAGCTCCCGTTCATCTATCGCGCGCAGCTCTCGCTGGAGGACCTCCGGGGGCTCGGCGAGATCCTCTTGGGGCAGATGGAGGCCGAGTGACGCTCGACGAGTTGATCGAGGATCGCCGGATCCTGGTCTGCTGCGGAAGCGGTGGTGTGGGGAAGACCACGGCGGCGGCGGCGCTGGCGATTCGCGCGGCCCAGCTGGGGCGCCGCACGCTCGTGCTCACGATTGATCCCGCGCGACGCCTGGCCGACGCGCTGGGCGTCGCCGATTTCGGAAACGAGGTCCGCCGCGTCCCCTCGCGGAAGTTCGAGGCGGCGGGCGTGCCGCTGCGCGGTGAGCTTTACGCCATGATGCTCGACACAAAGCGCACCTTCGACGAGCTGGTCGAGCGCTTCGCACCGAGCCTAGAGATGCGCGAGGCGATTCTCTCGAACCGCATCTACCAACAGCTCTCGGACACGCTTGCGGGAAGCCGCGAGTACATGGCGATGGAAAAGCTCTACGAACTCTACGCGGAGGGAGGCTACGACCTGATAGTGCTGGACACGCCTCCCACGAAGCACGCGCTGGACTTCTTGGACGCGCCGGACCGCATCCTTGACTTCCTGGGCGGCAAGGTGGTCCACGTTCTCCTCAAGCCCTATCTCATGGCGGGGAGGATCGGTTTCGAGGTCTTCCGGTGGGGTGCGTCCAGTGTCTTCTCGGTCGTGGAGAAGGTCACGGGGGTGGAGTTCCTCCGAGACCTCTCCGATTTCGTCCTGTCCTTCGAGGAGATGTACGACGGCTTCAAGCAACGGGCAGGCCGCGTGAAGGCGCTGCTGGGGCGAAAAGAGACGGCCTTTCTGCTCGTGACGGCCCCCGGGAAGTTCGTGCTCGAAGAGGCCATCTTCTTCTATGAACAGCTCGTGGAGCACCGGATGCACGTCGAGGCGGTGATCGTGAACAAGGTCCATTTGCCGGTGGAACGGCGCGAGCGCGGCGCGGGAGAAGAAGACCTGGAAGATCCGGAGGACTTCCTTCCGGAGCCGCGTCGCCGGGCGCTCGCGGAGCGGATGGCGGAAGCCGCCGGCGACGCCTCCTTACGCCCGGCCCTCGAAAAGTTGCTCCAGAATTTCGCGCACCACCGCGTGCTGGCGAAGATGGACGCGCGCAACATCCAGATGCTGCGCGAGCCCATTCGCGAGGGAGTAGCCTTTGTGCAGGTGCCGCTCCTCCCGGTGGATATCCACGACTTCGAGGGGCTCCGGCGGCTGAACGACCACCTGTTCCGGGCCGCGTAAGTGGTCCAGTTCATAAGTACGGTGACGTATCGGCTGCCCAGACGTTAGCGTACTTATAAATTGGGCCACTAAGGGCGCGCGTGATGGGGGGAGCCTTGAGGATCATCCTGTACACGGGGAAGGGGGGCGTCGGGAAGACGAGCCTCTCGGCGATCACAGCCGTCCGTTCCGCCCAGCTCGGGCACCGCACGATCGTGATCTCGACCGACGCCGCGCACAGCCTGGCCGACTCTCTGGACGTGCCATTGGGGCACGACCCGACGCCGGTGGCCGATAATCTCTGGGCACAGGAGCTGGACGCGAACCGCGAGCTTCTCGCGAACTGGGAGAAGATCCACGCTTACCTCACCGAGTTCCTTCGCCGCCAGGGTTTCGAGGATGTGATTGCCGAGGAGATGGCCGTCCTGCCCGGCATGGAGGAGCTTTTCAGCCTTCTCAAGCTGAAAGAGTACGCGGAGTCACAAGCGTACGATGTGGCGATCATCGACTGCGCGCCCACGGGCAGCACTATCCGGATGTTGAGCTTCCCCGAGGTGGCCGGCTGGTACATGGACCGCTTCTTCCAGCTCGAACGGAAGATCATGAAAGCGGTGAAGCCGATGGCCGAGCGGATCGCGGGCGTACCATTCCCCACCGATGAGGTGTACAACAGCGTCGAGCGCATCTACGGACGGCTCAAGGGAATGAAAGAGCTGCTGGCCGACCCGGTGCGATCCTCGATCCGCCTGGTCTTCAACCCCGAGCGAATGGTGATCAAGGAGAGCCAGCGGGCGCTCACTTACCTCTCGCTCTATGGTTTCTCGGTCGACTCCGTGTTCGCTAACCGCGTGTTCCCCGAGAACCTCAACGATCCCTACATGCGGGGTTGGCGTGACATCCAGGCCGAGCACATGAGGACGGCCGAAGCATGCTTCGCGCCGATCCCCATCTTTCGGGCTCCCCTGTTCCCCCGCGAGCTCGGCGGGCTCAAGTTGCTCTCTGACGCCGCGATCAAGATCTTCGAGGACAAAGACCCCACCGAGGTGTATTACAAGCAGAGGCCGTTTGAAATCATGAAGCACGACGGAGATTACCAAATGACGATCCACCTTCCCTACGCTCAAAAGGAGGATGTGGATCTCTGGATGAAAGGGGACGAGCTGATTCTGCGCGTGGAGAAGGTGAAGCGCAGCATCCGGCTGCCCCGCTCGCTGGCTGGGCGCGAGCTCAAGCGCGCGCGCTTGGAGGAGGGGCGATTCGTGATCACGTTTGACGGAGGGGGACGATGAGCCCGCGACGCCAGCGTCCGCCTGTGAAAGAGTCGGCGGCGGACATCGTGGAGGCCCGCTGGGCCGAGGGACAGGCTCACCTGGCCTCGGCGGGAGTGGAGTTGCTGCTTGCCTTGCGTGCGGCGGTAAGCGTGCCGATAGATATGGCGGAGATCCGGAACCGGAAAGAGGCAAGAGATGGGAGCGGGACGCCCCGCGCCTCCGGCGCTGCGGGCTGGCGCCTCCTGCGCGAGGCCGTCGACGGCGCTGTCGCGCGCCTCCGCACGCTGGGAAGTAACCCCTCTCGCGTGGTGCGCCGCGAGACACTGGGCGCGATCCAGGACGCCCTGGAAAAAGAGCTCGCGCAGATCGAGCAGGGGGCGATGGGCCGCGACGCGGCGATTCTCGCCGAAGCGTTCCGATCGGTGAAGGCGATCATCGACCGGCAGATGGAGTTGCTCGATGATCGGCCCCCGAAGGGACCCCGTTCGCCGCGCCGCGCGCGAAAGGTAACCGTCGAATGAATCGGAAGAAGCAGGACAAGCCCGACTCACCGCTGCTGATAAAGCGCTACTCCAACCGCAAGCTCTACAACACGCGGGAGAGCCACTACATCACACTGGACGATCTCACCGAGCTGATCAAGGCGGGGACGGACGTCCGCGTCGTGGACAACGACACCCAGGAGGACCTCACAAGCGTCACGCTCTCACAGATCCTCCTGGAGAATGAGCGTAAAAAGCGCGACGCGTTGCCGCGGCTCCTCCTCATGGAACTGATCCAGAAGGGGGATCAACTCGTCGACACGGTCAAGAAATCGATTTCGAGCGGCATCGATCTGCTTTCGGACGCTGAGTCGGGGCTGGAGAAGAACATCCGCCGGCTCGTCTCGCGGGGCGACCTGGACATCGAGGTGGGGGAAACGCTGCTCAAACGCCTCTCCGGATGGGTGAAGGACAGCGGCGGCGAGCTTGAGGAGCGCGTGGACCGCCAGATCCAGCAGCTCATGCGCCGTTTGGATTTCCCGGCCCGCGAGGACATGGACCACCTCCAGGCCAGCATCGATCGCCTGGCCGAGGCGGTTGATCGCCTGGAGACCAAGCGTCGCGCGAGCCGCGGCGGGAGACATCAACGCGGAGAGCCACGGTGACGCGAAAGGACGATCAAGGAACGGAAGGTCTCGGCGAGGTGCTCCGTCGCATCGTGCTGGCCAGCGTCGGGGCCGCAGCGCTCGGGAAGGATGAGCTCGAGGAATTCCTCCGCAAGGCCCGCGAACGGGGAGATCTCCCGTCCGCGGACGTGGAGCGGTTCAAAGAGCGGCTCGCGAGCATGGTCAAGAGGTCGCCGGGCGGCTGGGAGGAGATTCTCGAGGCCTCCATCCAGGCTTCGCTACGCCGCCTTAACATCCCTCGCCAATCGGAGATCGATCGCCTGCACCGTGTGATCGACGCGCTGCTCAAGAAGATCGAGGCTCTCGAGCGGGGATGAGATGCGCCCCCGTAACACGCAGAGCGCGAAGGAGAGTCGGCCCGGAGAATCCTCTGGGCCGATTGCGTTCCCGGAGCCTCAGCCGTCCCCCGGTGTTCTTGAGGGGTCACGCCAAAGGCCCTTTCCGCTCTCGGCGTGATACACTGATCACGCCCAGTCAGCCTCGTGGCCTTCGGCCCTCGTTCACACCTTATCGGCCATGCGTCAGCCCTTAGGAAGGTAACGTCGCATGAAGGAAAGAATCAAGCAATACTTGA